>Ga0326597_10002890_pt1 | contig 25352 bp, 18 predicted proteins | sample RVTome_12_FD_203789 | JGI IMG/M metagenome (GOLD analysis project Ga0326597, IMG submission 203789) | Soil microbial communities from uranium-contaminated site in the Upper Colorado River Basin, Wyoming, United States - RVT100D185 | ecosystem: Environmental > Terrestrial > Soil > Contaminated >... | reverse complement strand
TGACCGAGGTGAAACGGCTGTGGAACTAAGCATTGTTCACAAAAAAATGGGGCGGTTTTCCTTTTAGCAGCCTGTCGGACTGTTAAGTCCGACAGGCTGCTAGCGTGCGCTGACTGGTTCGTTCGGCGCTCGGCAATGCGGGCTCTGAAACATGACTGATGGCCAATGCGTTACCAGTATATGATTCAGGGTATCATTCTTCCAGTGTTCAATCCCGATACAGGCCGCGCAGGTGAGAGCGAGGAGTAACGATGAGCCGATCCGATCACGTCCCGACGCGCGAGACCGTGCGAATCGCTGCCGTGCAGTACCTGCTGCGCTCGATTAACGACTGGAGCGGATTCGATAACCAGGTGCGTTTTGTGATGCAGGGCGCCGGCGATTACAAACCGCAATTCGTGCTGCTGCCCGAAATCTTCACGACCCAGTTGCTGTCATTCATGGATACGTCGGATCTCCGTAAGGCCGTACGCAACATGAACGACTTCACCGAGCGCTACATCGGGCTATTCAAGGAGCTTGCTGCTACATGGAAAGTACACATCATCGCCGGCAGTCATCCTACCGTCAGGGATGGCAGTCTTCGTAACACCTCCTATTTGTTCACGCCCAAAGGCAAGGTGTTCGAGCAGGAGAAAATTCACCGTACCCGTTGGGAAAAGGAAAAGTGGAGCAGCGACCCTGGCGACCAATTGCGCGTATTTGACACGCCGCACGGCCGGATTGCCATCCTCGTCTGCTATGACATCGAGTTCCCCGAGCTCGCCCGCAAGGTCTGCGAATTGGGCACCGATATTCTGTTTGTGCCGTCATGCACCGATGACCGTCAGGGCTACTGGCGCGTGCGCTACTGCTGCCATGCCCGCGCCATCGAGAATCAGGTCTATGTAGCACTGACGAGCACGGTTGGTAACTTGCCGGTCGAGGGCTTGGGACTCAACTACGGACAGGCGGCGATCATCACGCCTTCGGACTTTCCGTTCGCGCGCGACGGCATCGCCGCCGAGGGAGTGCCGAATGCGGAGCAGATCGTGATCGCGGATGTGGATTTGAGCAAGCTCGTGGATAACCGGATCAACGGCACGACGATCCCGCTGCATGACAAGCGGGTCGATGTGTACCAACACGAAGTGGAAGTTGTCACGGCGCTCTGAAGTCCACTGCAGGTTCGACTTTCCTCGTCAATCCTGGGTGCGCCGCCGGGCAATCGAAAAGGGCCGCGAGTGCCGGTTCCAAGCTTCGCGCTTTGAACGATCACCGTGAGCGGGAATATCGCATTTTCTACCGGGGATCAGCATCACCGGTCGGGTTCCGGTCTGGCGCTTCGTCCCGGGCTTCGATAACGGGCGGCGTGCTGATCGTGTAGTCGCCCTCGATTGTCGCCGGTCCTCCCGAGTGGCGATTGGCCGTAAGCATTCTCCACGCCCAGATCGGGAGCAGCGCCAGGGCCGCCGCCAAGACCACGGCAAGTGCCAGAACCAGGCCTAGCCACAGCAAGACGGCGCCTGCGGCGACCACGGAAATGGTCAGCCAGACGCGCAGCCAAGTTGGCAGTCGGCGTCCGGTTGGCGTCAGGAAAACGAATTCACGTTTATTTTGCATTGGCTGATGTCCCGTCTCACTTTGTGGCGCGTCATTCGAGCGGTTCTTGTCCGCGAGCAACTTGATCAGGCCGTCCACGCGGTGTGTGCGCACCTGATTCGTAAACGTGCCGCGATAGGTAACCACAAGGCAGATCGTTGCTGGCCATGAACTGCTGCGCAAGGGCGCGTGCCTGAAATATGCTGACTTCTCCCCGGAGTTATCGACTGGATTCTTATCGGCGGGAATTCTTGTTCCAAGATTGGACATCTGACATTTGTCGGGGCACGGGGTTCCATCCGTCATATTTCATGCATGGAATCAAATGGTTAGGTTGCGCCCCCGGTGCCTCGCTGCCGCGGAAACAATCCGGAACAGGCCACGGTTGCAAGCTTTCGGTACCCGATGGGAGTCGGTTGCCATCATCGATCGGAGCGCTTTTGCGCACCGTTATGACGACTTGGCGCCGCAGTATTTATTACCGGCCGGTTAGAACAGACACCATCGTCGTTGCAGCAACCGGTGCAGCACTCGGGCGCCCCGTACGAGCGCGTGATCCCGGTTACGGCGCTAATTGAACCGATGTCTACGGCCAGCAGCGACGAGCATATCGAATTTAAGGAACTCGACGCAGGGTCTTGTCGAATTGCGCTGCGCGATGAATTCATGCAGGCGATCGTTCCACGTACGTACGCTTCCGTACAGATAATCGTGCGGTGGTTGGTAATACTTGACATCGCGAAGCTCTGCGTGAAAGCAATTGAGTTCCGGCCGTACCATTCTGAGCGACCAGCTGAAACTATTCGCATCTTAACCGGATAGTTGAGGTGGCAGAATATATGATCACAAAGGTTCAAGGTTCAGCGGTTTTCTAAATTAGCTGGTTCGGCACAAGGTTCGGGCTCGCGTGCAGGTCGAGGCCGGGGGGAGCAAAAATTCCGCGGCCAGGTTTCAATTAGTCAAAGAGGAGGAAGGTCATGAAACACCATGCTGTGTACCGTGCTTTACACGTCGGCGCCGCTCTGGTCGCGGGCCTCTTCGCGGTCACTGCTCTCGTGCAGGCGGCGGAGCTGACTCCCCAGGAGAAAGCGCTCATCCCCCTGGCCAAGAAAGAGGGGGCTGTCACTATCATCAACCCGTTGTTCAGTGACGTGACGGCCAACAAGCTGGGTCCGGCCTTCATCAAGTATTACGGGCTGGGCGGCGACTTCAAGTTCAATAACTTGCGCAAAGGCACCGGTCAGGTGGTGGCCCAGGTGCGCCAGGAAATCCAGGCGGGCAGGTTCACCGTGGATGTCATTTTGGTGAGCGCGCCCGGGTTCTACGAGGCGGCCGCCAAACGCGGTGCTTTCGAGAAGCTGGACAGCGGCAATTGGAAGAACCACGAGGAACTTGCGAAGAACGCGGGACAGTATTTTGATTACCCGTATGTCGTGCTGCCGCTCGCCTACACCTTCCAGCCGGTGTGGAACAGTTCCTGCCCCGGGATGAAGAATTTCAGTGTGACTTCCTACGCCGACGCCGTCCAACCGTCGCTCAAGGGCAAAACGATCGCGTCCGACATCACGAAGAGCATTACCTACACCAATACCGTGATTTCGCTCGGGCAGAATGGCGTCAACATGGACGCGATTTGGGACAAGCTCAAAGCGACCGACCCGATCATCGAATTCCGCACGGAACCCAAAATGCAGATGGTCATCTCCTGCCAGCGTCCGGTTGACATGTGGAACCTCTCGGGGCGCGTTTACCAGAACGTCCTCAAGAAGCCCGAGCTCGCCAAGATTCTCAAGATCGGCTCGTACAAGGAAGGCCAGGTCATGCTGGGCAACCAGGCTGCGGTCCTGAAGGGCGCGCCGCATCCGAACGCAGGCAGGCTCCTGCTCGAGTTTCTTCTGAGGAAAGAGGGGACCGACGTAGTGGTCGGCGGAGAAGCCGTCAACAGCTTCATGAAGGGGTATCAACCGCCGGACGTGGCCAAGCCGTATCTTCTCGACTTGAGCAAACACAAGCTTTTCGGCCTGAAGGATTGGGTCGGGGCGCAGAAGGAGTTCAAGCCGGTGCGGGATAAATGGCTCCTCAAGTTTAAATAGAAACTGACGCAAGCGCTTAACGGGATATCGGCGGTTCTGGGACGGCGCACCCTGCCGTCCGAACGGCCGCCGTACGAGACGCGAAAATTATGAGGACTCCAGCCGCGCTCGGGGTGCTGGACGGCGCGCCAGCGGAGAACCGCTGGCGTGCCCTGATCACCCAGGAATCGGTGTCCACGATCGTGGCGAGTGTCGTCATCGCCGCGGTCGTGCTCCTGCCGCTGGCCGCCATGGTCGTGAGCAGCTTCCTGGTGATGGATGGGTTTGGATTCAGCTCCAACTGGGGGCTGGGCAACTACCGGGCGATGGTGGAAGACCGGATCATCAAACAGGCGTTTGTCAATACTTTGATGATCAGCACCGGCTCCACGATGCTCGCCACGGTGCTCGGGGTCTCGCTCGCGTGGATCAATGCGCGTACCAACTGCCCATGGCGCGAGAAGCTCGAGCCGTTCAATCTCATCCCCTTCTTTCTGAGTCCCTTCGTCGGGGCCATCGCATGGCACGATCTCGCCTCGCCCAAGATCGGCCTGCTCAATGCGCTGGCGCGCGACATGTTCGGCATCCAGGGCGCGATCGTTAACGTCGACAACATCTACGGCATCATTTGGGTGACGGGAATTTTTTTCACGCCGCTCGTTTACCTCTTCGTCGTCGGCTCGCTGCGGCGCATGGATCCCTCGCTCGAGGACAGCGCCCGCACAACTGGCGCCGGGCTGCTGCGGACCACGCTGACGGTGACGCTGCCGCTGGTGCTGCCCGGCATCCTGTCGGGCGCGATCATCGTCTTTGTCACCAGCGCGGGAGAGTTCGGTGTTCCCTTCAAGCTCGGAGCGCCCTACGGGTGGGAGACTCTCACCACCCAGATATTTTCCAAGGCCGTGGGCGATGACGCGAATTACTACATGGGCGCCGCGATGAGCATGACGCTCGGCGCCATTACGGCATTTCTGGTCTGGATCCAGCAGCGCATCATCGCGCCGCGCGAGTTCACCACGGTGACGGGCAAGGGCTTCCGCCCCAACGTCGTCGATCTGGGTAAATGGAAGTGGGCTGCGCTGGGCTATAACCTGGCTTTCGTTCTTTTCGCAGTGGTCATTCCGCTCGTGGGATTGCTGATCGTCAGCCTGCATCCCGTATGGCAGGGCAGGATCATCCCCGCCGACCTAACTTTTCACAACTACGCGCGGGTTCTCTTCTGGTGGCGGGGGGACCATATTGACGCCGCAACCAACGGCATCGGCAACAGCGTCATCCTCGCGTTTGCGGGCGCGTCCATCGCGATGGCGTTGGCCATACCCGTGAGCTACATGATACACCGCACCAAGGGCTACGGTTCGCGGGTGCTCGACTTCCTGTGCGTCGTGCCGATCGGCTTTCCCGGCATCGTGCTGGCAATGGGGGTGCTGGTCACCTATATCAAAACCCCGATCTACGCGACGTTGTGGATACTGCTCCTGGGCTACATTACGCGTTTCTTCCCGTACGGGCAGCGCAACATCGCCTCCGTGATGCTGGCGGTCTCCGAGGAGCTCGACCAGAGCTCGCGCATGGCCGGAGCGTCGTGGTTCACCACGTTGAAGCGCGTGACGCTGCCGCTGCTCAAGCCGGGCATCTTCGCGGGCTGGGTGCTGCTGTTCATCATCTTCCTGCGCGAGCTGTCGATCTCGATCATCCTTTATTCCACCGGAACGGAGACGCTTTCCGTCGGGGTCTACTATCTATCCAACTTCGAGAATGAGCCGCTTACCGCGGCGCTGTCGATTGCGCAGACGGTCATCCTGCTCGTGAGTGTCGTCGTGTTTCGGCGGCTTGCCGGGCGTGAAGCGCTCACCGCCTGAGGCGTTGGATAATGAACCCGCGCGAAAATCCCGCCGCTCCGTACCTTGAGGTGCAGGGCCTCGTCAAGACCTTCGGCAACGACCGGGCGGTGGACAACATTTCGTTCAGCGCTCCCCAAGGCGGGTTCGTGACACTGCTTGGGCCTTCGGGTTGCGGCAAGACGACGACTCTCATGTGCATCGCGGGTTTGCACAAACTCGATGCGGGCGAGATCCGCGTCGGCGAGACCATCTACACCTCGGCGGCGCGCCACGTGTTTTTGCCGCCGGAGAAGCGCGACATCGGGATGGTTTTCCAGAGCTACGCGATCTGGCCCCACATGACGGTCGCGGCAAACGTGGCTTATCCGCTGGAAATGCGCGGGATTGCCCGCGCCGAGATCGACGAACGCGTCAATGAAGTGCTGCGGCTGGTGGGGCTCGGCGACATGGCGGACAAGCTCGCCACCCAGCTCTCGGGCGGGCAGCAGCAGCGCGCGGCGCTCGCGCGTGCGATCGTCTCGCGGCCCCGCCTGCTGCTGTTCGACGAGCCGCTTTCCAATCTCGATCTGAAGCTGCGCGAGCAGATGCGCATCGAGTTGAAGAGAATTCAGCACGAAGTGGGGATCACCTCGGTGTACGTCACCCACGACCAGTCCGAAGCGCTCGTCATGAGCGACGAGATCATCGTGATGAGCAAGGGGCGCATCGAGCAGCGCGGCGGGCCGCGGGAGATCTACGCCCGGCCGGTCAATCGCTACGTGAGCAACTTCATCGGGGTGGCCAACATGCTGGAGGGCACCGTGGTGCGCGTGAGCGCGCCCGGACGCGGCGAGTTCGAGGTCGCTCACGGCAACGCGCGCATCCACCTGCCCTGCCGCCTGGGCGAGGGCGTGGGTGAAGGCTCCCCCGCGGTGCTCTCGGTGCGCCCGGAAGACGTGCGCGCAACGCGCGAGGACGGGGGCAATCCGGGCTTCGCGGGAGAAGTACTGCAGACGATATTTCTCGGCAACTGCCTGGACTGCCGCGTGCTGTGTGGCGCATTCGAGTGGAAGGTCCTCGCGCACCCGCGCACGCGGCTGCGGCGGGGCGAGCGGGTATTCCTGCGCCTGGATCCGGAGCGTTCGCTGGCGGTGATGCCATGAGCGAGCGCGACGCGGGCTTCGTCGAGATCGACCGGCTGAGCAAGCGCTTCGGTGCGGAGCAGGCCGTGCGCGAGGTGAGCCTGTCGGTGGCCCAGGGGGAATTCGTGACGCTGCTGGGACCTTCCGGCTGCGGCAAGACCACGACTCTGCGCTGCATTGCGGGGCTCGAGTGTCCAGACGAGGGCGATATCCGGATAGACGGCAAGGAAGTCGTCTGTGCCGGGCGGCGCATCTATCTCGATCCGGAGGACCGCAACATCGGCATGGTGTTCCAGAGCTACGCCGTGTGGCCTCACATGACGGTCTTCGACAACGTGGCGTACGGCCTGCGTGTGCGGCGCGTAGGGGGAGCCCAGATCAGAGAGCAGACCATGAAGGCGCTGGAGCTCGTCGGCCTTGGCGCGCTTGCCGAGCGCTACGCGACGAAGCTCTCCGGCGGCCAGCGCCAGCGCGTCGCGCTCGCACGCGCGATCGCGTACCGGCCCAACGTGATTCTGTTCGACGAGCCGCTGTCCAATCTGGATGCCAAGCTGCGCGAGCAGATGCGCATCGAGCTGGTCCGCCTCCAGCACGAAGTCGGCATCACGTCCATCTACGTGACGCACGACCAGTCCGAGGCGCTGGTCATGAGCGACCGGGTGGTGGTGATGAATGAGGGCAGGATCCAGCAGATTGCCGATCCGCACACCCTTTACACGCGTCCGGCCAGCGTGTTCGTTGCGAAATTCATCGGCGTTGCGAACCTGCTGGAGGCGACCTTGCTCGGCCGCGACGGCGCATGCTGCGAGCTGGAGGTTATCCCGGAAGAAGGCCGCGCCCCGCTGCAGCTGCGCGCGATCGGGGGCGACGGCGCGGCGCGAGGCGCAAAGGTGTTTCTGTGCCTGCGGCCCGAGGATGTCGCGCTGCACGCGGCACGGCCGAACGGTTCGTCCGGCGCCAATCTCCTGGACGGGGAAATCATCGATACAGCCTATCTCGGCACCTACCTGGAGTGCCGGGTGAGGGTCGGGCGCTACGAAGTGTGCGTGCAGACCGACCACCACGAGCTGTTCGCCCCGCAACAGAAGGTGTTTCTCACGTTTCAGCCCGACTATGGCCTGTGCCTGGCCGAGTAAGCAATGCGGCGGGCGGTTCGCCACGCAGCCGAGCGTAACTAGTCGGTCCACGTACGTACACTTGCGTACAGATTCTCTTGCAGCGGAGAGTAACACTTGAGACCGTGGAGTTCTGCGCGAAAGCAATTGAGTTCCACCAGCGCGATTATTGAATGCAAGAAACACCATATTTTTTTCATCGTCCCGGAGACATAGAGGAGGTACGCTCATGAAATCGCCCCGCAGGATTCCAGTCGTTTGTGGTGCTGCCGGTTTGGTTTTCGCCCTTACTCTCGCGGCGGCAGCCGGTGCCAGCGAGTTGACCCCGCAGGAAAAGAAGTTGATTCCGCTGGCGAAGCAGGAAGGCTCCCTCATCACGCTCATTTCGCTGTTCCAAGACCTTACGGTTAGGGAACTCGAACAGGGGTTCATCAAGCGCTATGGTTTGGGTGAAGATTTCAAGTACACCAATATCCGGAAGGGCACCGGTCCCTCCCTTAGCATGGCTCGCACGGAAATCAAGGCGAACCGGCTTACCTTCGACTTGATCATGGTGGCCGGCGCCGGATTTTTCGACGGAGCCGAAAAGGCGGGGGCTTTCCTCAAACTCGACAGCGGGCAATGGCAATTCCACGAAGCCGCCGCGAAAAAGGCGGGGGCGTTCTATCGTTATCCCGACTTCATCGTGGGCAGTGCCTACACCTTCCAGCCCATATGGAACGTCTCCTGCCCGGGCATGGAGGGTGTCAACATCACGTCGTACGACGACATCGCGAACCCGAAAATGAAGGGGAAGACCATCGTTAGCGACGTGACCAAGAGCTCTTCCTACTCGTTCACGACGCTGGGGCTCGAGCAGGCGGGTTTCGACGTGAAAGGCATGTGGAAGAAGTTGAAGGCGACCGACCCCCTCGTGGCCTTCCGCACCGAGGGGAAGATGCAAATGGTCATCAACTGCGAGCGGCCCGTAGACATGTGGAATCTCACGGGGCGCGTCCTGCAGGCGGTCGAGAAAGATAATACTCTGGCGAAGAAACTCCGGTGGGGCGTTTACAAGGAGGGCCAGGTTCTTATGAATCGCCAGATGGCCGTCATGAAGGGTGCGCCGCATCCGAACGCGGGTAAGCTCTTCGCCGAGTTTCTGCTGAGTAAGGAAGGAATCGACATCATGGTCGAAAGGGAGGTTTCCATCATCAGCTATCGCAAGGGCTATGTCGCTCCGGAGTCGGTAAGGAAATACGCCTTGGACCTGAGCCAGGTCAAAGTTATCGGGATCAAGGATGAGCTGGCGACCAACAAGCAGTTCAAGGGGATGCGCGAAGAATGGCGCAAGGTTTTCCAGTAAGCATGTGACAGGGCAAGCGCGCCAAGAAACCGGGGAGGGGAACCCGCATTTACCGGTTTCCCGACCGGCCCCCGCGCATGCACATTCGGCTTCCCCGTGTCGACCAAACCCATTTCGGTAGGAACCGCGATCCCGCAGCCAGCCCGATGGGCGAGCCTGTTCACCCAGGAAAACGTCATCACGTCGGTCGTCGCCGTAATCGTGGCGGCCGCAGTTTTCCTTCCCCTGCTCGCGCTCGTCGTGAGCAGCTTCCGCGTGCTGGACGACTTTGGCTTCAGCGCCGAGTGGGGACTGGGCAACTACCGGGAGATGGCGCGCATCCCCATCATTCGGGAAGCCTTCGTCAATACCTTCGCGGTGTCCATGGGCGCCACCGCGCTCTCCACGGTTCTGGGCGTCTCTCTCGCCTGGCTCAACGCCCGCACGAACTGCCCCTGGCGCGAGAAACTCGAGCCCTTCAATCTGATCCCCTATTTTCTGAGCCCCTTCGTCGGCGCCATCGCCTGGCATAACCTGGCTTCCCCGCAAATTGGCCTTCTGAACAACCTGGCGCGGTGGCTTTTCGGCACCACGGGGCACATCTTCGACGTGGACAACATCTGGGGCGTCATCTGGGTGACGGGCATCTTCCATGCGCCGCTCGTCTACCTCTTTGTCGTCGGTTCGCTGCGGCGCATGGATCCCTCGCTCGAGGACAGTGCCCGCACAACGGGCGCCGGGCTGCTGCGCACCACGCTGACGGTTACCCTGCCACTCGTCGCGCCGGCCATACTGTCGGCCATGATCATCTGCTTCGTCACCAGCGCCGGGGAGTTCGGGGTTCCATTCAAGCTCGGCGCCCCCTACGGATATCCGACGTTCACCACCGAAATCTTCACGTATGCCGTCGGTGACGATGCGAACTACCAGATGGGCGCGGCGATGAGCATGACGCTCGGCATCATTACCGCATTTCTGGTCTGGATCCAGCGGCGCATTATCCAAAGGCGCGAATACACGACGGTCACGGGCAAGGGTTTCAGGCCGAACATCATCGACCTCGGGCGCTGGAAGTGGGTCGCTCTCGGCTACAACCTGGGCTATCTATTCATTGCCGTCGTGCTGCCCATCGCCACCCTCGTCCTGGTGAGCCTGCACGGGTACTGGCAGGGGTACATCGACCCGGCCAAGATGACGTTCTCGAACTACGGGAGGCTCCTCTTCTTCTGGTCGCCGGATAACATAGAGGCGGCGACGAACGGGATCGCTAACAGCCTAATCCTCGCGTTCGCCGGCGCGACGATTGCCATGATACTTGCCATCGCGATGAGTTTCATGATCCACCGGACGAAAGGACTCGGCAGCCGCCTGCTGGATTACCTCTGCGTGATTCCGATCGGTTTTCCCGGCATCGTGCTTGCCATGGGGGTCCTGATCACCTACATCAAGACCCCGATCTACGCGACGCTGTGGATCCTGCTGCTGGGCTACATCACGCGCTTTTTCCCCTACGGGCAGCGCAATGTCTCCGCGATCCTGCTGGCGATCTCCGAGGAGCTCGACCAGAGCTCGCGCATGGCAGGCGCGTCATGGCTTACCACGTTGAAGCGGGTAACGCTGCCGCTGCTAAAGCCCGGCATCTTCGCCGGCTGGGTGCTGCTGTTCATCATCTTCCTGCGCGAACTCCCGATCTCGATCATACTCTATACGGCGGGAACCGAGACACTGTCCGTGGGCATCTACTACCTGCAGGAGTTCGAGAACGAGGCCCTGACCTCTACACTCTCGGTTATACAAACCGCCCTCCTTCTGGTCTTTGTTTACATCTTCCGGCGTCTCGCTGGGCGGGAAGCGCTCACTGCCTGAGCGCGGTACCCCATGTCGCAGTCCAAACCGCGTATCAGCATGATAGACCCGGCTTCGCTTCGGCCACGGGCGATGTAACCATATTGTTCGACGCGGTCAGGCCCGGCGTCTGAACATCCCGTCGTAGAAGGTGTAGAGAACGACGAGAAGCAGCAGCGTGCCGATCGGGTGATCGACGAAGATGGACCACACCGACTTGCCCTCGAACACGAGCAGCGCGCGCCGGAGATTCTCGTCGGCGATCGGCCCGAGGATGACCGCGAGCACCATCGGCGCGAGCGGAAAACCGAAACGGCGCAAAAGGTGCCCGATCAATCCGGCAACCAGCATCACGTAGACGTCGAAATAGCTCAGGCTCACCGCGTAGGCGCCCAGGGTGCACACCAGCAGTATGAGGGGCATCAGCAGCGTCTGGGGCAGGCTGAACAGCTTGACGCACGGCTTTACCAGCATGATCGCCATGCCGTACATCAGGAAGTTGGCGATGATGAGCGACCAGTATATGTAATAGATCAGGCCGGGATGCTCAATCTGGATCATCGGCCCCACGACCACGTTCTTGAGCTCGAGTGCCGCCAGGAACGCCGCTGCGGCCGCGCTTCCCGGAATCCCGAGAGTCAGCGTGGGCAGCAACGAGCCGCCAATATTGGCGTTGTTCGCCACTTCCGCGCACACGATCGCCTCGTAGCTGCCCTTGCCCCACTTGGCGCGTTCCTCGGGCGAGGCGCGCCGCCGCCCGATGTCGTATGACAGGAACGCCGCCACGTTGGCGCCGGCGCCGGGGATCGCTCCGATGATCGTCCCAACCAGGCCGGATCGCAGTGCGGCGCGCGAGTGCTTCCACAGCATGCCCAGCGGCGGAACGACGCGCCCGACCTTCGCCGGGATGCTCGCCGCGTTCTTCTTGGGCAGCGCGCGCAGCACCTCCGAAAGCCCGAAGAGACCGATTAGCACGGGGATGTAACTGATGCCGTCATCCAGGATATCGAAACCGAACGTATAGCGCGGCACTGCGTGGATCGAGTCGAGGCCGATGAACGAGACGAGCAGCCCGATCCAGCCCGACATCCAGCCTTTTAGAGGCCTCTTGCCTGCCGCCATCGTGCCGCAGATCGCGATGCCCCACATCGCGAGCAAAAACATCTCCCAAGAGCGAAACGAAAGCGCGATCTTCAGGACCGCCGGTATGAAGGCGATCATCAGAAGGATGCCGACCCAGTTGCCAACAAAAGACGCGGCGATCGCAGTCCCGAGCGCAAGCCCGCCCTCTCCCCGGCGCGCGAGCGGGTAACCCTCGATCATGGTCGGGACCGAGTCGGGTGTGCCTGGAATGTTGATCAGCACGGCAGAGATCGCGCCGCCGAAGACGCTGCCGGTGAAAACGCCCAATATGAACATGATGGAGACGTTCTGGCTCATCCCCGTCGACAGACCGATCAGAAGCGCCATGGCCATCGTGGTGGTCAATCCCGGCATCGCGCCCCACAGAATGCCAAGCGTCGTGCCGAGCAGGCAGACGAACACAAGGTACGGGGAGAGCACGAGCAGAAGCTGATCGATAATCATCGCGGATCAGTCCACGCCGGGCATCGGGATCTTGAAGCCCCAGCGGAAAGCCGCGGCGAGCAGCATGGCCGCAACGGTCGCCGCGAGCAGGCAGCGCAGCCAGGACTTGCCCCAGAAAAATCTGAATATGACGGTGACGATCGGGATTGCCACGCATTCGAAGCTGCTCAATTTGAATTCGAAATCGCCGACCGGGATCCGTATCCGGAAGGAAACGATGTCGATAGCGACAACCAGCGCGACGACAAGCCCGATCAGCACCCACGACCTTCTTGCGTATTCCTGCTCCCCGGGGTCGGCCGGTTTTGCGATTACGCTTTGCAGGTTGGTTCCGCCTCCTTCGCGCAAGGCGCGGACGGCGAGCCCGATCGCCATGGCGAGCAGGGCCAGACCCGTGATGAAGGGCAGCATGCCGGGGTGGGTGAACACGGACCGGCCGGGATCGGGCATCTGCCATGCGAAAATCATCGCGGCGATAGCCAGAGCGGTGACGACACCGGCCGCGACCAGGTCCTTCTGCGGCGTCGACGCGCCTTCGATATCCTCCTCGCCCTGAAATCCGCTGGCCAGCTTCTGCTTGGCCTGCTCAATCAACGCGTTTTCCTGGTCCGAGATCATCCGTGCTGGCCCCCTCAAAAAAGCGCCCCGTCCGCAGCGGGGCGCGGTGTTGCGGGCTTCGAGATGCCGGTGTTACGCCGTGCGCGGCTTGTAGCCCTTGGGCGGCCACCACTGGTCGAACTTGTCGGGCGTTGGCAGGCCCAGCTCGGCGGCAGTCTTGACCTGCTTGCCGATCTGGTCCTTGACCTCAGCGAAGGTGGCCGCAGTGAGCGTTTCGAGCTGCGCCGCGCGGCGGTCGGCCGCCTCGCCGGTGCGGATGTCAATGTCGAAGTAGCGCTTCTTCGCAACTTCGGCAAAGGCCGGCGACTTCACCGCGGCGACGAACGCCTTTTCCACTTCCTTGATGATCTCGACCGGCACGTTGCGGCGAATCGCGATGTTGTAGTTGCCGCCGACGGGAAGCATCGGCTTCAGCTTGGGCAGAAAATTGCCGATGGTTGGCATCGTCGGGCCGCCCGGAATAACGATGTCTTCCTTGCCGGTCTGCTGCAGGCAGCGCAGCTGGCCGGCCTTGATGAACTCGATGTGCTCGTGCACGCCGCCGCCCGCGATATCGACTTCGCCCTGCAGGCCTGCCAGGGTCGCGGGTTTGCCGCCCTTGTACGGCACGTAACGCAGCTTGATGCCGGCCGCCTGCGCGATGATCGCCGCGAGCTCGTGCCAGATGCCGCCGGTGCCCGAGGTCGAGATCGTGAGCTTGCCGGGATTTTTCTTCGCGGCCGCCACTACGTCCCCGAAGCTTTTGAACGGCGAATCGGGCTTCACCGACCAGCTCGCGAGCGAGTTTGCGGCCTGCATGTATTGCCAGTCTTCCCAGGCCTTCGAGTCCGTATAGCCCATCACGCGGACGAACTTGTTGTAATTGGCCGCTCCCAGCCACCAGTATCCGTCCGCGGGCTTGTCAAGCACGAAACTCGTCGCGATCGCGCCAACGCTGCCGGGTTTATTGATGACGTTGATGTCCCACTTCGTGATTTTCGCCATCTCGCCCGAAATCGCGCGCAGACCGACGTCGGTGCCGCCGCCCGCCGCGTACATGATGGTCAGCGTGACCGGGCGCTCCGGCCACTTTGCGGCACGCGCCGGTCCCGCAGTCAATACGAGCGGAAGCGACGCCGCGGCGCTGAGCGCGCCCACACCGGCCATAAAATGCCGGCGACTGGGGTCGACATCCGTAGCAGATTGAGCGGCTTCCTCGGCCGAATCAGGACGCAGTGATTTCATTTCGACAATCTTCATCTCGATTCCTCCTCGTCATAGTGGTTATCGCGCTCGCCCCAACGGGACTATTACGCGTGATGCGGATGCGCATATTAACTCTAACATGAATCACTTCGCCCCGCGCGACGGTTCAATCGGGGCCGCCCGCATCTAATGCGCGGGATGCGCAAGCGACAAAGCAGGATTGTCCTGAAACCCAGTCCCCGCGCGGCATTGCGGGAACAGACAGCGGCGTTTACGCAGGACTCACCCCCGCCTGTTCAGCGCCCGCGCGGCAAAGCGCCCGAACCACGATCGCGCGGCAGCGAGGAAAGCCTCAAGCAGGGGAGTGCAGTCAAGTAGTTCGCCTTCCGGCTGATGATGGAACTCGGGATGCCACTGTACCCCGCAGACGAAAGTGCGGCTCTTCCAGCGTAGGGCCTCGATCTCGCCGTCCTCGGCAGTTGCTTCGATCAAGACATCCCGGCCGAGGCGGTTTATGCCCTGATGGTGAATGGAGACGACACGTCCGCCGGCGGTGCTCTCGAACCAACGGCTAAACTGGCCGTCTTCGGCAAAAGTCACGGGGTGGATATTCCGGTCGAAGTCTTCGCTCTCGTGGGCAACCGCTCCCGGCCGCTGGCTCGGCAGGTCCTGGCACAACGTGCCGCCAAGGGCGACGTTGATCAGTTGCATGCCGCGACAGATACCGAGTACGGGCTTGCCGGCATCCATGAACTCGTGCAGAAGCTCCAACTCGTAGGCGTCGCGCACGGGGTCCCCCGCCCACTCCGGCCGTAACGGTTCTTCGCCGTAGGCAAGCGGACTGACATCAGCGCCGCCCTGCAGGATCAGGCCGTCGAGATATTCGGCGTAATCGCGCAGACGGATTTTGCTCCGCATCAGCATGCCGTCCTGGGCCACTGACGGGACCATCAGCACGAGAACATCGCGGGTCATGACCCACTGCGCGACCGACTGTTCGAGTACCTGCAGCGTCTTGGTCCGTATGCCGCGGCTTCCCTGCTCCGGATGGAATATTCTCGCCGAGAGGCCAATATGAATGGGACGGCGGCGGCCGATCATGCGGCGCTTCCCCGGAAGATTCTCACCGCCGCATCGACCATGCCCTGCACGCCACCGCCCTCGGCGAATTGCCGGCGCAGGAGGCTCGCGTGATTACCGTCGAAAGCGACTTCACGGTGCAGTTCGTCGAGGGCTGCCTGGCTGCCGAGGGCAGCAGCATGCGGCTCCAGCCGACGCAAGGTGGCGACGATGTCCTCACGCAGCGAAAAAATCTCGTTGCTCTCGGGATGGACCAGCACGCCGTCGAGACCGAACCGGCAGGCCTGGAAACGGTTGTAATTGTAGACGAGGTAATCGTCCTCGGCAGGCGGCGTTTCATTGCGTTCCAGCAGCATGCGGCACAGCGCCTGCAGGTACGCAGCCAGCGCGGCGGCCCGCTCGACGGTGAGGGGGGTATCGCAGATGCGCAACTCGATGGTGCCGTATTCTGGCTTGGGGCGGATGTCCCAATAAAAATCCTTCATGCTCTTTACGACACCGGTCTTCTCCATCTTGGCGAAGTAGCCGTGCTCGAAATCCGACCACTTGAGCAGAAAGGGAGCCCGCCCGCTAAGAGGGAAGGCGAACACGGAATTCAGGCGTGCCGAGTCGAACAGCGTATCGACCCCCTGGAAGAACGGTGAGGAAGCTGAGAGGGCGATGAAATGGGGCAGGTAACGATTCAGCGCATGCAGCAGGTAAAGTCCTTCGTCGGCACTGGCACAGCCGATGTGGACATGCTGGCCGAAGACCGTGAACTGCTTCGCGAGATAGCCATAGAGATCCGAGAGTTCCTTGAAGCGCGGCCTGGCGAAGATGCGCTGGTCGAACCAGCGCTGGAATGGGTGGGTGCCGCCGCCGCACAGGGCGACGTTGAGACGATCTCCGGCGGCGATCAGCGCGTCGCGGATGCGGGCTAGCTGGGCCAGCAGTTCGTCGTGGCGGGCATACACGTCGGTCGATACTTCGATCATGCTTTCCGTCATCTCGGGTTTCGCGTCACCGGGAAATTTCCCGAGCTCCAGCAGGTGTAGCAGGTCGCCGGCCGAGGCCGACAGGTCGAAATCGGTCGGATTCACGAGCTGCAGTTCGAGCTCGACACCCATGGTGAGAGCTTCGCTTGGCATGAAGGTTCCCAGTGCCATGGTCAGCGGTCCCCCAGGTCGCGGGTTTCGCCTGCCAAGATCAGCGCGCGTTGTGTCACGAGCGGCCCGATGACCTCGAGAAACAGCACGATCGCGGCAAGGCCGGCGACCTGATCAAGCGCGCCGAGTTCGAGGTGACGGGTCTGTTCGAGCAGCAAAATGACAAACACCGACATTGGCGTCATCGCCAGCCCGGTCAGAGCCCCCTTGCGCCACGTGATGCCGCTGAGACGGGCGAACAAGGTCGTGGTAACAGTCTTTACCGAGATGCGCACAACGACGACGGCCAGCGCCAGCCCGATGCCGGTCACCACCTGTTGCCACGCAAGCGAGGCGGCGACGAAGACAAACAGCAGCACCGTCAGCAAGTCGCCGAGAGCGCCGAAGTTGCGCTGTGCCTGTGACAGGATCACCCGCCCGTGCCGGGCCCCCAGGCCGAATACCAGCGCCGCCAGCAGCGGCGAGATCTGGAAGGCTTGAGTCAGTGCGGTCAGCAACAACGCTGCCACCGCGAAGGCGACGGTCGCATTCCTCTCGACGCTGCCAATACTTCGCAGCAGGGCGGGTACCGCAACACCGAACAGCGCACCGATTCCGGCCGATACCGCAATCACGACGAGGCTGTTCCATACAACGTGGAAGACACTGCCGGCACCGGAAAGTATCCAGTAACCGACCACGGCCTTGAAAACCACGACGGCGAGCACGCAATTAAAGGCGGACAGATGCAACAGGCGCTCGGTCACCTGGCCGGAACTCTTGAGCTCGTTTGCCACCCGCAGCACAGCCGCAGGCGACGTGGACATTGCCAGTGCCGCCAGCAACAGCGACGCTACCACGGGCACGGTAAACACCTGAGCCAGTATGAACACCGCCGCGAAGGTGCCTCCCGCCTCGACCACGCTGGTGACGCCCAGCCATGGATCGGCACGCAGCCAGCGCAGGTTGATGCGATAGCCAAGCTCGAACAGAATCAGCGCGAAAGCGAAATTGACCAGCAGCGCAACCGGACCGCCCGAGGGATCGGCGAGAAAGCCGCCCTGGCTCGCGGCCATGAGAAAGCCGGCGATGCCGTAGCTGCTGATTCGCGGCAGGGACAGCCAGCGGTATCCTGCCTCGCCGACAATCCAGGCCATGGCGATTGCAGCCGGCCAGGCGATGCCTGTGAGAATTGTCAGAAGGGTATCCGGCATCAACTATTCTATCCCGTAGCTCGTATTATTCCAGGTTGGCTTCGTCGACCGGAAAGACTACCGGCTCATGCCGTCACTGTCGAGTTCTTTGTAGCACCGGTTTATCCGACGCCAGATTGCTGGCGCGTAGCGGCTTACTTGAACAAAGAGATCGATATTGGGGGAACTGCACAGCTGTGTTATGTTTCCAACCTATCAATGCCGGCACTGCGGTATATTGATTTCGGTCAAACCAATGGTTTGCGGCCGGATACCGCGCAGCGCATTATTGTGAAATAAGGTGCGTATTGGCATGCGAGCGGTTAGTCCGGATGCCAGGATGCCCCGGGACCTTTCTCGGATATTCCTTTCAACAATGATTCGCCGGCACACAGCACTTTGCGTTGCGGCCATGTTCCTTATGGCGGGAACGCTCGCCACGGCTTGGGCGCAGGGAATCGGGTTTTCATGGCGTATCGAACTCGATGCGCCGGCTGAGGTACAACCTCTGCTCGAGCGGCATATGGACATTTTCCGCTACCGCGACCGCCCTGAAGTCGATGCAGCGATGCTCAATCGGCTCGTTGATCGCGCCGTTGGCGATGCGCGGCGGTTGCTTGCGACCGAGGGCTATTTCATGCCGCAGGTAGAAGCGCAGAGTACTGCGGCCAATGGTGTCAGCGTGGTGCGCATCCATATCGTTCCGGGAGCAGCCGCGCGCGTCGCGGCAGTCGATATCCGCTTCACCGGAGCCATTTTCGAAGGTCGCGATGAAACGGAACGCATGGCACGCATCAAGGGCCGCTGGCTTTTGCCGGTGGATGCGCCGTTCCGCCAGACCGCCTGGGAAGATGCCAAGGACGCTTTGCTGCGCGAACTGGTGCTCGATGGCTATCCAGCGGCACAGATCGTGGCAAGCGAAGCGCTGGTCGATCCCCAAGTGAACCGCGTTACGCTTGACGTGGAAGTGAACAGCGGACCTCTTTTCAAGTTCGGCGCGATCGAGGTCATCGGGCTCGGGCGATATCCGAAGGCAATCGTGCAAAACCTGAGCCCGTTTCGCGTCGGCGAGCGTTATACCCATGACGCCGTGCTGCGCTATCAATCTGAACTGCAGGCAAGCGGTTTTTTCCAGAGCGCCTCGGTGGCGGTCGACGCCGATCTGGCGCACGCGAATGCCGCTCCGGTGGTGGTGCGCGTGGTCGAATATCCCCTCAGCAAGGTCGATCTCGGTGTCGGATACAGCACCGATACCGGTCCGCGCACGCAGGCCGCGTACACCCATTACCGCGCGTTTCGTCCCGGTTGGCAGGGTCAGACCAAGCTGCGGCTCGACGCGAAGCAGCAGTCACTCGATGGCGAGCTCGCCCTCACCCCTGAGTCAGGGGGATGGCGCAACCGCGTGGGGGTCGAGGCTGCGCGCACCGATGTCGCGGGCCTCATTAGCCGGCGGCTGGGTCTCACCGCGCGGCGCACGTGGCGCACCCCGCAGCAGGAAAGCGATGTCGTTTTGAAATTCCAGGAAGAAGAGAACAAAGTTGCGGCGGGACCGGCAGACACCCTCAAGGCGCTGACGCTCAACTATGCGTGGACGCTGCGGCGGGTCGACGACATCCTGCGGCCGAAGCGTGGCTACCTGCTCAACCTGCAAATCGGCGGCGCAGCCGAGCCGTTGCTTTCCAGCCAGTCCTTCGCGCGCGGTTACGCGCGCGCGCTCTACGTCGTGCCGTTCGGCCGCGATGACCGCCTGCACTTGCGGGGTGAGTTCGGCGCGGTGCTCGCCGCCTCGCGCGAAGGCATTCCCAGCGAGTTCCTGTTCCGCGCCGGCGGTGACCAATCGATCCGCGGCTATGCCTACCAATCGCTGGGTGTGGTCCAGGGCGCGGCAACCGTGGGCGCGCGCTACCTCGGCGTCGGTACGGTGGAATATCAACACGATTTCAGCGAGAAATGGGGCGGCGCCCTGTTCGCCGACGCCGGCAACGCGGCGGACACACTTGCATCATTCCGCGCGGTGTACGGCTACGGCGCAGGTTTGCGCTGGATTACACCCGCTGGCAGCGTTAATTTCGACATCGCGCGCGCCAGCGAAACCGGGAAGCTGCGTCTTCACTTCACCCTGGGCGCGCGGTTCTGAAATGGCAGCCGTCCGCTTGCTGGCGCGCACTGCTGCCGCGATGCTGCTGTTCGCAGCGTTGGCGCTCGCCGTCGGCTACGCCTGGCTTGGCACCGGGCACGCGCTCGACTGGCTGGCGCGCCAAGCCGTGCAGCGCAGCGATGGGCGCCTCGCGCTGGAAAGCGTCGCAGGATCGCTGTTCGACGAAGTCCGCATCGGCCGCATCGCGTTCAAGACCGATGCATACGCGCTCGAGGCGGGGCAACTGGCGTTGCGCTGGCAACTGCAGGCGCTGCTGCACGGCGAGCTGCGCTTGAGCACAATGACGGCAGCACGCGTGCATTATGCGGCGATCCCGGCAGCGTCATCGGCGCCCGTGCGATTGGCGCTCCCGATGCGGGTGGTCATCACCGAGGCCGCAGTCACGCGGCTGGAGCTCGACGCCGATCAAGTCATAGAGAATCTGCGCTTACGCTACTCGGGAGGGCGCGATGCGCACCGGCTCGAACTGCTCGCGCTGCAGACCGCAGGCTGGAATATCGCCGGCCGGATAAATGTCGGTGCAGCGCCGCCTTTCTTAACGAGCGGTAAGCTGCAGGCGCAGGGTAAGGCGCTGGGAAAAACAGCACAGCTCGCCGCAACCCTGGACGGCAGTCTCCAAGCGTTGAAAGTTGAGGCTGCCGCTACCGCAAGCGGGGCCGCGGCTAACGCCACGGCGCTCTTTCGTCCTTTCACAGTGCTGCCGCTCGAGACGCTGACGCTACGCGTCAATGGCCTCGATCTGGCGGCATGGAATAAGGCGCTGCCGCGCACGCGCATGGGCCTGGAAGCAACCGCACAGCTTGCTGCACCGGGCAGATTGGAGGGCAGCGTGCGCGTGGTCAATGCGGCCCCGGGGCGGCTGGAAACTAATCGATTGCCGCTTGCCGAGGTACGTGCGAAATTCGCCGGCGGCGGGCAAGATTGGACCTTCTCAGACCTCGATCTTCGGCCTCCCGGCACAGGGCGCGTAACGGGCTTTGGTGCGGCGCAAGGGGCGACGGCACACTTCGACTTGATGTTGCAAGCTGTGGATCCTTCGCGCCTGCACGGGCGACTGCAGGCGGTGCCGATCTCGGGGCGCCTCGCCATTGCCGGCGACGCCGGCACCCAGCGCGTGGAAGCGCTGCTCGACGGCGCCGGATTGCAATTGAAAATCGCCGCCGATCACACCGGCGAGGTAATTACCGTAGGCAACGCGGAGTTGCGTGCCGGCGGCGGCAGTCTTGATTTCTCGGGGCGCATCGCACTTACTGATGTGCGCGCATTTTCGGTCACCGGAAAATTTTCGCAACTCGATCCCGCCCGCTTCTTGCAGGTCCCCGCGGCACGGCTCAACGGCACGGTCTTAGCACAAGGCGTGCTCGAACCCGAATGGCGCGCGCAGGTGAGTCTTGCGATCGCGGACAGCGAATTGCGTGGGGTGCCTCTGACGGCGCACGCCGAATTCACCACGCGCGCTCGGCAGCCGTTTGCAGGCGAGGGACGTGCCGTAATCGGCGGTAACCGCTTGAGCATGTCGGGCCGCCACGGCCAGCCGGCAGACCGTTTGCAATGGGACCTCGATGCCGCCAATTTGCGGGCGCTCGATCCCGCGTTCGCCGGCCGCGTGAAAGCTCAAGGCACGATTGCCGGCAGCCTTGACGCGCCCAGCATCGAATTCAAGATTTCCGGACGTAAGCTGGCGCTGCGAGACTTGCGCGCGGCCGAGATCGAAGCGCAGGGCGCATTGGACGCTGGCATCGAGGGTCCGCTGCGCCTGAACGCGAAACTTGCGGGAGTGCATACCCCGTATGTCCAGCTCGAGGAGCTGCGGCTCGAGGGCGACGGCGCACGCGCACGGCACACGGTGCGCGCGACGCTGCGCGGCCACGGCATGGAGGCGTCTTTGCGCGTCGCCGGCGGCCTTGATCCGGCATGGCGCTGGGCAGGGGCGCTCGATCAACTCGACGCGCGCGGCGCGTGGCCGCTGCATCTGAGCGCTCCCGCGAGGCTTGCTTTCGGCCGCGGCCTGTTCGCGATCGAACAACTGCGCGTGACGGCGCTCGGCGGCGAATTCGGACCGGCCAGCGTGCGCGTGGAAAACGGGCGCATCGCGACCACCGGAACGTTCCGCGGCATCACCGCTGAGACGCTGCTCGCGCGGCTACGCAACCCGGCCGTCGAAATCCGCGACCTGCGCCTTGGCGGCCGCTGGGATGTCGCGCTCGCGGAAACCGTTTCAGGCTCGGCCGAAGTTCGCCGTGAACGCGGTGATGTTGCCATGATCGGCGATGAGACGGTGGCGCTGGGATTGCGCGAGGTGCGGTTCGGAGTCTCTGCCACGGACAACGTGCTCGATGCGGTGCTCAGCGCTGACAGCGAAACCATGGGCCACGCATCGGCGCGGGTGCGCACCCGCATCGCGCAACGTGCGGGACAGTGGCTAATGCCGCGCGACGCGCCGCTGGCAGGCAGCGCCACCCTCGAGATGCGCTCGCTCGGCTGGGCGCGCGCGCTTGCGCCGGATTTCGACCGCGTCGCGGGACGTCTCGCGGCGCAAGTACTGTTCGACGGCACGCTCGGGCAGCCGCGCTTCACCGGTGCCGTCGACGCCGATGAAGTCGCGCTGCGCGTGCTGGGCCCCGGGCTGCATTTAAGCGATGGTCGCCTGCGTGCCAGATTCGATGACAACCTATTGAAAATAAGCACACTCTATTTCAAGGCCGGGGCCGGGAAAATCGAAGCTGAAGGGACCGCGGATATTGCCGGGGGGCTGCGCAGTCTCGATTTCACAGCGCGCGCCGAACAAGCGCAGATTTTCGCCAGCCCGCAACTCACCGTCGTGGTAAGCGGCGCGGGACACGCCGGACTGCGCGATTCGCGGCTCGCGCTCGATGGCCGTTTCAAGATCGACGAGGGACGCTACGATCTCGGCAGCGAACGCAAGCCCGCACTGGGCGACGATGTTGTCATCAAGGGGCGCGACGAAGGACAGGCCAAGCGGCCTTCGCCGCTGCGCGTGCGGCTTGATGTCGGCGTCGATTTCAATGACAAATTTGCGGTGCGCGGCTATGGGCTCGATGCCTTGCTCGGCGGGATGGTTCAGATCACGACCCGGGGCGAAACCCTCGTCGCCCACGGGACTATCCGCACCGCGCGCGGTGAATACTTTGCTTTTGGACAGTCGCTCGATATCGAGCGCGGCCAATTGATTTTTTCGGGCCCGCTCGCCAACCCCGGCCTCGATTTGCGCGCCACGCGCAAAGTCCAGTCGGTCGAGGTTGGCGTGGAAGCCAGCGGTTCATTGCAGCGCCCGGTGGTGAAACTGGTGTCCACACCTGCGATGTCCGATTCCGACCGTCTTTCCTGGCTCGTGCTCGGTCGCAACCCGCAGAGCGCAAGCCAAGCCGAAATCGCGATGTTGCAGGCGGCCGCGCTCGGTGTGGGAAACCGCAGCTCCACCCCACTGCAGCGACAGATCGCCGAGGGACTGGGACTCGACGAACTCGGTCTCGCCGGCGGGAGCGGCGGCGCGCTGGGCGTGCTGGCGCTCGGCAAACGCATTACCTCGCGACTTACGGTGCGGCTGGAACAAAGCCTGGGCGGAACAGCGGGGAGCCTCGTTAAAATCGATTACATGCTGTCGCAGCGCTGGCGCCTGCAGGGCACCACCGGCGCCGAAAACGCCGGCGACATTCTGTTCACTTTGCGGTTTGACTGACGGTTCACGCCGCGGCGCCGCATTTCACCACCTTTGCCAACGTCAACGCACTTCCGTGCGCGGTACAAATCGCCGGATCCTGAATCCCGAACCCTGCTCCTACGCCTGCGGCGTCCGCGCTTTTGATTTCCTGCCGGGGGCAGCGGGCGGAATATATCCCGACACCCGGCAGAGCATCGCCTCGATCTGCTTGCCATCTTTGAATCGAATCGAGCGGCACATCATGACATCCCCCCGGGCATGCAGGTCGGTCACACGGAGGCGCACGTTCGCAAGCGAGAGGCCCGTCGCTGCAGCAATTTCAGAATCGAGGCGCTCACCACTGTTTTTCAGGTATTGCAGGATATCTTGCATTTCAAATGCTCCTCATCGCAGTCAGTCATGTAGGCCCAGGCGTGTGCGGGCGTCGCGTCGGGGTGCGTATGATACCGTGATTAGGCGATGAGCACCCAGTCGATTGCGGCCGTAAGCCGGGGGCCCCGGCCTAACAGCGGCCGCAGGCCATCCAAAGCATCGGGCCGCGCCGGGACAAAATGAAGCGGGGGAAGTTGCGCCTGACGTGCTAGGATTGCCACCTGACGCATAAACTTGACGGGAGAAAGCAGATGAAAGCAGCGTACTTCATGAAACAAGGCGGGCCGGAGGTCATGCAATATGGCGACGTTCCGGATCCCGTTGCCGGGCCCGGCCAGGTGCTCGTCGAGGTTCACGCGGCCAGCGTCAACGGGGCGGACTGGAAGGTGCGTGCCGGCCATTATGCCGCGATTACCGACGTCCCGTACGTTCCGGGGCGGGATTTCTCCGGCGTTGTCAGCGCGCTTGGCGCCGGGGTGGAGGAGTGGGCGATCGGCGATGCGGTCTTCGGCGTCTGCGATGTCGGCCAGGAAGCGGCTTACGCGGAGAAAATCGCGATCAGGGCAGCGATCGTGGCGAGAAAGCCGGAGAGCCTTACGCACGCGGAGTGCGCGGCGCTGGCGCTGATCGGCATTACCGCAACCTGCACGATCGAGGACACGCTGAAGCTTAAGTCCGGTGAAACCATACTGATCCACGGCGGCGCGGGCGGCGTGGCCAGCTTCGCGATCCAGCTCGCGAAGCATCTCGGCGCCCGCGTGATCACGACTGCGAGCGCGGCAAATCACGACTACCTGCGCAGCCTTGGCGCCGACCAGATCATCGACTACAACAAGCAGGACTTCACGCAAGTGGTGTCCGGGTGCGACGCGGTGTTCGACACGGCCGGCGGCGATGTGGCGAAGCGCTCGTTTGCCGTGCTGCGGCCGGGCGGACGCGCGGCGTTCATTGCCTCGGGGAACGCGGCGCCGGTCTCACCGCGTGCCGACGTCGCATCGCTGCGCCCCAAAGTCGGGCGCGACCGCGCGCATCTCGAGCGCACCGTCGCGCTGGTCGCCAGCGGCGCCGTCCGTGTTCCCGAGATTACGCTCTACGCGCTATCGCAAGCCGCCGCAGCCCATACGGTGAGCGAGGGGCGCCACCTGCGCGGCAAACTGGTTTTCAAGGTACGCTGATTGCTGTGGGTCGATGCTCGGTCCGTTAACGCAGGTCCTCGCTAGCGTGAGTTTACCGCTGGAGGGCACATTTGCCTGGGTTTTTGCCTTCCCGCTGGGTGATTTCTCGTCGTAGAACGGCTTCCGGCGTCTTGCCGCGCATCGTATACACTAACACAAAGATACGAGGTGGTCGCTCCGGCTGCCCATCGAAGCAACCTTCTGCTCTGTATAAGCCACTGGTTCTTGAAGAATCTGTCTATTGACTTGAAAATAGGATTATGTATACACTAACAT
>Ga0326597_10002888_pt1 | contig 25360 bp, 28 predicted proteins | sample RVTome_12_FD_203789 | JGI IMG/M metagenome (GOLD analysis project Ga0326597, IMG submission 203789) | Soil microbial communities from uranium-contaminated site in the Upper Colorado River Basin, Wyoming, United States - RVT100D185 | ecosystem: Environmental > Terrestrial > Soil > Contaminated >... | reverse complement strand
CGCGAATCGATTACAACAAAACCCCTTTCGTTCTCATCTGGGAGACGACCCAGGCTTGCGACCTGACCTGTCGGCACTGCCGTGCCGCGGCGCAGCCGAATCACCATCCGGGCGAGCTGACCACCCAAGAAGGGGAAGATTTACTCAGCCAAGCCGCCGAGCTGGGCACGCCGATTTTTGTCCTGAGCGGCGGCGACCCGCTCAAGCGCGCCGATTTATTTCATCTGATCCGCTATGGCGCTGATCTGAAAATGCGCATGGCGACGGTTCCGGCGGCGACCCCACTGCTCACTGAAGACGTGGTACGCAAGCTCAAGGAGTCCGGCTTGAGCCAGATGGCCCAGAGCGTTGACTTCCCGCGGGCCGAGTTGCACGACAGTTTTCGCGGCGTCCCCGGCGCCTTTGCCAAGAGCATGCAAGCCATCGAATGGGCCCAAAAGTACAATCTGCCGGCGCAGATCAATACCACGCTGTGCGGCCAATCGGCGCCCTATTTGGAAGAAATGGTGGATTTGGTGCAGCGCCTGGGCATTGTTTTCTGGGAGGTATTTTTTCTCGTGCCGATGGGACGCGGCGTCGATCTCGGCGGCTTGACCGGGGCGCAGTGTGAGGAAATTTTCGCGGTGCTCTATCGCGTGCAGAAGGAATCGCACTTTTTGGTCAAGGTAACCGAAGCGCCGCACTACCGCCGCTATGTGGCGCAATGCGAGATGGCAGAAAAAGCGGAGCCGCGGCGGCCGCACGGGCCGGTTGACGATCTGCCGAGCCAGCTCATACGCACGGAAGGACCGGGCCACAGCATCGGACTAGCGGTGCAAGGGGTTAATTCTGGCCAGGGGTTCGCCTTCGTCTCCCACACCGGAGATGTCTATCCAAGCGGCTTTCTACCCGCCAGCGCCGGGAATCTGCGCGAACACCGCCTGAAGTCGATGTATCAGGATTCGGAGCTGTTTAGACAACTGCGCCGACCGCATGAATTCAAAGGAGTGTGCGGCATCTGCGAGTTCAACAAGATTTGCGGCGGATCGCGTTCGCGGGCCTTCGCCTTGACGGGTGATTATCTCGAAAGCGATCCCTGGTGCGTCTACCGTCCAGCAACTAAGACCGCCGGGGGCAAAGAGCCAGCGCAGTCCGCCGCAGGATGACCGCTTGAGCGGCCCCGCGTCTAACAAACACACGCTCTTCCGTCATTAGCAGCATCCGCGCCTGTGACTTGACCCGCGCGAGATCGTTGGAGTCACTCTCCTGTCCCTTTCTGTTCAAGGTTCCGAGTTCAAATCCGCCTTGACTCCCTCTATTCTCTCGTCCTATTTATGAGCTGCTCGCGGAAACTTTTATCGCACAATCCGCTTGGCCTGGACGGATGGAGGTTAAAATTAAATGGGCAAGTTTCACGTGGTCTATTTCGGCAGCAACGATGTGCCGGTCAACCTGATCAAGCCGATCCTCGACGAGATCGGCGCCGACCTGACGATCCGCCGGCCGACTAACGACGCGGAAATCGTCGAGATGGGCAGAGACGCCGACGGTATCATCATGCATGGCTCGGTTCCCCTGACACGAGAGATCATTTCTCAACTAAAGCACTGCAAAGTTGTCTGCCGCACCGGCGTCGGCGTGGATCGGATGGATCTCAAGGCCGCCAAAGATCACGGCCTGATTATCTGCAACGCCGCCGGCTGCAATTCCATCGAAGTCTCGGAGCAGGCGATCGGTCTCCTGATCGCCATCTCGCGCAAGCTCGTGCGCATGAACCAATACGTGCGCGACGGCAAATGGCGGCGCCACACCGCTGAATTGCACGCTTATCGCGGACGAGTCTATCGCATTCAAGGACGAACCATCGGCATCGTTGGCCTTGGCCACGTCGGCAAACAGGTGGCGCCGCGTGCCCAGGGCATGAGGCTCAACGTGCAGACCTACGATCCCTATCTCGATCCGAAGATTGCCGAGAGTATGGGTGCCAAGATGGTTTCATTCGAGGAGCTGGTCAAGACCTCCGACTTCATCAGCCTGCACGCGCCGCTGACCAAGCAGACGCGCAAGATGTTCAGCACGCCGCAGTTCAAGGCGATGAAGAACACGGCCTATCTCATCAACTGCGCGCGCGGCGGGCTGGTGGATTCCGACGCGTTGTACGACGCCCTAGTTGCGGGCGAGCTTGCCGGCGCGGCCCTCGACGTCACCGATCCGGAACCGTTACCTGCCGATCACAAGCTGCTCACGCTGCCCAACGTCATTGTCACCTGCCACACCGCGGCGAATTCCGACGAGTCCTACGTTGACTGCCAAACCCACGCCGCGCGGGAAGTAGTTAACGTGCTTAGCGGCAGAGGTCCGACGACCGAGATCAAGGATCCGTGGCTCCTGGAAGAAGGGCAGGACGAAGGGTTTGGGGGAGTGTGAGAGCAACGGTTTGTGCGTCAGGCTCCGACTCTATTGACACGGATTGGAATCTCACGAAGTCCAGTAAATGCCGAACACCCTACATTCGACTTGTGACTGTATTTTCCTACGTAACCAGTGTATCCTCGGAACGACAGGCTTGAACGGGCTGGCCGCAGGCCGATTCATCACTCGAACTCTAAGGTGCGGCTGGGTGGGGAAGAAAACGACACGATGAAAGCCAAAACCCCTTAATAACCACGCGTGTGCCTCGGCCTGATCGACGCGGGCTAGGTTTGCCCCTTAGAGGATTCAAGGCTGATGCTTCCAGACTAACTGGCATCCTCCTTGCTTGCTTTATGTAAGTTTATATAAGTTTTCGTTTGAGATAGTCCCAAAGGTTCATTCTGAGCCCCTGTAAGCTTATTCTTCGAAGGAGGTGTTTATGGCAATTTGGAACCAGCCGACGCAACCGGAGACAAGTGGAAAGCCACCAATTGAGAAACCACCCGTGGAGCAACCAATTGTTGCGCCGATAATCCCAGTATCGCCGCGGAAGGAATACGCGGCGAAAGACCGTAGGGAGTCCGTTTTCGGCGCCGGTGTATCGATCGACGGCAAGATCGAAGGCGACGGCGACGTGCGGATTGCCGGAAAGTTCAAAGGAGAGATTCAGATCAAGGGCGACTTGACGATCGAGAAGGGCGCGCGGATTGCGGCAAAAATCAATGCCAATACGGTTACCATCGGTGGGGAAGTGGAAGGCAATGTGCTTGCCAGCTCACACGTCGAACTTTTGGAGACCGCGCAATTGGTAGGGGATCTCAAGGGAAGCTCTCTCACGGTCGCGGCGGGATCGCGGATGCGCGGTCATGTTGAGTTCGGTTGGAGCGAGCCGGAGGCCGCCAAGTTCGCAGTCGTTAAAGGGCCGGACAAGCCGAAGAACGGCGCGGCGGGATGAGCCTCGACCTACGCCAGGCCCGACCCCCTTGGTTCCTCCGGGCGGTCCTAAACGAGGCCGAACTTGGAAGCGACGAGCAGCGCCAAGGACCGGCCTAACGAATGATGAGCCTTACCTGGTGATCGTTGTCTCCTGCTCACTTGACGCGCGGCTCGCTGGCGCGCGATAGCGCTGAGGTGAGGATCTTTAGCTTCTCGCGTTTCTCACCTTAGCGCACGAACGGGTATTGGTTCTCCTGCGTGTCAAAAGCAGCCGCCGGCACATCGCCCGCTCCTGCATCGACCTTCGCCACGATGAAGTAGAGATCGTTACCCTTCAAAGCGCGCAAGAATCCCTCTTCGAATTCAGCCAGCGTCCTTACGGTCATGACGTTGGCAATACCGGCCTGAGCGTGCTGGGTCTGGCTTCGGTACCGATCAAGAAAACTCATGTTCGGTTGCGTCGGCAGAGCCTTTTTTCCAACACCCAAGTTGTTTAGATTGCAGCGTCAAACCGAGACGCCTACGTGTGCGTTGAAACCGTCGAAATGCTAGGATAGTTTCCGACGCTGGCTGATCACTTTTGAATCGCATAAGGAGAAACATCCATGGCCTACCTGTTTCATCAAGACGAACTGCCAAAGCTAATTTCGCTTGTGCCTGGCCGCGAGCGGGTCTTCTTCGTCAACAAGGAGCTGGCCGGTATGGACGATATGCTGGCCGGCATCATGCGGTACGCGAAAGGGGCTGCGTCGCCTTTTCACCTGCATGAAAACTGCGAGCACTTTTATTTTATGATCGAGGGCAGCGCCACCGTGGAAACACCGGACGGCGTTAGAAACGTCAAAGCCGGCGATCTCGTTTTCATTCCCGCTGAAGACAAACATCGCCTGCGCGCCACAGAGCCCTTGTTCTATTTCGAGTTCCAGGCTCCCAATCGGTTTAAAACCGTAATTCTGGAGGGCACTGAGGATGACCTGCGGTGGGAGCGGGTAGACGGCAAGATTTGGGTGCAAAGCTGAGAGAGATCAGGGGCGGCGGTGCCAAAACAAGCGCTGGAATCGAAAGGAAATCTAAATCATGGCTACAACCTACATCGACACTGACCAATGCGCCCGGATCAAGCTTCCCGGACTCCAGGGCTCGGTAGCTGAAATCGTCAACCGGACACTCTGCGGCGCGGAAAAAGTTGTTGGGATGTTGCACTGGTTGGTTGAGAAAGAACGTTTTGAAACGGAGATCCTGCGCGACCGACACCAGCTCATTTACCTGATGGAAGGCGAGGGGGTGATTACCCTGGAGCAGAAAAGTTATCCCGTTTCCAAGGGTGCGGGGATCTACCTCGGTCCGTCTGAGACGGTGAGCATCAGCCACGCCGGCGCCGCCACCTTAAAGCTGTTCCACCTTGTTGTGAAGAACAATTGAGAGGGCGCGCCGCTCGTGTCCGCCCGCTGCGCCATCACCCTCGACGCACGCGACATGATCGTCGTCGGCGTCGATAATTGGGGACAGGAAAAAAATGGAGTCGTAATGCTTACTAGCTTTCTAAGTTAGAGATTCACGAGTGGTCGATCATGGAGCGCTTTGCCCGGTCACTCGCGGATTCATCCGTGCGTGATGAACTTGATGCCGCTCTGCACGGACGGGGAGCTTTTCGCCGCTTCAAGGACGCTGTGCAACAGCTGGGGATCGCCGATAAGAGGTATCGATTTCGCGAGGCCGCGTTAGAGGAGATTGCCATTGAATTTTTCGAAGCACACGAGATCGAGTTTCGTCGGGAACCACGGCAAAAATGAGCAGAGTCTCTGTATTCAGATAGTTTAAACTTTTTGCTGCTTGCGAAAAATTTCCAGTGGCCATTCTAATCTTATCGATCCAGAAGAGAACTCACCGCGGAGGCGCGTCCCTCGACGGGCTCGGGACGTGGTGAGTCCGTCAAACCACGGAGGACGCGGAGGGGGAAGAAAAATATAATCTCTGCGAACTCTGTGCCTCTGCGGTGAATCCTGTTTTTTCCTTTGGTTGCAGCTCTGCCACGCTGGCTACTGAGGAATCAATGGTTGGGCAGAAATAGGCAGCGGGCCGATAGTGCGATAGGCCGCCGACTCCGACCGTGTTTGGCGGCCAGCAGAATGTTGACAAGTTGAGGTAGCTGGTGGATATTGCAACCGATTTGGATTTGATTGGTGGAGCCGTCTTCGGAGACAGGCCGCTCGGCATTTGTCCTGGCATAAAACGCCTCACTTAATAGGTTGCAATCACCCTCCGTGCGCACCGTAGCTCTATGACTAGCCCACAAAACCACGCCCATCTGTCCGAGATCACCGACGCTAGTCGCCCGTTTGTTATCGAGTGGCTTCGCGATAGAAGCGCATTTCATAGCTGGTTCACTTCGTTGGTTACTGGTAGCTTTGTCGTCATCACGGTCTTTGGGCGAAAGCCAGATTTTTTTTCGCCTGAAGGCCTTCCTCTTGCGATTGCTGTCGTTCTTCTCCTTTTATCCATTCTCTGTAATCTGGTCTGTGTCTGGTCCATCCCGAGCTGGAAATATCGGGTAAACGTCGGCATCGTTACCGATGGTCGGGCTATGCGAAGAGAACTCGCAATCACAGTCTGGCTCGCTGTCGTCTCCTTTGTCTGCGGCCTTACACTTGCCGTGATCGGAAGCTCAGTATCGTGAGTCTGCAGCCTAACTCGGCAATGAACCGGACCTGCGCGAAAAGCCGCGCAGGCCGGCTATTTTGAACGTTAGAGCGCGAGGCGAGGATCATACGGTTTCATGCAAACTCTGTGTCCGCCTCAGCGGAAGGGGATTACTACCAAATCTGGATCGAGGCCAAAGATTCCGCTAAGGAGTCAGCCGATCCGCATGAGGTAGATGGCCCCTATGTGATCGTTCAGCGCAACTTTGAGATGCCCGATGATGGGCGATGCTACGTTGAGACGCCCGACAGTACCTATTATTGGCCACTTCCGCCTGCGTTTGATCGAGTTCAGTCGGGCTCGCCTTGCGTTTGAGCTTGGCCGGAAAAGGAACAATCACGTGGAGGTGTCCTTCGCCCTGGACGAGTCGGAGTTCAAAGAGGCACGACGCATCGTGGAGATCGTCTTTGGCGAACGCGAGCCACTCTGGTGTTAAGCGAGACGACGATGCGCGGGCATCATGACATCGGGATCGAGCACATGGTCTCCACAGAGCTGATGATGGCTAAGCCTAAGGAGGGAGAAGACAATGACACTTCAAGTACGACGGGTAGTCACCGGACATGACGCAAACGGGCGGGCGGTCGTGAAGATCGACGAGGTTTCAAAAAATCTCGTCTCGGGGCGGCCGGGAGCGACGGCTTGTGTGGTCTGGACCACGGAATCTTTTCCTGTCGATAACACGGGCGACGCCGACGCAGGACTGCGGCAGGTCGGTACGACGTTGAATAACGGCACGGTATTTCGCGTCGTCGAGTTTGCGCCTGGGGTGGCGCCGCGAATTCATCGGACCGACTCCATCGATTACGCCCTCGTTATGTCGGGCGAGATCGATATGGAACTCGACGACGCCGTCGTCCATTTGAAGGCGGGCGATGTGTTAGTGCAGCGCGGCACGATCCACAACTGGGTCAATCGCGGCACCGAGCCATGTGTGATCGCTTTCGTTCTTATCGATGCCAAGCCGGTCGAGGTCGGTGGGAAGGTTCTCCATGCCCAAGGATAGTTTCTAGTTTCGTGTCCCGGGTCTCCGGTTTTAACTCGAAACCTGAAACTCGAAACTGCTAATGCGCAAAGGAGGTAACAGTTATGCCCACGATGACTGGCTCGCGATTTTTTGCTCAAGCGATGCAAGCGTATGGCGTAACCCATATTTTTTTCGTCCCCACGATGTTGCTGCCGGCGATGGCGGAGATGGAGGATATGAATATCCGGCGCGTGGTGACCCACGGTGAGAAGGCGGCGGCCTACATGGCCGACGGTTATGCGCGCGCCTCGCGCAGGCCGGGGATCTGCATGGCGCAAAACGTCGGCGCGGCCAACCTGGCAGCGGGATTAAGGGACGCATACATGGCCTGTTCGCCGGTGATCGCGATCACGGGTGGTTCCGACTCCGATTCGAGATACCGTTACCCCTATCAAGAGGTCGAGGACTTCTCGATGTTCGATCCGGTGACGAAATTTAACGCCCGGATAGACAAGTTGAGCCGTTTGCCGGACCTTCTCCGAGAGATTTTCCGAGTCGCCACCAGCGGAGCGCCCGGGCCGGTGCACCTGGAGACGCGGGGAAATCATGGGCAGGTGATCGAAGAGGAAGGAAACCTTGAGCTGATCGTCGAAGAACAGTACAAACAATACCCCGCATTCAGACCGGAGCCGGAGATGGAACGGGTGCGGGACGCCGCTGCAGCTCTGACGAAAGCCCAGAGGCCGATCATCGTGGCAGGCGGAGGAGTTACAGCTTCGCAGGCGGAGCAGGAGGTGGTCAAGCTCGCCGAGATGTTGTCGATTCCGGTGGCGACCTCGCTGAACGGCAAAGGAACGATCTCCAATGATCATCCACTCTCGGTTGGCGTCGTGGGGACCTACTCGCGCTGGTGCGCCAACCGGGCCGTGGCCGAGGCAGACCTGGTTTTTTTCATCGGCAGCCACACCGGCGGCCAGGTGACGAACAATTGGAAAATCCCACGGCCAGGCACGGCCGTAATTCAGTTGGATATCTCGCCTGCGGATCTCGGCAGAAACTATCCCAATGCCGTAAGTTTGTTGGGAGACGCCAAGGTGACGCTGCAAGGGTTGAACGCGACGCTTAAGCCCATGGAGTCCAGAGGAGACTGGACGCGGCGCGTGCGACAGCTCGTCGGCGAGTGGCGCGCCGAAGCGGCGCCGCTTCTAAATTCCGATGCCGTGCCGATGAGGCCGGAGCGGCTCTGTAAGGAGATCACCGATTTTCTACCAGAAAATGCGGTGGTGGTCTCAGACACGGGCCACTCCGGGATCTGGACAGGCACGATGATCGATCTCAAAAAGCCGGGTCAAAGATTCATTCGCTGCGCCGGCTCGCTCGGATGGGCGTTTCCCGCTTCCCTCGGCGTAAAATGCGCTCTTCCCGACGCGCCGGTTTTGTGTTTTACCGGCGACGGCGGATTCTATTATCACTTAGCTGAGCTGGAGACCGCTGTTCGTTACGGCATCAACACCGTCATCGTCGTGAATGACAACCGCTCGCTTAACCAGGAGACAAGGTTGTTCGACGCCGCCTACGGCGGACAGCAACGCGGCAGAGCCCGTGAAATGTGGGTCTTCGAAGATATCAACCTGGCAAAAGTGGCGGAAGCGATGGGTTGCTTCGCCATTCGAGTCGAGCGACCGAGCGATCTCCAACCTGCGCTGGAGCGGGCCTTCGCCGCAAATAGACCGGCGGTGATCGACGTCGTGAGCGACATCAAAGCGATGGCGGCTCGCGGGTGGAGCTAAGGATAACGCCTTGAAGATTGACGTTCACGCTCACTACGTTCCTGAGAGCTGCTTGAATGATGTTGAAGCGAAGGGAACCGATGGGCGCGCCTACGGACTGCGCATCGTTCAATAAGGCTCGCGTCAGGTAGCTTAGCGGGCCGATCTTATATCCGAGGGCTTTCCTTGAGGCTAAGTCGGCAATTAGAACTTCGACCACGAGGACGACCAGGGATAAACAAAAACGACTCTGACCCCTTTCCTTTCGAGGAGGAATGATGAATAGAAGAACCGCCATCCGGCGACTGGCAACTTTTGTTCTGACTACTGCTTCTCTAGCCCACGCGCAGCAGCCGCAGAAAGTTCCTTTGCTAGGCTATCTATCGTCGGGTAACCCCACTACTGAGTCTGCCCGTGCCGAGGGAATTCGGCTCGCGCTGCGCGAGCGTGGCCACATAGAAGGACAGAACATCGCCATCGAGTACCGATATGCGGAGGGGAAGCTCGATCGGCTCCCTGAGCTTGCGGCCGAGCTGGTGCGTCTCAAGGTTGATATCATCCTGGTAACAGGAGGGGGCAGGCAGATCCTGGCGGCCAAGAATGCGACCAAGACGATTCCCATCGTTATGATGGGCGAGGGGATCGATCCCGTCGCGGCAGGTTTTGTTGAAAGCCTTGCCCGTCCCGGCGGCAACGTCACCGGCCTTACAAACCTTGGCCCAGAATTAGGCGGGAAGCGGTTGGAGCTGCTCAAAGAAGCGGTTCCCAAACTTGCCCGTGTCGCGGTTCTCTACGAGGCCATTCCGGCCCGTGTACTCGAAGTGAAAGAGGTTCTCCCAGTCGCGGCGCGCGCGCTGAAGTTGACTATTCAACCTTGGGAGGTTCGAGCTGCGGACGGTTTCGAGAAGGTATTCGCTGCGCTAAACAAGCAGCGCTCGGATGGACTCTACGTGCTCGGGAGCTCGCTAATGTTTGCTAACCAGAAACGGATCGCCGGCCTTGCCTTAAAGAGCCGGTTACCGTCGATGTACAACAGCAGAGTACCTGTGGAGGCCGGCGGGCTCATGTCCTACGGGGCGGACCTCGCAGACAGCTACCGACGTGTCGCATATTTTGTGGACAGAATCCTGAAAGGAACCAAGCCCGCCGATCTGCCGGTGGAGCAGCCGATGAGGTTTGAGCTGATCGTCAATCTGAAAACAGCCAAGCAGATCGGCGTGACTATTGACCCGAACCTGTTGGCGCGGGCGAACAAGTTGATCAAGTGACGGTGGTCAGCAGCCGCAAACGGTAGTCAAGAGATTGCGGCAGGAAAACCCTCCTTCGCGACTTCTCTTCCGGTTTGCTTGACATAAGTATCGTTCTCTGCCAGATTTGTTTTTGTCGGAACAATTACAAACGTAAGGAGATTATCATGTCTGCCGTCACAAAAATCACGGCCAAGTATCAAATCACTATACCCCGCGAGGTCCGTCGAGCGCTGAAGGCCAAAATTGGGGACTTACTGGTATTTGTCCAACAGACGGATGGCTCGTACCGCGTGCAGGCGGTTCCACCGCGATTGACGGACGCGCTCCGACTGGCGGGGAGTCGATTGTCGCCTGTGGATTTCCGTCGGGTGCACAGAGAATTTGAGGAGGGCTGGGACGATGAGCAAGCGTGAGTCAGCGTCTCTGGCTTGCATCGATGCCAATATATTCCTGGCGGTCCTTATCCCTGAGGCAACCAGGGCTCCCAAAGATGAAATCGCCGGGGCGGCGAGAGTGCTCAAGGCGGTTGAAGAGGGGCGTTTGCGAGGCGTCTCCACGGCTATCTTACTTGGTGAAATCCGCTACGCGTACCTGAGGGAAAATAAGTTGGGGTTCGAGATTGGTCGCGCCGCAATCGAGGCCGAGGCCAACCTGCGGGTAATACCCATCAGCGTGTCGCTGGCGATTCACGCCGCCGAGCTGAGGAGAAAGTACTACTCAAAGAGAAATATTTTTTCCTATAACGATGGTTTGTACCTCGCTACCGGACTGGTCGAGCACGCCGATGTCTTGATCACCACGGATCCCCATTTGCTTAACGTCGGTGAACTTAAGACGATGCGTCCTAGCCAGTACCGCTAAAATCGTTTTGAATTGCCTTGATGCCGTCCGAAACTTTAATCCAAAACCTGTCCCGAGCCCTTCGGTGGGCGCGGGTTACCGCGCAATATTGGGGCAAGCACATCCCGGGCAATCCGAACATCATTGTTCAAACATGCCCGGCGCCGGCTCCGTTGTGACTTGCTATTCCCCGTTGCTGGATAGGAAACGTTCCCTTGCAAGGAGCTTATGAGAATCGACATCCATAGCCACACCGCGCCGGCGAAATACGTCGAAGCGATTCGGCGCGACCCCAAAGGCATGGGTTGCCGCATCGAGAAAGATGCCCAGGGGCGCGAGTCGGTCGTGCAGGAGATCGGCCGTTCGACCCGGTTGCGCGCGAACCTGATCGACCCCGAATTACGTTTGCGCGAGATGGCCGCCGAGGGAGTCAACGTGATTGTGGAATCCCTGCTGCCACCGTTACTGCCTCTCTGGGCGCCAGTGGCGGTCGGGGTGCGGGTCTGCCAAATCGTCAACGACGCTATCGCCGAGGACGCGGCGCGCTTTCCGGGCCGCATGGTCGGCATGGGCATCGTTCCGTTCCAGGATGTCGGCGAGGCGGTCCGGGAACTTGACCGGATCGTCAAGCAGCACCGCATGCCGTCGGTGTTGATTCCTGCCAGTGTGGCCGGCAAGAATTTGGACGAGCCGGAGTTTTTTCCATTTTTCGAGCGCGCCCAGGAGCACGGGGTGCTGATTTTTATTCATCCTCATGAAGTGGCCGCGGCGGACCGGCTGAAGCGCTACGCGCTGGTTAATCTGATCGGCAATCCCCTAGAGACCACCATCGCGCAGGCAAGTTTGATTTTCGGCGGCGTGCTCGAACGGCTGCCGGCCTTGAAGATTTGCTGCGCTCATGGCGGCGGCTATGCGCCGTGGATTCGCGGCCGCTGGCGCCACGGCCATTCGAGCCGGCCCGAAGCGAGAGACCTGATCACGCGGCCGGTCTATGAATATCTGGGTCGTATGTACTTCGACACCTGCGTCTTCGACCCGGATTCGCTCGATTTCCTCATCCGCACGATGGGCGTCGACCATGTCTTGCTCGGCACGGACTATCCCACGCCGATGATCGACGCCGGGCAAGTTCCGGTGATCAGCGGCATCAAAGGACTAACGGACCAGGACAAAGAAAAAGTCCTCGGCGGCAACGCCGCAAGATTGTTGGGCTTGACGAAATGCGCATAATGGCGCTTCCGCGTTTACTATGAAAAAGTATTCACCACAGAGACGCAGAGATCGCATGGTTCGACAAGCTCACCATGAGCGGAATTCCTCATAGCTGCGCATCCTGAGCTTAGTCGAAGGACGCGCCCTCTTGCCCTGTGGAATACCGGGCTGCAATTCCACAGGGCGAGCCTCGGCGGTGAGCCACACGGAAGCCTGAAGACCCGTCAGAGTAAAGGGGCACCATAATTATGAACTTCGACCTGCACTCTCATTTCTTTCCCATCGAGGCGCTGCAGAATCCCGGCAAGTACGAAAACCGTGCGCCGAAGATTGTGTTGGACAAAGACAAGCTCAGCGTGACGTCGCAGATCGGCATGCGCGGCGGGCTGGGCGCGGGAGCCTACGATCCGGCGGCGCGGATCAAGGCGCTCGACGAGATGAAGATCGACTTGCAGGCGATCTCGCCGTCGCCGATCCTGCTATTTTACTGGGAGGATGCGGCTGTCGCCGCTCACTTCTCGCGCAGGCAGAACGAGGCGATCCAGGAAGTTGTAAAAAAGCATCCGGATCGCTTCGTCGGCTTCGGCAGCGTGCCGTTGCAAAGCGTCGACGATTCGATCGCCATTGCGCGTGAGGCGAGAGCCATGGGGCTCAAAGGTTTGGAGATCGGCAACGCCGTTGGGGATAAGCCGCTGGACGATCCGATGTTCGAACCGTTTTTCGCTGCTGCGCAGGAATTGGATATGCTGTTATTCGTCCATCCTCTCGAAGGCGGTCTCGATGCCGACGATCCACTGGCGCCGGTTCTCGGCAACGTTCTGCAATTCACCTTTCGCACGACGATGATGGTGGAGCGGATGATTATCACAGGGATGTTTGAAAGATATCCGAACTTGCGCTTGTGCCTGTCCCACGGCGGCGGGCTGCTGGCGTTCAATATTTGGCGTCTGGACCATTCCTACGGCTTGCGGCCGGACTTAAAAAAGAGTGTGCCGCGGAAACCATCTGAGTATTTGGCCAAGCTCTACTTCGACACCATCGTTCATTCCGTCGCCGCGTTACAGTACTTGATCCGGGTCGTCGGCGCGGAGCGCGTCGTCATCGGCACCGACTATCCGATGGCGATGGGCGATTTCGAGCCGGTGAGCAAGGTTATGCAGTTGAATTTATCGGATGCGCAGCGGGGGCAAATCCTCGGCGGCAACGCTTTGAAAGCGTTAAATCTTTAGATTGCGAGCATCAGGCGGGCACAATGAATGTTGGCTTAAACCACTGACACCAACGCTCCCAGCGTTTTTCCAATAGAGGTTGCGTATCTCTGACACCGATCCGTTAACGCTTAAACGCTAACCGAACGGAATGTGCGTTTCTACTAAAACTCCAGCTTTTCACCGGGGTTGATGGCGAAAACCTTGGTGCTCGTTTTGCCAAGCGCCTTGATGTACTCCTGAGGCGTTCCAGTCAGGAATGGATTCGTTGCGTAATGGAACGGCAGCGCATACTTCGGCTTGAGAAAATTCCGCGTAGCGTACGCCGCATCGGTCGGATTCATCACGAACTGACCGCCACCGACCGGAATCAGGATCAGGTTGGGCTTGTAGTATTCGCCGATCATCTTCATGTCGCCGAATAGCCCGGTGTCGCCCATGTGGTAAATCTTGAAACCATTTTCGAGTTGGATGATATAACCGCAAGGCTCTCCGCCGAAATGAGTCTCAACCTTTCCGGTTGTGGGGTTGTTCCAAGACAGCTCCGAATTGTGCTCGGCGTGCACCATGGTGATCTTCACGCTGTTCGGCCCGAAGGGCATGATGCTGCCGCCCTGGCCCATCCGGTTCGAAAGCTGCTGAGGAACGATGCCGAGCGACGCGAGCGAGGCTGCCAAGCCTTGCGGGGCCCACAAAGGCGCGTTGTGCTTCTTCGCCAGTTCTGGCGCGTCGCCGAGATGGTCGCCGTGGGCATGGGTGACCAGGAGCAAGTCCACTTTTCCCAGGGCGTCGAGGTCTTTGTACTGGTCCGGCGTTTTCGGGTTCTTGATGAGATACGGATCAATGACGATCACCTTGCCGCCAGGGGTGGTGAGCTTGATTGCGGATTGGCCGAGCCAAAGGAGTTCGATCTTTCCGGTTTGCGCCCAGCCGTGGCTTGTAAACAGTGCCAGCGCGGCGACGATACTACGAAGGATATGCTTCATGGTTTTACTCTTCTCTCGTCGAATGAACTCTACATACTCCAAGGCTGAGGAGATGTCCAGACCCAATTCTAGCAAACGAAATGGGCCGTCGAGAATCGTGACAACTACTTTTTTACTCGCGGTGGGTACCGTTTATTACGCTGCTGTGAGATTAACACGGTGACGGCGCGGCGTGTTCGGCCTACTATTTTGTCTTTTGATTTTCTCGCCGGATGTGCTAATGAGCAAAGAACCTTTCGAGCCGTTCCGCGCTCGAAAAGGCAAGGCATCGACTAGGCATCGGTTTTCGGCTAATGAGTCTTTGATCGGGCGGCACGGACGGCGGAGCGCTCGGTATCGCATGCCGCCAGGACTTGGCATTTTCGAACTTGGAGTGAACGTGGCGTTACTTTCCATCGAAGGCGTCGGCAAGGAATACCAGGTCCGGGGCAAGAGAGTGTCGGCCCTCGAATCCCTCGATCTCGATGTCGCCGAGGGGGAATTTGTCACTATCGTCGGCCCATCGGGCTGCGGCAAATCGACTTTACTGAACTTGATCGTCGGGCTGTTGCGCGTAAGCGGCGGGCGGATTCTTTTCCGTGGCGCGCCCATCGACGGCATCTGCACGAAGATCGGCTACGTCACGCAGAAAGATAATCTGCTGCCCTGGCGCACCTTGATCGAGAACGTCGAGATCGCCCTGGAGATCCGCGGCGTGGATAAAATCGCGCGGCGCAAGCGCGCGGAGGAGTTGATCGGGCGCGTCGGCTTGGGCGGCTTCGAGGAGCATTATTCGCACGAGCTGTCGGGCGGCATGCGCCAGCGCGCCAACATTATTCGCACGCTGATCTACGATCCTGAACTCATTCTCATGGACGAGCCCTTCGGCCCGCTCGACGCGCAGACGAGGATCGTGTTGCAAGACCAACTCCTGAAGCTCTGGTCGGCGACCAAGAAAACGATTGTATTTATCACCCATGATTTGATCGAAGCGATCGCGCTGGCGGACCGCGTGGTGCTGATGAGTTCGCGGCCGGGCAGGATCAAGTCGATTGAAAACGTGACGATCCCGAGGCCGCGGGACGTATTCAAAATTCACGAGAGTCCGGAGTTTCGCGTAGTCTATGAGAGGCTTTGGCAGCAACTACGCCCGGAAGTTAATTTGTCTCAGTAACCGAAAGGAGAATTACTATGAAACGGCTCATGCTCGTCGTTCTCACGGCGCTTTTTTACCTTGGCTGGTTTGCGCACCCCGGCGACGCCCAGGCGCCGAGGAAAGTTAAGATGACGATTCCCGTCGTGGCGCACTCCATGACGCCGGTTTACGTAGCCCAGAGCAAGGGCTTCTTCGCGGAGGAGAAACTGGAGCTGGACATTACCTCCACCGGCGGTGGCGGACCCGACATCCGGGCGCTCATCGCCGGCGACGTGGAATTCAGCTTCACCACCGGCGACAACGTGATCCTCGCTCACCAGGAAGGCAAGAGGCTCGTTATGGTCGCCAGCGGTCTCAACAAGGTGTTTATCAACTGGGCGATGCATAAGGATACTGCCAAGGCCAAAGGCGTCACGGAAACGATGCCACTGGCGGAAAAGATCAAGGCGCTCAAAGGGCTCACCGTCGGTGTGACTAATCCCGGCGCATTGACCGCGCACCTGGCGGCTTTCGTAATTCGCAAAGCCGGCTACACGCCCCAGCAAGACGTGCAGATCATTCCAATCGGCGCTGGACCGACCTGGCTCGCAGCCCTGGAAAACCGCAAGATCGATGTTGCACTGACGGCGCCGCCGGTGCCGGAGACGGCGATCAGCCGCGGATTCGCTATCATGTTCATCAACAACGCCAAAGGGGAGGACCCTTCGATTCCCGAATTCCTCATGGAGAATCTCATCGCTCGCCCTGAGACCGTGGCGAAAGAGCAGGACTTGGTAAGAAGAATGGTGCGCGCGCTCGTGCGGGCGAATCAATGGGCGATTAAGAGCGGTCCGGAACAAGTCGCCGATGCGCTCAAGCCCTTCATGGCGCAAACGGCGCCGGGGCTTCTATTGACCGGAGCCAGGTCGGTGCTGCCTGCCCTGAGTCCCGACGGGCGCACCAGCGAGCGCAGCTTCCAGGTGACCCAGGACATCCTCGAACAGGCGGGGATACTGAAAAAGCGCGCCTCGTACTCCGAGCTGGTCACCAACGAGTTTCTGCCCAAATGATCGGCCGAGGGCGCCTTTTTCTCTACCGTGTGATCTTCGGCGTCGTGCTCGTGGCTTTTTGGGAGCTGAGCTCCGGCCGGTTGATCGATCCCTTCTGGGTATCGAGTCCGTCGCTGGTTTTTGTTTACCTATACGGCGTGTTCGCCGACGGCTCCATCTTCGGCCATCTGGCGATCACGCTGTACGAAACCTTCGCCGGTTTTTTTATCGGCGCGATCTTCGGCATCGGTCTCGGTTTTGTGCTTGGGCGGAGAGAAATTCTGGCCGATATACTGGATCCTTACGTGGTCGCCTTCAACGGTATCCCGCGCATCGCGCTGGCGCCGCTGTTCATCATCTGGTTCGGCATCGGCCCGACGTCCAAAGTCATCCTCGTCGTCAGTGTGGTATTCTTCCTCACCTTCTTCAATACCTTCGCCGGCGTTAAAGGCGTCGACGCGGAATTAAAAAACATTCTGCGCATCATGGGCGCGAGCGAACGGCAGATTCTCATGAAGGTGACGCTGCCGGCGATCGTGCCATGGATCACCACCGGCCTAAAGATCAGCCTTCCTTACGCCATTGTTGCCGCCGTGGTCGGTGAATTCATCGCCGCAAGCAAAGGGCTGGGTTACCTGATCAACTATAACACCTCGCTGTTTTCCACGACCGGCGCCTTGGGGGGCATTTTAATTCTCGCCCTGGTGGTGGTGGTGTGCAACGAAGCGATCAACCGCGCGGAGTCTTACTTTCTGCGCTGGCGTCCCAGGGAAGAGCGGAAAAATGAAGGGGAGCTTTACTGACGCCGACCTTTAGCCCGCATAATTCATGGTAGACAGCGGGAAAGCGTGTAGCATGGACCTGAATAAGATCAACATCGGCAACTTGAAAGTGCCCCATTAGACAACGGTTACAACGGCGTCTTTAAGGCTTTCCCATTTCAAGCCAGCGGCTTTGCCGGTGATTTGTGACCCTCGGGGCCGCGCCAATGGTTTCCCGGACAAAAGGAGGACATACCCATGGCACTTTACGCACTCGACGGAACGTGGAACAAGGACGAGGCGGAGGAAGGCGCCGATACCAACGTCGTCAAGTTCGCCGAGAGCTACACCGCGGAGACCTGCTATCGGCCGGGCGTAGGTACACGCTATGGCAAGCTGGGCAAGATCTTCGGCGGCCTATTCGGAGCGGGCGGCGAGCAGCGCCTCGACCAGATGCTGCAGGAACTCGAGAGCAACTTCGACGACGGCGACAACGCCATCGACATCATCGGCTTCAGCCGCGGCGCCGCGCTGGCTCTGGAGTTCGCCAACATGATCAACGACAGTAAGGCGGGTGTTCCCATCCGCTTCCTCGGCCTGTGGGACACGGTGGCTTCTTTCGGCCTGCCGGGAAACCGGATTAACATCGGTCATAAGCTCACCCTTCCGAACAACGTGGAGCACTGTTTCCATGCCATGTCCCTGGACGAGAGGCGCGGCAACTTTCCGCTCACCCGTATAAAACCCGCCTCGGGTGGCAAGCCCGCCGAGGGTTGCGTGGAAGAAGTGTGGTTTCGCGGCGTCCATTCTGACGTGGGCGGCAGCCAAAGCCTCGGGCTGTCTTCGATCGCGCTGGTGTGGATGCTCCGCCGCGCCCAGCGCTGCGGCCTACCCATAGATCCGAACGACCTCGCCACGCACCAGAAACTACGCGACCCTCGCGCTCCCGTTTCCAAGAACTTCGACCCGAAGAAAGACCCTGCGCGGGAGGTTTCCAAGTCCGACCTGGTCCACGAGTCGGTGACCCCCCGCGGCCGCGCCAACGGCAAGGAGCATAACGACCCGCCGGTGGGGATGAAAGTGGCGACGGACGAGTAAGCGACGAATTAGTAATCAAGCGAAAAGCGGCAGGCGCCTTAGAGCGCGGGTTTCGATGTCGAAACGGGGCGTCTAAGTTTCTAATCGGGCTATTTTCTGGCAGCGATAGTTGCCAAAACAATTCGTTGCGGTGGTCCGACCCGCGCAGATACCGAGCAGAATAATTACCATCCCGAGATATATCGGATTTCGGCTCCACCGATACGGCCCGCTGACTATCATTTTGGTCGACGCTTCAAAGGGTTTGATCGTCGTACCCGCTTTGGCAAACAGCCGGACCGCCCAGAGAATTAAGGACATCCCGATTAGAATCAAAACGTCGCCAACAAAGTAGACAGCCGGAAGAATCCGCGCAATCGGAAGGAGAAGGTGAAGCACCGCCATCGAGAGAATAGCGGCGAGAAAATATACGGGTGGAAGGAGCCGTTTCGGCTTGTCTACTCTTTAGCTCACTTACCGCCCTGATCGAACTCGGTCATGGGAATAGCAGCCGAAATGCTAAAACTGCCGCGACGGTGACGAGCATTCCAAAGGTTGGATAAGCGGTCAAACCGAAACCGGTCGCGCGTCCCGGCGCGCCTTGAGCGTAACCGCGGGTGAACATCACGCGTCCCGTGACAAAGAGCGCGGCGGCGATCGGGATCGCCCGCAGCCAACTGTGCGGCATCGCCGCCGCCCAGATCGCGTAGGCCGCGACGGCAAGCACCGCTTGCTCCAAAGTATTTTGCAAGATCGCCCGAAGCACGCGCACCTGCGGCGTGCCATCAGTAAGACCGCTGCCGTCGATATCCTCAGGCGAGGAGAAACGATGATTCGCCACGCGCATGATCCCGACCATGAGCGTAAGCACTGGCAATAGCGCCCACTTGAGCGCCCAGGCGATTCGCGCGCCCGGCTCGTCGAAGGGCAGCATGTTGAGCGGCAGCAGAAGCGACGCACCGCACAAACCCACCACGGTCAAAACCGCCGCCGGAATGACGTTGCGCACAACGCCCTTCTGCTTATTGGTAAGCTCCATGCGACCATAATCATAAAATGAAAAGCGGTGAAAACAAACAGGACGTTAAAAGGTAGGAGCCCGAAGACCGCGAACATCTGCATAACTATCCGTTCAAGTTTCTGGCGTGCGGCTAAGCTGGTAGATTTGATTCCAGCTGGCGAGATTGTATACTAGCGACATGGCGAAAACCCTTCCTCTGAAAACAATGACCCTCCAAGAAAAACTCGCAGCCATGGAGTCGCTGTGGACAGATCTTACCGGCTCGGCCAAGCCCATCAAATCCCCTTCGTGGCATAAGCGAATCCTTAGCGAGCGGCGCAGGCGAATTGCCAGCGGCAAAGCCCGGTTCATCGATTGGGATACGGCGAAAGCGGAAATCCGCAAAAAGCTAGAGTGAGAATCGATATACTCGACGAAGCCCAGCAGGATTTAATTGAGGGCTTCTACTTCTACGAAGACCGGCAAGCCGGAATCGGTGCGTATTTCTGAGACTGCTTGTTCTCGGACATCGATTCGCTATTGGTGTACGGGGGTATACATCAGATGGTGTTCGGCTATCACCGGTGTCTCTCGAAACGCTTTCCTTTCGCCATCTATTTATACCGTTGAGCAGGATTTGGTTCGGGTACACGCCGTCTTGGATTGCCGTAGAAACCCGACCTGGATCAGAAGACGGCTGATGGAAAGCAAATAACAAGCGCTAAGACCGCGGTTCCAATTACTTCAGGTAGGATAGCGACTGTTCTATCGCCATCGCAAGGAGACTCAATGACTCATCCAGCCGCCGCTTCTATCAGAATTCTAGCCTTCGACGTCTTCGGCACCGTTGTCGATTGGCGCTCCAGCGTGATCGCCGAAGGCGAGCAACTCGGCCGGGCGAAGGGCATCAAGATCGACTGGGCAGCGTTCGCCGACGCCTGGAGAGGCGCATATCGTCCATCATTGGACCGCGTTCAGAAAGGCGAGCGGCCGTGGACCAAGCTCGATAATCTGCATCGAGCTTCGCTGGAACAAATCCTAGCGCAATTCAAAATCGAAGGGCTCGGCCGCGACGAGATAGACCACTTCAACCGCGTCTGGCACCGCCTCAAGCCCTGGCCGGATTCCGTTGCAGGGTTGCAGCGTCTAAAAACGCGCTTCGTGATCACGACGCTGTCCAACGGCAACATCTCATTGCTAACGAACATGGCCAAGCACGCCGGCCTGCCGTGGGATTGTATCCTCTGCGCCGAATCCGTGCGTCATTACAAACCCGACGCTGAAATCTACCGTCTCATTCCGGAACTTTTCGACTTGAGGCCCGAACAAGTCATGCTGGTCGCCGCCCACGAGAACGACCTGCAAGCGGCGCAAAAACACGGACTCCACACCGCGTTCGTCCATCGCCCGCTTGAACATGGACCGGGAAAAGCCTCGTCGATTCCGCCAACGGGAACGTTCGACTTCGTGGCGAAAGATTTCTACGACCTCGCGGACCAGCTCGGCGTCTAGCAGGGCTAAACATTGAAAAGGAGAAACGTTCAATGGCAGAACGTAGCGAAGCCCTCCCGCCGGAAGCAATCGACGCCCTTCAGCGAGGAAATAAGATCGAGGCGATCAAGCTTGTCCGAGAAGCACAGAAGCTCGATCTCAAAGACGCGAAGGACAAAGTCGACGTCTACGTGAGAAACGATCCTGTCTTGCAACAAAAGTTCGCGGCGGCGCAGGCTGAAACCACGGGCAGCCTAGTCCGCTGGCTCATCCTCATCGCCCTCGCGATCGCGGGATATTACCTTTTCGTCGCAGGCTAGGAACGAAACCCAGGGCTGAACAAACGGGACACGCCGCCCTCATTGTAATATTACGTAACGTGATACGCCGCGGGCTGATATTCGCACACACTGGCGAATCCGTGGTGTAGAAAGCAGGAATAGTCTTGACAGATTCCTCACAACTGAGGCAGATTCCTTACAGTGTTTCTCCAATTCGAGTTGCAACCATGAAAGTCATACCCTGCTCGAACCACGGCAGTGTCCTCGATAGCTATGCCTACTAAACTGAAGTTGAAGCCAAGTCTTCGCTTTGAACATATTTGGGAAGACGACTCGATGATAGAAATTCGGGTCTCAGCCACCGACGGTTTTTTCTCTGGCCTCACCGAAATATACACGAGCTGGGAGTCTCTCTCCGAGTTTATGAATCGCCTTCGAGGATTTCCTCGCGCAACATTAGATACTATCGAAGACACGAACGGAAAGGTTAACGGCTATTCTTACCTTCGGCTGTTTTTTCGGTGCATTGACGGCGCCGGACATGCCGCAGTTGAAATTGAAATGGAACAAAACCAAAAGCTCGCCGGGCCCGCCGATATTCGCGCAAGAGCTAAGTTCGGTTTTTCAATTGAACCAGTTGCCGTAGACAGTTTTGTGACACAGCTTCAAGCGATGATGCATTCAAAGAAGGGCTCGGCGTTATTACTAGGCCGTGAAGCTTAACATGGTGGTCGAATGGAAGCCGTGGGACAACGCAGCGCTTCGCGCTAGTATTCTTGGCTGGCACCGCTCACCTCTACGTTAATTTTATCGATATACAACCACCATGACCCGCAAATTCCTCGCTTTCGACATTGAGACCGCGACTGATGTTCCCGGCGACGATTTCAACTGGAGACCCTTCAGACCGCTTGGGATCTCGTGCGCCGCGACATTTTCAACGGAAGATGAATCGCCGAAAGTTTGGCATGGCGGGCAAGGCGCCTCAACACCAACTTCGAAGATGCAACAACACGAGGCGGCGCAGCTCGTGGATTATTTGGTCGCGATGACGAAGTCAGGATTTACAATCACCACCTGGAACGGCCTGGCATTTGACTTTGACGTGCTGGCTGAGGAATCAGGACGGCTGGCCGAGTGCCGGCAACTCGCTTTGGAACAGGTCGACATGATGTTTCACATCTTCTGCGTCAAAGGCTTCCCGGTTGGGCTCGATAGCGCGGCGCGCGGAACCGGCATCGCCGGTAAGCCAGCGGGAATGTCCGGAATTAAGGCGCCTCAACTATGGGTCCAAGGACACTACCAGGAAGTGCTGGACTACGTGTCACAAGATGTTCGAACGACTCTAAATCTCGCGCGCATGTGCGACCAGCAACGTTCGCTTCGTTGGATTACTCGCAAGGGCAGTCCTTCCACTTGCCCGCTCCCGAAGGGCTGGCTCACCGTCAAGGACGCCTTGCGTCTGCCGGAGCCGGACACGTCATGGATGGATAAACCGATGTCGCGCAGCAATTTCACCGCTTGGTTGCAGAGCGAGGAAACCTGACAATCGCAGCAACGCATCCGGTCCGACACTTCGCACTTTCATGATGTTCATCGCTTCGCGCAGCGCCTTGATCAAATCCTTCGGCTCGGTGATCGGGCCGGCGCCCCAGCAGCCATAGGTGCGCGCCATGGCGACCTTTGCCAACGACCAAGATTGGCAATTCCCGAGTCTCGATGTTACCCTAATCAGAGAGGTCATTTTATGAGCACCCTCACTATAACGCTGTCGGAAGATCGGCTCACCCGCTTGCAAGAAATCGCCAGCCGGTTCAACGTAAGAGCTGAAGATTTGGCGCGTGTCGGTATCGAAGAATTGCTCCGGCAGCCGGATGAAACGTTCAAACAAGCTGCCGAGTATATTCTCAGTAAGAACGCCGAGCTTTATCGGCGCCTTGCCTAGTGCGTTATCTTACCCTTAACGACACGTTGGAATTGCATCGCCGCATCATCGCGCAGAGCGGCGGCGCACCGGGAGTCTTGAATCTGGGCGCTATTGAGTCGGCGTTGGCACAACCACGGATGACTTTCGATGGGAAGGATCTTTACCCGACAATCATCGATAAGGCCGTGGCGCTGGGGTTTTCTCTGATTCAGAACCACCCATTTGTCGATGGCAACAAACGCATTGGGCACGCTTCGATGGAAGTTTTTCTCATACTGAACGGTTTCGAGATCTGCGCGCCAGTGCGGGAGCAGGAGCAGATAATTCTGAACGTGGCTTCCGGCGCGCTCGATCGGGTGGGTCTAACGGTATGGCTTCGCGGCCATATTGTGCCGAAAAACTGAAATGCCGGGATCTACCCCGGCATTTCAGCGCGACATTTCAAAAGCTATAGCGAAGTTTAATCGCTGAGTCGATGATTCTCACAATCACCGCATCTGGCACACCACGTCCACCAGCGCCGGTTTGCCTTCTTTCACCACCTTCACCGCCTCGCGCAGCGTCTTGATCAAATCCTTCGGTTCGGTGATCGGGCCGGCGCCCCAGCAACCGTAGGTGCGCGCCATGGCGCCGAAGTCGACGTTGGGGTCCTCGATGCGGATGCCGATGGTCTTGTTTTCCACCGGGCGGTTGCGCGCGATGGCGACGCGCTCCTGATGTTCTTCGTCGTTGAAGTAGGAGCGGTTGCTGCAGACGATGATCAAGAGCGGAATCTGGTGATGCACCGCCGTCCACAGGCCGCTAACGGTGAAAAGCAGGTCGCCGTCGGGCTGGATATCGACGCAGAATTTTCCCGAGCCCTTGTGCGCCAGAGCAGCGCCCAATGACGCGGGCAGACCGTAACCCAATCCCCCGCCTTTGTACTTGCCGAGAATCTGATTGAACTTGGTCGCCGGCAAACAGAGGTTTTCTTTTCCCTGGGAGCTGCCGTTGGTGAGCACCCAGTCTTCAGCCTTCAGCGCCTCGGCGATCTCGGCGTACAGCCGGGTCATCGAGACCGGCTTTTCATCCCATTTGGTTTTGGTCTCCTTGTCTAAAGCGGCTCTCTTGTCTTCGTAAATCTTGCCCCAATCCGCACGCCGCGAGTCGATGGCACCCTTCAAGTCGCCGAGTTTTTTCTCCGCTTTGAGGCGCCGCAATAGCTCCGGCAGAAACATCGCCGTGTCCGCCATGATCATCATATCCGCTTCGCGCAGCTTGTTGAAGTCCGTCGCCCAGGCGCGCACGAGCAAATCATCGAGAGCGACGTTGACGATCTTGGCGTTCGGTGAAAGCAATGGAGTGGGTTTGCGATTGCCTTTTTCCTGCGCCCGCTTCGTCGTCGCGCTTTCGAGGTCAGGAACGTCCAACGCGAGAATGAGATCCGCCTGGGGAATGACCTTCTCGTGCTGCCCGGTGAGATTGAGCGGATTATGCACCGGGAAGTTAAACCTGCCGAACTGATCGAGCACGGGAGCGGCGAGCAGCTCGGCCAGTTCGCCCAGCGCGTTGAAACCGGCTTCCTTCCGCCCGACCCAATCGGCCAGGATCACCGGCTTTTTAGCTTCGAGGAGCCAGCGAATGGTCTTTTCGAATCCTTCTTCCGGCGCTTGCAGCGGCAGCGGCGCCGGATAGCGCGCCAGGGAAGGAAACGTGACGTCTCCCTCAAGCTGTTTTTCCTGCACGTCGCCGTCATAACAAATGTAAACCGGCCCCATTGGATCGGTGGTCGCGAGCCGGTAAGCGCGTATGAAGGAATCCGGCACCGCCTCGACGCTGCCGGGCTGGTCGTCCCATTTGCAGAAATCGCGGACTAGATTGCCCTGAACGTTCGCCGTGTGCACCCAGTCGATCCAGGGGCGCCGGTTGGCGCTGTCCATCGGCCCGGTGCCGCCGAGCACGATCACCGGCAGCCGGTCCGCCCAGGCGTTGTAGATCGCCATCGAAGCGTGCTGCAGGCCGACGACGTTATGCACCGCCGCCGCCATCGGCCGGCCTTTCGCTCGCGCGTAACCATGCGCCAGTGCGACGGCGATCTCTTCGTGGTTGCAGAGAATGATTTCCGGCGCGTGGTTGCCGCCGTAGTTGACCAGCGAATCGTGCAAGCCGCGGAACGTCGCTCCGGGATTGATCGCGATGTATTCGAACTCGAAGGCTTTCAAGAGATCGACGACGACGTCCGATCCCCATTCGGCTCGGGGTTTTTCGATTTTTTGTGCTTTAGCCATAAAATGATTCCTTTCTGCGTTATTATTTCATCGAACTTAGATTACTCGACGAGGCGAAACAAGTTGCACGCCTTTTGTTTAGGGTCTAGCAGGTTGCTGAAAGACTCTGTCGGAGTCCTTCGACGATGCTCAGG
>Ga0326597_10002886_pt1 | contig 25377 bp, 26 predicted proteins | sample RVTome_12_FD_203789 | JGI IMG/M metagenome (GOLD analysis project Ga0326597, IMG submission 203789) | Soil microbial communities from uranium-contaminated site in the Upper Colorado River Basin, Wyoming, United States - RVT100D185 | ecosystem: Environmental > Terrestrial > Soil > Contaminated >... | reverse complement strand
ACGCCTCAATCCCCTCCCGGATCGTGATCAGCATTCCAGCCAGCATGGGTGATCTCCTTGTGGCTCGGCTCGCAGTGCTGCCCCTACGGAACGAGCAGAGGGCCGAGGCCCGTGGTTCCCCTGTCGGTACCGGCTATGTGTGCGGCTCAAGGACGTGGAAGCTCAAGCCGACGAGGCGTCGCCAGAAGATGCGGGAGACGCGACACGCCAGGACGACACGGCAGGAGGGTCTGCGTTCAGCCCGGTCCGTTCCTGCGTCGTCGGCGCCCAGCGCCTGGCTGCTCCACGTCAGGGAAAACGGACACGCCGCGCATGGGCCGGCCAGCCGTTCCCAGAAGAGCAGCATGACAAATGTCCGCTTCGGTCCGGAGAGAATGAGCGACATCTACCCCTCGAAGTCCTTCGGCCTCACCCGGTCGAGCCATCGCGCGACGTCCAGGTGGTCCGTCTCCTGCCCCTCGCGTTGGGCCAGCGGGCAGGCGTGAGCCAGCGCGTCGGCGGTCGCGTAGATGGGCGTGTTCGTGAGAAGCGCCAACGCGATGGCATCGGCAGGGTGGCAGGGCAGGGCGAACTCGATGCCCTCGTGCTCGAGGACGAGAGTCGCGCAGATCCCCTCGGTCTCAGCGTCGAGCACGGCACGGGTCACCGAGGCGCGGAGGCTTATCGCCAGGTCGCGGATCAGATCGTACACGGGCGCGCATCGGCACCTGGTGAGGCCGAGCACCCGCGCGAGGCGGTTGGCCTCGTTCATCGGGATGAGGAAGCCGAGGGCGAGATTCCCCGGAGTGGTTTCCAGGACGACGGTTGCCAACCGGGCGTTGTCGTTGGCGCTGAGAGCTTTCACCTGCAGCAGAGTCACGCGAACCCTCCCTCGCAGGCGCGACGTCATGGCCGCGCTGAGTCAGATGGCTCGCTGCCTGAAGCGGGCGGCGCTTCTCGGTGGCTGGCTGGATGAACAGCTATTTCGTCAGGATCAGCTTGTCCGCTTTCGTGATGTGCAGCCTGTACTCCGTGCCGCGGTGGACGATCACGACCTCCCGCCGGTCGCGGAAGAGATCCGAACTCGTGATGCGAACCGCCGAGCCGCCGGTCGCCTGCTCCACGGCCACTTTGTCCGCTGTACCCCCCGTCACGCGTCGCTCTCTTTGATCTGCTGCGCGAGGTAGTTCCCCTCACCCGCCTGCTTGATCAGCTCGAGCTGCGCCTCGATCCAGTCGATGTGTCCCTCCTCCGACTCGAGGATCTTCTCGAGGAGGTCACGGCTGCCGTTGTCCCCCAGGCCGCGGCACAGCTCGATGCCGCTGTTCAGGACCGTCACGGCCGCGCGCTCCAGCTCGAGGTCGAGCCGTAGCTGCTCGGGCACGGTCTGTCCCACGTTGATCTTGCCAAGCCGCTGCAGGTTGGGCAGGCCCTCCAGGTAGAGGATCCGCTCGATCAGCCGGTCGGCGTGGCGCATCTCGCCGATGGATTCCTCACGGAGCTTCTTCCAGAGCCGCTCGTAGCCCCAGTTTTCGCACATGCGCGCGTGGATGAAGTACTGGCTGATGGCCGTGAGCTCGGCCGTGAGGACCTCGTTCAGCAGCGCGATGACCTCGTCATGTCCTTTCATGTCCGTTCTCCCGGTGCGCACACCGCGCTGTGTGTCTCCTCGATGAGCGCGGCGAGCAGGTGATGGCACGCGCCGCAATCGCTGCCGGCCCCGCAGGCGCGCGACACCTCGCTCACCGTCGTGGCGCCCCTGGCGACGGCCGTCTCGACCTGGCGTTCGGATACGTCGCGGCAGAGGCAGATTATCATGAGCGGGTCGGGTCTCCGAGGCCGACGGCGAGCGCCGCTCCCAGGAGGAGTCCCGCCACGCCTGCCATGACCACTCGCTTCATTCCGCCGCCTCCTTGAGTGAAAGTTAGTTAGGTATACCTAAAGATAGCTATTGTGTCAATCGAATTTCAGGGTACCCTTCCGGCCCGGCCGGGGATGGTCGGGGAGCGGAGGCCGGGCCACCGGGGGCGGTGTGTCGGCGCGTCTAGAGCACGTGCAGCAGGGGGCGGGTGCTGAGGCTGCCCGGTGTCCAGAAACCGGTTTCGACGAGTTCCGCCAGCACCTTGTCGGGCTCCGTGGAGCGCATGATGGCCCACGTGGCGCCGCCGGGGAAGAGGCCGCCGAAGGCCATGCGGCCCGCGCCGCGCGCCTCGATGAGCGCGAAGGAGGCCATCTCGACATCGGGCGCCTCACCCTCCACGATCGTCACCTTGCGCGAGCCGTCGGTCACCACGGGCGGCATCTCCCACGGCTCGAGGAACTGGGCGAAGTCGCTCGGCTGCCAGGCTTTCCAAACCCCGCCCATCCAGTAGGGGTCCTCCTCGATCAGCCGAGTGATGTCAGCCGCCTGCTGGACGCGGTAGACGATGTCGGCGGTCCTCCCGTCCGGGGCGGGGCCGCCGCCGATCACGAAGCCGAGGCGGCGCAGCTCAGTGATCCGGTCGAGGTGCGCCGCCCGGTGCGCCGCGCGACGCTCGAGGTAGTCGTCCGCCGCTGTGATCGCGACGTGGTAGACGATCACGGCGTCACCCAGCCGCCCGAGAACGGGATCACCTGGCCCACGAAGAAGTCGGCATCTTCCGAGGCGAGATACACCGCGAGACGCGCCGACTCCTCGCTTCGGGCGAGCCTGCCCGCCGGGATGTTCCTGACCATGCGCGCGAGCTTCTCGGGGTCGCTCGTGAGCGACGGCGGGAAGTATGTCGGGTTCTCGACGTAGTTCTGCGCGATGGCGTTGACCTGGATGCCGTCGCGCGCGACCTCGCGTCCGACGGCCCTGGTCAAGCCGTTGACCCCCGCTCGCGCCGCCGAGTACGCGGCGTAGTTGGCCAGCCCGGGGAAGGCCGCGGCCGAGGACATGTTGATGATCTTGCCGCGCTTGGCCGGTCGCATCACGCGGAGCGCCGCGCGCAGGCAGTAGAAGGGCTCGTCGAGGAGGCGGGACATCATCGCGCGCCACTCGGCGTCCGTGACCTGCTCGGTCGGGCTGCCCGTGGGCGGGTTGGCGCTGTTGTTGACGAGGATGTCGAGCCGGCTGAAGCGCGCCACAACCGCGTCGACGACGCGGTCGGCCTCGGCCGGGCGCGTGAGATCGCCCGTGAGGGCGAGCGCCTCGCGCCCCAGTCGGGCCGCCATGGCCGCAAAGGGCGCGGCGGCGGCCTCGTCCCGGTCGTGGAGCGCGACGGAGGCGCCCCCACGGCAGAACTCCTCTGTGATCGCGGGACCCATGAACTCGCTGACGTTCGTGATCAAGGCGACCTTGCCGGTGAGTTTCATGCAGCACAGCCTATGCGGGATTTCCCGCTCCCGCAAGACCGTGCTAAGGTGATGACGCGGCGAGGGGGAGGCTGGGACGTGACCGACGACCTGCTGGAGTCATTCAAGGCCCGCTACCCGTTCCCGCTGGACCCCTTCCAGCTGGATGCCATCCGCGCGATCCAGGACGGTAAGTCGGTGATCGTCTCGGCGCCGACCGGTTCCGGCAAGACGCTGGTCGCGGAGTTCGCCATCCATGCCACGCTCGCGCGCCAGCGTCGCATCGCCTACACGACGCCGCTGAAGGCGCTCTCCAACCAGAAGTACGCCGATTTCTGCCGGCAGTTCGGTTCGGAGCACGTCGGTATCCTGACCGGCGACGTCAAGGTCAACGCGCGCGCCCCCATTGTCGTCATGACCACCGAGATCCTGCGTAACATGTTCTACACGGGCGGCCTGGACGGTCTCGAGTTCGTGGTGCTGGACGAATGCCACTACATGGGCGACGAGGGGCGCGGGACCGTCTGGGAAGAGATCATCGTCAACGCGCCCGCCGACGTGGCGCTGGTGGGGCTCTCCGCGACGGTCAAGAACATCGCCGAGATCGCCGACTGGATCAGCCTCGTCCACCGCCTGATCGTTCCCATCACCCACCCGCATCGCAGCGTGCCGCTCCAGTACCTCGTGGCCGATCTCTCGGGGGAGATCCACGCGTACGACCAGGTCCGGAACGGCAAGGTGCGCCTCCTCGGCCAGGAGCGCGAAGGCGGGTACAGCGACAAGGGCCGCTGGTACACGCGCCGGGTCGTGGACCCGACGGTGATGCTGGACGAGCTTGAAACGCGCGGCTGGCTGCCCGCCATCTACTTCATTTTCAGCCGCGCCGGCTGCGAGCGGGCGATGGAGACCGTGCTGGCCGAGGGCAAGCCGCTCCTGACCAGGAGCCAGCAGCACCAGGTCGACGAGGCCATCCGCGAGGCCGTCTCCGACACCCCGACCATCGCCGAGTCGCCGCTCAACCAGAGCATCTTCCAGGGCCTCGGCATGGGCGTGGGGCTCCACCACGCCGGCGTGCTGCCCTCCGTGAAGCGCCTGATCGAGCTCCTCTTCGAGCGCGGGCTCTGCAAGGTCGTCTTCGCCACCGAGACCATGTCGCTCGGCATCCACATGCCGGCCAAGAGCGTGGTGCTGCAGTCGCTGACGAAGCGCACGGATCGCGGCTTCCGCTCGCTCACTCACAACGAGCTCACCCAGATGGCCGGCCGGGCGGGTCGCCGCGGCATCGACCCCGAGGGCAAGTGCGTCATGGCCCTCGACGTACGCGACGGCCTCGAGGACATGATGCGCGTCGTGGACGGCCCGCCCGAGCCGGTCCTGAGCCAGTTCAAGCTGGGTTACGGCTCCGTCGCGCTCCTGCTGGCGACGGGCCAGGACATGGCAACCATCCGGCGCACGGTCGAGTCGTCGTTCGGCCAGTATCAGAACCTCAAGAAGATCCGCGGCCTCGAGGCGGAAGTGGCGAGCCTCGAGACGGCGCTGGCTGACGGTCGCCGATTCGAGGCTCCCTGCGGGGACTTCCCGCGCATCGGCCGCTACCGCGCCGCGCGCGCCCAGGTCGAGCAGCAGCGCATGGCGCGGGGGAAGGGCGCGCGCGGCGCGCGCTCCGCCGCCGGGGCCGAGCCGGGGCGCCTCGCGCTGGTGAGGCGGAAGAGCGGCGCCTTGCTCGGGCTCATCTGCGGTCTCGACCGGCGCCGCCACCGCATGCTCGTCACCGTGCTGCTGCCCCACGGGGTCACCGTCCAGATGAAGGAAGCGAACATCAAGAAGATCTTCTGGCAGACGCCGCCACTCCACCTGCCGCGCGACTGGGAGCGGCGCGCAAAGAGCCTCTCCGAGCAGCTCGAAGGGTTTTCGATTCCCGAGCTCGTCGAACGCGAGCGGAGCCGGGGGCCCGAGGGCGAGCTCGCGGCAATCGAATGCCACCGGTGTCCCTGGGGCAGCCAGAGCAAGTGCGACCAGTCCTGGAAGGGGCTCGAGGCCCTCGACGGCCGGCTCGGGCAGAAGCGCGAGATGCTCGACGCTTTCAAGAACGCCTACTGGCAGGAGTTCTGCCGCGTGGTGGCCGTCCTCGAGCGCTTCGGCGCCGCCCAGGACGGCAAGCTCCTGGCCAAGGGGCAGCTCATCGCCGGCTTCCGCCACGACAACGAGCTCCTGGTCGCCGAGATGGTGGACCGCGGCATCCTCGAGGACACCACGCTCGCCGAGGCCGCGGCCCTCTGCTCGTGTCTCATCGAGGAGTCGCGCTCGGGGGATTCGACCGTGGCCCGCCTCTTCCTCAAGAAGCGCCCCAAGCTCAAGCGCAAGCTTCAAGACCTGGAGTCGGTCGCCCACGCAGTGCTCGACGTCCAGCGCCACCACCACCTGCCGATGCCCGTCGGCGTCTCGACCGGCTTCATGCCCTCGGTCTTCCGCTGGGCTTCCGGGGAGGACGACTGGTCTGGTATCGTAGAGGAGTCGTTCGGCGGCCACGAGGGCGACCTGATCCGCGCTCTCCGGCGCCTCATCGACCTCCTGCGCCAGCTCGGGGAAGCGCCCGAAGTGCCGCAGGCGCTGGCGGCCCTGCTCGGGCGGGCGGCCCGGGTGGTGGACCGCGGCATCGTGCTCGAATCCGCCCTCATTTAGAACCCGTAGTCAGTTATTAAAGGTGGAGAACATGCTCATGCGTGCCCTTCGCATGGCCGGCGCCGTCGCGGCTGGGCTCATGGCGGCCGCCTGTGCGACCCCACAACCCGTCATCGAGCAGACGACCCGCGGGCCCATCGCCCAGGAGATACAGATAGCCCGCTCCTTCTTCGCCAACGGTCGGGACATGGGCTGGGACGAGAAGCGGCACTACGAAGAGCAGCTGGAGGAGAGGGTCTTCAAGTACCTCCGGGAGCACCCGGAGTTCCAGAACGAGACGCGCTACAGCACCTTCCGCTTCTGGCGCCAGGTCAGCATCGGCAGCACGAAGGACGAGATCAAGGTGCTGCTGGACGACCCCGACGTGCGGACCATCGACCCGGCGCTGATGGCTGCGCTGGCGCGGCGGCACTGGTCCCAGGTCCAGGGCAAGGCCAAGGAGGCCTGGGTCTATCCGCTCGGCTGGGTTCTCTACATCGACGACAAGGCCGTGGTCAGCATGATCCGCGTGCGGGGGCAGTGGGACAAAGACGACGACCAGTAGCCGCAGGCCGTCGAGAAGGGTCAATCTGCTTCGTTGGCGCCCTCGACCGCACGCTCAACGTACAGGAGTACGCCTCGCATGCGGCCTTCGGGCGCCGCCTCGCATCTGGACCCTTCTCGACGGCCTGCGCCGCGTGGCTGGGACGGCATCTCGAACCGCTCTCGGCGGCGGGTGATGGTATAGTTTCCACGCGTTGAAAGCTTTGATGGCCGAACTGCCCTCGTGGATCGCGCCCGGTGACGCCGCTACCCTCGTCTGGTACAGCGGGCGGGGGGAGAGCGCCGACGGCATGCCGCTGTACCAGGTGGCCGGACCCGCGCTCGATATCCCGCCTGCCTCGCCGTATTTCCTCCTGGCTCCCGTCGAGCGCGAGGATTTCGCCGGGCTCCTCTACCGAGGCCAGGTCGGTCTCACCGAGCTCCGCGGGTTCCTTCAGCATTGTCTGCTGGCGCGCGGCGAGATGAGCCCGTTGCTTGACCTGGTCACCGCCGGGGTCGAGACGCCGGTGCTGCCGGTGCTCGATGCGTGGCGCGGCGCCGTCGGCCGGCCGCTGCTGCCGTATCTCGATGACATCGGCGCATTCCTGACGGGGGAGCGCCTGTTGTTCGTTACTCCGGAAGCCTACGCCGCGGCGCGGCAGGAGCCCGAGCAGTTCGGGACCGCCTGGGTCTGCGACGAGTGCGGCAAAGCGGAAGACGCCGGCGCCTTCCTGTGGACGGCCCACGCGGGCCCGAGCGTGCGCGTATGCTTCGTCATCCAGAACGACGCCGGCGTCTGGAGCTGCCGGCTCCATCCCTTCGAGTTCCTCCAGGAGGCCGCATGATCCGCTCGACGCTCTCCGCGACGAAGCGCACGCCGCTCGCGCCCCGGGGCATGGTGGTGGCGGAGCACCCGCTGGGCGCCGAGGTCGGCGCCGGCATCCTCAAGCGCGGCGGCAACGCAGTGGACGCGGCCGTGGCGACGGCCTTCGCGATGCCGGTCGTGGAGCCCTTCATGTCCTCGCTGGCCGGCGGAGGCACGATGCTGGTACATCTCGCCCGGCGCGGCGAGACGCTCTGCGTGGACTTCAACGTCGAGGCGCCGGCCGCGGCCCACGAGACCTGCTTTGAGCTGGGCGAGGGGGTCTCGACCGGCCTCTTCCCGTGGCGGCGCGTGGTGGACGACGCGAACGTCTTCGGACCGCGCTCGGTGGCGGTGCCCGGCTCGGTGGCGGGGCTGACGCTCGCGCTCGAGCGCTGGGGCACCATGGACCTGGCCGACATCCTCCAGCCCGCGATCACGCTCGCCGAGGACGGCTTCGTGCCGGACTGGTACGTGGCGCTGACGACAGCCATCTACTGCCAGGAGCTGGCGACCTTTCCCGCGACGGCCAAGAACTATCTTCGGGATGGACACTACATTTATCGGACGCCGGCCCTCGGCGACGGCGAAGTCTTCCGCCAGCCCGACCTCGCCCGGAGCCTCAGGCTCCTCGCCAAGGGCGGCCCCGCGGCCTTCTACAAGGGCGCCATCGCCCAGGCCATCCACGAGGAGATGCGGGTCAAGGGGGGCATGCTCACCAAGGACGATCTCGCGCGCTACACGCCCCGGGTGTTACCCGCGCTCATGGGCGAGTACCGCGGCCTCGAGCTGGCCTTCTCGCCCGGCGCGACGGGAGGCATCACGGCGCTCGAGACGCTGAACATCCTGGCCCAGTTTCCGAAGGCGCACACGACGTGGAAAACAGTGACGGGGCTGCACCTTCGCGCAGAGGCGGTGGGCCGCGCCTTCCTCGACAGGCTCGAGCACCTGGGCGACGCCGAGCGCGTCAAGTCCCCGTGGGACGGGCTCGCCTCACGCGCGTACGCGGCGAACGCGGCTGCGGCCTTCAAGCCCAAGGGACCGCGCGGCGCGCGCCCGGCGCCCGACCCGTGGCGCTACGAGCCGGGCGGGCGCGCCTCCGACTGCACCACGCATCTCTGCGCCGTGGACCGGCAGCGCAACATGGTCTCGCTCACGAACACGGCCGTGTCGCTGTGGGGCTCGCGCATGGTCGTGCCGGGAACGGGCATCCTGCTCCAGAACGGCATGATCTGGTTCGATCCCGAGCCGGGGCGCGTCAACTCCGTTGCGGCAGGCAAGCGGCCGCTGGTCAACATGGTGCCGGCCCTGGGCTTCAAGAAGGGCGAGCCCTATCTGACTGTGGGCGCGCCCGGCGGACGCAAGATCGTCTCGGCCATCCCGCAGGTGATCTCGAACATGGTGGACCTGGGCGACTCGCCGCAGGCGGCCATCGAGGCGCCGCGGCTGCACACGGAAGGCGGCGACCTCTGGGTGGACGACCGCGTGGGCGAGGCGTCGCTGAAGGCCCTCGGGCGCATGGGGCATGCGGTCGTGCCCAAGCGCACGGACCCCGGCACGCTCTACTTCTCGCGCCCCGTCGCCATCCGCGTCACGAAGAAGGGTCTCGAGGCGGGGCTTGACCCCTTCCACGACGCCGCGGCCGCGGGCATATAGCAATCAACCGACGGAGGTCTATTGATGGAAGAGAAGGTCATCGCGTCGTGGAAGTACAAGAAGGGCGCGCTCGATGCCAAGACGGCCTACCTGTGTTACCTCGCGGCGAACCTGGCCGCGGGCAACACCCACTGAGCCAAGCGTGACCTGGCGGGCGCCAGGGCCACGGGAGCGAGCGAGGACGAGGTGCGCGAGGCGATCAGCTTCGCCATCCGCGCCAATGCCGCCAAGACGCACGCCGACATCCTCAAGGTCTACGAGCCGGGGAGTTGAATGGCCGACATCCGCCTGACCACGGGGTTCTCCACCGTCATGGGCCCGGACCAGGACGCGATCACGCGACTCCTGACCGAGACCATCGAGCAGATCGCCCAGGACGACAAGAGCTTCACCCGCGCCAAGGTCGTGTTCACCGAGTCCGACGAGCGCTGCGGGCTGACGGCCGAGCTCGACGGCGTCAAGAAGGAAGGCGTGCCGCTCCAGATCGATCTCGAGCAGCTCGAGGATGCCCAGACGCAGCCCAGCGCCCGCGCCCAGCTCAAGGAAGCCCTCCGCCTCTACTTCCGGAGGGTGATGGGGAAGCCGTGACGGCCGACCCGGGCCTGCTCCTCTTCCTCTACCGTGGCTGCGCGTTCCGCGTCGCCGACGGCGTCCAGCCGCCCAAGGCCGGCTCGCTCCTCTTCTGCCGCCACCTCGATTTTCGCTCCGGCGAGACCGTGCTCGAGATCGGCACGGGCGTGGGGCTCGCCGCGGTGCTGGCCGCGCGCGAGGGCTGCCGCGTCCTCGCCACCGACGTGGTGCCGGCGGCAGTCGAGTGCGCCAGGACCAACGCGGTCCTGAACGGCGTCGCCGACCGGCTGGAGGTGCGGCTCGGCGACTGCTTCGAGCCCGCGCGCGGGCAGACCTTCGATCTGATCTGCACGAGCCCGCCCCAGATGCCGACGCCGTCGGGGCGCGAGCGCGACGACCCGAGCGCGGCCGCCGACAACGGCGGCGTGGACGGCTGGGAGCTGCTCGACCGCGTCATCGCCGGCGCACCCGCGCACCTAAAGCCCGGCGGCCGCCTCGTCTTCACGATGTTCGGGTTCCTCGGTCCCAAGGGTGCCTGCGCGCGACTCGAGGCGGCGGGGCTCGAGCCGTCCATCCTCGCCCGCGAAACGCACGGCTTCCCGCGGATCGGCTACGAGCGGCTCGAGCACCTTCGAAGCCTCGACACGGAAGGCGCGCTGCCGGCGGCCGGCATGCCCGACACGGTGGAGCGTCTCGTGGTCCAGGGGGTCAGGCCCCGATGAGCTCCAGGCCAGCCGCGGCCAGGCCAGCCACGGGCGCGCCGGCCGCGGGGACGCCAGGCGCGGAGCCAAAGGTCCTGATCGTCAACGCCGACGACTTCGGCCTCACGGAGGGTGTGAGCCGCGGCATCCTCGAGGCGCACCGGAACGGCATCGTCACGAGCACGACCGTTCTCGTGAACCGCGCGATCCCGCGGGTGCAGGTGGAGGAGCTCAAGGCCTCGGGGCTCGGCGCCGGCGTGCACCTCAACCTGACGCTGGGAACGCCAGTCGCCGATCCCAAGCGCGTGCCCTCGCTCGTGGACTCCGAGGGCCGGTTTGTCCGCGACGCGCGCGAGGCAGCGGCGCGGGCCAAGTTGGACGAGGCGCGCATCGAGCTCGGCACCCAGATTGACGTCTTCAGGAGCATCATGGGGCGCTTCCCGACCCACCTCGACACCCACCATCACGTCGGGCGGCTCCCGCCCGTCCTGGAGGTGGTGCTCGACTTCGCCCGGGCGCTCCGGGTGCCCGTGAGAAGCCAGGACGCGGAGGTGCGTGGAGCCGCGAGGTCTCTCGGAATCCGGACCCCGGACCACTTCATGGGCGAATCCGGCGCGCAGGCCTACTGGTCGCGCGAGCGGGTCCTCGAACACCTGGCCGCGCTTCCACCCGGCCTCTCGGAGTTCATGACCCACCCGGGTTACTTCGACGATGAGCTTGCCTACAGCCGCTACGGACACCAGCGCGAGACCGAGCTCGCGGGCCTGACGCATCCGGACGTCAGGCGGGCCGTCCAAGTCCGCGGCATCCGCCTCGCGCACTTCGGGAGCTGCTGATGGCGAGGCGGGGTCTGATTGGCGTGGACCTCGGCGGCACGGCGGTGGCGGCCGGGCTCGTCACGCGCGACGGCGAGGTGCTGGCCCAGGCGCAGGACCCGACGCACAAGCGGGGCCCCGGCACCGCGGTCGCGACCCTCCTCGACGTGATCCAGCGGATGCACCAGACGGCGCGCGCCTTCGGCATCACCGTGGAGGGTATCGGCATCGGCGTGCCGGGCACCGTGGACGCCGAGCGCGGCGTCATCGGCAAGGATATCCACTACGTACCGGAGCTGGCGGGCACCCCGCTCGCGGCGACGGTCGCGACCCAGACCGGGATCGCCGCCTGCGTGGACAACGACGTCAACGTGCTGGCGCTCGGAGAGTGGATGTTCGGCGCGGGGCAGGGCGCCCGCTTTCTCGTGGTGCTCGCCATCGGCACCGGTGTGGGCGGCGGCATCATCCAGGACGGGCGGCTGGTGCGCGGGCAGGGCGGCTTCGGCGGCGAGCTCGGTCACGTGCCGATCAACTTCGACGGCCGCGCCTGTATATGCGGCGGGCAGGGCTGCCTCAAGACGTACGTCTCGGGCACGGACATCGCGCTCATAGCCACGGAGCGTCTCAAGCGCGACCTGTCGGCCGAGGACGTGTTCCGAATGGCCGATGAGAGCAACCCGACCTGCCAGGAAGTGGTTACCGAGGTCTGCCGGGCGCTCGGGGCCGGGCTCGCGGTGATCGTTAACGGCCTCAACCCGGAGCGCCTTATCGTCACGGGCGGGGTGGCGGCGTCGCTCAAGCCGCTGGAGCTCCGCATCCACACGCAGCTCCAGCGCTACGCCTTTGCGCGGGCGCTCGAGTCGACGCGCATCGAGATCGTGCCGCAGAGCAAGCAGTCGACCGTGCGCGGCGGCGCGGCGCTGGTCCAGTACGAGACCGAACGACGGAGGGAGGGAATCCGATGAAGGCGATCACGTTCCACGGGACGGGCGATGTGCGGGTCGAGTCGGTGGCTGATCCCGCGATCATGGAGGCGACCGACGCCGTGGTGCGGATCACGACGAGCGCGGTCTGCGGCTCGGACCTGCACCCCTATCACGGCCGGGGCGCCGCTCCGGGCGGACCGCCGCTCGTCGAGTCGGGCTCTGTCATGGGCCACGAGTTCATGGGGGTGGTGGAGGAGGTGGGCGCGGGGGTGACGCGCGTCAAGAAAGGCGACAGGATCATCGCGCCCTTCTCGATCTCCTGCGGTTCCTGCGACTGGTGCCGGATGCGTCTGCCGACCCAGTGCGCGACAACGGGGCGCGCCGTCTTCGGCGGGCGCTTCGGCAAGCAGTACCCGGGCGGCCAGGCGGAGTGGATCCGCGTGCCCTTCGCCGATCACATGTGCCAGAAGGTGCCGGCCGGCATGGCCGACGAGCAGGTCTTCTTCCTGGGCGACATACTCTCGACCGGCTACTTCTGCGCCGAGAGCGCGGGCATCCGCCCCGGCGACACGGTCGCACTGTTCGGCGCGGGTCCGGTGGGGCTGCTCGCGCTGCAGTCTGCGCAGCTCTTCGGCCCGTCGCGCGTCTACGTCGTGGACCGCGTCGACTACCGCCTGAAGCTCGCGGAGGAAATGGGCGGTACCCCGGTGGACCTCGACCGGGTCGACCCGGTCGCCGAGCTGCGGCGGCTCACGGGCGGGCGCGGCCCTGACGCCGTCCTCGAGTGCGTCGGCCACGAGGTGCCCTTCGGCCAGGCGATCCAGTCGGTGCGGCCGGGCGGCACGGTCTCGTCGGTGGGCGTGTACGTCGAGAACTCGATCGGCTTCCCGGTGCGCGAGGCGTTCTTCAAGGACCTGACGCTCAAGATGGGCATCTGCAACGCGCGCAACTTCATCCTGCCGCTGATGCCGCTCATCCAGGCCGGCAAGCTGCAGCCGACGCGCATCATCACCCACACCCTGCCGCTCGCGGACGGGCCGAAGGGCTACGCGATCTTCGACAAGAAGGAAGACCGCGCCATCAAGGTGATGCTCAAGCCATAACCTGAACTACTTCCGGGCGAGGGACGCGCGAGGCGGGCGGGTCCTGTCGTCGGGGGAGGCGGCGGCGCGGCCGGCTACGCCACCCTACGCCGGCGTGAATCGCAGCCCTGCGGGCTGCGCACACTTGCGAAGGGCCCACTCCGCCGGCCGCGCCGCCGCCTCCCCCGACGCCACCCGCCCGGTCGTGCAAGCGGCGCTCGGAAGTAGTTCAGGTTATCGCGATATCAGAGCTTCACCGGGATGATCTCGGGCGTGTACATGTCGCCGAGCCGCAGCCGGCTCCCTGGAAGACGCTCGTGAGCGCCCGCGTGACTACGTCGCGCTTGGCCTTGATGAAGTCGTCGGTCGAGTAGGCGATCAAGCTGATCGACTTGGGGTCAGCAATGGTCTAGCCTGATACGGTGGCTTGCGCTATTACAGATGGATAAGCGGCTGACCTCGAGGGGTCGACGTGGGAGCCGACCCAGTGGCGGGTGGTGCAATTGGCGGCGTGGGACGCGTTGCTCAAGCCTCTTTGACAGCGGGAGGAGTGAACGCTTATGGACGTCAAGAAGTTCTTCGCGGCGCGGGCAATCGCGTGGCTGATTCTGGGTCTGATTGGGGGAGGGGTCGCCGCTGACTGGTGGGAACGTCAGCGAGCCGCAAGCGATATCTCTGATCTCAAGATGCGGCACGCTGACCAGCTGAAGGAAGTCGAAAGAACGATCACACAGCTGACGGAGCAACTGAAGGCTGAACGCGAACGGCGGGATGCGCTAGAGGGTATTCTCGCCGGGATTCGCAAAGGCTCCTAGGCGGGCGGTCCAGGTGGCGGCGGGGGCGGTGCTGGGTTCGATGGGCGCGGCGGCGGTCACTCGAGCCTCCGGTGGCTCGGCATCAGAGGGCGGAGTGGCCCGAGGCTATGACGGGCGCCCCCGAAGGTCAAGCGCCCGGGCGGGCGGGCCGTCAGGGCGAGCGGTCCTGAAGCGGCCTCGAAGCTGGCTGGTTGACAGGCTTCCAATAAGGGAGTAAGAACCTGCTACCGGTATGACAACACGATCCCTCGTTGGGTTTGTTCTCCTGCTCGCAGCGCTGTCCGTCCTTCAGGTTGCGCTGGACGGAGCCAGCTTCCACGCGCCGGATCGCCAGCAGTGGCGGGCACCGACTCACCACGAGGGTGGGGTTCGCCTGCTGCGGCGAAACACGAACGGAATTCCGGCGGCATCGCCCGCGGCGCCTGTCCTGAGTCTCATCGGTCCCGAGGTCTTCGCAGACTGCCCCGACGTCTTGTCCCCGCCTCTCGCTAGCGTTTTCGTTCCTCCGCGCGTCTAGTCGCTCGTCCCGTCCATTCTCGTCGGCAAGCGTGGCCCCACCAAGGGCCGCCTCGAAGGTGACCCACAACTTCATGGGCCGGCCGCTATTCGGGGGAGTGCTTTCTTGGCGATCACGACGCGCCGACTCATTCAGCTCACGCGAAAGCGGGAGGTAAGTATGTTCGGATTGGGCAAAGTCACGTGCATCGTCTGTCACAGCCAGGTTCCGGAGAAGCAGGCCCTGCGGGGCCGGCACCGGAAGGACGTCCGCGTGTGCAGGACCTGTTACGACAGCTGGGAAGGCTCAGGGAAATCATGCGCGGATTGTCACTTCCCGGTCCAGGGCGCGCAGGAGATCGGGGTCTTCCCTGATCGTCACGCGTTCGGCCATGCGGATTGTGGTGCCGTGTGGCTGACTAGCTGAATGGCAGGGCCACTCTACGAGCACTCGTTGATCGACCAGCGCACTCACGGAGGAAAGCCATGGAACAGCCTAAACGCTTGAGTCTCGGACAGCGGTGGAGTGTGAGCAGGCCGACGAAGGCCGCTCTCTTCTGGTCGTGCGTGGCCTCCGCGGTCATCACGATGATCGTCGGTTTCACGTGGGGCGGGTGGGTGAGGGGAGCGACGGCCCAGAACATGGCATTGGTCATGGCTGAAGATGCCGTCGTCAAGCGCCTGGCGTCGATCTGTGTCGCTCAGTTCCAGGAGGATCCGGCGCACGATCAGAAGCTCAAGGAAGTGAAAGAGCTGAGCGTGTACGAGCGAGGTGACTACGTCAAGAAGAAGGTGTGGGCGAAGATGCCCGGTGAGCAAGAAACCGATAGTAAGGTCGCCGAGGAGTGTGCCAAGCTGATCACCGAGTAGATCCGCAATCTGCCCGCCGCAGCTCTGGCCTGGTCGCCGGTATGGACCGTAGTGGTAAGACAGTGGCGCTCAACCTGGTGCTCGGCCTCGGCGAAATCCTCAACCTCGAAAAGGTCTGGTTCTCTGGGACAGGTCCTGATACAGGAGGGGCACCATGGAACTCTCGTGGTTGGCGGTGTGGATAGGGAGCGCCTTCGCGGGCTGGCTCGGGCTGAGCCCCGTGCTAAAGAGATTGCGGGTGCCGAGCCCCGAACTGAGCGCGGCCATCCTGAGCTGGGTGGGCACGGGGCTGACGCTACCGTGGCTCATGGTGGTACTGACTCGCTCACTGCATCAATGATCCAGGCTGACACGGTGGCTTGCGCTACTACAACGGATAAGCGGCTGACCTCGAGGGCCCGACGTGGGAGCCGAGCCAGTGGCGGGAAGCACTAAAAGCTGTTCTCGCCAGGATTCGCAAAGGTTCCCGGGCGGGCGGTCCAGGTGTCGGCGCGCGCGGTGCTGGGTTGGATGGGGGAGGTGGCGTGAGTTCTGTCAGACCCAGAGCGGTGATGGGCGCTGCCGCGGTCGATCGGGCCTCGGACGGCTCAGACGAGCAGGCCGACGAGGGCGCCGACCCCGAAGGCCGTGATGATGGCGGCGGCACCGCGGTTCACCCAGCGCAGGTGGCCGGGCGTGATGGAGGAGCGGAGAACGCCGACACCGGTGCTGAGCAGGAGCCACCAGAAGGCCGAGCCCAGGAAGACGCCCGCCACCATGAGCGTGGCGCGGCCATAGCCGCCGGCGCCGCCGCCGAGGCCCAGCCCTGCAAAGATGGCCGCGAAGGAGAGGATGGTCGCAGGGTTCGTGACGGTGAGGGCAAAGGTCGCGGCCCAGGCGGACAGGAGCCCCGGCTCGCTGCGGGCTGCGCCCGCGGCTGCTGCGGGGGCGGCCCGCCAAATCCGGACGCCCAGGTAGCACAGGAAGAGCCCGCCGACGGCCTGCAGCCACGCCCGCTGCCCCACCACCGCGCTCGACACGAGCGTCAGGCCGAAGGCCGCCACCGCGCCGTACAGCGCGTCGGCCGTGGCAGCGCCCAGCCCCGCCGAGAAGCCGACGGCGCGGCCGTCGGCGAGCGTACGGCGGATGCAGAGGATGCCGATCGGGCCGACGGGGGCGGCGATCCCGAAGCCGATGGCGAGGCCGCGGAGAAGAACGGAGATCTCCACGCGCGGCCCCGGCCCGCGTCAGGAGCGGCGGGCCGGCGCCTTGCGGCGGGCCGGAGGCTTGAGGGCTGCGTCGATCGCCGCGGAGAGGCGCGCCAGGTCGGTCGTCGCGTCGAGGCGCTCCACGATCTCGCCGCGCTTGTTGACGACCACGGTGTACGGCGCCCGCTTGAAGCCGAAGCGGTTGGCGACGCGGAGGTCCGGGTCGAGCGCGACGGGGTAGGTGGCGCGGCGGGCCGCGACGAATGCGCGGGCGTCGGGCTCGGGGTCGTCCACGTGGATGGCGAGGATTTCGACGTCCCGCGCCTTGTACCTGTTGTACAAGCGCTGGAGTCCCGCGGCCTGCCCAGCACAGACCTTGCACCACGAGGCCTGGAAGCGTAGCACGAGCACCTTCTTGCCGATGAGCGCGAGCGAGTCGAAGGCCTCGCCGCCCTTGAGGAGCGGCATCCGCACGGCGGGGGCCGCCGGCGGGACGGCGGCGGCGGGCGACGCTTCGATCACGAGGAAGGCGAGGGCGGCGGCGGCCAGAACGCGCATGACGACGCATAGTATAATCGCCGCCATGACCGACCTCGAACGGGAATTGCGGCGGGCCGTCGAGGGCGACGTCCGATTCGACCCCTACTCCCGGCTGCTGTATTCCACCGACGCCTCGATGTACCAGGTGGAGCCCATCGGCGTCGTGATCCCGCGCCACGCCGGCGACGTGCAGGCCGTGCTGGAGCTGGCGAACCGGGAGAGCGTCGCCGTCCTGCCGCGCGGCGGTGGCACCTCGCTCACCGGTCAGACGGTCAACCGGGCCGTCGTCGTGGACTTCTCGCGCTGGATGCAGGGCGTGCTCGAGGTCAACCGAGAGGAGATGTGGGCGCGCGTCCAGCCGGGCGTCGTGCAGGACGAGCTCAACGCCCAGGTCCGGCCGCTCGGGCTCCTCTTCGGACCGGACACCTCGACCTCCAACCGCGCCACCATCGGCGGCATGCTCGGCAACAACTCCGGGGGATCCCACTCGATCGCCTACGGCCTGACGGTCGAGCACGTGATCGAGATCACGGCGCTCCTGGCCGACGGCAGCCGGGCGGTTTTCGGCGAGGTCACGCCCGAGGCCTTCCGCGCCAAGATGCGCGCCTCGGGGCTCGAGGGGCAGATCTACCGCGAGGTCGCGCGCATCCGTGACCAGCACGGCCCCGAGATCCGACGGCGCTACCCGAAGCACTGGCGGCGCGTCTGCGGCTACAACCTCGACGAGCTGGTCAAGGACCGGCCGCTCAACATGGCGCGGCTCATCGTCGGGTCGGAAGGCACCCTGCTGACCATCGTCGAGGCCAAGATGCGCCTCGTTGCCCGCCCGAAGGCCACGGCCGTGGACGTGATCCACTACCGCGACATCCAGGAGGCGCTCGAGTCCTCGCAGGCCATCCTCGAGACCAGGCCCTACGCCGTCGAGCTGACGGACAAGATGATCCTCGACCTGGCGCGGGGCAACATCGAGCAGTCCAAGCGCATGGGCTTCGTCCAGGGCGACCCGGGCGCGATCCTGATCGTCGAGTACGCCGGCGACACGCCGGCCGAGGTCCGGGCCAAGGTCGAGGCGCTCGAGGCCAGGCGCGCCGCGGCCGGCTTCGGTTACGCCGCGCACATCGCCCTCGACCCCGCCGAGCAGCAGTCCATCTGGAAGCTCAGGAAGGCGGGGCTCGGGCTACTTCTCGGCACCAAGGGCGAGGCCAAGCCCATCGCCTTCATCGAGGACACGGCGGTGGACCCCGCGCACCTGCCGGTGTTCGTCCCGCGCTTCAAGGAGATCATGGCCAAGCACGGTGCCGAGGGCGCGTACTACGGCCACTGCTCGGTCGGGTGCCTGCACATCCGGCCGCTGGTCAACCTCAAGACGGCGCGCGGGCTCGAGCAGGTGCGCGGCATGGCCGACGAGATCTTCGACCTCGTCCTCGAGTACGGCGGCGCGATCTCGAGCGAGCACGGCGACGGCCGCGCGCGCAGCCCGTTCCTCGAGCGCGTGTACGGTCCCGTCGTGTTCCAGGCATTCCGCGAGTTCAAGTCGGCCTTCGACCCGAAGGGCCTGATGAACCCGGGTAACATCGTGGCGAGCCCGGGCGTCACCCAGCACATGCGCTACGGCACCGAGTACAAGACCTGGGAGCCGAAGACGGCGCTGGACTTCTCCGCCCAGGGCGGCTTCGCCGCGGCCGTGGAGATGTGCAACGGCGTGGGCGTGTGCAGGAAGAGCCTCGAAGGCACGATGTGCCCGTCCTACATGGCCACGCGGGACGAGGAGCACTCCACCCGCGGCCGGGCCAACGCGCTACGCGCCGTCCTTTCCGGCAAGGTGCCGCCCGCGGACTTCACCGGGAAGCGACTCTACCAGGTCATGGATCTCTGCCTCGAGTGCAAGGGCTGCAAGGCCGAGTGCCCGGCCAACGTGGACATGGCGAAGATGAAGTACGAGTTCCTTTACCACTACCAGAAGGCCAACGGCCTGCCGCTGCGCAACCGGATCTTCGGGCACATCGGGAGCCTCTCGTGGTGGGGCTCCAAGCTCGCGCCGCTCTCGAACTGGCTCGCCGCGTCGGCGCCCAACCGCTGGCTCATGGACAGGCTGCTGGGCATCGACCGCCGCCGCCCGCTGCCCGCCTTCGCCCGAGAGACCTTCACCGACTGGTTCGACCGGCACCGGGCGCCGGCCGCCGCGCCGCGCGGCCCCGTGGTCCTCTTCCACGACACCTTCGTCACCTACAACGCGCCCGAGATCGGCCGGGCCGCCGTCGAGCTGCTCGAGGCGGCCGGTTACAAGGTCGAGCTCGTGGACCGCAAGTGCTGCGGCCGCCCGCTCATCTCCAAGGGCATGCTCGACGAGGCGCGGGAGCACGCGCGCTGGAACGTCGAGCGCCTCCTCCCGTGGGTCGCCCGCGGCGTGGCCGTCGTGGGGCTCGAGCCCTCGTGCCTGCTCACGCTGCGCGACGAGTGGGTCGATCTCCTGCGCACCGACGAGGCGCGGCAGGTGGCCCGCTCGAGCTTCCTGCTGGAGGAGTTCCTCCTGCGCGAGCGGGCCCGCGGCCTCGACCTGCGGTTCAAGCCGGGTGCGCGCCGCGCGCTGCTCCACGGCCACTGCCACCAGAAGGCGCTCGTCGGCACCGCGCCGACGGTGGCCGCCCTCGCGTGGGCGGGCTACGAGGTCAGCGAGGTGGACTCCGGCTGCTGCGGCATGGCGGGCTCGTTCGGCTTCGAGAAGGAGCACTACGACCTCTCGGTGACGCTGGGCAATCGGCGGCTGGCGCCCGCCGTCCAGGCCGCGGCGGCCGACACCGAGGTCGTCGCTCCCGGCATCTCCTGCCGCCAGCAGATCGAGCACCTGTCCGGGCGGCTGCCGCGGCACCCGGCCCAGCTCCTGCGGGACTCACTCGACACCTAGCTCGTTCACCGCTTCAGGGAGACAGAGCCATGTCACTCAGCCGGCAAACGCTCGAGACGCTCTACCAGGTCATGGTCCGCATCCGCCGCTTCGACGAGAGGACGGTAGAGCTCTTCAACTCCGGCCACGTCAAGGGCACGGCCCACAGCTATGTCGGCGAGGAGGCGGTCGCCACCGGCGCCTGCGCGCACCTGACGAAGGACGACTCCGTCATCAGCAATCACCGCGGTCACGGCCACTGCATCGCCAAGGGTGCGCGCCTCGACCTCATGATGGCCGAGCTGATGGGGCGCGCGGACGGGTACTGCCGCGGCCTCGGCGGCTCCATGCACATCGCCGCGCTCGACCTCAACATGCTGGGCGCCAACGGGATCGTGGGGGCGGGCGTGCCGATCGGCGCGGGCGCCGCCCTCGCCGCCAAGCTCCGGGGAACCGACCGCGTCGTCCTGTCCTTCTTCGGCGACGGCGGGGCCAACCAGGGCGTGGTGCACGAGACCATGAACCTGGCCGCGGTGTGGAAGCTTCCGTTCATCTTCATCTGCGAGAACAACGGGTACGCGCTCAGCACGGACCAGTCACGCACCACAGCGGGCGAGGGCGTCGCCGCCCGCGCGCGGGCCTACGGCATCCCGGCAGCCCGCGTGGACGGGAACGACCTGGTCGCCGTCTACGACGCCGTCGGCGAGGCCGTCGCGCGCGCCCGCCGCGGCGAGGGGCCGAGCTGCGTCGAGGCCGTCACCTACCGCTGGGGCGACCACAGCATGCGCGCCAACCTACCCGCATACCGGACCAAGCAGGAAGAGCTCGAGTGGATGGAGAAGGACCCCGTTGCCCGCGTCGAGCGGCGCCTGATCGACATGGGCGCGAGCGAGGTCGAGCTGAAGGATCTGCGCCAGCGGGTGGAAGGGGAGCTCGACGCCGCCGTGGCGTACGGTATCGAGAGCCCCGAGCCCACCGTGGAGATGATGGAGGCCGCGGTCTACGCCCCGCACGCCCGCGTGACCGAGCCCGCGAGCCGCGCCGGCCGCGAGATGACCTTTCTCGAAGCACTCAACGGGGCGCTGCACGGCGAGATGGCGCGCGACGAGCGCGTCTTCCTGATGGGTGAGGATGTCGGCCTGATCGGCGGCATCTTCCAGGTGTCGCGCGGGCTGCGCGATCGGTTCGGCGAGGATCGCGTGCGCGACACGCCCATCTCGGAGCCGTCGTTCGTGGGCATGGGCGTGGGCGCGGCCGTGGCAGGGATGCGGCCCATCGTCGAGATCCAGATCTGGGACTTCGTCGCCATGACGATGGACCAGATCGTGAACCAGGCGGCGAAGATCCGTTACATGCTGGGCGGCAAGCCCACGGTGCCGCTGGTGATCCGGGGGCCGCAGGGCGGCGGCATCCGGCTGGCGGCCCAGCACTCGCAGAGCCTCGAGGCCTGGTTCTGCCACGTGCCCGGCCTCGTGGTGGTGGCGCCGTCTACGCCCTATGACGCCAAGGGTCTTCTGGCCGCGGCCATCCGCGACGACAACCCCGTCATCTTCCTCGAGCACAAGATGCTCTACCCGACCAAGGGCGAGGTGCCCGAGGGCGACTACGTCATTCCCCTCGGGAAGGCCGACGTCAAGCGCGCGGGGACCGACGTGACGGTGGTGGCGACGCAGATGATGGTGCAGCGTGCGCTGCAGGTCGCGGGGGATCTCGAGAAGGACGGCATCTCCGTCGAGGTGATCGATCCCCGCACGCTCGTGCCGCTCGACGAGGAGGCGATCCTCGTCTCGGTCGCCAAGACCAACCGCCTCGTCATCGTCCACGAGGCCGTCAAGCGCGGCGGGTACGGCGCCGAGATCGCGGCGATGGTCAGCGAGAAGGGGCTGGATCTCCTGGACGCCCCCATCGCGCGGCTCGGCGCGCGCAACGTGCCGATGCCCTACAACGACAAGCTCGAGCTCGCCACCATTCCCTCGCGGGACGACATCATGGCGGCGATCCGCTCGGTGCTCTAGCGCACCGCCGATGAGGGCAGCGCGGCCCATGTTCGTCTAGGTCTAGCGGCGGCCGTCTCAGGATCTTGGGCAGGGTTTTCTAGAGGTCGACACAACAGGCAGGCCGGCCCGGTCTTTGAGCCCTTCGTACTGCTCTTCGAGTGAAGCGGGCTGGCCCAGCGGGCCAGCGAGCTCGAGAAACGGCGCCCTGACCTTAGCGTCCGAAGCCAAGGGGGTCAAAGGGCGTTGGTCTCTGCGCCAGGGGATGGAGGACGTCGATCGCCCAACCCACGTCCAGCCGCTCCCCGAGCCAGCCGGCGCACGCTGTTCGCGCGTCAACGCGAAGACCTCGCGCATCGTGACGAGCCCGGAGCGCCCCGACGGGATCCCCCGGCACCGCAGCAGGCAACGGCACCTCAGGCAGCGGGCGGCCATCGGGCCACCGGAACCGTAGCGCCCCGTCAGGCCCGCGCGCGACCTGAAACCCCTCCTCGTGGACAGCGCAATGATGCCGGCGGCACAGGAGCGCGAGGTTCGACAGCGTGGTCGGGCCCCCATGCGCCCAGTGGTGGATGTGATGCCCCTGGCCGAAACGGACCCCGCAGCCCGGAAACCGGCAGCCCCGGTCCCGATGGTGGAGCGCCCGGCGTAACGCCGGGGGAATGGTGCGAGTCCGAGCCCCGATCTCCACCACGCGACCCTCCTCATCATGGCGCATCACGACTCGGGAGGCGTCGCACGCCAGGCGCTGGGACGTTTCTGCAGAAACGCGCGCGCCGTCTTCCAGGACCGACTGCCCCGGTTGCTCTGGATCGGCCAGCACGGGGGCGTCGACGTGGACCACCACCTGATAGCGCTCTCCCGGGGCGCCGGGATCGAGCCCGTGGTGCAGCGCCGTCTCCGCGAGCAGGGCCAAGGCATCAGCCTGCCGCTGGGCCAGGGAGGGCATTTCCGCGGAAATGTTTCCGTGCCCGCCCTCCCCGTCCGGCACCCGGGCCCGCTGATACAGGGCCTCGCGGGCCGCCGCCAGCGCCTGCATGAGCAGCGCGCCCACTTCTGGTTCCAGCCGCCCTCGGACGACCACCATGCCGTCCTCGTCCTGGTAGACGCGGAGCGCCCGGCCCGCATGCCGGAGCGCGGTCTCCCGCGCCTCGGCCCGCCGGTCTACCAACCGCCAGCCGCGTACGATCCGCTCGACGTGGGCGGCCGTGCCCGCCCGCCCAACACCCAAGAGCCGCGGCTCGGTCTCCGGCGTGGCCACGCGGGTGAGGGCCCGGACCTTCGCGTAGGACAGCTCTCCGCGGGCCAGGGCCTCGGCCAAGAGCGGCAGCGTCTCGAGGGCGCGCGCGACGCGGACGCGCTCACGGGCCGCGCCCAGATCGAGCCCCACCCGCCAGGAGAGCCACGCGGCGCAGGAGCGGAAGCCCGTGTTCCATCCTCCGCGGGCGTCGAACTCCCGGATCAGGGCGAGCAGGCGCGCGGTGGCGGCGTCGAGGTGCGCGGAGAGAGCGGCGATCTCGTCGCCGAGCCGCTCCAACTCCGAGGTGTGATCAGCAGCAAGCGAATGAATCGGCATGGCGAGCCCTCCTTCTAATGAAGCGACTCTACACCCCGAATTCCGAGGCCCCGCCGAGCGTCCAGGATTGGTGTTTTCACGAGGCGGAATGATTTTTGACTCGACCCCGTTCGATTGGGTACCGGCTGGCGAATACGGGCCCCTGGGCCGGCATGTACCGCACGCTGCCGCCGCATGAGCAATTCGCCCGTAAAACCTGTCAAGAGGAAAAGCTCGGGATCCAGCCTGCAGCGCGGACCTCTTGCTGCCCGGCAACGGGCGGGCGCCATTGGTCCGTCACCGAGCGCGACGTGGGGGCGTTTATCCGCGCTGTGCCATAGCACAGCAGAACGTAGGTCGGCCGAGGCCCGTCTTGTGGTCAAATCGTCGAAGCCACCATGGACATCGGCGCCCTGCTTCCCCGCCACTCGCGGTATCGTCCGGACCACCTTGCGGTGGTCTTCGAGGACCACCGGCTGACCTTCCATGAGTTCAACGCCCGCGTGAACCGCCTGGCCAATGCGCTGCTCGCCGACGGGCTTACCAAGGGCGACAAGGTCGCAACGGTCCTGCCGAACTGCCTCGAGCAGATCGAGGTCTACTGGGCGGCCGCCAAGACCGGGCTCGTGGCGGTGCCGATGAGCCCCCTCCTGCAGGAGTCGGGCCTCGCCTCCCTGCTCGAGAACTCGGATTCGGCGCTGGTCATCTCGACAACAGCGTTCGCCGGCATGCTCGACCGCGTGCGGGGGAGGCTCCCGGCCATCCGCGACGGCCGCTGGGTGCTCACGGACGGCGCCCGCCCCGGATTTCGCGGCTATGGCGCCCTCGTGGCGAAAGCGTCCGGGAGCGAGCCGCCGGACGCGCGACTCACCGGCGCCGATCCCTACAACATCATCTACTCCAGCGGCACCACGGGCGAGCCGAAGGGCATCGTGCATACGCACGATGTCCGCGCCGGCTACTGCACGCTCTTCGCATCGGCATTTCGCATGACGCCGGAAAGCGTGTGCCTGCACGCGGGGTCCATCGTCTTCAACGGCGCCTTCCTCGACCTGATGCCGTGGATGTACCTCGGCTGCACCTATATCCTGCATCCGGCGTTCGACGCCGGCCGCGTGATCGAGGAGATCGAGCGGTCGAGAGTCACGCACATGGTCATGGTGCCGGCGCAGATCATCGCCCTCCTGAACCACCCGGCATTCGCGCCCGAGAAGCTCGCCTCGCTCGAGATGATCCAGTCGGTCGGGGCGCCGCTGCTCCTCGAGTACAAGCGGCGACTGAACGAAGCGCTTCCGGGACGGTTCTACGAGCTCTACGGCCTCACCGAGGGATTCATGACGGTCCTCGACCGAAACGACGCCGTGCGCAAGGCGGGCTCGGTGGGCGCGCCGATCGGATTCTACGAGATGCGTATCTTGAACGAGGACGGGCAGGAGGTTCCCGCCGGGCAGATCGGCGAGATCTGCGGCCGGGGGCCGCTGATGATGTCGGGATACTACAAGCGCCCGGACCTCACCGCGAAGGCGGTCGTGGACGGATGGCTCCACTCCGGCGACCTCGGCTACGTGGATGAGGACGGCTACCTCTTTCTCGTCGACCGGAAAAAGGACATGATCATCTCGGGCGGGGTGAACGTGTACCCGCGGGACATCGAAGAGGTCGCCGCCCAGCACCCGGCCGTGCGTGAGGTGGCGGTCTTCGGCGTTGAGGACGCTCGCTGGGGGGAGACTCCGGTGGCCGCCGTGATCCTTCATGCGCCGAATGCGGTCGGCGCTTTCGAGCTCGTGGAGTGGATCAATGCGCGGGTGGGCGCCAAGTTCCAGCGCGTCACCGATGTGCTGATCGTGGACGAGTTTCCCCGCACCGTCGCCGGCAAGACGCTGAAACGGGTCCTCCAGGAGCAGTACAAGAAGGCCTGAGAACGCCG
>Ga0326597_10002885_pt1 | contig 25379 bp, 24 predicted proteins | sample RVTome_12_FD_203789 | JGI IMG/M metagenome (GOLD analysis project Ga0326597, IMG submission 203789) | Soil microbial communities from uranium-contaminated site in the Upper Colorado River Basin, Wyoming, United States - RVT100D185 | ecosystem: Environmental > Terrestrial > Soil > Contaminated >... | reverse complement strand
CGAATTGACCGCCGCCGATGGCGGGGCAGGTGGCGGCGACCGGCACGCCAAGGCGGAATAGCCGGCGCCGCGTGTGCTCCCGGGCCGTTGCCGATGCCGGTTGCCGACGTAATGGGTAAATTGGCGACGAACGGTTATGTTGGAGCCTTTCAGGGCCGACACCACCCATGCAGCTTTTTGGCAAAGACCTCGACCGCGACGTGGCGATCATCGCCGAAATCGGCGTCAACCACGAAGGCAGCCTGGAGGCCGCGCTCAATCTCCTGAGATTGGCGCGCGAGGCCGGCGCCGATGCCGCAAAGTTCCAGACCTTCACGCCCGAACGCTACGCCTCGGCCTCCGATCCGGCCCGACTGGAGCGTGTGCGCGGTTTCGACCTCGGCGAGGCCGGGTTCCGAACGCTGGCGGCGGAAGCGGCGAAACTAGATTTCCCGGTATTCTCGAGCGCGCTTTCCGAAGACGCCGTGCGCCTGATCGACGAGTTGTTCCCGGCGATCAAGATCGCCAGCGGCGATATCGACTTCGAGCCGGTGATCCGCGCCGCCGCCGCGACCGGCAAGCCGGTGATCCTGTCGACGGGGATGGCCACCGCTGACGAGGTCGAGGCCGCGGTAGGCTGGTTCAAGGACGAGGCCGGCACCGACGACGTGCGCGACCGGCTGATCCTGATGCACTGCGTCTCCTCCTATCCGGCGCCGATCGAGGAGATCAACCTGCGTAGCATCCCGTATCTCGCCGAACGCACCGGGCTGCGCGTCGGCTATTCAAACCACGCGATCGGGCTCGAGGCCTGCCTGGCGGCGGTCGCCTTAGGGGCGCCGGTGATCGAAACGCACTTCACCGACCGCAAGACTGGCCGCGACTTCCGCGACCATGCGCTTTCCTGCGACCCCGACGACCTGGCGCAGCTCGTTGAGGCGGTGCCGAAGGTCAAGGCCGACTGCGGCTATCTGGACACGCTGCCGCCGCAGGTGCGCGTCGGCCTCGGCAAACGCGACAAGCAGCGCCAGCCATCGGAAGCCGGCAGCGTCAAGGCAGTCCGCAAGGGCGTGGTGGCGGCGCGCGACCTCAAGGCCGGCCATGTCATCGCCCGCGACGACCTGATGTTCGCTCGCCCGGCCACTGAGTTCCCGGCGTCCGCGGTAGACGAAGTCGTCGGGGCGCGGCTGAAAGGCCCGGTCAAAAAGGGCGAGCTGATCCGCCGCGACAACGTCGGGTTGGCCTAGCGGCGTTTCTTGCTGCCGGCTTTTTCGGTCGCCAGTTTCTTAAGCTCGCTCGCGACGTCGTTGATCACCGGCGCCCAGTCCCACCGTTTTTCCTGGCGGAATACGCGCGCGGCGGGATACCACGGTCCGACCTCGAAGCGCAGCGGATTGGTCTCCGCCGCCACCATCCACCGCCAGTCGGGTACCATATAGGCGAGCACCCATAGCGGCCTCGCCATTGCCGCCGTCAGATGCGCAACCGCCGAATCGATCGAGATCACCAGGTCCAGATTGTCGATGACGGCCGCCGTATCGAGCATGCGGTGGCGCGGCCGGACAAGATCGGGGCCGAGGTCGGTGAAATCGACACCCTTGGGGATTTTCGCCGCCTGGTCGGCGCCGTGACCGACCTGAAGCCCGAAGAAGTGTACGCCCGGCACCCGAAAGATCGGCTTCATTGCCTTGAGTTTGATGGACTTTTCGACGTCGCGCGGGTTGGCGGGATTTCCCTGCCAGGCGAGCCCGACCTTGAGGCCCGGCTGTTTCAGTCGGTTGCGCCAGCGTTGGGTACGCCGGGCATCGGCCGCCAGATAGGGCGGCAATGGCGTGTGGCCCGGCTTGGCGCCGAACAACGCCGGCAGGCTGAATAAGTCGATGTGGACGTCGAATTCGGGTATGGGGTCGCCGATCTCGGCGGTTTCGATCCTCGCGTCGACGCCCTTGAAGAATCGCCCGAGGCCCCTGTGGACCGCGAGGATCAACTTGCCGACCCGGTCCGCCGCCATCGGCACGAAGCGGGCACACAAGATCGCGTCGCCGATGCCCTGGTCGACGTGGACGAACAGTGTCTTCTTCTTCAATATGCTGCCGTCCCACCACGGTTGCGGCAACTGCATGGTGCCTTTCTTCAGATAGAACGGATCCTTGAGCCGCATCTGGAAATACGGCCAGGCGCCATCGAAATCTCCGGTCAGCAATTTGAAGTTGCCATAGAGGTAGTGGCACATAGGATGCGGCGGCTCTTGCTGAGTCAACTGTCGGTAAAGCGCCTCTGCCTCGAAGAATTTGCCGTCCCGCTCGAAGGAAGCGGCGCGGCGGGCGTTGGCTGTCATTCGATCATCGGCCATGGCGGGCGCACCTTGCGGTTGGGCAAACGATTAAAACACATACCTCTGCCGTCCGTCGTTGGCCAGGGGTCGTTGACCTTGCGCCGCGGCGGTTCGCGTGGGAAGCTTCGGACGAACGTTTCGAGCCCACCTGGACCAGGGGTTGACAGCGGCCATGTGTGGAATCGCGGGTGTGATCGGCCCGCACGCCCCCTCCCCCGAGTGCATCAAGGCCACGCTGCACGCCCTCGGCCGTCGCGGCCCCGACGCCCGGGGGCACAGCCAGCACGCGATCGGCGCCACCACCGTCACCCTGATCCATACCCGGCTCGCTATTATCGATCTGGATGAGCGCGCCAACCAGCCGTTCGAGCGAGACGGGCTGGTGCTCACCTACAATGGCGAGATCTACAATTACCTCGAGCTGCGGCGCGACCTGGAGGGCCTCGGCCACGCCTTCACCACGCAATCCGACACCGAAGTGCTGGTGCGCGCGTGGCGGCAATGGGGCGCGGGCGCCCTCGACCGCTTCGAGGGCATGTGGGCGTTCGCCCTGCTCGACACCAAGGCCGGCACGCTGGTGCTCAGCCGCGATCGCTTCGGCGAGAAGCCGCTCTACACCTGGCGGCGGGGCGGCGCCCTCTACTTCGCGTCCGAGGTCAAGGCGCTGGCGGCGCTGGCCGACGCCAAGCCGGCGGTCAACGACGACCAGGTGCGGCGCTACTTGGTCAGCGGCTACAAGTGCCTGCACAAGCAGCCAGCGACGTTCTTCCGCGACGTCGAGGAATTTCCCGCCGCCCAGGTGGCCGAGCTGACGCTGGCCGGCGGCGGCCCCCCCCGGTGCCAGCCCCGCCCTTACTGGCGGCTCGGCTGCCGGCCCAGGGAGATGACGGCCGCCGAAGCGCTGGAAGGCACCAAGGCGCGGCTGTTCGAATCGGTCAAGTTGCGCCTCCGCGCCGACGTGCCCTTGGCGTTCTGTCTTTCCGGCGGCATCGACTCGGCGACGCTGGCCGCCATCGCCGCCAAACACTTCGGCCACCATATCCACTGCTTTTCGGTGATCGACAGGGACGAACGCTACGACGAGCGCAAGAACATCGAGGCCATGGTCGCATGGCTCGGCTGCAAGCATTTCGCCGTCCACACCTCGACCGAGGGTTTCTTCGAGCGCATGCGGACGTTGATCGCCTACCACGACCAGCCGGTGGCGACCATCAGCTACTACGTGCATTCGTTCCTGTCGGAACAGATCGCCAAGGAAGGCTACAAGGTGGCGGTCTCGGGCACCGCCGCCGACGAGTTGTTCACCGGCTACTATGACCACTACTCGATGTGGCTGGCGGCGATGGCGAAGCAGGCCGAGACGGACCCGAGCGTCGATTTCGGCAAGCTGCTTAAGGAATGGCGGGGCGGCTTCGGCGCATACGTGGAGAACCCGCTGTTGCAGGATCCGCTGGCGTTCGCCAAGGATCCGAATCAGCGTGGTCACATCCTGCTCGATCAGGAGCTCTTCGAGAGCCTGCTAGCGCGCCCGTTCCACGAGGACTTCACCGAGCGCGACTATTGCCCCGAGCTGTTGCGCAACCGGATGCTCAATGAGCTGTTCGAGGAGGCCGTGCCGGTTATCCTGGAGGAGGACGACCGCAACTCCATGCTCTATTCGGTGGAGAACCGCTCGCCTTATCTGGACCGCGGCTTGGCCGAGTTCCTGGCGACGGTGCCGAGCCGGCACCTCATTCACGGCGGCTTCGCCAAGTGGCTGCTGCGCCAGGCCGGCGATGGCCTCGTCCCCGACCAGGTGCGGCTCGACAAGCGCAAGCGCGGCTTCAACGCCAGCGTGGATTCGGTGATCGACCGCCGGGACCCGACGACCCGCGAGCGGCTGCTTGCTGACGGCCCGATCTTCGAGCTGGTCGACCGGGAGCGGATGGCGACGTTCCTCGACCAGGACATGACCCGCGAAAGCTTCTCCAAGTTCCTTTTCAGCTTCGTTTCCGCCAAAATGTTCCTCGAGCATCACCGGGACTGGCGGCCATGAACGACAAGGCCACGCGGGTGGTGATTTTGACCACGCAAACGCCGCACCACGCCTATTTCGTGCGCGAGATCGGGGCGCGCCGCCCGGATGTGATGGTGCTTGCGGAAACGCGGACCGCGACGCCGCCGTTCCCGACCTTCCATCCGTTCGAGGCCGAGCGCGACGACTACGAACGGGCCGCCTGGTTCGCGGGCGCCGACCCGCTGCTGAAGGACTTGGCGGAAACGGAGAGCTTCGAATCCCTCAACGACGACCGGGCGGTACGCCGGCTCGCCGCCCTGCGGCCCGATCTGGCGATCGTTTACGGCACCGGGCGGCTGTCGCCGGCAGTGATCGCCGCCTGCCCCGACGGCATGATCAACCTTCACGGCGGCGACCCGGAGGAATACCGCGGGCTAGACACCCATCTCTGGGCGATCTACCACGGCGATTTCGAAGGGCTGGTTACCACGCTCCACCGCGTCGCCCCCGACCTCGATTCCGGCGATATCGTCGGCCGCCAGCCGATCGCCTTGGCCCGGGGCACGAAGCTCCATCAGCTCCGCCGCCTCAATACCGAGGTCGGCGTCGGGCTGGTCGAAAAAGCGCTTGCCGACTTTTGGAACGGCACGCTGAAATCGACGCCGCAAGCTCGCAAGGGCCGGTACTATTCGTTCATGCCGGACGTGCTGAAGAACGTGTGCGTCGCCAAGTTCCAGAAACATACGGACAAGCTCCGATGAACTTCGCTGACTCGCTGGCCGACGGCCACTTGGCGATCTTCCTGTTCCACGGCGTCGTCGATGGCGGCGACTACGCGGTCCGGAACTACACCCGCAAGCACATCGCCGCCGAGGTATTCGATTCTTTCCTTTCGACGCTTTGCCGAAGTGGTCAGCCGATTTCAATGAACGACGTGGTCGAGCTGAAATGGCGAAACGATCCCTATCCGGGCCGGTCCTTCGCCATCACCTTCGACGACGGGTTCGAGAACAACTTGAGCGTCGCCGCGCCATTGCTGCGGAAGCACAAGGTGCCGGCGACCTTTTACGTCACCACGGGCTTCATCGGCACCAACCGCATGTCGTGGATCGACCGGATCGAGTGGGCCTTCGAGCAGGTCGGCGCGCTTGCCATCCGGGTGCCGTGGTCGAGGGCGCCGTGCCAGGCCGCCGATGCCGCTGCCAAGAAGCGGCTCCTGGACGAGATCAGGAAGGAGGTGAAAAGCGATCCGGGGCTCGAACCCGACGCTTTCGCCAGCGACGTGCAAACGCAACTCGGCTTTGATGAAACGCATTGCGGCGATGGGCCGTTGGACTTGAAGCTGACCTGGGATCAAGTGCGCGCGCTCGACAAGGACCCCTTGTTCACCGTCGGCGGTCATTCCCATACCCACGCGATTCTGTCCTTTCTCGACGCGGAGGCGCTCGAACGGGAACTCGACACCAGCCTCGGCCTCCTGGAAGCAAAGGCTGGAATCTCGACCAGCCATTATTCGTATCCGGAAGGCTTGGCCCACTGCTATTCGAACACGGTCATCGACGCGTTGCGCCGGCGTGGCATCGTCTGTTGTCCTACGGCGGAACCGGGGACCAATGATTCGAATATCGACCTGTTCCACCTAAAGCGGATCGCAGTAACATGACGGCTGAAGGAACGATATTGCCGCAGCCTCCGGGCCGGGTATTCCGTCCCGGACTTCTGGCGTGATCCCGGCTCGAGAGAGTCTCGGCGCCGCGGTCGCCGGTGTCGGCGAACGGCACCTCCTGGCCTACGCCAAAAACGAGCGTTGCGAATTGCGCCGGCTCTTCGAGGCGGCCGCTGGAAAGGCAAAGACCGTACGCCGCCGCCTCGAGAAAGGTGGCATCGCTGAAAGCTTCCGGCAATTCCTCGCCAACGGCCCCACTTTCGAACTCGTCCGGCGCGACGCGCCCGAGAACTTTCTCGACGGCAGCAGGACCGCCAACAATTTTCCCAAGTCCCTGCCCAGCATCGTCTCCGCGAAGTTGTTCCGCGACCACTACGCGGTATGGCGGCCGTGACCTGCGCCGCCATCATCCAGGCCCGTTACAATTCAACGCGGCTTCCTGGCAAGGTGGTGCTGCCGCTGGCCGGCCGGCCAGTGCTTGCCCACATCGTCGAGCGCGCCAAGCGTATTCCCGGCGTCGACGCCGTCGCCGTCACCGTTCCCGACGGGCCGAACCAGGGGCCGCTGGTGGAACTCGTCGGCATCCTGGATGGCGTTCGCCTTTGCCGCGGCCCGGAGGCGGATCTCGCCCGCCGCTACAAGACCGCCGCCAGCGCATGCCGGGCGACCACGGTGGTGCGCCTGTGGGCCGACTGCCCGGTGCTCGACCCGGCGCTGACTGGCGCGCTCCTCGCCGCCGCCCGCGGCGCCGGAGTCCCATTCGCGACTATTCCACTCGACAGCGGCTATCCCGAGGGCGTCGAAGCGCACGTCATGACCGCCGAGGCGCTTGCCGTGGCCGACGCGGAGGCGATTGATGCGGTGGATCGCGAGATTATCTATTCCTTCTTTACCCGTCAGCCGGCGCGCTTTCCCGCCATCCACCTCCGCCGCCAGCCCGACCGGCACGCTATCAAGGTGCTACTCGACACGCCCCGCGACTACGCGCGCCTCAAGCAGGTTTTCGATATCCTCTATCCCGGCAACCCGGCATTCGGGATCGCCGAGATCGAGGCCCTGGCCGCCGAACGGCCCGAGCTTTTCATGCCGACGCTGTGACTTTTCGCCGCCCATCCGGACGCCGCTGGCGCGCATATCCCGCGAACGGGATCAAGATACCGGCCGTATCAAGTCGACTTCGGCGAATCTCTCGACCGCCTCGTCGAACACACCGATGAAAATATCGCAATCGTCGGCAATTTGAAGCAAGTCGTTCTCGCCGTCGACGGCACACATCAGCTCGTAGAACGTTTGAGAAACGTCGGTTCTGTTGTACTCGCCGTGCCCGAGACCGTGATGATAAGGGTAGACGCCGCGTTTCGACAGGAAGGGGGTGCCGACGTAAGTAGGCGCCCACACCTGCGCGCGGTCGAGGACATTGATCACCAGATAGGAGAATTGCAGGGTATCCAGCAGAAACTCGGGGCGAACCACGGTAAGATCGTCTGCCGAGGAGTGGTATTCCTTGTAACCCTCCTTTCCGGCGCCGCTCCGCGAAATGCGGCAGTAGGGAAGCCGTATCCCCGGCATGTTGAAGTGACCCTGATCGCTTCCGTTACTGAAATGACGGTAGGGTTCGATCGTCACGTCGCGTACGCAATGGCGCGCGACGTGGAGCGCCGCGCGATCGGTGATGCCGTTGCCGACGCGACTTTTTTGGAACCGGATCGGCGAGTCGTTGCCGCAGATCGAGATTTCATACCCCCCGATGACATTTTTTATTTTCTCGCGCTGGGTATTGATCCACGTGATCGGACCGATGCTCTCCGGCCATATCGCGAGGCGATATGACAGACGGCGGCGTCCGAGGCGTTGCAATTGCCGGAACAGCTCCGTCACGACAACGATTCCGCTCAGATTGTCGTTGGCGCCGCGTGGATGACAAAGATAGCTGTCGATCAGGATTTCCTTCTTGCTGTCCCCCGGCAGATAGTATTCACCGATGCGCAAATGCCCGTTCTTCAATTCCGTATCGATATGAACCTTGTAGTTCCCTTGTGGCAGGGCATCGACTTGCTTTCGGGTTGCACAAAACCCCCAATCGTCCAGGTAATAGGTCTGGCGCAACGGAATAGCCGTTGGAAGGTGAGTATCCACCGACACCTTTTTCACCAGTTCGTCTCGGGTCACGACGCCGTCGAAGGGGCGGCTGTAAATCCAAAGGTGATACGGATGGTCCGCGAAATTCAGGTGGCGCTTGCCACTCTCGTCCTCGACCCAGGCTTCGTTGACCTTGAACTCCGGGGGAACGGTCCACTCTCCGATCGCCTGACCGGTGGGGAACTCAAGGACCTCAAGATCAAGATATTCCTTCAATATCTCCAGGGATGCCACAAAATCGGGGCCGCATAGTGCGCGATAGAGGGGGAACAACCTCTCCATCATTTCCCACATGGTGTCGCGGCTTTCCGCACCCGGTGCTTCGAGGTCGCTCTGAGCTTGGCTCTTTGCTGGCATCTCTGGTTCTCCTTTGCGGCGAGGTAGGTATCGTCCTCCTTAAGTGCCCCCGCAGACAATACCGCTTTTTGTCTCAGAATCGGCCGCGTTCGGCGCATCCCGGACCTCGGCTCGAATTCGATGAGAAACCCTGGATTCCCCGACCACCGGAATTTCTCCAAGGACCGACTGATCAAGGCAATCGGCGTCCTGTCGCCGGTGACGCGAGGGGGCTCGAAGCCGTCGTCCTCGGAGCGCCAATCTTCGATTTTTTTCCGAGCGGCGTCCAGATCGATGTACCCGTGCGGGTTGAGGCCTGCAAGCCAACCGCAGGCGCCAAAGGGCACCGCATAGACGTTGTCCTCCGGCCCGCGCGACCGCCCGAAGTCGGGCATGCCGTCGTTCCCATAGGACTCTCGGTTCAACCCTTGAACGTGAGCTGTCTGCCTGACCCGACCCGGGTTATCCGCGGAGGCGCGATTGCGGTCTTCGAGCCGGCCGCAGTCCAGGTCTGGTCTAAGTGCGACTGGTGGCGGAAAACGCGGCCGGCCGATCCGAAGGCGAGGCCGTCGAGTTGGCGATGCCGACGGACGCCAGGCCGCGGTCACGGCCGCTACGGTGATCGAGCGTTCGAATATGCGAGCCGCCGTGCGGCTTCGCGCCAATGCCATGGGGGCTGCGGCCACCGTTAAGTTGCGGCTCACGGCGGGGCGCGGAGAGGCCGTCAAGTCGCCGGCCGTTTCCATCGGCAAGTGGCTGGTCGCCCGCGACGTGATCAACCGTATACCGGGATTGAGAGGCGGCGTCGCCTACAAAGGCACCGGCGTCGCCGCCGCAGGCTGGACACCTCAGTGTAGAGCGGTCAGCCGAATTTAGGTATGATCGACCCCGTTCCAGGACCGCCAACGGAGGATCGAGCTAGGTCGGTGGATAAGATTATCTCTCTCGAGAAAAGTCGTGCATTCGCCCTGTTGTCGGGGAACGTTAATCCAATGCAAGTCGATCGCGTGGCGGCGCGGCAGGCCTATGGTCTGACGTGACTTTCATCGTCGCGGATTAACCGATGGCAAAACTGACGCAGAACGATTTTATCGAAGTCTTGGAAGCCCTGCTGCCCTCCGATAAAGAGGTCGTCGCGATTTATTCCGGGTTGTGGACGTTCGCCAGCGGATTCGGCTGGCCGCCCGATCAAATGGGCGAACGCGTCTTGAGTTTGATCGAAGGGTTTCTGGGGCCGGATCGGACACTGGTTTTGCCGGCCTACAGCTTTACAGATTTCGCCCGCTTCCGGCGCTTTGATCTGGTACGCACGATGACCGAGACCGGCGCCCTGCCGGAAGCCGCCCTAGCCCGGGTGGATGGTGGCGGCTGGATGCGCAGCCGCTCGCCCATGAACAGCTATCTAGTTAAGGGGCCGCGGGCGGACGAACTGCTAGCGCTGCCCTGTACCACGGCCTGGGGGCGGGACGGGGTTCTGGGCTGGATGTGCGACGTCGATGCCCGAATCGCCATTCTTGGCGTGCCCTGGGTGTCGTGCAGTATGATGCACCATGCCGAGGAACTACAGATGGTGCCCTATCGCTATTTCAAGCGCTTCTCGGGCACGTTGTTCAAGGACGGGCGGGAAGTAGGCCCATGCGTCGATGTCATTTACTCGCGTTCCCTTCACGCCGTACCCGAGTGGGATATCACCGGGTTCGGCCGGGAGCTGAGGGCCCAAGGCGCGGTCACGGTCAGCGACAACCGGCTTATTCCCATGGAGGCCGGATCAGCGCGCGATGTCCACCGCGTCAACTCTGAGCTGTTCGCTGCCGATCCCTATTGCTACATCACAAACAGGGACGTTCTGGAAGCCTGGATCGCCGACGGCAAGGAGGCCGAGATTGCGCAATTGAAGCCCGAGGAGTGTTGGCCGCAACTGGCTGCCGCTGATTGAGCCCGTCTAGGACAGGTTGGCGCGGACTTTCTTGAACCGGGCATTGTGGTGGTCGTCCGCGTCAACGACGACAAAGCGGACGGGCACCTTGTATTTCGCCAGGCGTTCGTTGCATTGCCGGCGCAGCCGTTCCGACAACTCGAAAGGCTCTTCCGGCTCGAATAACGAAATCTTGGCCTGCACGACTTGGCCCATTATCGGATGTGGGCGGGCCTCAACCGTGGCGTTGCGGACGTTGCGCAGGGACATCAACACGTTCTCGACCTCGATCGGATAGACCTTCTTGCCGCCGGTGTTGATAACCTCGCTCTTGCGGCCGAGGAACCGCATGTAGCCGTCGGCCACTTCGACCTCGTCGCCGGTGCACATCCAGCCCTCCGCGTCGAAGGGACTGGGGGCGTTCAGGTAGCCGACCATGTTGGCCTCGGAGCGGACCCACAGGATGCCATCGACAACCTTCGTCTCGAACCCGCTGCCGCCAACCTTGAGCCACAGCGATCCGTTGTCACGGGATTCCGAGCGCAGCACGCCCAGCTCCGACAGGCCGTAGGTCTGTTTCAGCTTGGCATTGGGGAAGATTTCCGTAACTTGGTGAAGAGTTGCCTCGGGCATCAGTTCAGTGCCGTAGGTAATCAGCTCGACCGACGACAGGTCGTGGGTCGCATAGATGCGGCTGGCGATAAGGAAATTCAGGAAGGTCGGCGTCGTCGGCAACAGCGTCGCGCGCGCGTCCTCGATGGCCTTTGCCACGGTCTCCGGGTCGCGGGAGCCGCCGAGACAAATCCCCATGCCGCCGTAGGCGAAGGTCGACAGGAAGGTGTTGAAGCCCCCGAAGTGATCCATCAGCAAGAACAGGACCGTACGCCAGCCCTTGCGCAGGGCAGTGAATTTCTTTGAGACCTGGGTCACGTCCTGAAGGATGCCCTTGGGCTTGCCGGTGGAGCCCGAGGTAAAAACGACCAGGCCCGGATGCCCGCGGCTGCGGAATTCGGCGATCAGATTGGGTTTCGGAGGCTTGGCACGGACGGTGCACGTTGCCTGATCATACTGATTGAAGCGGTAAAGCAGCCCGGCGCCGGCCATGTCGAGAAGGCCGTCGATTTCGGCATCAACATCGCCGGTCAGCGGCACGATGATGGCACCCCGCCGGATCGCTGCGAGCATCATGGCCGACGTTTCCGGGCTGAAGTCACCATAAAGGGCGGCGACATCGCCGGCCCCGATGCCGTCTCCCTCTAGGCGTTTATCCCACTCCTCTACCCGCCGCCAAAGGTCGGCGTAGCTGGTCTCGTAGCCGTTCCAGAAAAGCGCGGGCGAATCCCCACCGTCCCGGATCCGCGCCAGGATGATTTCATGGGCCAGAATATCCATGTCGCCTGGGGTCATTTAAACGCGATGCCGTGCTCTTCCAGGACGATCTGGATGAGCGGGTAATTGAGGATTTCAACCGTCTGTTCCTCGGTAAAGGAGACGTCGAATTCCGCCTCCAGCGCCAGGACCAGTTTCAGGTGATTTAGCGAGTCCCACTGTTCCACCGTATCGACGGAGGTATTCTCGCCGATCGTCGCCGGGTCGATTTTCAGAATGTCCGCCATGACGCCCTTTAACCGATCTTCATTGCCCGTCATTTTTTGTTCCTTGCCGCAAGTCGTCGTCACCACTCCCATCGATTATTTTGATCCAATCTGGGGTTTTGATCCGGCCGACGCCAACGTCCAGGCGCCATGACGTGCCAACGCCCGCTCCGGGCCGTTCGGTGAACCCCCGCTTGGCGTAAAAATCGGCCACCTGTTCGTTCTTCTTGGTTGGCAGATAGGCGCCAACGACCTCGCGGCAGCCTTTGTGGGCAGCATGGTCGATGATCCGGGCCAACAGCGCATCCTCGGCGCCGCGCCCCAGCGCCCGGCACGATATCAGGAAGGTATCGATTTCCAGGCGTTCACCGCCGGCCTGCATTCCAGCGATAGCTACGCCGATGAGACCGATGTCCGCCACTTTGTCGCGAAGCTTCAGGTAAAAGACGGCGGTGTCGGAATCGCCGAGGAAGCGCTCGATGTCGCCTTCGGTATAGCGCCGGGTTGTGAGGTTGAACTGGTTGGTCTTCTGGGTCAGTTGCGCGACCCGGCCGATCTCGCGGGGTCCCGGGACACCGACCTCGGCCTCGACTTTCAGGCCGCGCAGGTAGTCCTCAAGCGACGCAGCGGCATTCGCCATCCGCCTGCGGGTGCGGTCAGCCACCATCATCTCGCTACGTTTGGCGTCTTCGGTGGTCAGGGTCAGCGAATCGAAGAAGGCCCGGTCAGTCAGCAGGGTGCGGAAGCCGGAAGGGTCACCTTTCATATGCAGGACCGCGACCTCGGGCATGGCTTGGCGGACGAAATCGCACTCGAAGGCGTTGTCATCGAGGTACACCAGGGCGTCAGTGTCGATGTTGAGATCCGCGGCGATGCGCCGCAGGTTCGTCACCTTGTCGTCCCAATTCACCTGCATGGCGACGAAATGCTCCTCGCGCAGCAGCATACCCGGATGATTGCGCAAGACTTCAAGAACATCGGCTTCGTTGTTCTTCGAGCAGATTGCCAGCATCACGCCGCGGCGGCGCAGATTTAGGGCCTCGCGCTGCAGGGCCTGGAACGCCGGACCCGGGTGGGTGTCACCGACTTTGATGCCGTCCATGCCGTCCTCGCCGACGATGCCGCCCCACAGGGTGCCGTCACAGTCAAGGACCAGGCATTTGCGGACTTGGCCGGTCAGCGCGCGCAAAAACGCGCCGTAGTGTTCCCCCAGGGTTGCCAGGATGTCAGCGGCGAGCGGCGCGCGAGCCATGTTCCAGTAGCGTTCATTGACGGCGTTCCGGTATCCATGACGGGCGAACAGGCTGAAATAGTCTACCCAGTAGACATCGGCGATGTCCTTGGCGGCCTTGACCAGCGCCTGATTGAGGCGGATGACCGTGTGGGTCTGGTAGCCGGTGTCCTGCGCATCGAGAATGCCCATAGCCGGCGCGCCGGGCAGCGGGAAGTTGTTGATCAGCAGGGGTGCCGTGCCGTGGCGCCGGAGGGCGGTGAGAAGCATCACCGTGTCCTGGCACAATCGGTCAATCTCCGAAGCGATCTCCCGGGCGTCCATTTCGGGGAACGCCGTCGCTAGGCGTGGGGACAGAGTCTCCAGCCAATTGGCAATGATGACCGTGTCGGGGTTGTGTCGGTACAGGCCTGAGCCGGGGTCAAGGGCCTCCGCCGCCGAGGCATCGAAATCGGCGACATAGGTTTCCGGCAGCCTCCCGGACAACAGCAGTTGGGCCTCGATCACCGGCAGGACGGGATCGAAGGTGAAGTTTCTTAGAACGGCCAGGCGGAACGGCGAAAAACGGTCAGCGGGGGCGGAGTCCTTGGCGTTCGCCAGGGCTGAATAGGCGGCATAACCGGGGGTTCGCCGGACGCGGTCCAGGGCGGCGTCGAACGGGGAAGGTGGCGTCACGGCCATCTCATCCGGCATCACATATGCTCCAACAGCCCACAATAGTTCACCGTGACCAGTTCTTCTTCCCATTTGTCCTCGGGGATGTTTTCGGCGGCCAGGGCAAGGTCTTCGATGATGCGGAAGCCGGCGTTGGTCAGCAGGTCGCGAATTTCGTCTGTAGAATGGAAGTGGTAGACATGGTCCAGGGCAGGGCAGTTCGCGCAAGTAGATATGTAGACCGTGCCTCCGGGGGCGAGCAGTGCCTTTGTTCGATCCATAAAGGCGCGGGCGTCGTTCACATGCTCCAGGACCTCGCCCATGATGATGAAATCGAAGTTGCGGGCGGGAATATCCGCAGTCAGATAGTCGCCGCGCACGAAGGTAAGCCGGTCCAGGTCAGCCTGGAACGTGCGCAGCGTCTCAGTGGCGATGCGGATAGAGGTCTCGCTAATGTCGACGGCCATCCCCTTGACATCGGAGTAGCGGGACAGCAGGGTCGACGAAAACAGGCCGTGCCCGACGCCGATCTCAAGATAGCGGCTAATTCCCGAGGGTGGCAGATGTTTGAGAAAAAAGCGGAACAGTTCGTAGTGATTCGGCCAAAACATGTACGAGACCAGCAAGCCGAGCATGTAGTATCGCATGACGTTCAGGTCGCGATAGACGCTGATCTCCGCGACGCCGGAATCCTCGATTCGGTATTTCCCCGTCTTTTTGAACCGAATCTGTTCGCACAGGAAATCCATGCACATTTTGTTGTAGGCCCGGGCTGCCTCGGTGCGGGCCGTGTCATCGGTCATGAAGCTGTGGTTGAGAGTCCGGCTCAGACCTTCGGCAAAGTCCCAGTACTCGGGGTTCCGGGTCGCCAGAAAGCTCTCAATTCGCTTCTTCTGAAGCGGATTTTCTCTAGTGATAAGATCGATGATCTGTGTCAGCTCGGGGCAATCATCCCTGCCTTGCGGCACCCCGCCGGTGGCCATGGATGTCATGATCTGAACCCCAAAATTTCTGCAAAGGCCGAACGAACGCGCCGGCGCCCGGGTTGCGGTCAACGAAGCCTGGCCAGCGAGTCTTCATTCCGGCGGACCGGCGTAATGATTTTCGTGACGCATTCAAACGAAATCACCTTATCTTCCGTCCGATCCCACCAAGCGATGAAACCAAATCTTGGTTGCCAAATTCTTACCCCGCGAGATACTAGCATGTACCTGTGAGCAACGAAAGGAGCCCCCGCTTAATGATGGACAGGCAGGATGCGATCGCGCTCATTCAGGAAAGTTTGGACAGCCTGAACCGCTCCGGCACGATCAAGAAACCGATTTCTGTCGATGACGACACGATTTTGATGGGCAGCGGCGCCAACAGTGGCCTCGATTCCCTGGGCTTCGTCACCTTCGTCATGGATCTCGAAGATCGCCTACGAACTGCCACCGGGGCCGACTACGCCATTGTTCTCACCGACATCAAGGGTTTCGACATCAACAACCCGACACTGACGGCCGGAATTCTGGCCGAACACGTGGTGGGACTTGCCGCGCGCGGTTGACCGGCCGAGGGCATCAGCGCTGTGGCGCGGGTTGGAAATCGCATGAATGATACAGACGAAAGCAAGAAGGTAGCGGTCATCACCGGAGCCAGCCGCGGCTTGGGCCGGGCGTTAGCGGAGCATTTCCTTGCCAAAAGCTATGTGGTCGCCGGCTGTAGCCGCGGCGAGGCCACGATTTCCCATCCGGACTACCATCATGCCGCCGTCGACATCCGGAATGAGACCGCCGTGCAGGGCTGGGCGCGGTCCCTACGCCGCGAACATGGCGGCGTCGACGTGCTGATCGCCAACGCGGGCTTGGCACGCTCGGCGCTATACCTGTCGGTGACGCCGGGCGACGTCTTCGACGATTTCCTGCGGGTCAACTTCGCCGGGGTTTTCTATACCTTGCGCGAAATCAGCAAATTGATGCTGGGCCGACCAGACGCGCGGATCATCACGATCTCCTCAACCATGGTCCCCCTGCACCAGGAGGGCACGGCCTGCTATTCGGCGACGAAGGCCGCGATCGAGGAAATGACTAGGGTCTTGGCCAAGGAATTGGCCCCCCAGGGCATCACCTGCAACGTAATCGCCCCAGCCATGATGGACACGGACGCGTCGCAGGAACTTGCCAAGGACAAAGATTGGAAGGATCGGATGCTGCGGCTGCAGACCATCCCCCGGGTGATCGCAATGGACGAGGTCTGCCACGTGGCGGATTTCTTCGTGTCGCCCCTGAGCGGCGCGGTGACGGGACAGGTCGTCTACCTCGGGTTGGCCGCTTGACCGCCATGACCCCCGATCGCACGTACGACGTCGGCGATTTCCGGGTTGGCACCGTTAAGACGGGCCGCTGGAAGGAAAACGCCTATGTCGTTCTGCACAAGTCCAGCAGCGAGGTTGTCCTAGTCGATCCCGGCGACGCCCCCGAGCGCATAATCGACATGATTTCCGCATTCGGCGCGTCGCTGCGCTTGATCCTGCTGACACACGCCCATTTCGATCATGTCGGTGGCCTCGAAGCACTGTGCCGACATTATGGCCTGCCGTTCCATTTGCACGGCGGCGACCTGCCGCTGCTGCGCCGGGCGCCGCTCTATGCCATGAGCTTTGAACGCCGGGTCATCACCGTGCCAAAGGAACATATCACCCTCGACGACGCAGTCCTCGACTGGCGGGGCGGGTCGATCAGTTATATTCATACGCCGGGTCATACGGACGGCGGCGTTTGCTATCATTGGGACGGCTTGTGCTTCACCGGGGACACGCTGATGAGACGCATGGTCGGACGCACGGACCTCCCCGGGTCCAGTGGCGCCGGCCTCGCTGCGTCGATCAGCCGGCTGCTTGAGACCTTGGCGCTGGAAACGGTGATATTTCCCGGCCACGGTGGGCCGTGGACCGTCGCCGAGGCCAGAGACTGGTGGGCGGAAAACAGTGCCAATCCGCCCGAATACGCTATGGAGGGGGTGTTGCGATGACCCTCGGACGAGACTACGGCGTGGGCGTCATCGGCGTCGGCAAGTACCTGCCCGACAACATCCTGACGAATGCCGACCTGGAAGCCAGCACGGGCATGCCGGCGGCCGAAATCGAGGAGAAAACGGGCATCCGCGAACGGCGCTTGGCCGGCGACGACGAAAGAGCCTCGGAAATGTCCGCCACCGCCGCCCGCGCCGCCCTGGCCATGGCCGGAATCGGGGCCGACGACCTTGGGTTGATCATCACCTGCACGTTCACGGGCGACTACATCTACCCCGCCGTTTCCTGTCGCATCCAGGACATTCTCGAGGCCCGAAATGCAGGCGCCTTCGATCTCATGGCCAACTGCACTGGGTTTCAGGTCGGCCTGGGCGTCGCGTCGGACCGAATGCTGGTGGACCCGACGGTCGGCCCCATTCTGGTCATCGGCACGGCGCTGCAGTCGCGCTTCATCAACCGTCAGGACGCCGCGTCCTCCATCTATTTCGGCGACGGCGTCGGCGCCGCAGTTTTGGGCCGGGTCGACCCGGGCTACGGCATCATCGCCAACGACGTCACGGCCAACGGCCGCGCCTTCGAGGCGGTCCGCCTGCGCGGCGGCGGGTCGTCGTTTCCCATGCGCCCGGAGAATCTGGGCCAGGTCCTGCAGTTCTATGAAATCCAAGGTCTGGAAGTCTGGAAGCAGGTCGTCCAGAATCAACCGGTTTCGATGCGCCGGGCATTGGCGAAAGTGGACAAGACCATCGATGACGTGGATTTCTTCATCTTTCACCAGGCCAACCTGCGGCTCATCGAGTTTCTGATGGGAAAGATGCGCCAGCCCATGGTGAAAACGGTGATCAACGTAGATGTCTACGGCAACACCGCTGACGCGTCGCAGGCGATTGCCCTTTGTGACGCGGTGACGCAGGGCCGCCTAAAAAAAGGCGACCTGGTGGTGGTTTCCGGAGTCGGGGCCGGGTTCGTTTTCGGCACAACCGTGATGCGTTGGGCGGGATGACCTATCGGCCGGAAGACAAGCAACCGGTCAAATTGCGTCTGGGGGATCTGTCGCCCGGCTACACGGCGGAGCTCAGCCACACGGTCACCCAGGAGGACGTCGACACCTTCGCCCGCCTGACCGGCGACTTCAATCCGATCCACCTGGACCCGGAATTCGCCCGCGCCACTTCGTTCGGCAAGCCCATCGTCCACGGCATGCTGACCTCGGCCTTCATTTCCACCATGGTCGGAATGCTGCTGCCTGGGCGTGGCGCCTTGTGGACGTCCCAGACCCTTAATTTCGTCCATCCCGCGTTCGTCGGCGACACCATCACCGTCCGTGCGGAAGTGACGCAGGTTTCGTTGGCGACGCGGACGCTGATTTCCAAGGTCACGATCACCAAACAGAACGGCGCCGCCGTGGTGACGGGAGAATCGACGGTCCGCCTGCTGGACGACGGCGGCAAGGAATCGGCGGCGGACGGGGCCGAACAACTGGCGGCCGGCATTGTCCCGAAGGCATCGTCCCCAGAGGCCGCGGTCAAGGTGGACGGCCGTTCCGTCGTTCTGGTGACCGGCGGCAGCCGGGGGATTGGTGCTGCGGCGGCGCTGGCGCTGGCGGCCGAAGGCCATGCCGTGGCGGTCAATTTCGTGCGCGCAGCGACGGCCGCCGAGGACTTGGTGGCGCGGATCGCTGCCGCGGGCGGTCGCGCCCTGGCGGTCGGCGCCGATGTTTCGGATGCCGACGCGGTCGACGCCATGTTCACGGCGGTCGAGGCGACCTTAGGTACCGTATCCGGGGTCGTCCATTGCGCCGCCCCGGAGCCGGTGCCGCAGCCCTTCGCGGACGTCGGCTGGCAGGATTTTGAAAATCAATTCCGGGTCCAGGTCGGCGGCGCGTTCCACTGCGCCAAGCGCGCCCTGCCGGCCATGACCGAAGCCGAAAATGGGGGGGCGTTTGTGTTCCTGGGCTCGATCTACGGCGACAGCGCGCCGCCACCGCAACAGGCCGCCTATGTCGCCGCCAAGGCCGGGCTGGCCGGGCTGACCCGGTCTTTGGCCTCGGAATACGGACCCGCAGGCGTGCGCGCCAACCTCGTTGCGCCGGGCATGACCAACACGGCAATGATCGCCAACCTGCCCGACAAGGTGAAAATGCTTGCCAGGATGAATACGCCGCTGCGCCGCCTGGCCGAGCCCGAGGACATCGCCCGGGTTATCGCCTTTCTGATGGGAGACGGCGGGCGCCACATCACCGGCGAAACCATTCACGTTTCCGGCGGCGTCACCATGGGATGAGCCCGGCGGCGAATCGCCGTGCGTATTCCCCGAATAAAACCACAAGGCAACATCGATCATGGCGTTGCAATTGGCAAGTTCCCGCCCGTCCTCTTAACACCCCGCAATCCGGACCGTTTCGGGCAGCCCCCGGGTGCCGGAAACGCGTGATTGTCGGTAATTGACCCGACCGTGGTCGAAGTTGGGTAAAATCCGTGACCCTTCGGGAAAGGGGTTGGCCGTTTTCGTCGCCGGCAGCCGGAAAGGTGGCCTCGCATGAAGCGTAACCAGAAGGCTCTCGGTGTCGCCGTGATCGGCCTCGGCGTCGGCGAGCAGCACGCCCGGGCGTACGCCCGCGACGGCCGCTGCGTGCTGCGCTGGCTGTTCGACCTGTCGGCCCGGAAGGCGGAGGCGCTCTGCCGCCGCATCGGCGCCGGCGGCGTCGCCGAAAGCTATCGCCAGATCCTCGCCGACGACGGCGTCGACGCAGTGTCCATCGCCTCCTTCGACCACCTGCACTACCGCGAGGTCAAGGCGGCGCTGGCCGCCGGCAAGCACGTGTTCGTCGAGAAGCCGCTGTGCCGCGCCAAGGGCGAGTTGAGGACGCTGGTGGCGGCGTGGCGTAAGGCCGGCAAGCCGCACCTGCAATCGAACCTGGTCTTAAGGGCGGCGCCGGTTTACGGCTGGCTGAAGCGCGAGATCGAATCCGGCCGGCTTGGCGACGTCTATGCCTTCGACGGCGACTATCTGTACGGCCGATTGGAAAAAATCACCGACGGCTGGCGCCGCGACGTGCCCAACTATTCGGTGATGGAAGGCGGCGGCGTCCATCTGATCGACCTGATGTTGTGGCTGACCGGCGAGCGGCCCAAGCGCGTCGCCACCGTCGGCAACCGCATCGCCAGCCGCGGCACGCGCTTCCGTTACGACGACTTCATGGCCTCGACGTTCGAGTTCCCGTCCGGGCTGGTCGGCCGCGTCACCGCCAATTTCGGCTGCGTGCACCGCCATCACCACGCGGTGCGGGTGTTCGGCACCAAGGCTACGTTCGTCTACGACGACAACGGCCCGCGCCTCCATCGCTCGCGTGACGAGGGGCGGCGGGCGGCGGCGTTGCGCCTGAAGGCGCTGCCCGCCGGCAAGGGGGTTTTGATTCCCGGCTTCATCGGTGGCATCCTGGCCGGCCGCGACCCGGGACCGGCGGCCCGGCGCGAATTCGATCTGATCGCCGCCGTCGCCGCCGCCGACGAGGCGTTGGCCAAGGGACGCCCAGTCGCCATCGGATACCCGAAATGAAGAAGCGCGACATCCCCTTCGGCCGGCCGTGGATCGAGGACGAGGACCGCGACGCGGTGATGGCGGTGCTGAAGGGCCACATCCTCACCCACGGCCCAGAATGCGCGGCGTTCGAGAACGAGTTCGTCGCCATGATGGGCGACGGCTTCGCCGTCTCCACCACTTCGGGCATGGCGGCGCTGCATCTCTCGTACCTGAACCTCGGCGTCGGCCCCGGCGACGAGGTAATCGTGCCGGCGATGACCCACGTCGCCACCGTGCACGCGGTGTCGCTGACCGGCGCCAGTCCGGTGTTCGTCGACTGCGAGCTGGATTCCGGCAACATGGACATATCGAGGATCGAGGCCGCGGTGACGCCGCGCACCCGGGCGCTGTCGGTGGTGCACTTCTGCGGCATCCCCTGCGACATGCCGACGATCATGAAGATCGCCGACCGCCACAAGCTGAAGGTGGTCGAGGACTGCGCGCTCGCGGTTGGCTCGCGCTACGACGGCCGCCACGTCGGGTTGTTCGGGCATTCCGGCTGCTATTCGTTCTATCCGGTCAAGCACATCACCACCGGCGAAGGCGGCATGCTGGTGTCGCGGCACGAGGACGTGGTGAAGTCGATTGCGCGGTTCCGCGCCTTCAACGTCGACCGTACCCACGCCGAGCGCGCCATCCCCGGCATCTATGACGTCACCGGGCTGGGCATGAACTACCGGATGAGCGAGATGCAGGCGGCCCTCGGCCGCACGCAGCTCAGGAAGGTGCCGGCGATCCTCAAGAAGCGCGCCGCCAACTTCGAGGCCCTGAAGGCGGGGCTTGCCGGCATCGCCGGCGTCAAGGTGCTGGACGCCGCCGACCGCATGGCGACCAACAGCCATTACTGCCTGATCGCGCTGCTGACCGGCGCCCTCGCCCGGCGCCGCGACGACATCGTCCGCGCCCTCAATGCCGCCGGCGTCGGCACCAGCGTCTATTACCCGCACCCGGTGCCGCGGCTCAGCCACTACCGCACCCTCTACGGATACGATTCCGCCCTCTACCCCGGCGCGGAGTCGATCAGCGACCGCTCGATCGCGCTGCCGGTCGGGCCGCATCTCAGGCCGGCCGACATGGCCGACGTGGCCCGCGCCTTCGCCGAGGCGGCGGGCGCGACGGCCGCCAAGGCCACAGCGAAGTCGCGGAAATAGGCGGACCCGAGGGTGTCCGCTGCGACCGCGAAACTGAAGAATCTTCCCGGCCGCAATGGTTAAGAATTGCCGGGTGCGCCGGTTCCGCAACCTCCCGCGACGCATCCGTCCCGTAATTTCTCTCATTGATTCAACATATTAGATTGGGCCGGCCGATTTGGCGCGTGGTTTGCTTGGAACGGGTGGATTTTTTTCACTTCAGGGGATCGATCCATGTGTAGTAAATTCAAACTGCGGTGGGGCGTGGCGAAGCCCTCGTTTCACCAGCCTCTGAGCCCAGAATTGGGGTTCGAGATTAAGAAAAATTTTACGCATTCGCGCGTCCTTAGAAAAAGGAGAGCGTCATGACCGAGATACTGACCCCCGCCCGGATCAAACAATTTGTCTCCGGCGAGCGTGTGTCGCTCGTCGGCGGCGCCGGTTTTATCGGCCACAACCTCGCCGTCGGTCTTCGGCAAGCCGGCGCCGAGGTCCAGGTCGTTGACAACCTGATGTTCAACAATTTGCCGAGGAACGTGAGCATCGCGGAGTCCAGCCTGGACCGGTTCCGGCGGAACCTTTATCAGGACTTCCTGCTGCAACGATTCGAAAGGATGCGCGCCGCCGGAGTCTTTGTGACAACCGCCGACGCCCGCTCGATGACCGACCTCATCGAAGTGTTCAATGATTTCCAGCCGACTAAGATTGTTCATTTGGTTGGAATTTCCAGTGCCTTAGACGCTAGGAAAGTTCCCGGTCTCTGCTTCGACCTGCAACTCGTCACGCTACGCAACGTATTGGAATATACCCGCCTGTTCCCCAACAGGGTCACGCAGGTTGTATTTTTCAGTTCGTCCACCGTCTATGGCGACTTTGAAACTCCATCGGTGGACGAGAATGTGCGCCCGAAACCGCGTGGCATCTATGCCAACGCCAAGTACATGGGCGAGCGGCTGGTCCGTACCTACAACGACCAGTACGGCCTCGGCGTCAACATCATCCGGCCGAGCGCGCTTTACGGCGAGCGTTGCATCAGCGGCCGCGTCAGCCAAAAGTTTATCGAGAACGCGCTGATGGGAAAGCCGTTGTACCTGGACGGCGGCGGCGACGGGCGGCTCGACTTCACCTACATCGAGGACTTGGTGGACGGGATGACCCGAGCCATCGCGCTGCCAACACTTCCCGGCGGTACGCATACCTTCAACATCACTTTCGGCAACGCCCGCACCATCCTCGACCTCGCGAACATCGTCAAATCCGTGGTTCCCAACGCGATCTTCGAGAAATGCCCGCGCGATCAGATCAGGCCGGTTCGCGGCACCCTGTCCATCGACCGCGCGCGCGATGTCCTGAGTTTCGAGCCACAGTGGCCGCTTGAAAAGGGTTACAAGCGTTATTGCGAGTGGTATGTCGATCAGTGGGAGCGCACCCAGCATCGCCTGGCTGCCAACTAAACCCCACTTGAAGGGAAGCGGGAGGCTCCTGTTTTGAGACTCTCGCTTTCGAGCGGTGGGTATGATCGGAATCGTTGATTACGGATTGGGCAACCTGACCTCGGTCGCCGGCGCCGTCGCCAAGGTCGGCTTCGAGCCCGTCGTTTCCGCCGACGCCACGGTGCTCGGCGATTGCGAGAAGCTGATCCTCCCGGGCGTCGGCGCCTTCGGCGACGGCATGAAGAACCTGCGCGAGCGCGGCCTGGTCGGACCGCTGACCGAGCTGGTGACCAAGGCCGGCAAGCCGATCCTCGGTATCTGCCTCGGCTTCCAGCTGCTCGCCCGAAAAAGCAAGGAGTTCGGCGACCACGAAGGCCTAGGCTGGATCGACGCCGAGGTGACGGCGATGGCGCCCGCCGACCGCAACCTGCGCGTCCCCCACGTCGGTTGGAACGAGCTCTATCAGTGCCGCGACTGCGTGCTGTTCGACGACGTGCCCGACGGCGGGCTGTTCTACTACGTGCACTCATATGCGCTGCGGCCCGCCGACCGCGGCGGCGTCGTCGGCGAATGCGACTACGGCGGGCGCTTCGCCGCCGCCGTGCAGTCGGGCTCGATCTTCGGCACCCAGTTCCATCCGGAGAAGAGCCAGCTTCACGGCCTGACGCTGCTCAAGAACTTCCTGGCCATGAGCTGACGCCATGCTCCGCCACCGGTTGATCACGGTCCTGACCTTCAACGACGGCACGCTGTTCCGCACCAAGCTGTTCCAGCCGGATTACCGATATACCCACAACTTCGTCGATTCGTGGCTGGTCGACGAGATCGTGATGCTCGACGTGACGCGAAACGGCGGCGACAACCGGGCGTTCCTCGACGTGGTGACGAAGTTCGCCGGCGAGTGCTTCGTGCCGCTGGTGGTGGGCGGCGGCATCCGCACGCTCGGCGACGTCAAGCGCTTCATGGCCGTCGGCGGCGACAAGGTGGTGGTCAACTCGGGTGCCGTAGAGCGCCCGGCGCTGATCACCGAGATCGCCGAGGCCTACGGCTCGCAGTGCGTGGTGCTCTCCATCGACGCCCGCAAGAAGCCCGACGGCGGCTACGAGGTGTTCGCCGGCTGCGGCGCCAAGGCGACCGGCCTGGATCCGGCCGAATGGGCGCGGCGCGGCGAGGATCTGGGCGCCGGCGAGATCCTGATCACCTCGGTCGAGCGCGACGGCTCGCTACAGGGCTACGACCTGGAGCTGTGCAAGCGGGTATCGGACGCTGTCAACGTGCCGGTGCTGGTGCTCGGCGGCGCCGGCTCGTGGAAACACTTCGTCGAGGCCATCGACAAAGCCGGCGCTTCGGCGGTGTGCACCCAGAACATCTATCATTTCACCGAAAGCAGCATCGTCAGCGCCAAGAAATACCTTGCCGATCGCGGCGTCGCCGTCAGGATGTGAGCGGGGGAGCCGGATCGACCATGATGCGCTATTGCAAGACCTGCCTGATGCCGGACACCAGGCCGCGCATCGAGTTCGACGCCGCCGGCGTGTGCAACGCCTGCCACACGGCGGAGCGCAAGAAGAAGATCGACTGGACGGCGCGGCGCCGGGAGTTCCTCGAGCTGGTGGAGCGCTACCGCGCTAGGTCCGGCCCCTACGACTGCATCGTGCCGTGGTCGGGCGGCAAGGATTCGTCCACCATCGCGCACCGCCTCAAGTTCGAATTCGGGCTTAATCCGCTGCTGGTGACGTTCTCGCCACTGATGCCCAACGACGTCGCAGTGCACAATCGCGAGGCGCTGATTCGGGTCGGGTTCGACCACCTGATGGTGCGCGCCAACCAGAAGGTCTCCCGCCGGCTTGCCCGCCGCTTCTTCATCGAGCGCGGCGACCCCAAGATCCACTGGAACGCCGGCATCAACTCTGTGCCGGTGCGGGCGGCGGTCAACTACCGTATCCCGCTGATCTTCTACGCCGAGCACGGCGAAAGCGAATACGGCGGCCGCACCCTTTCCGAGGACCACATGAAGATGCGGGACTTCGCCGAGGTGCTGGAGCACCAGATCGGCGACAACCCGGAGAACTGGATCGACGACGAGATCGAGGAGCGCGACCTCGCGCCCTACATCTACCCCGATCAGGGCGAGATCGAGACCGTCGGCGTCAAGGCGCTCTACTTCGGCTATTTCTTTCGTTGGTCGATGCTCGACAATTGGAACTACATCAAGGATAGGATCGACTTCCACACCGCCGAGGGCGGACGCACCGACGGCACCTTCACGAATTTCGACAGCCTCGATGACAAGATCGATAATCTCTATTATCACCTGCAGTTCATCAAATTCGGCTTCGGCCGCGCCGTGCGCGACGCCTGCCGGATGATCCAGAACG
>Ga0326597_10002884_pt1 | contig 25383 bp, 28 predicted proteins | sample RVTome_12_FD_203789 | JGI IMG/M metagenome (GOLD analysis project Ga0326597, IMG submission 203789) | Soil microbial communities from uranium-contaminated site in the Upper Colorado River Basin, Wyoming, United States - RVT100D185 | ecosystem: Environmental > Terrestrial > Soil > Contaminated >... | reverse complement strand
GCAGCTGCAGAGCAATGTTTAACGGCACCCGTTGAACAACTCCCGCCGGAATGGTCGTCTCCACCCGCGCGGACAAATCGAAAGCAGCTGCCCCAGCCGTTTTATACTCCGGCAAAGGCAAAGTCTTATCAAAACGTTTAATACTTACTTTCATGCTGAAACCTTTCTTTGCCAGGTTTGGCGAACAGTGCCTTGTTTATTCATGGTTACCTCCTCCACCAAATTAAACTCTTCCTTCAATATAGCTTCCAACTCCAATAAAGACATACCTTGAATCAAAGGCAAGCCATTATCCAACTCAACCGGTTCTCTAGTCAAATAAAGAGTTTGGATGAAAGGAAAAAAGTCAGTGTAAACTCTGGTCCCGCCACAAACCGCTAGTTCTGTTAAACCATCAGTTGCGGCTTTTTTAATCATTTCTTGAGGGGTAGCAGTCAAATAAAGCAGGTTTTCTTTTTGCTGGACAAGTGCTGCCTCCTCATTATTTTGGTAACGCTCCCAAATACTATCAGGATTGCCGGTTAACACGTAGTTCATTCTTTCGGGTAGTGGCCAACCGGGTTTTCTAGTGGCAAAAAAAGTGGTACTACCCATCACCACCGCGCCGGCTTGTTTGGTGCGCTCCCAAAACCAATCCTTATCTGCCTGACTGGTCCAGTTGGTCGAGACGTGTCCTGTGTCCTGGCCGATAAAACCATCTTGGCTTAAGGCGGCAATGGCAAAAACGTGCGGCCCTTCTTTACTCACCCCGACCACCCTTCTGCCAATCGGCGCTCATTAAAACTGGCGCGTAAACATCGTCTTCAGGCCGGATCACTAGATTAGCCAACTCTGTCTTGGTTGGCGGTCGAGTTTGAAATATGATCGGCTGACCAATTTCTGAAACAATCGCCAATGGCTGTCGTTCATCCGCTTCTCCCATTTCAAACACCGCCGCAATGCCGACGGCTTCCATCACGTTGAGTTGAGTCATTGCCAATTTTTTGCCAAAAATATCTGGGTCGCCAATTTTATTAATCAAGGCTCCAAAGCCACAATGAGCAATCGCCGTCCCTGTCACGCCCCAGCGCAAGGGCATCGTCTTACTGTCAGTAATGATCAAGCCCAACTCATTAACGCCAAACCGCTCGCGCAAAAACTGCCAAAGCTGGTTAGCCGTCTCTTGCAAATTCTTCGGCCACAAGACAAACTGGCCGTTGGCGTTGGATTGATCAATGCCAGCGTTGACGGCCAGCAGAGAATCTTTGATCGTCAACATAATGTTGTATTTGGATGCTGTTGGAGCCAAGTATAAATCTGCCTCAGCTTGCGCCAGAGCGTGACGTTCGGCCGGGTCATCAGTCGTTACTGGCACCAACCTGTTTTGGGCGAAGCTGACGATTTTGGAAGTAATGACCACGATACTTTTCTCCGGCAAGTTTTTAAGATTTTTCTCTAAAAATAATTGCAAATCTTCCCCTGCTTTCACAACTGGCGTTTTAATGGCGGTCACTTTCATTTGTTGTATTGTACCAATCCGTTGATTTTACGGTACAATCATCTCATTCATGACCAAAGCACCCAATGGCCACAAGATCGCCAACGACTATCGGGCAGTAACTGAGTTCGTCAAAAAACAACATCAAACTGGCAAAAAAATTGTCCTAACCCAAGGCTCCTTCGACATGTTGCACATCGGTCACGCTCGTTACTGTCGAGAGGCCAAGAAATACGGTGACATTTTGATCGTTGGCGTGGATAGCGACCAAAAAATTCGCACTCGCAAGGGCAAGGGTCGACCAGTAGTTCCTCAAGATGAGCGCCTGGAAATGCTAGCCCACTTGGAATATGTCGATCTGGTAGTACTCAAACAACTTAAAATGCCCAAGTGGGAACTAATTAAAATAGTCAAACCAGATGTGTTAATCGCCACCAAACAAACTTACAACAAAAAACAAATTAACGCTCTACAAGAAATTTGCGGCCAAGTGATAGTCTTAAACCCAATGGCTACTACTTCTACCAGTGCTAGAATTCGCCTGGTACAAATCGAGGCCGCCCAAAAAATTCAAAAAACTTTAACCCATAAACTAATCAACACAATCGAGGAAGCTTTAAGTGAACTCAAAGGTGATAAAAAATAATTCTGGCTCCGACGGCTTTAACCAAATTTTAGTGGTTTATGTACCCGTTATTCATGAGGGCTATCGTCAACTTTTTGCTCGTTTCCCTCAGGCAAAAGAGTTACAACTGATCGGCCGAGAGTTTGCCCATGAGTTGCGAGCCCTGCAAAAGGACGTGCGGGCTTTAGCGCCCACCGAAATCAAACAACTACTTCAAGCCTGGGACCGATTTGAAAAAATCGAAGTGCTAACTCCCCAATCATTGCCAATTTTACAACAAACTAAAGCTCAACTAGTCTTTGCTGATGACGAACTAGGCCGACATCTAGTTGCCAAATATTTTGCCAAACACCGGGTTTTGTTCGCTACTTCCTTTTTGATGTGGGATAAAAAATCATCATTAAAAAAGAACGAATTAAAAGTACATTCAAAAATATCGAGTAAAAAATTTGATCAAAAAATGATGGCGCTGGCTGGGCTGGAATCTGCTAAAAGTGATGATTGGTGGCGACAGGTGGGCGGCGTAATTTTTAAGGACAACACGGTGTTACTTAAGGCTCACAACCAGCATGTGCCGACAGAATATGAGGCCTACTATGAAGGCGATCCGCGAGCCAACTTTCACCAAGGTGAGTATTTAAAGGTTTCAACGGCCATTCATGTCGAAGCTTATTTGATCGCTCAAGCAGCTCAAAAAGGCATTTCTCTTGAGGGAGCTCAGCTTTATGTAAATACCTTCCCCTGCCCAGTTTGCGCCAAGCAGGTGGCTTACAGCGGCATCAAGCGCGTCTATTTTGGAAAAGGTTACAGTGTCTTGGACGGCGAGCGGGTTCTGAAAAAAAATAAGGTGGCAATAATTCAGGTCAAGTCAAATGAAAAGCCTTAATTAAAGATAAAATTGACTAAATACCCTAATTTAAATATTTAGGTAAAAATTCTGAATACGTTTGTTGCAGAATATCAATAACCCCTTGGTACTGCCTCATAAAAATATGAGGGTTGACTAGTTTACCCAAAGAATTAGTTTGTATCTTTTTGTCCAGCATTATTTGAATGCCGCTTGGGTCAATTATGGCTACAGTGATATTGTCGTTTGTTACTTTGTCTTCTAGGGGGATGACGAAAGCAGGCCCCAATTGAGTTTCGCAAAGAAAAACAAGGTCAATCCACCGTTTCTCAGCCGGTTTAAGAACATAAAGAGGCTGTAATTCGCTTCCGTTTTCAGCGTGTTGAAATAAAATTTTTTTAAAAAACTCACTCATAATAAGAAATGATTCTAAATTATCCTTTGCCAATTTTAAAGCGAGTAGGCTTAAAGTCAGGTTTGTCAATGTCGGGAATAATGAGTTGGGCGTGTAGGTGCTTGATCGTGCCTGCCGAATAGTTGGTGTCACCAAAGCGCATCGCCAAACCACCGCCGGGAATTTTAAATTCTTTTTCTGCCCACGCCAGCATTTTAAAATAATCAGCGCCCTCTGCTGACGAAAGTTCACTCAAACGTTCTTTATGAGTTTTTAAAATCAGCAAAAAATGCTCGCGGGTATTGTCATACGGCCAAGCATTGCGGGTCAACAGCCAGTAGTCGTTTTCCTTGAGAATTGGTGTGCGGTGGTATTTTTTAATGACACCCAAGCAAAATGGGCACTCACCGGCCTCGACTATTTGCTCCATCACCCTCACCTGTTCCGGCTCACGGGTGTTGTCAATGTCGACAAACTGGCTGGGACCGGAATACTTGGTGGATTTGGCGGGAGGTGACATTCTTATTTCTTTCTTATTTTAAACCAAAGAGTCTTTTAAAATCAGCGGTGTTTCTCTGATAAAAAATTCTTTGACTGCTTGCCATTCTTCATCAATAATTTTAGCTCTTTCAGGCTTGGTTTCGGCGTCTTCAAAATAAACCAGCGACTTGAGTAGGTGGGGTAAGTTACTGCCTTGACGCTTAAATTTTTTTTCAGTCAGATCAATCACTTTTTTTAAAGACCAGTCATCTAACTGGCAAATAGTATATAAATCAAAAAAATCACGTTTCAAGCCACGACTGGCAATCGCTTCCAGTTTCATACAGGCTAAATCTGCCAAGGCTGTAATTTGCATCCCAGCAAAAGTTTCCGTGGATTCCAACAAAGGATACTGATAAAAAAACAGGCTAATTTCCGTATCTCTAGAACCACCAATAATAGTTTGTTCTCCTACCGAAACCAACTGAAAATCAGGAATTTCCGTTTCAAATTTTTGTAAAATCAGCTGTTCATCAAATTTCCGAGGCGTGTAAATATCCAGATCATAGGAACTGCGGTGATTCAGGTGCAGTGCCAGAGCCGTACCGCCAGCCAAATATGAATCGGGAGACAATAAAGGCGCTAGTAGACCCATGAGCTGTTGAGTCCAGCTGGGAATTTTGTCTGTAAACATAATATTTCCTTCTGAGGAATTTGTAGTAAATACGACCACAATAAAACATCTCTCTTTTTCAAACTTTTCGCTCGCTTGATTACTGAACTGATTTCTGCTGAAGAATAGTTGGTCAGCATCCAGCGCCAGGCCTTTAATGAGGCATTTTTTAGCAAAGTTTCAATGATATAGACTCTATCCCGCTCTGGTTCTAGATTTTCAACCGGAGAGGAAGGAAAAAGAGCTTGGAAAGCAGTCGGCACGATTTTCATATGCCTATTCTAGCAAAAAACGATTTCTTTTTCAGGGGAAATTTATGATTTTCATTCAATTCTCTTAACCAGCTTATGGGTGTTGCCATGCCCCAACAGGCCAAGGTATGAGGCTAGGGTTTCTTCAGCATCACACCAAGTTATTCTTTTTTTAAAGTAAGAATGTAAAAATGAATGAACAGTCTTGACCATTCACGGTTAGTTGATTTATATTCTCACTGGAAAAGTTTTCAACAGTCGTAACCGTTTGATTGAACTTATCTGATAGAAAATATACAAAGAAAAAAATAAAAACGAAAAGTATCAAAAATTCTAAAAGAATCAAAATCTCAAAGTTTCTAAAAGTCTAATTTTTCTTGCGGAGACGGAAAGCAATGCGAAGGTCAAGACTCCAGCGAGGAACGGGACCCCCCCCAGTAGAAGTCGAGCTTCACCCCAACCCCACGCGGTACGACGTCGAACACGCTCGGCCCGCCACCAAGACCAGTAATTGGTTTCATGCCAATAGAAAACCAATTTTTAGGGGGATTATTAATTTGCTGTAGGGCAATAAGTGGACCAGCTTCTGCTGGCATTATTTCCAATCCCCACTGCTCTGCCCGAGCATATAGCTCTTCTCTAGTAGGCGCGTGGGTAAAACCGAGATCCCTGACCTGGAGCACAATATAATCAAGGCGTTCTGCTTGGGAAGCGGTGGTAAATTTATCGAGAACAATTTGTCTGAACAGAGCAAAGCCCCGTTCATTTTTACTACCATCCGGTTGGTAAACAATTGCTTTGATGCGATTAAAATAGTTTTGAATGCGCTCCTGCGGAATTTCCGGTACTTTTTGACCGGTTTTTGCCTTTGTACACCGAACGGCAGCCCGAGACTCTGGTGAAGCTTGTAAGCTATATTTATCTTTGAGCAATCCAGTGTAATCTGTTGGTGACTCTTTTGGTGACTCTCCCATGGGCTTTATTGTAGAAAAGTTTGGGTGATTTAGAAACTAGGAAAGATTTAACTTTGGGCAGTTAACAAAGATTAAGAAAAAACCGCTTTATTAAACCGCTACCGGAAAATCCCAGATCCCAGGATGTGGGTCGTAGTCAGAGAGCTCAAAATCGGTGTGGCGGTATTTAAAGATATCTTGGTGTTTTTTCTTGAGTGTCATGGTGGGGAAAGGTCTATTTTCGCGCCCAAGCATCTCCTCTACTCTGGAAATTTGGTCCACGTAAATGTGCGCGTCAGAAATGGTGTGAATATACTCGTACGGTTCAAAACCGGTCACTTGCGCAATCACCATTAGTAAGGCCGCGTACTGGATCATGTTGGCCGGCACGCCGACCGGCACGTCGCCTGAGCGCTGGAACATGTGCAGGGTCAATTTGCCGTCCAACACTCGCAGATGAATCCAGCCGTGACACGGGCAGACAACCACTTTCTGAGTTTTACCCTTCCCGCGAGCGATGTATTGGGGAATCCAAGGGGTAATAAAGTGAGTCCTAAGGTGCGGCTTTTCTTTGATTTGTTCGATAATGTCTTTGAATTGATTGTGCGGGGGACCCTCACTGGTCGGAAAATCATGAAAAGCCGCACCATACGAGCCAGAACCCAGATCACCTGTCTCCAAACCACGTTTACTAGTTTTTGCTTCTGTTCCCCATGGCGCCCACCAGTAACAGCCAAACTCCTCCAACTCTTTGAGAGTTCTGGCGCCATTGATAAACCCCAAAATTTCGCCAATCGCTTGCGTCCACATCTTGTCGCTAATTTTGCGCTCGGTGATCATCGGAAAACCATTTGCCAACTTGAAGCGCATTGGCTTGGCCCCCATCAGGGTGATGGCGTCTGTCTCCAATTGGGTATCAGTCCGTACGCCGTTGGCCAAGATATCTCGCAATAAGGCTTTGTATTGATGGTCTGGGGTGCGCTGACTGATCGGCAAATATTTAAACATAGCTTTGTTACAGTTAATGTAAGGACTGCCTGTTAATCTGTCTAGTAAAGACATACGGCACTTGGTGCTTGAAGCGCGTACTTTCAAGGCGCAGAGTCACCCGTTTGGCAACCTGCTGGTCAACGCCAGTAACCTCGCTCAACTGTTTTTTTTGGTCAGTCAACTGTACCAGCACCAGGTCCGCTTCCTCATACGAAAACCCCAATTCTTGCTCATCAGTTTGGTTTTGCCACAAACCTGCCGAAGGGGGTTTTTCGAGAAATTTGTCGGGTAATTGCAAGTGTTCTGCCAGTTGGCGCACCTGGGTTTTATACAAACTCAGGATTGGTTCAACATCTGACGCACCATCACCATAGCGCGTAAAGTAACCCAGGTAATGCTCGGATTTATTTTCCGTGCCACAAACGAGAGCATTTAGTTTTTTGGCTAAATCAAAAACTGCGATCATCCTCATGCGAGCCATAACGTTACCCAACCGTACCAAGTCGTCTGCGTCAATGAGCAGGTTGTGTGCCAGTTGATCAACCGACTGGCCAATCGGAATTTCGTGCCAATTACTCTCGGGAATTTTGTTCCAACGGGTTACTTGTCTGGCATCGGTCATGTCTTGATCGTGATAAGGCAAAAACGCCGGAAACACTCGATCTTCTCCCAGCGCCTCGGTCAACAAAGTTAAACTAACCGCGCTATCAATCCCACCGGAAACAGCAACCACTGCTTGAGTTTTGTCGGCCTTAGCGTAAGTGTCTTTGAGAAATGAGACCAAGAGAGCTTTAGTTTTAGTAGGATCTTGGAGTTGGAGATTGACCATACAGTTATTATACCCGAGAAACTCAGTTGAGTTTATTTTCTAATCACGCCAACCTGGTCAATGAGCGGAAAAAAGCTACGTACCTCGGCCCAAAATTTCTCCGAGAGCTTTTGTGAGTACTGGCTAAACTGTCCCCGGCCCATTGCCGAACAAAGCCGTCGATCCCAGTCGCGGACAACTTCAGTTACTTGGCGACCAACGCCATTGAAAATTGATTGGTAACGCACTGGCTCTGTTTCATAGCGTTGATGAATTTGGGCAAACTCACCAAACAGGGTTTGGTTTTGCTCACACATCTGCTGAAAATATTGCTTGTACTTAGTAGACATGCTTAAAGAAAATTATTCTACGTACAAACGATGAGCTTGTATATATTCAGCCACCAATGGATCAACTAGTTGAGTAATTGGCCGGTTGGTTCTCACTCGCTCTCGCACCTCTGTTGAAGAAACCGCTACTTTACTGAGCTTGGTTAGAGCTACCATATTGTCATGCAAAGGTTCGAGCGGAAAGTTTTTTCTGGGGTAAACGTAAAAGCGATAGTGCGCCAACAAGTCACGGTAACCTCTCCCTTGACCATCCACCCACTTGTGAAAATCGGGCAAATTGTCTGAGCCAATCACCCAAGAAAAAGTATGCTCTGAATATTTAGCCGACAGAAAATCCAATGTGTCGCGCGAGAAACTGACTCCCTCTTTTTCCAATTCATATTCTTCAATCCTGACTTTGCGGGAGTCAACAATTAGTTTGAGCATGGCCAAGCGGTGGCGAGCGGAACTCATTTTTTTGGCAAAAGGGTGCTCTTTGACTGGCACATACCAAATTTCATCGGCCAAACCCTGGTTGAGCAAGGCTTGGCTGACATGTTGGTGTCCAAGGTGCGGTGGATCAAAAGCGCCACCAAAGAGAATAATCTGCATATCTTCTGTTACTTCCTTTTTTTGCTCGGCTGTTTTTTCTTAGCTTTCCTGGGTTTCGGCGACTTCTTGGGTTTTTTGGCTGGTTTTTTTGTCTGGAGTTCGGCCCGCTTGGCCTTACGTTCGGCCCGCTGTTTTTGGTGCTCTGCCCATTCTTCCCTCGTCACTTTCAAGTCAGGGGTCGGTTTTTTCCAGCTCGCCCAATCACAGTCTGGATAACGACTACAACCATAAAAATTGCGCCGCCAACGAGTGGGCTTGATGATGACGTCTCCCTCTCCGCACAGGGGACATTTTTGGTCAGCTAGTTTTTCAACAATATTTTCAGTAAACTTACAATCCGGAAAACGGCTACAGCTTCTAAATTTGCCAAATTTACCCTCACGAATCACTACTTCGCCATGTTCAGTTTCTCCACACAACGGACATTTTTCACCGGTTTTTTCAACTGGAATTTCGGTGCGATCGGCATTTTTTTCAACTTCAGCAATTCTTTTGGCCAGCGGCGTAAAGAAGGTTTTGACTACCCGGCGCCAAGTCTTTTCACCTCTGGCAATCCGATCTAAATCCTCCTCCATCTCCGCCGTGAAATCATAATCCATAATTGCTGGGAAGTATTTGAGTAAAAAGTCACTGACTACTTTACCAATCGTGGTAGCAAAAAAGCGCTTTTCCAATCGCTCTACGTAACCACGATCCAAAATGACCGAGATGATGCTAGCGTAAGTGCTGGGCCTGCCAATACCGCGCTTTTCCAGTTCTTTGATTAGTGACGCGTCATTATAACGAGGTGGCGGCTGGGTGAATTTCTGCTGAGGATTAAGATCAGCGCAGTAAACTGATTGCTTTTCGGCTAAAGCTGGCAAAATGACGTCTGCTGAATTTTTGAACAACAATGTCCAACCAGCAAACTCTTGGATTGAGCCATTGGCCGTCAGCTCGACTATTTCTGAGCCATGTTTTGCCTCAATTGTGGCCTTGGTTTGTTTATAACGAGCGGCAGTCATTTGGCTGGCAATAAAGCGACGCCAAATCAGGTCGTAAAGTTTTTGGTGACGAGTTGACAAACCACTCACTTTTTCCAACAGTTGGTCGGGGTGCAAGTTGGCACTAGTGGGACGAATAGCCTCGTGGGCTTCTTGGGTATTCTTGGAACGACTGGCAAAAACTCGAGGTTTTTCCGGCAAGTATTCGGCTCCAAACTGCCGCTCGATAACTGACCGCGCGTCAGTCAGCGCTGAAGCGGCCAAGGTAAAAGAATCGGTGCGGTGATAAGTAATCACCCCTTCTTCATAAAGTTGTTGCGCCACTGCCATGGTTTGTTTGGCAGAAAAACCCAAACGATTGGCCGCCGCTTGTTGGAGATTGGAAGTAGCAAAGGGCGGTAAACTCTGGCGCTGGCGGTCTTTTTGGTCAATTTTAACCACGACATAGTCGGCTTTTTTGAGCAATTCAACCACCGGTTTAACGTCAGCCTCTTGCTTTGGCTCATATTTCTTCGCCCCCACTTTAGTCACTTGAGCGATAAACACCCCCAAGGGTAGTGTCGCCAGCGCTTTATCTTCCTCAAAAACGGTAACTTTTTGGTCAGCCACGTTCAAACCGACTGCCACTTCCCAATACTCATCTGGCTTGAAAGCAGAGATTTCACGCTCGCGCTCCACAATCAAGCGCAAGGCCACTGATTGCACGCGGCCGGCCGATAAATTGCGGCGCACTTTCTTCCACAGCACTGGTGAAACTTTATAGCCCACCAAGCGATCCATTACCCGGCGAGCTTGCTGAGCATCGACCAAGTCCAGCGAAATTTTGCTCGGGTGAGCTATCGCTTCGAGCACTGCCTCCTTGGTGATCTGATGAAAAGTCGCCCGCAGAAAATCTCTCTTAATCCCCTTTTTACTTAATAAATGCTTGACGTGCCAAGCAATCGCTTCCCCCTCGCGGTCAGGATCCATGGCCAAGTAAATCCTATCAGCATTTTCAGCTCGTTTTCTCAGCAGGGTAATCACCTTTTTTTTGCCGGGGACTGGCACATACTCTGGTTCAAAATCTTTTTCAATATCAATGCCCAAGTTGGACTTGGGTAAATCACGAATGTGGCCGACTGAAGCTTCCACCGCAAAATCGTCACCCAAGTAACTCTTGAGCTTGCGCGCTTTAGTGGGAGATTCCACCACAACCAATGGAATTTTGCTGGCCATACAACCAACGACTATACACTATTGGGCAACAACCAATCGCCATTGATTACCAAACTGCTCGATTAAACCCAGTAATTCCAACTCCACCAGTTCGGTCGAAAGCGCAGTTGATTGAAGTCCTAATTTCTCAGCCAAAACATCAATCGGTACTGCTCCTAAAGCTAATTCTTTACAAATCTCCATCTTCAAGCCCACAAATGCTTGCCAAGCTGGTTTCCGCCGTGGTTTTTTCCCAACAACAGGCGCAATGCCCAAAACATCTTCTGCACAGCGAACTAACTGCGCTCCTTCGTTGATCAAAATTTGGGTACCCTCGGAGTATCTGCTAAAAATTGAGCCCGGTACTGCCCAAACATCTCGGCCAAACTCGGCGGCGGCGTGGGCGGTGATGAGACTGCCACTTTTCTCGGCCCCCTCAATCACCAATACTCCCTCACTCATCCCTGCCACTACTTCATTTCTAGCTGGAAAACTGCCGGGAGTAGACGGAGTGGTAGGAGCAAAAGGACTCAAAAAAGTAGCGCCCTGAACCAAGAACTCTTCAAGTACTGCTCGGTGTTCTGTTGGATACATGTGATCAAAACCAAACCCTAGCACTCCTACCGTTTTTCCTTTTGCTTTAAGCGCCACTCGTTGAGCCGCCACATCTACCCCATACATAAAACCCGACACAATGGTTTTGTGAAAGTTCACCAACGTGGGCACAAACTCAGTAATAACATTCTTGCCATAAGCGGTAACTTCCCTAGTCCCTACCACCGCCAAATAACTTTCATCATCGGTTAGTTTGGCCCCGCGCGCAAACAAGAGTGGCGGGTGGTTTTCAATTTGCCGTAAGAGCGGTGGAAACTCTTTTTCTTCTGACAAAATAACCCGAATACTTTTTTCATAAACTGACTCTAAATATGAACTACTATTATGTTCTTTTTTGAAGTTTTTAATTGATAAAACAATAGATTTATCTAGTGGTATTTTTTGCCAAATGTCATGCCGATTAACCCAAAAATCCTCCTCCGTCAGTTCGTGCTTTCTTAAGGTTTGCAAAACTAACCGATGAGTAACTGCTCCTACGCCACTGAGAGCGTAGAGAGCAGTTTGAAAAGCCTTGGACCAAAGCATGTTTCTAGCCTAAAGGAACAATCTGACATTTAGCGTAACAAGTTCTATTCTGATTCAAAATTAGGGTCAATTGGTACATCCAAAGTCGTGTCGCCCATTAACCAAGCCAAAATAGCCCGGGCAACCGGAGCGGCCTCCCTAGAACCTTCGGCGTAAGGCTGATTTTCGTCACTTTCCACTAAGATCACGATGGCTAAGGTTTCCGGAAAGTCATGCTCGGCAATTTGCTCAAGCCAGGCTTGACGTTCTTGATTAAGGTCCACCGTCGCTTCATTGACCGCTTCAGCGCTAGCCGAGCCGGTGGCTAATGTGTTTGTCGTTGATTGACGATCAAGCTCGTCAAGCTCCTCAGCCAGCAGACTTGGGATACCGCCAATGACCATCCCAAATAAGCCATGAGTGCGTCTAAATCCGCGAGAATCTGCGGCGCCAAATTCCGAAGTGCCAGTTTTACAAGCGACCACCCCTCTCCTGATCTGCTCGGCTGGGGTTAAGTTATCGGGCAGTTGTACACGACGAGCATTCCAAGAGAAAAAAGGGAAGGCCGTGCCCCCAGCCGAGCAGGCTCCAATCATGCCTTCTTGAACTGCCTCCAAGTTAGTTTCAGCAATACCCAATGAACTACAGTTATTCTTGGGGGCTGTGGTGTCTTTGAGTAGAGTCGATTTACACAGTCGGCCATCATTGCCAAAAGCGGCAAACATTTGTGCCAGTTGTAAAGGTGTTACTAGTAAATCACCTTGACCAATCCCCAAGTGGTAAGTGTTGCCCAAGAACCAACGTTCTCCCAGTGTTTTTTCTTTCCAGGTTGGATCGGGAACTAAACCAGCCCTTTCGTTGGTAGTTTCAATACCGGTGAGCGCTCCAAAACCAAACTCGCGCGCTTTTTGGGCTAACGCCTCAATGCCCGTCCACTCAGCGGCTTTGTAAAAAAAAGTATCATTACTACGCGTCAGCGCGCGCACCAGGGAAATCAGACCCTCTACTCCCCCATATTGGGTATAGTACCAATTAGCAAATTGTTGACCACCAGCCTCCAAAACCCCCTGGTCATCTACGGTCGTATCCAGACCAAAAGCATTATTTTCCAACCCGGCAATGGCCGTTACCAACTTAAAAGTAGAGCCGGGCGGATAGGCGCCACTGCTGGCTCTGTTAAAAAATAGTTGTCGCTCATCAGTTAGTGCTTGCTGAAGAACTGATCGGCGCTCAGCATCAGTTTCCCGATTAAGCTGACTAAACAAGTTATTGTCATAGCTAGGAGTGCTCACCAGCGCCAATACTTCGCCCGTATCGGCATCCAAAATTACTACCGCTCCTGACTGATTTCCCATCGCCCGCCAAGCAACAGTGGAAAGATAGGGGTCCAAAGTAGTAGTCAGCGATTGGCCTGAGACACCAGTTGCTTCTCTTTGCACTGCTTGCTTTTCGCCCAAAGCATTGATCTCAAACTCCAAAAAACCAGTCCTGCCACGCAGTGATTGATCAAAGTGCTGTTCCAGACCAACTCTGCCCACTGCATCTGCCAACAATAACTGCTTATCGTTCACCAAATCTTGTTGATTAACTCCTGAAACATAGCCCAAGACATGAGCCATAGAAAAAGGCCTTAGGTATTGCCGTTGTAATTCATAACCTACCGCTATTGCGTCGGCTTTTAACCTCAACGCCTCCACTTGGTCGATGGGCGTAGTGGGAGCATAAACTGCCAGCGGATCATCATATCTAAAGTATTGGCGTAAATTCACCACTAGTGGTGAATTAAAGCGATCCAAAAATACGCCCCGCTCGGCTGGAAGATTAACCCTAAACTGACGATTTTGTTCTGAAACTTGGCGATAAAACTCGCCCTGAATAGCCTGTAAGTCCACTACTCTAATCACCAACAGTGTTAGTGTTATCACCGCCAACTTGGTGCTGGTGCTGATTAGTCGCTCGAGTCGCTTCTGCGAACTTGGTTGCGAAGCAAAGCCATGCTGTTTTTTTGCCATAATTTTTTAAACTGAGCCAAAACGCCGGTTCTAAAAATAAGCAGATAACTTATCACTGTCCAACTTATGGTCAAGAGTGATAACTCAATTCTCGCCGCCACCCCAACTACTAAACCCGCCACGAACCAATAAAACCAACGACTGACACTGTATCTCCTGGTGACTTGTTTTCCTTGCCACAAACCAACTACTACCAAACCTGCCAAAATCAGCGGCAAACCATAAAGACTGGCTAAAACAAACGCCATAACGACTAAACCAATTGTGACAAGTGCTGGTTTCCCCGCTAAACCTGACACCCATTCATTACCTAACCACAAACTTAACCATGGCAAACCAATCACTGCCTCCAGAGTAACCAGTAATAGCCAAACTATTAAACGCCAGATTGGGTTAGTATTCATGATCCAGTTAGCCGTCATCAACGTATCTCCACTAGTGACACCTCAAAAAATGAAGTGAGTTGTTCTATTACTGCTTGCTTGACTGAATTGGCTGGATCATTTTGAATGCTGGTCACTCTGCCGATAACCAAATTCTGTTCGATTTGCAACTGGCCAACAGTGACCACCAGTTCCCCAATAGCCAAGGGCAAGGTTTGGGTTACTTCCGTTAATAGTATTTTTCGGCCGTCACCTCTAACCAAACCCATTGTTCCGCCAACTGTTTTGGCCAATACCGGTTTGGCATCAACTGCGGACAAAAGTGTCACTTCTGCCTCATGTGAACTCACCTTTGAAACTTGACCTAAAAGAATGCCCCGACTTAAAACCACTGAACCAATCTCCACCCCATTGGCCGAACCAACCGCTACTGCCGGCCTAGCAAAAGCAATAATCGGACTGGTGATAACCCGTCGTTGAGCCGCCTGGTCAGTGTTGCCAAGCAAAAAACGCAGTTCTTCATTTTCCCGACGCAAAGTGGCCAATTCCGCCAATGATACCGATACTTCAGCCAGCCTCAATTCTAGGTTTTGAATGCGTTGGATCGATTTGGGAAGCTTCAAAATACCTTGCCAGGCCACAAACACCCGATTAAAACCAGTCACCCAAACATTTCTCAAAGGGTTGAGCGATCGCCCAATCGTGGAAGTCAAGGGCGCTGTCAAGCCAGTCAAATCTAAAATCAACAAAGCAATCAGTAAAATTAGTGTACTTTGAGACCAGTTTGTTTTCATAACCACTGTACCCCTTGAATAAGTTCTAACTCCGAGTGCAAAAACAAGCTTTTTTCTGCTTGCTCCTGGATAAAATGATAAACAAAGGGGTCGCCTACGACCAGCCAAGCACTGAGCGCTGTGGTAGTAAACAATTGATTAATTGTTAATTGTCGCCAAGCTCGTTTTAAATTTGTCTCTAAACGAGCGCGAAGAGTCTTGAGTTGCTCTGAAGTGAGAGTTAGAGTCATTACTTGCTGGGTTTGGAGGCTCTTGCCTCGTACTGAAAAAGACTGAAGCTTAATATTTTGACCAATAGCCTGATACAACCGGCTCACCATCAACGGAGAAATTGCTAACGAATGCTCAAGTTGTAAAAATTCGGCAATCTCCTGCTCTTGATCAGCTTTTTGCCAATTAAAAGTAAAGCTTTGCTGATCACTGGCTGTAAAAACCACCGCTTCGCTAACATCCCAACCAATGTATAAACCCACTCCTGTATGAATTGCTTGTCTAGCGGCAAAGGTTTTAAGAGCAGTCGAGTAGGTTAGTAAGTTTACTTTTTGGAAACCAGCTTGTTGAAAAGCTTTTCTGGTAATTTGGCGCTCAAGCGGTGAGCTGACGCTAGCCACAAAAACAGTAGCCGATTGGACTGAGAAGGGACTAGTTGACTTGGGATCGGTCGAATAACATAACTTGGCAATAGTATCAGCCGCTTGGTTCAAATCAGCCACTTGGCCAGTGGCAAAACCAGCTGGAATCGGTAATGGGTAACGTTTTTTTTTGTTCTGCCAAATCATCACCAGTTCTCGACTCGAAAACCAAAACACGCCGTGCTTTTGCTTGAAAAAGTTATTGCCGAGTTTTGACAACTTGAGTAAAAAATTAGACCGCATAGTTACCCTTGAGCCTAGCAAAAGCGCCAAGGATTTACCAGCTTAAGCAGATAGGGAATTTAAAATTTTGGCGCCAGTTCGCCAACGACCAGCTTGAAAATACTGCTCCGCCTCGGTCAGTTGCGCTAATTTCTCAGTCTGACCGGCAAAGTATTCTTTCATCCCCGACAAGCGTTCATTAACCATCTCTTCTTTAAGTGCCAAGGCTTTCTCCAACATGATCTCTTCAATATCTGGCACCAACTCCTTGACTTTAGCAATTTGTTGTTCCTGACGATCAGCCTCAGCAAGACCTGCCTGCTCACGTAAACTTTGCACTTCCTTGAGTTGCGCTGGATTGACCAGTAGTGATAAATCTTTATCCAAAAAATCATCCCAAATAGCTTGTTGGAGTTCATCCAAGAAAGCCTCTTGCTCCGCAGAATCTGAGTTTAAAACCCCCAGTAGCTCAAAAATATTCTGTTCCTCGATTGGCTCTGCTTGGCTGGCGATCGCAGTAGTCGAAACTGGGCTAGAGGTTGACGATTTGGCAGTTGTCGATTCGGCAGGCGTATCTTTCAAAACACTTTGGTATTCTTCTGGAGTAATTACCTCACCCACAGGCTCAGGAGCCGTGGTTGACTGAGCGGCTGGTTTAGCGGTTGGTTCGGAGGCTAGTTGAGTGGTCGATTCAACGACCGGTTCAATGGCTGGTTTGGTGGTTGGCTCAGGAGCTGGCATGATATTTTGGTCCGTTGCTTTAGCCAAAGCTCGTTTTTTATAATTAGCCTCATACTCATCCAAAACCCGACCTAATTCTTTTAGGGGATCTTCGCTTGTTTGCGAAACAGTATCCGCTTGCGTAACTTTAGCTTTGGCAGAAGGGAGTTGTTGTTTTTGGCGAGCTTCATACTCTGCCAAAGCTTTTTCCAACTCTGCCAAAGGGTCGTTGGTTTTTTGCCCAACAGGAGGTGGAGTTGACGATGGGATGGGTGTTGGGGTTGGGTCGGGCGTTGATGATGGGGCGGGCGAAATGGCGGGGGCCGGCGTTGACTGTGAAATTGGCACTGGCGGAGTTGTCGGCATCGGGCCGATAGGCGGCGCGGCGGCAGAACTGCCCAGTGCTGGTGGCGGAGTGTAAGAGTCAACGTAGGAACGAGGATCAGCAGTAGAAGGGCTGGTGGGCAAGCTGTTATCGGTCATACTAAAAGAATAAATGTAATCTTATTGATTGTCTATACTATAACAGGAAAAATCATTACACTTAAAGTTGGGTTATGATGCTGGTCACACTTATCTCTACTCTTTATCACGGTTTATTTTTGATTACTCCTTTTATTTTTAGCTGGGTAAACAGTGAGTTGTTTCAATTCAATAAGATGTTGGTAGTTTACTGTTTTGCCATTTTGATCGCTGGCTTATGGCTGGGACGGATGGTGAGAGAAAAAAGATTGATTTGGCGAAAACATCCAGCAGTACTACTGATCTTACTTTTCCTGGCTGGCCAGGCGGTAGCTACCCTACTCTCCATTCATCTGCGCACTTCTCTGCTCGGTTACTACAGTAGACTAAATGGCGGCTTTTTTTCTACTCTAGCTTATGTCACGTTATTTCTGGGACTAATTAATAATGTACCCAAAAAACAACTATTGCCTCTACTGCTCACCAACGTGGTGGCAGTAGGATTGGCGGCGCTTTATGCTTTTCCAGAAAAATTTGGCGTTTCCCCCAGTTGTTATTTAATGCAAAAAGAACTCAGCGTAAATTGCTGGAAACAAGATGTGCAAACGCGGGTGTTTGGTACCTTTGGTCAACCCAATTGGTTGGCCGCCTATTTGGTTGGACTCATCCCAATCGTCGCTTTTTTTGCTGTTAAAAAACTTGGCGGCTTAAAAAAATTATGGTGGAGCGTGTTGGCATTGACACTAATAGTATTACTATTTACTGGCTCCAAGTCGGGGCTACTGGGGCTGGGGGTAATCGGTTTGCTGGGGAGCTTGCTTTATCATCAAACCAAACTCAAACAAAAATGGAAAAAACTTACCCGCACTCTTACCAATAAACTATGGCTGGGCATAGTGAGTTTGGGAGTGATTTTACTCAGCCTTAATTTAATCCACGCTCAACTCCCCTCCCCCAGCGATACTTTTAATCTTTCCCAAGGCACCAGTTCTGGTTCGATCCGCCTCATTGTCTGGCAAGGTGCGCTGAAAGTCTGGCAAAGATATCCCTGGTTTGGCTCTGGACCGGGTACTTTTGCTTACAGTTATTACCAAGACCGCCCCGTCACTCACAACTTGGTTTCCGAATGGGACAATCTTTACAACAAAGCTCATAATGAAATTTTCAATTACTTGGCTGAAACTGGGTTAGTGGGCACTCTCACCTATTTGCTTTGGTTGTTGGGCGTAACCTGGTTGATTTTTGACCAAATTCGCGCTCAACCCAAACGCTGGTCAGTAAATCACGCCATCTTACTGAGTCTGGCCGGACTGACGACAGCTCATTTATTCGGCTTTTCTACGGTGATGAGCAACTTATTGTTGTTTTTATTACCAGCGTTGACTTTTTTACCAGAGGAAGTGATTATCAAAAAACAGACCATAATAACCAATTGGCAAAAGGTTGGCCTGGGAATCACTACGTTATTAGTCTTTTTTCTCTTCTGGAAAATCGGTCGAGCTTGGGCCGCTGACTACTACTTTGTCCAAGCTCAAAAACTAAAAGACAACCTGGAATACGCGCTGGCGGCTGAAGGCTTGCAAAAGGCGACCGAGCTTCTGCCACAAGAAGCTTTGTACTACGATGAACTAGCCAATCTTTACAGCGAAACAGCCTTGCAATACTTCTTGTTATCTGAGGCATCAGCTAGCGGACAACTAGCTCAAGCCGCCATCCAAAACTCCGATTACGCGCTCACCTTAAATCCCAGACAACTTAATTATTACAAAACTCGTGCCAGAGTATTTTTCCTACTTTCAGAAATTGATAAACAGTATCTTGCCCAGGCGGAACAAGCCCTCAAGGCCGCCATCAATCTCTCTCCCACTGATGCTCAACTCTGGTACAACCTTGGCATCGCCCAACAAAGTCAAGGAAAGTTCGCGGTAGCAATAGAAACCTTCCAACACACGATCAATATTCGACCCAACTATGTTAAAGCACGCAGTTCGCTGGCTGACTTATTGGTGCAACTAGGTCAAATCGAGGCGGGCCGAGATCAGTATCTGTTTATTCTAGAAAACTTGGCCAGCACTGACGAAGAAACACGCACTAAACTAGAAAGTTTAGCGCGGCCAAGTGATGAAACTCCAGAAAATTGAGGCTTATCTGGTAAAATTAGGGCAGTTTGTTATTGAGAAACAAACTGACAAGATGAAAATCGTCACTATTCCCCACCCCAGTTTGCGCTCACTAGCTATGCCAGTGGTGGATTTTGGTATGGATTTGCGAAATTTGGTCAAAGACATGCAAAACACCTTGCAAAAAACTACCAATCCGCGCGGAGTGGGCTTGGCGGCGCCGCAAGTGGATCAGCTTTGGCAAGTTTTTTTGACTGACATTGAAGATAGGGCGCTGACAGAATCGACTGACCCAAAAGTTTTTATTAACCCGCATTTAGTCAAACATAGTAAAGAGCACACTTTCGGCCCGGATCCTGATAACCCGCGTCTGGAAGGTTGTTTGTCAATGCCCGGCCTTTATGGGGCAGTGCCGCGTTGGCAGTGGATTGAGGTAGAATTTCAATCGCTACAAGACGAGCGGGTGGTCGATAAAAAAGAGCGTTTTGATGGCTTCCAGGCTCGGGTGGTCCAACACGAAATAGATCATTTGAGTGGCAGATTATTTACTGACTACTCGCTAGAGTTGGGTCTGCCGGTTTATCGTGAAGAGGGTAAAGAGCTGGTAGAAATCACTGACCGCTTGGCATTGGAACTTTACTAAAAGTTAGCAAATATGACTTACCATCTAGCTCTAGCCGGCTCAACCAAAAAAACTCTACAAGTCGCCCAAACTTTGCTGTTGGACACACGTTTCGAAATTACTTTAATCATCACTCCTCAATCCAAACCGGTTGGCCGCCAGCAAGTTTTAACGGAAAATCCCGTTCATCAGTTTGCCCAAAAAAATAACCTGGCCACCGTTTTAGTTGATGGCAAAATTAATCAAGCCACTAGAGAAAAAATTGAGCAAAACTTCATCCGGCAACCTTTTGATTTTTTGCTAGTGGTTGATTTTGGTTACCTCATCCCCCAGTGGTTACTCAACCTGCCCAAAATCTCGCCACTCAACATTCACCCCTCACGCTTGCCTCGTTGGCGTGGCAGTTCACCTGGCCAATTTGCACTTCTCAATGGCGACTCCAAGTCGGCGGTGACGTTGATGGTGATGAGTAAAACAATGGATGAAGGACCAGTGATTGCCCAACTATTGTTCGCGATCAAGCCAACTTGGACCCAAACAGAATATTACCAGCACGCTTTCAACTTAATTTGCCAGCAGTTAGGTGATTTGATTGAGCAATTTGCCAAAGGCGAATTGAAAGCCAAGCCCCAACCAACCAGTTCTCCCACCCCAGTGGCCAAGCGCTTAATCAAACAAGATTCTTTTTATGATTGGTCAGTAATCAAACAGGCGATAGAGAACGGTATCCAAGCAGTTGAACTGGAACGAGCTTGTCGTGCTTTTTACCCTTGGCCCAAGTTGTGGACTAAAGTGCCTACCAATCAAGGTGAAAAACGTCTAATTATTCATAGTTGTCGTCTGAATCGGGACGATCGACTGGTCTTGGATAAAGTGCAACTTGAAGGAAAAAATAAAGTTAGTTGGAGTGAAATCAAGCCTAATATTAAAGCGTAAACAATATTTTTTTGAGAATTTATTTCTTCGCCGCTTTTTCTTCAGGCTTGTGATGCGTGGTCAGACCAGATTTTTTGAGCATCCGTAAAACCTTGGTTGGCACACGCAAGCGGCTTTTTTTGCCATCCACCATCATCGTTACCGTGTGCAAATTGTACTTGAACGCACGGCTCTTGCGATTTTTGGCATGCGACACTGTGTTACCAATGTGCGCGACTCGTGGGAATTTGAAATCAAAGCTTTTCATAACAAGGTGGGATTGTAGCATTTAAGGGGAGTTTGAGCAAACTGCTGTATGTTTCGCGCTTTGATAAGTTTATTTGGCCAATCACGTATAATAAACCTTCATGATTAGTTTGTTGTTCAGTTCACCCCTAGCTTTCATTATTATCTTTGGCGGTCTACTGATGTCAATTGCCCTGCATGAGTTTGCTCATTGTTTTGTAGCTGATAAATTGGGCGATCCCACGCCCCGCTCTAAAGGCCGCCTGACCCTCGATCCACGCGTCCATCTCGATCCATTGGGCACCTTGATGATTTTATTTACTCGCTTTGGTTGGGGCAAACCCGCGCCTTTTGACCCTTATAATCTCAAGAACCCTGTCCGTGATACGGCACTGATTGCCGCCGCCGGTCCACTGACTAATATCGCGGTGGCGCTAGTGCTTTCGCTCCTGCTCCAGCTTGGTTTTTTCCCCACGTTTTTATTGCAAGTAGCTATTTTCCAAGTCATGGCCATCAATATCATGTTAGCTGTTTTTAACTTGGTGCCGGTTTATCCACTAGATGGCAGTAAAATTTTAACCGCCGTGCTCCCCCGCCAAACTGCGATCGAATATGAGCAAACCATGATCCGTTACGGCACGCTCATTTTACTGTTGCTAATCTTGCCCTTTGGGGGTGTTTCGCCAGTCTCTCGCTTGCTTTCACCGGTGATCAATATAGTGTTGGGCTGGTTAACTTAGGTCGTCCTCGTAATCGGCTAGCATCTCTGCAACTACATAACTAAACTCAGGATGAGCTTCTGATAACAATTGCGCATTAATTATTTCCACTTCCTCAACTGGAAACCCTTTCTTTGCCAACTCCTGCAATACTGCTTGTGCGGTAACTTTGTTTAAAGCTCCTTGATCGATATCGCCTTCCACACCATAGGTCCTATCTCGCCACTACAACCGAACTCCTTCTCCTGGTCTAACATGATCATTAAACCGCCAGGAGGATCTCAAAGGAACTCTTCGAAATTAGACTAACGGGCAAGGAACAGTGGCGAGGGCTATACACCTATTTAAGCAATAAAAACGTTATCATTATCTTAAAAATTTTTAAAAAGAAAACTCAAAAAACTCCTTTACAAAATATTAAAACTGCACTACAAAGAAGAGCAAAATACTTATGAAAAAAAACAATAGTAAGTCACCATTAACTTTCGAGCAAAAGTTAAAAAAATACGGAGTTCCTCTTGACGATGTGTTGGCCGAACTTTCCCCTAAAGACCGTCGTGAAGTAGCGATTATTTCTCAATATTATTCTCTGTTAGTCGATCTAGAAGATTCAAGAAAAAAACTTAATTTCACGCAAACAGAGTTGGCCGAAAAGTCAGCGGTGCCCAGGACCACCATCAGCAAAATTGAGTCGGGTAACAGAAACGTTACCATTGATACTCTGATTAAACTTGCCCAAGGCATGGGCAAAACTTTGAAAATTTCTTTTGTTTAATTTGTGTAGTGTCTTAATCTAACCACTAAAAGTCACGGTCACCAAAATCACAAAAAAGATAAAAGCGGCCAACATGAATAATTTGCGCAGGGTGTGTGGTTGATAAGCTTTGGGTAGGTAGCGTTTGTTGAGCCAGTAAACTAGCGGGAAAGCGATCATCATCGCCGCGGCATTTAAAACCGCAGAAAGTGTCAACAAGAATCTTGGTTCTTGCCAACCGACTAAATAAATCACTATTCCCAAACCGATTTGCAACCAAAGAGCCGTATAAAACCCAGATGAAAGGTTAGCTTTCTTCTGGTTGCTGAAAAAAAGAAAAACGTTTTCCGAGATAATGCGCGAGGATGATTCCAGAATCCCCAGGTGCGTGGAAAAAAGCATTACGCCAGCCACAATTAGAAACACACCGCCCAAAAGCGGATGTGACAGGCTGGCTATCGCCGCAGATTCTGCATACAAAAAGCTTAGCCCCTCACTCACTTCCCCACCATAAACTAGGGCTTTGGCCAAAATAGCCAGCACAATAATGGTCAGGAAACCTAGTAACCAAAACACCAAAAAATGCTCTAGGTTGATTAAACGCCACCATTTATGCCACAGTTTGCGGTTGCCCGCCGTATCGGTAAAGCGGCCACCAGTAAGAGAAATTTTTTCTTTGCCAGGAGCAAACAAGGATTTAATTTTACCCATGTATTTGCCCATCCCAAACCCTTTTTCTTTGATGTAATAGGATTGAGCTAGATTGAGATTGCCGCCGCCGCCAGAGTAGGCAAAGGCCCCCAAGAAAGCGGTCAAGGCGATGCCGGGCGGGAAGAACCACCAGCCATCACCCCGGCCAATTAGCCCCCAGCCCAACTCTTGCCACTCGGCAACGCTGGTAAAAAGATAGGTAAAAATAGCAATTAACGGCAGACTGATAAAGATAATGCCCTTTTGCACTTGCTCCACGGTTTTATATAAAGTTTTGCCAACGCTCAAAATCACTCCCACTAAAAGTAAAAAGCCAATCGCCACCCAAGTTTCCGGCAGGAAAGGCAAAAAACTAACCGTGATTTGAGCCGTGGCCGACGAAAAACCTGGTAGCGACCAGGGAATAAAGGTGGAAAAAATAAACCATAATGGGATCCAACGGGTTAGTTTACGAAAACCAACAAACACACTCTCTCCCCAAGCCAGTGAGTAGCGCATCGTTTCGGTATTCAAGACAAATTGGAAAGAAATACCCAACAATCCGCCCCACAGTAACCCAAGACCGTATTGAGCGGCCAAATAAGGCCACAAAATTAACTCGCCACTACCCAATGCCAACCCCAACAGAACAAACGAGGGACCCAGAGTGTGCATTAAACTGGGTGTCGGTGGTAAATTCTGTGAACGGCGGCGAGAACCGCGTGGTCGGCTGGGCATGTTGATTATTACTATACCCTATTTGATTTAATCCAGCCAAGTAAAGGCACACTATAAATTCCCTCAAAATGCCTCATTAGTGCTTCATTGCGATTTGGCAAACTAGAGAGTATTTTACTTCCCCAATCATGAAGGTATTGGTGGTTGGGATGTCGCCACTGCCCTGGAAATTTTATCAAGCCTTGCAAAGCAAATATCTTTTGCATGTGCGTTCCGTGCAAAAACCGTTTCTCAGTGCCATCGCCAAGCAAAAATATGATGCCACCATCATCTGGTCAGAAAAACTTTCTCCTCTTTACACCAAAAAATTGATCACCCATCTTCACCTAGAATTTCCTGCCTTAAAAACCCTGGTGCTCGGGAACCATTTGAGCTCTCCACAACGGGCAGAGTTACTACAAGCGGGAGCCAAAGACTGCATGTCCGACGCAGTTTGTGTTCAGGAATTGTTGGCTCGCGTTCATAATGCACAGGATGATCGCCAATCAACTACGGCGACAGTATTTTCTTATGGCGGCTTTGAATTTAAATTTAAAGAAAAGTTAGCTAGCTTTGGTCACACTTTAATTCCACTAAACAAAAAAGAAATACGGCTATTGAGTGTTTTACTGCAAAAACCCAATCAGGTGGTTTCTTCATCAGCGCTTTACGCTGTAGTTTGGAACGGCTCGCCACCAGCTTCCAATAGCCTGGAGGTTTACATGAGCAATTTGCGCCGCAAACTTGAAAAACCATTTGGACTCAGGCTTTTTACAACTTTCAAGGGCCGGGGCTATGGGGTGATAGTGAAAACTTGAGTGTGCCAATTCCCTCCCGAAGTCTTTTTCTATAAAATGAAAACTAGACTTTTTTTATATGAGCGAAGAAACCCCGCCCACGACGGAAGAATTGGTAAAACCCCGTGGATGAACTTCTTTCCAACCATTATACCGTATTGCAGGGACTGGTAAACAATGTTGTGGTCTGGTTAATAGGCAACGTACAATCTGATTTACGCTGTTTTAACTAACACTTGCCTACGCCTCACAACAAGCATTATGGAAAACAACGTGTTGCCTATCGCCCAGAAGAGAAACCACGAGACAGAGAGAAAAGTATAAGTTTCAATCGCCACCAGCGCCAAAGAAAACCGCAAAGTATTGATGACGTACAACGACAATGTTTCTGTGTATGGCTTAAACCACGATTTGCGAATTGTTGGCGTAAATGCCAAGCCGTCAGCAGTAATTGCCAGAATGATGGAAATTATCGGTTGATCAACGATCAACCAAAAACCAATAGCGATTAATGACAAAAGAGCGACTATAGTATCGGACGTTGTTATATTCTTCTTACCGCTTTTCAAACTTAAAATAACCACACCAATACACAACAATCCCGCAACAACCGTAAGCCAAACTGCTGCGCCAGCACCGCCCGCAATCTGCAGGGCAACCAGCAAAACAGTCAGCAGGCTCCACAACGACCAACTGTAAACATGCGGGCGTGTCTTGCCTTTTAGAATATCGCGATAGTACGGAACATACGCAACAAAAGTCAGGAATACAGCAACTGCACTAATCACTTCCTTCATGACTTGAAATTATAGCAGTGTAGGGACTTGGAGAATGTGGGAGCTT
>Ga0326597_10002883_pt1 | contig 25385 bp, 20 predicted proteins | sample RVTome_12_FD_203789 | JGI IMG/M metagenome (GOLD analysis project Ga0326597, IMG submission 203789) | Soil microbial communities from uranium-contaminated site in the Upper Colorado River Basin, Wyoming, United States - RVT100D185 | ecosystem: Environmental > Terrestrial > Soil > Contaminated >... | reverse complement strand
CGATCCCGCGGCCGCTCTCGATCTACGTGCATGTGCCATTCTGCGCGTCTCCGTGCTTTTACTGCGGCTGTACCAGGATCATCACCCGTGACCGTACCGCCGCTGTGCGCTACCTGAGCCGCCTGCAGCGTGAGATCGAATTGCAGGCACGGTTGTTCGACCGCGACCGTAACGTGGATCAGCTGCATCTCGGCGGTGGCACGCCGACATTCCTGAGCGATGCCGAGCTTGCCGAACTGATGCGAATCATGCGTCACAGCTTTTCATTGCACGACGACCGGCTCCGCGAGTACTCGATCGAGGTCGATCCGCGCACCGTGGACGATGCAAGGCTCGCGGCCATCGCGGCAGAGGGCTTCAACCGCATCAGCCTCGGTGTCCAGGACTTCGACCCGGAGGTGCAGAAGGCGGTCAACCGGATCCAGCCGCAGGAGGACGTCCTGAAAGTCATATCCGGTGCGCGGCGCCATGGCTTCGGGTCGGTATCCATCGACCTGATCTACGGATTACCGAAACAGACCGAGACGGGATTCGCGCGCACGCTCGATCAGGTGATTGCGGCGCGACCGGACCGCGTGGCCGCCTACAGCTACGCGCATCTTCCGCAACTATTCAAGGCACAGACGCAGATCAGGACCGGGGACCTGTGCCCGCCGGAAGTCAAACTCGCGCTGCTCGGCATCACCGTCGAAAAGCTGACGGCCGCTGGTTATGTCTACATCGGCATGGACCACTTTGCGCTTCCCGACGACGAGCTGGCCATCGCGCTCGCCGAGGGCAGCCTGCAGCGGAACTTCCAGGGCTACTCGACCCGCGCCGGGCTGGATCTGGTGGGGCTCGGCATGAGCGCCATTGGCCAGGTATGCGACCTGTACGTCCAGAACCACCGGCTGCTGGATGACTGGGCCGGCGCTCTCGACACGGGACGCCTGCCGATCTGGCGCGGGCATCGCCTGACGCACGAGGACCGGATCCGTCGTGCCGTGATCCGCGCGCTGATGTGTCGCGGCGAGTTGGACTTGAAAAAATTCGGCGAGCGATACGCCGTCGACTTCAACGCACATTTCGCCGCTGAACTCGAGACCCTGGTCCCGCTTGCCGAAGACGGCCTGGTCGAGGTTGAGCCTGGGCGCATCCGTGTCACGCCGCTCGGGCGCCTGCTGGTGCGGGCGATTGCGATGAAGTTTGACGCTTACCTGAACGAGCAGTCGAACGGCGCCACGAGGCGATTTTCCCGCGTCGTCTGACTGCCGGTCCAGTGGCAACCCTCCGTGTACAATGCCTTCTTTGCTCACGGGGGCTCCTGCTTGAGCGGCACCGCGACCCAGCCATCGCTCAATCTCTACCAGTTACGCCGCACCTGCGGCACCTGTTCGCTTTCGGAACTGTGCCTGCCGATGGGCCTGCAGCCGTCCGACATGCAGCGGCTCGAGGAGCTCGTCACATCACGCGGCCCCGTGAACGAGGGCGAGCACCTGTTTCGCATCGGCGACCCGCTGCGCGCCCTGTATGCGGTGCGCGGCGGATTCTTCAAGTCCTACCTGGTCGAGTCGAATGGACGCGAGCAGGTGCTCGGCTTCCATCTGCCGGGCGAGCTGATCGGGCTGGACGCCATCTGGCCCGAGAAGCACCAGTGCAATGCGGTCGCGCTCAATACGGCATCCGTCTGCGAACTGCCCTATGCCGGGATCACGGATCTTGGCCGCCAGGTTCCCGGGCTGCAGCACTCGATGCTGCGCCTGCTGTCGAAGGAACTTGCCCTCAGCCACTCACTGGCCGGCGACTACAGTGCGGAGGAACGCCTGGCAGGTTTCTTGCTGTCGCTGTCGTCACGCATGAGGGCGCGTGGCTACTCGGAGACCCACCTGACGCTCGCAATGTCGCGCCGCGATATCGCCAACTATCTGCGTCTTGCGACCGAGACGGTCAGCCGCGTGTTCTCGCGTTTCGAGCAGGACGGGCTCGTGTCCGTGGATCGCCGCGAAGTCACGCTGCGCGATCCGGAAAAACTCAGGCAGCTGGGACTCTGTTTCTCGGCCAGCTGGTAACATCCGCAGCAGAGCGCCCGGTCCGTCGGCTGGGCGCGCCTGCCTGAGATGAGAATGGCGCGTCACATTGTCCGCAAGTCAATCGCGTTGTCATGAGCAAGCATCAGACCCGCGGTCGATGCCTCAATCTGATGGCGGCGAGCCTGCTGGCGCTTGCCGTAGGCGGGTGTGGTAGTGGCGGCTCCGGCACCGCTACTCCGGGGGCGCTCCGGCCGCCGCCGGGGGCCGTCAGTGGCCCGGCGGCGCTGGCCGCCGCGACCAGCCTGACCATCAATATCACCCGGGTCACCGTGAACGCCAGGCCGGTCGTGGACTTCACGGTCACCAACCAGGCCGGTGTGGGCATGGCTGGCTTTGGGCCCGCCGACCTGCGTTTCAACATCGCCAAGCTGGTGCCGGGATCGAACGGCGAGCCCGGCAATTGGCAGAACTACATCAATCGGAATATGGACGGCGCCGTGCAAGGCAGCCAGGAGCAATCGGCTCCTGGATTTGTCTTCGGGACGCTGGTCGATCATCAAAACGGCACGTACGCCTACACATTCGGCACCGATATCGCGGGCCCGGCCGCGAACCCCTGTCTGGCGCCGTGCACGGATGCGGATGGCAAGGCGCTGGATATCGGCTATCAGCCAGGCCTGACGCACCGCGTGACGATTCAGCAGGGCAACCGCGCGTATCCCAAGGCGACAGGCGTCCTTGATTTCGTGCCGGCCGGCACCGCTGGCAGCCAGCGCGATATCGTGCTGACGTCCACCTGCAACCAGTGCCATCACGAACTTTCGGCGCACGGCACGCGGGTTGAAACCAAACTCTGCGTGAGCTGCCACAACCCGGGTTCCTGGGTTGCCGGGGCTCCCAACACAACCGTGGATTTCAAGGTGATGATCCACAAGATCCACCGGGGCGCCGCCCTGCCGAGCGTTCTCGTGGGCACCCCCTACAAAATCGGCAGCGCCGATTTCTCCGATGTTGTGTACACGCAGGATGTTCGCAATTGCACCCGATGCCATGACGGCGTTCTTGGCGCGCAAGGCGACAACTGGAAGACCCAGCCAAGCATGGAGGCCTGCGGCTCGTGCCACGACGACGTCTATTTCAGTGCCCAGCCCGATCTCGCCAGGCCGTATCAGACGGTGGCGCACTCCGGGGGCATCATGACGGACAACAGCACGTGCCTGCTATGCCATGGAGCCGGGAGAGTCGCGGATGTCACGGTTGCGCATGACTTCCCGGCGCGGCTCAAGGCGGCGGCCAGGTTCAAGTTCAACATCATCAGCGCCACTCCAACCGCACCGGGTGGTTTCCCTGTCATCACCTTCTCGGTCACCGACCCAAGCAATGGAGACAGACCTTACGACATCCTGACCGACGCGCCGTTCAGGGCAGGCGCGGCAAGCACGCTGAGCATCGAGCTTGGCTGGACCAGGTCCGGCATCGCGGACATCGGCAATGACGGCAGTGGCCAGAACTTTGGCCAGCCGATCAGCATCAACGCCTTGACGGCCGCGGTGCCGGGCAGCGCCGTGGGTACTTACGCTGTCACTTCCACAGTCCCGATCCCCGCCAGCCAGACGGGCACGCTGCGGGTCATGATGGACGGGCATCCTGCGGGCGATGTCACCACTCCCGGGGTATTCACCGATCGGCTGGCCGTGACAAGCGTCTTCAGGGACTTCGCGATTACCGGCACGGCAGTGGCGCGCCGGCTGGTCGTTGACATCGCCAAATGCAACGTGTGCCATGACGTGCTGAGTCTGCACGGAGCAAACCGCACCGACGAACCCGGCGTATGCGCGGTCTGCCACAACCCGAACGCGACGGATGCGGGCCGGCGCCCGGCCACCGGGGGCGTACTCACCGGCGGAATCGATGGCAAGCTGGAAGAGGCGATCGATTTCAAAACGATGATCCACGGTATCCACGCTGGCCAGGCGAGCAACGGCGGATTCCGTGAGGAAGGCCTCGTGGTCTACGGATTCGGCGGCAGCGTGAACGACTACGGTAAGGTCGTCTTTCCGGGAATACTGAGCAACTGCACCGCGTGCCACACGAGTTCCTCGTACCAGTTGGCAGGCATCTGGGCGTCACCGACGGCCAACGGGATTCTGGGGACCACGACCGCTACGGGCGCGTCTCCGGGCGATGCCGCGGACAACCTGAGGATCACGCCGACCGCGGCAGTTTGCTCGTCGTGCCACGATCGATTGGGACCGGAGGTTCACATGACGGGTGTTGGCGGCGGGCAGTTCTCGGTGACCCAGGCGGCAATTGACGGCAGCGCGCCCGAGATCTGCCAGATTTGCCATGGACCGGGCGGGCCGGTGGATGTCAAAGCGGTCCACCAAGTGAAGTAGAGGCGACGGCCGGCTCCGCCCCCTGGCGAGTCCGTTTCATCGGTTGCATTTCATGAAAATCAACAAGCCATCATTTGCCGCGCTGCTTCTGTCGTCGTGCATCGTGTTCGGCGTTGCCGCAGTTGCCCAGGCCCAGGACGCATCTGCGCCGCCGGCCACCGGCCAGGGAACCGAATACAGTGAAAAAGGCGCCGACACCTGCCTCATGTGCCATACGGAGTCATGGCCTTATCCAATTTTTCCGATCTTCAAGACCAAGCATGCTAACCGCGCCGACACGCGCACGCCCTTTGCAGGATTGCAATGCGAGGCCTGCCATGGTCCGGGCGCCAGGCACGCCACGACCGGCAGCAAGGACGCGACAAACAGTTTCAAGGAGACCTCCTTCCTTTCAGTGGGGCAGCGTAATCAGGCCTGTCTGGACTGCCATCAGGGCAACGCCCACATCGGCTGGATCGGCAGCACGCATGAGATCAACAATCTGGCTTGTACCAGTTGCCACAAGCTTCACGCCGAGCACGATCCCGTGCTTGCCAAGGCCACCCAGTCCGAGGTCTGTTACAAGTGCCACGCCAGGGAGCGCGCGGACTTCAATAAATCATCCACTCATCCGGTGCGTTTCGGCCTCATCACCTGCAGTGAGTGTCACAGCCCGCACGGGTCGAATGCCGCAGCGATGCTCGCAAAGCCAACGGTGAATCAGACCTGCTACACCTGTCACGCGGAAAAGCGCGGGCCGTTCCTTTGGGAGCATGCGCCGGTGGCCGAGGACTGCACGTTGTGCCACTCACCGCACGGGTCGGCTCGCCCGTCATTGTTGTCGAAGACTCCGCCATCGCTCTGCCAGCAATGCCACGCGGTCGCCGGCCATCCCTCGGTCGCGTATACAAGCACCGCGTTGCCAGGCGGTGGCGGCGGCGGAGCGGCGTTCCTGCTCGCGGGCGGCTGCATCAATTGTCATTCGCAGGTTCACGGGTCGAACCATCCGTCGGGCGTCAAGCTGATGAGATAGCCGGCGACGCGATGCCGCGCGGCGAGTCAAACGGAGAACAGGACAGCAACATGAAGACCGCGGCCCAGCCGTTTTTGCTCAGCATGCTTTCGGCGCTTTGTTCCGTCACAGGGGCGGCGGACAGCGCCGCCGCCAATGGCCAGGCAGCCGTCGACACTTCCAGGTGGCTATGCGAACTTTGCAGGTTCGAGGATGGGCTGAGCGGAACACTTGAACTGGGTGGAGGCAACGTCTCGGATTCATCGTCCAAGTTCGGCGAATATAACGGCCTGGACGATGAAGGCGGATTTGTCATCGGTGACGGCGCGGCGCGCTATCGCGGCGCAGGCGGGGCCTACCTGAACGTCGATGCGTCGAATCTCTGGCTCGATACGCGCTCGCTGGCTGCGGAGGGCGGGCAACAGGGCAAGTACAGTCTGTTTCTGAACTACGACGAGATTCCGCACTTCGTGTCGGACAGCGCGGAAACGCCCTTCATCGGAAACGGTGGTGCGTCCTTGACGCTGCCGGCCGGCTTTCCGGCCGGCACGACAGCTCTCATGCCGTTGGCCAGCACGCTGCGGCCGGTCGATCTTGAAACGAAAAGGCAGGAGCTGGGAGTGGGTGCAGCCTGGACTGCGGTGCGCGCCTGGGAATATGCGGCCAATTTTAGGCACCAGACGCGCGACGGCACGCAAGGGACAACTGGCGCATTCTTCGTCAATGCCTCCCAGTTGGTTGCGCCGGTGGATTACGATACCGATGAAATTGACGCGTCGGCCTCGTACGCGAGCGCCAAGCTGCAGGCGAAGTTCGCGTATTACGGCTCAAAGTTCCGCAACAACAATGCCTCGCTGACCTGGCAAAATCCATTTTCGGTGCCGGCGTTCCCTGACGCAGTTGGCGGCCAGCTCGCCCTGCCGCCGGATAACGAATTTCACCAGATTTCTGCTTCGGCGGGATACCAGTTCGCGGATCGGACGCGGGCTACGGCCGACGTCGCCTATGGCCGCATGACGCAGGATGACGCGTTCCTCGCGCCAACGTTGAATACGACACTTGCCGTCCCGGCGCTCCCGCGCGTCTCGCTGGATGGCCGCGCGAATATTCTCAATGCGAATGTCGAACTCAACTCGGCGGTCACGGACCGGCTGCGGCTGAAAGCGACTTACACGCACAACGATCGCGATAACCGCACGCCGCGGGCCGTTTATGACTGGGTATCGACCGACATGTTCCTAGCGTCGCCGAGAGCAAACCTGCCGTACGGCTTCACGCAGGACAAGTTCAAGCTGAGGGCCGACTACAAGACATCGGCAAACGTCAGGACGTCCGTCGGCTTCGATCACGACTCAAACGCGCGCACTTTTCAGGGGGTTAATACCACCGATGAGAGCACGATCTGGGGGACAGTCACCTCCCGATTCCTGGACAAGGTCGACATGACGCTGAAGGTCGCTCATGGCGATCGCGGCAACCCTGGTTATCAGCCGGTTGCCACGATCGTCCCGCCGGAGAATCCGCTGCTGGGAAGATACAATATGGCCGCCCGCACCCGGGATAGCGCGGAATTGCGTGCCGACATTGCCGCGACGGACAAGATGAGCATCGGGCTTCAAATCGATGCTTCGGAAGACGAGTATTCGGATTCGACGATCGGCCTGACCAGCGGCAGGGAACTCAATTTCGGTGGCGATATCGCCGTGACGCTATCGGAGCAAACGAACCTGCACTTCTTCGCGAACCGGCAGGTCATCAAGTCGGAGCAGGCCGGGAGCCAGACATTCTCGACAGCGGATTGGTCGGGCGAGAATGAAGACACCATTGATCTTGCAGGGATCGGCTTAAGGCACGTGGCGATCAAGGACAAGCTCGACATCGGCGCGGATTACACGGTCAGCCGGTCAAGCAGCGAAATCAGCGTCAACACACCAGCAGGCGGGTCCGCGTTTCCCGATCTTTCCACTTCGCTCGATAGCCTGAAACTCTATGCGACCTACCGCATGAAGGAAAACCTGTCGCTGCGCGCCGGGTATTGGTACGAGCGTTACGACAGCAAGAACTGGATGCTCGACGGGGTCGCGCACGACACGATTCCCAATGTCCTGACCTTCGGCGAACAATCGCCGCGGTATCGCGTGCATGTGATCACGATGTCTGTGAGATACAGCTTCTAACGCAGCCCCCGGAAATGCCTGCCTCTCGGCCGGGCGGCGCTTGCCTTCCCCCGGCAAGGGAGGAAATGACCTACATCAATTACTGCTTTTTTTGCGGCTGATAGCCTCACGCGAGAAGGAGCGTTGCGCTCTATAGAGTGACGGCGTGTGCGGGGGTCGTCTTACGGGTTTCGCGAGCGACGGGGAAAGACATGAAGATCACCTTTGGTCGGTTCGGTCTTGTGGCAGTGATCGTCGGTAGCCTGGCGGGTTGCGGCGGCGGCGGCGGCGGCGCTGCTCCCCCCCCGCCACCCCCCCCACCCCCGCCAAGCGTGGCTTCTATCATCGCGACAGCGGCGGGGAATCCCGCCAACGACACAGCGACTAACCCGGCCCCAGTCTTCACGGTCGTCCAGGGCGCCGGCGTGCAGGCTGTGATCGTGGCGAGCGCGCCGAAAGTGAACTTTACGGTGTTCTCTGACGGCAAGGTGGTAACCGGCCTGACCACTTCCAATGCCAGATTCAACCTCGCCAAGCTGGTTCGTGGCACGAACGGCAATCCCGACGATTGGGTGAATTATGTCTATCGCACCGAGACGGCCACCGCGGGCGTAGGCCCGGGCGGCACGCCGGCGCTGGCATCCGCCACGCAGCCCAATACCGACCCGAGCACCGCCTCTCAGTTGGTCTACAACTCCGACGGTTACTACACCTACACCTTCAGCACCGACATCACCGATCCCACCAAGACCAACGGGGTCACTTACGAGCCAGCATTGACCCATCGCATCGGCATCCAGTTGAGCTATACCAACGCGGCCGGCGAGACGGTGCGGGTCAATCCCTACTTCGACTTCACTTTGGACGCGGCTGGCAAGTCCGTGGCCGTCACCGATCCGGGCAATACGCGCAAGGTGGTGGATGTGTCGACCTGTAACGGGTGCCACAACAAGCTGGCGCTGCACGGCGGCGGGCGGGTCGATACGCAGTACTGCGTGCTATGCCATAACTCCGGCAATACCGATGCCAACAGCGGCAACGTGCTCAACTTGAGAACCATGGTCCACAAGATCCACGCCGGCCGGTTGTTGCACGAGCATGGCGAGGACTACGTCATCTGGGGCTTCAACAACAGCGAACACGACTACAGCGAAGTCGGCTTCCCGGCGAACGTGCGCAATTGCGCCACCTGCCATGACGGCAGCAAGAAGGACGCGGCGGGCAATCAGCTGGCGGCGCAGGGCGACAACTGGAAGAAGGTACCCAGCAAGGAGGCTTGCCTTACCTGCCACCAGACGGATGCAGCGAGCCGCTGGTTCGACGTGCACATCACGACCCTGAGTCTGGGCACATCCGTAGCCAACGTCACCAACGCCGCCTGCGCGAGCTGCCACGGCGAAGGGAAGCAGTGGAGTCCTGACCAGGTGCACTGGCTCCAGGAGCTGGAAAACACCACGCTTTATCAGCACAAGATCGAGAGCGTTACGCTGACCGTGAATCCCACGGCGACTACCGCCGGTGAATTGAAAGTCAAGTACTCCCTCATCAACCCGGCCACCAGCACCGCCTATGACTTGAGGGAAGGCTGCGGCGCGGCAGGCACGGCGCTGGATGACGCCGGAACGACGATACCCAAGTGCTACACGAGTTACAGGTGGTATACAAGCCCCCTAAGCCCCACGAACCAGCCGCAGAACAGATTCGGCACGGTTGCTGCCACTCTGGCTGTCGACGATTTCCCTGCGACCGCCGCGCAGACCGCCGATGACACGAACTCGACCACATCCAAGGCCGCATATCTGGGAGTGGACGATGGTGCGCGTCGTTACGAGTTCAAGATCGCCGTGCCCAAAGGCTCGACTGGCAACGCCAGACTGGTGATGCTGGGTTCGGTCGCGGAGCGAAGAGTCGACCCGATTTCGCGCGCCCCGGTCGGGGCCGTGCCGCCGGTCGTGCACGAAGATCTCGCCTACGTGCCGGTGAAAAATGCGATCTACGAGATCAACCTCAACACCGCCCCCGTCGGTACCGTCGCTCCGTTCTCGAACATCGCACGGCGCAAGATCGTCTCCAACGATAAGTGCAACGCGTGTCACGTTTATCTCGGGATTCCGATGAACCCGGAGATTGGGGCCCATGGCTTCCACTCGGGCGTGCGCAACAACTCGGAGAACTGCGAGGTCTGCCATAACTGGCAACGGGCGGGCAGCTATAGCGTGATGGCCGATGGCACCGACTTCAACGAGTCCTTCGATGTTACGCGCATGGTCCATGGCATCCACGGCGGCCAGAGGCGGACCTATCCCTTCGTACACGGCAACGACCTGCAAGGAGTGTTCGCAAAGGATGGCACGCGCATCGATCCCAATGACGGCGCTCCGCTGCAGAATCAGTCAGGCCAGGCCTCAGAGGTTCTTAACTTCACCGCTGAGGTGGCGTTCCCCGGCAGGCTGGCGGATTGCAACGCCTGCCACGTGAACGAGGCCTGGAAGCACAACGACGGGCTGTTTGGCTCCTCCATCGTCGGCACCAGTGGAGGCGTTTTCTTGAATCCGGCAGACGGTGTATACCGTTACACTAATCCCGGCATCGACCGCTTCCTCGCCTCGGGCGCTTGTGTTACCCCGGATCACGGCAAGACCGACCCGGCTACGGCTATCACCTGCACCGGTGGTATTGATACGTCGAAGCTTCCGGTTATCTCGCCCAAGGCGGCGGTTTGCACAGCCTGCCACGACGCGAAGGGTGTGCAGGACCATGCGATCAACGTGGGTGGCGCCAGCTTCGGCAACAAGAACCAGGGCGATATTCTTGCCGGCAGGGTATTCGAGGTCTGCGATGGTTGCCACGAACCGGGTGGCTTCGTCGGTATCGATATCAAACACGGCCTGAAATAAACGGTCGACGCCGTAACCTGAACAGGGAGAGTCAGCGATGACTCTCCTTTTCTTTTGGGTTCATCGCCCAATCGCAACTGTTGCGGGGCAAGAGGAGCAGGATCAGCGCTTAGCGGCCTGGCTGGCCCGCATAATGCGATGAGACGCTTTCGATGATGGAGTCGCTGTAAGGCAGGCTCATGTTGTGCATCATCGAGCTTTCGCGTCGATCATCACGATACGCTCGCAGGGCCATGATCAGGTAATCCTTGTCCTGCCCGCTGATCTTTGGGATCGCCATTGAAGCGCTGTCCACATCGGCGTCATGGCAACGATTGCATTTTTCGATCAGCTCCTGGACGATCGTTTGCCCTCTTTCGGCAGGCTTGGATTTCTGGATTGCGTAGAACGCGGCGATATTCTCGAAATCCTGCTGGCTCAGGTCACCAACATAGGCCTCCATGCCCTCATGCCGGCGGGTTTTCCGGTAAGCCTTGAGTGAGTTCACCAGATACCGGGCATCCTGGCCCGCCAGGTTCGGCGTCGCCGCGTCGGTACTCACGCCATGGGAACCATGGCAGCCGCCGCACACGGCGGTCAACGGTTCGCCCGCTGCCGGATTACCGAATGACGGTGCGCTGCGCTGTGCGGGGGTCTGGGACGCAAAGTACAGCGCCACACTTTCCGCATCCAGCTTGCTCAGCGGACGCAACAGGGAATGCATCGGATCCGTCTTGCGCACGCCACTCAGATATTCCTGGACGGCAACGACAAGATAATGGGACTGCTGGCCGGCCAAGCTGGGCATGCCGGGAGTCGTCGGGTTGCCGTCTTCGCCATGACACTTGGCGCAGGCGGAGGCCAGTGCCTTGCCGTTCTCATAGGGAAGGAAGGCTGGCGCAGCCGGTCCCGGGCTGATTGCGAGGGGCGGGAGGCTTGCGTAGTACCCCAGCACATTGTGCAAGTCCGCCTCGCTCATTTGTCCCGCCATGTCACGCAGCGCAGCATGGGTGCGCTTACCCTCCTGATAAGCCTTGATGGACGCAAGCAGATAGCGGTCTCGTTGCGCCGCCAGGTGCGGAATGGCCGGCGCGGTGCCGCGGCCGTCCAGCCCATGGCAGCCCTTGCATTCCCGCTCCGCGAGTACCTTGCCCGCGTCGACATCGACTGCAGCCTGCGTCCCGGATGTGGGCTTGGCGGATGATTCGCCCTTGTCCGAGCAGCCGATCAGCGCCGCCGAAACGGCAATAGCGAATAGAAGATGTTTCATTTGAAACCTCGATCCTCGGACGATTGGCCGAATCATGCTGACTTTCTTTCAGATACTACACCGTCATCCACCCGCCACCACGCTGCCGGCGAAGCCGACGAGCACCAGGACCAGCAGCGTGAGCCCGAAAGCGAGCAGAACGATACCCAGGATCCTGGAACCCAGGGTCATGGACTGCGACGGAACGTCCACGAGGTACCGGCCGAGTTGTCCCGTCGCGAGCAGCTCATCGTATTCGAGCGTGTGCTCCCGCCTGAAGTCCTCGAGGGGCATGGCGCCCGTGAACATCACGATATCGGGTGGCGGATACTTGTCCGGCCGGAAGTGATTGTTGAAGAAATGCACCGTGAACAGGAAGAGGATCGCGAGGAAGGCTTCTTCTCCGTGAGCCAGCGTGGCGATGTTGAATATCCACCCGGGTAAGGCCGTGGCGGTCCATTCCTTGAACCACAACATGAGGCCGCTGCCGCCGACGATCGTCAGGCCCCAGAATGGAGCCCAGTAGTCGAACCTCTCCCAGTAGGTCCAGCGGCCAAAGACTGGCCGCGGCGCCTTGCCGAAGAACCACCTGAACATCGCGGTGATGTCCCTCAAGTCCTGAAGGCTGGGCACGAGCGAGGTATGCCCAAACCAGTTGAATGTCCTCCATCGTGGCGCGAAGCGGACGATGAAATAGAACACATGACCGAGGAATAGCCCGAGTATGACGACCGCGGCCACCCTGTGGATGATCGCTGCCGTTCTCGGGCCGCCAAGTGCGTTCATGACGGCGGCCGCCCAGCCGGTCTCGGCGTAGAAGGCCGCCATCCCGGTCAATGAAAGGATCATCAATGCCACCGCGAAAAACAGGTGGACGAGCCGCCAGCCGATCCCGAAGCGCCGATAGTACTTGCCTTGCAGCTGTGGCAACTCATTTGTCTGAACGTGCGGCCTGGCCTTGCTTGCCTGGCGATCCTTGTATTCGCGATAGAACCACAGTGCCGAATGTGTCCAGAAGAACAGAAATACGCCCGCTATCAGCGCGATCATGAACTTCGACGCGATCCACATGTAGGGGTAGCGATCGTAATCGTGGGTCGTGGCATGCGGCTCGAAGGTGACGAATCCCGCGCTCGCGCCCTCATGGCACTTCCGGCAGGTTTGCAGGCGATTGTCGGGGTGCACGGTGGATGCGGGATCGCTGACACGCTGGATTTCATGGCTTCCATGGCAGTCGAAACACTTGGCCGTATAGGCATAACCCAGGGTATTGACCTGGCCGTGATAGGTCTGCGTGTAGGACTTCAGGCTGTCCTGATGGCAGTTTCCGCAGTTTTTGGTGATGACGAGCCGGGTCGAATCCATTGCCGGACTTTCGACGTCGTGGGTCGTGTGGCAGTCGGCACAGATGGCGGCCTTCGGATTGGCTTTCTGCAGGACCTCGTAGCCGTGTACCGAGGTCGAATACGCTGCCAGTTGCGCGGCGTGGCACTTTCCGCAGACGTTCGGGATATTCAGGCGCCACTCGGCGCGGACGGAACTGCCTTGCGGATAAACATAATGGGCGTCGTGGCAGTTGTAGCAGGTTGCATTGGTGCGTGACTGGTCCTCGATGTTCGGCCGCGCATGGATGGACTTCATGTAACGGTCGATCTGCTGCTTCACCGTGCCGAGCTTTTCGGAATCCCGGGTCCTGTTTTCCTTTATGGCCGCTGCCCACAAGTCCTCGTGGCACTGCACGCAACTGACTTTGATGCGCCCGTTCTTCTGGTGCGGAATGTCGGTGATGTCCTTGTGGCAGCCGACGCAGAGCTGCTTTCCATGGACGCTCGATTCGAATTTCTCCCTGATCACGTGCAGCGGGCGCATCTGCCCATCCGCACCTGGCATCGCAAAACCCTCGTTGCCGTGACAGGCAAGGCACAGCGAGTTGTCGGGCCCTTCGGCGGCCTGTCCGGCTGCGCCGGCATCGTCGGCATCCGCCGCTGCGATGCCCGGCGACCCTGCCAGACAGATGACGCTCGCCGCGATCCACGCAAACCGCGAGCGATGGCCGGCAAGCCATGCGCGCGACATCACGATGAATGACCGGCAAGCGACGCTGAGCGTGCCTCCTGCTTTTCCCAGGGCGGAAACAGCTTGACCATGATCCACAACAGGACGAATGGCATGGCGATGAGCGCAGCCGAGGTCAGGAGGCTCTCCTTGCCGAAGATTGGCGGGTGATAGTCGAGCAGTCCCTTGCCGGTCTTCGCGATCTCCTGCCCGCCAACGACCACATTCCAGCGCATCATCAACACCGCAAACAGCACGAGCACGGCACACGTGGTGACTCCCGCAACCAGTGCGCGCCCGGTAGTGCCCCGCCAGATCATGTACGAAAGCAGGGTGAGGGGAATCAGGGAACCAACACAAAATTGCAGGACAAAGAAGGTAATCAGCAGCGGACCCCTTACGTATTCCATGATTATCTCGATTCCCTCCCGGCCGCGGTAGACAAGGCTGGCAAACTCCACGCCCTCGAGCAGCAGCGTGAACATCATGAAACCCCAAAGCGCATACGCCATGCCCTTCAGGCACGGCAGGTCAACCGGGACCTTGCGCAGCCTGCAGGACAGGACATAGATCACGATCAACAATGCGGTGCCGGAGATGATCGCGGAAAACAGGAACACGAGCGGCATGAGGTCGGAGGACCACCATTCGCGGGCCTTCAGTGACCCGAATACAAAACCGATGTAGCCGTGCAGGCCGTGGGCGGCGGGGATGCCGATGACGGCCAGCGTGAATATCCACTTGCGGTCGTAGCTCATTGCCTTCTCGGACAGGTCGTAGGATCCGAGCGACAGCAGCTGGTAGAACCACTGCAGGGGCCTCTTGCTTTCCCGCGCCTGTTGCACGATGTAGGGGCGGTACACGAACCACGTCTCCAACATCAGCAGAATGACGTAGAAGCCGGCCATGTAGCCGAAGATGGCGAAGGCGGAGCTCCAGTGCGGCGTGATCATCGAGTTTAATGCGCGCTCCGGATGACCGAGGTGCAGTATCAGCGGCATCGGTACGATGAGCATGCAGCACAGCGAGGTGAGCAGGGCAAGATGCGCTACGGGCTTGAAGCGCTCCATCCTGAACACCTGATACAGGCTCGACACGGTGAACGCGCCGGCCACCAGCCCCGTCAGGTAGGGGTAGATGACGATGAGCACCGTCCACTCGATGATTGTCTCGTTAGGATAGACGTAGCCGATGAACGGGGCGGCGTGAAAAAGCGGATCCACTAGCCGACCTCCCTGTCAATGCCGACGTAAAAGACATTCGGCGCATTGCCGGATTCGGGCCTGAGCACCTGCACGCGGTTGTTGCGAATGAACAGGCTGATCGGGCTCTGCTTGTCCTTGAGATCGCCGAAGACGCGCGCGCCGACCGGGCAGACCTCAACGCATGCGGGTTGCAATCCCTTGGTAATGCGGTGATAGCACCACGTGCACTTGTCCGACACCCGCTTTTCGTCGTTGAAAAAACGCGCGCCGTAGGGGCAGGCCTGTACGCAGTAGCGGCAACCGATGCAGTACTCGTGGTCGATGAGCACCACGCCATCCTTGGTCCGGTAGGTCGCGCCGACAGGACACACCTGCACACAGGCCGGATGCGTGCAGTGGTTACACAGTTTGGGCACGAAGAATGCCTTCTCCACCTTCGCGTCCTTGTAACGGTCGGCAAACCGGTATTCCGCTTCCGAGCCGGAGGCTTCGATATTGACGGGGTCGTGGTGACTGTCGATGCGCGCCCTGGTTTCACCTTCCAGGTAAACGTAGCGCTCGACCCAGGTGCGGAAATGATGCGCGTCGCCGGCAACGTCATTTTCGCGCTTGCATGCCTCGACGCAACGCAGGCAGCCGATGCACTTCGTGGCATCGACGCCGAAGGCCCACTGGTGCCCGGTCCAGTCGTAATCGGGAGTGGGAAACGAACCGCCCGTAGCGGGCGTTTCACTTTTTGCCGCCACGCCCTGCGCAACACCCAGGGCTCCGAATCCCGTGACGGCGCCCGTGTAGGTGGCAGCCAGGCCAAGTTGACTCAGAAACGCGCGTCGCGCATCCGATGGCGGTTTGCTTGAATCGGTCATGGCGTCTTCCCTCCCTGTGCGGCGGGATCGCAACTCTGTCCTGAGTAGTAGGCGGCGAGGTTTGTAATGTCTGCGTCGCTCAGGCTCCGGGCGGCACCAGCCATCATCGGGTCCTTGCGCAGGCCCGCCCTGAAGGCCTTGAGCACGTTCACCAGGTAACCGGATTTTTGAGCAGCGAGACTCGGCCAGGCAGGATTGCTCGCGACGCCGGTCTCACCGTGGCAAGCAGTGCAGTTGTTCGCCAGTGCCTTGCCGGTGGCGGCGTCGCCGCTGTCGGTTTCGACCGGTGCTGCCTTGCAACTCAGGCTGCCGTAATAGGCGGCGAGATCCTGGACATCGGCATCTTCGAGCGCCTGCGCGATGGGCGTCATGATCACGTCTTTCTGCGCACCGGATTTGTACGCCCCGAGTATCCGGGCGAGATAGGTAGCGTGCTGCCCCGCCAGGCTCGGCCATGTGTCGTTCGGGCTGATGCCATCGGCGCCGTGGCAGCTGGCGCAGGCGGCTGCGAGTTTTCGTCCTGCCGCGGCATCGCCGGCAGCCATCACCGCGGCGCTCATGATCTTCGGCGAATGGGGATTGTGGCAGGCGATGCATTGCTGGCCTGCCGAGTGCACGGCCACCTCGATCTGCGGCTGTGTGCTTGGCCGTCCGGCCATCGCTTCGTGGCACAAGGTGCACAGTTTTACCGTATCCGAAGGGACCGGGAGCTTGCCATTTTGAGGATGGCCCTGGGCTGCACCGTGGCATGTCTCGCAGCTGACGGACTTGTGGCTGCTGGCCGACCACTGCGCGTGGCGCTCGCCGTGGCAGCGCCGGCAGTAGAGTGGTGTCTGGTAGACGGGTTCCTGGGCGGCAATCTCGGAAACCGACGCCGCGCGATAGGGCCCGTATTCGTAGAACGTGTCGGCGGTGAAAAAAATCTTTGCGGCGTACGCCAGCACCGCGAAGGTCGCCATGAGCAGGACGAGACGAAGGATATGCTTGGGCATGGATTTCCGCTTTGCGAATGGCGCCCTGGCGTACCTCCATCAACAATTGCGCGCGGTTCAGTTGTTCTTTGCGCCTTCCTGCACCCATACCCGGAGTATTTCAATCTCGCGGTCATCGAGTTTCTCGCGACCGTGCGGCATATGGATCGACGGATGCGCGCGGCCCTCGACCAGCATGTTCAATGTGCTGGTCAGCGGGTCACCGGGTATCACGAACGCACCGAATCGGCCGCCTTTCATGATAGTTTCATAGCTGCTCATGTCGAAACCGCTGGCACCGTAGCCAGGTCCGCCCGGCACGTGGCATTCCAGGCAGTATTGCTTGAGGATCGGCTGGACGTCCGCGCTGAAACTGACGTTCCTCGGCGCGCATGCGACCAGTATGGAAACACAGGCGAGTATCGCCCCGCTCTGACAAATGGGTCTGCTCATTGGCGACCCTCCGCTGAGTCTTCAGTCCGTGCGGCTATTGCATCTGACTGATGATGTACTCGACGGCGGCCTTGACGTCCGCTTCCGATGCGGCGCCGCCTTTCGGTGGCATCATTCCCTTGCCCTTGACGACGGACGCCGTCAGATCCGCGGCCCCCCTCTTGATGAGCGGTGCCCACGCGACCTTGTCGCCGATCTTCGGCGCCATCACCGAGTGACAGCCGGCGCAGGACTTGTCCCATACTGCCTTGCCGTCTGTAGCGGCGGCGGGTCCCGCTGCCAGCGACGCAATTGCCGCCCCAAGTACAGCCAGTATTGCCCGATTCATTTCGCTCTCCTTTGATTCGCCAGAGCCGCATGCACGCCTTTGTGACACACTTCTCACGTGTAAGTTACCATCCTGAAATATTTGCGAGTTGACCTGCATCAAGTTGGGTGGCTGAAAGCGGCGTAACCTTCGGAAATTTGCCGATTCTCCCAGCAAGGGTCCGGAAAGTATGTCAATGGTGCCTGATGGATCGTTCGAGCCAAGATCGGTGACACGAAGCGTCAGGGCCACTCCTGGCCCACACTTGATCCTGATCGCGGGGATCCTTGCCGGAGGGGCGTCGCCAGCAAGCCTCGCTGCTACGGAGACGGTACGGCCGGGCGCGGCCGACGATTTCCGTGCCGCATACGCAACACCGCAGGATATTGCCGAAGGAAAACGCCTGGCCGACGCCTCGTGTGCCCGCTGTCACGGACCGTATGGCGTCAGCGCGGCAAAGGGCGTGCCGCATCTCGCCGGCCAGCGCGCGGTTTACCTGCACATCGAGCTGCAGGCTTACAAGTCGGGGGCTCGCGGCAAGAATATGATGGCTGACGCCGCCAAGTTCCTGAGCGAGGACGCCCTGGTCCAAGTGGCGGCGTACTATGCCAGCCTCGATCCCGCTCAACCTGCACCGGCGGCAACCACCAGGGGCGTCTCCGCGGGACCTGATCCGGTCAGCGCCGGCAAGGCAGCGGCGGCGAGCTGCGCCGGCTGTCACGGTGAGGCCGGCATCAGCAAAATCCCCGGAATGCCGAGCCTGGTTGGGCTCGATCCCAAGTACCTGATCGCGGCCACGAACGCCTACAAGAACGGCCAACGCAAGCACGACATGATGAAGGCGCTGGTCGCAGGGCTAGTCGATGCCGACATCAACAACATCGCGCTCTTCTATGCCGCGCAGAAGCCGGGTAAGGCGCAAGCCCCGGCGCCCGGAAACGCGGCTGCCGGCAAGACGGCCGCAGCCGCATGCGCCGCGTGCCATGGCGAGGCCGGCGTCAGCACAGGCACTGCGCCGAGCCTCGCTGGCCAGGATGCACAGTACTTCGTGGCGGCGATGCGCGCTTACAAGAACGGATCACGCGCCGACCCCATGATGAAAGGTCCGGCCGCATCCATCGGGGACGCAGCCGTGACCGACCTGGCCGCCTATTACGCAAGCGTGCAGCCGCAGCCGCCGAAGCTGAGCAAGGCCCTGGGTAGCGCCGACTGGGCGCAGCGCTGCGACCGTTGCCACGGCATCAATGGAAATAGCACCGACCCGCGGCTGCCGGCCCTGGCGGCACAGCGGGTGGAGTACCTAGAAATGGTATTGGATGCGTATCGGACGGGTGCGCGCAAGAGCGAGGCGATGGCTGCCATGTCCAACGTGCTGACCGCGGCAGATGTCAGGGGCCTGGCGGCCCACTATTCCCGCCAGAAGGCGCGTGCAGTCGTCTACGTGGTGCTGCCGGCAAAGAAGTAGACCAGGCGCGCGCCCGGTTGATCCGGCCTGCAAGACCGAGGGGAACCGATGATGAGTGATGTCCCGCTGCACCGGCATTATCGCCACTATTCAGAACTGCCATACAGCCTACGCGCGCTGTACACGGCGGTGCTGATCATCCTGAGCCTCGGTTACCTGTTCGCCCTGATCTACCTGTTTCACACCTATTCCGCACGGGACGGAGAACCGGGATCACTTTCATACGAGGATCTGGTCATCGCGTACACCGGCAGCGGCGAGGCCTCGCGCCTCGAATCGGCCCTGCGTGGACCGATGTCCACGATGCTGCCACCCGACGAGTTCGGCATGATCATCGAATGGTTGCAGAAAGGCCCGGATCGCTCCGGGTACGAGACAGCGATCAGGCCGGTCCTCGATGAGCGCTGCATGACCTGCCACGACGGCAGCAACCCGCACCTCGTGAACCTCAGCGGATACGACAACCTGATCAAGGTGACCGAGCAGGACACCGGCACCGATATTTTCACGCTCGTGCGCGTATCGCATATCCACCTGTTCGGGCTGAGCTTCATATTCTTCATCCTGGGATTCATTTTCAGCCATGCCTATGTGCGCCCGGTATGGTTCAAGTGCGTCGTCATCGTAATGCCCTTTGTTGCCCTCACGGCGGACGTCAGTTCCTGGTATTTCACCAAGTTGTTTCACCCGTTCGCCTGGGTCGTGATGTTCGCCGGCGCGATGATGGGCCTGAGTTTCGCGTTCATGTGGGTGGTGTCGATGTACCAGATGTGGGTGTCGCCGAAACCCGCCAAGGTTGCCCAGAGAGAGAGCATCGACCAGCGCGGCGTTGGCTGATTCGTATAAATGCGTATTGTGCAACCCGGCGGCCCATGATTAATTGAAATGCTGACTGGCGGAAGCTGGTCGCAAGGGTTGCGCGAGGTTATGGCCTCGCGCCGCGGTTGGACGGGCAATCAGGAAGACAATCATGTACGCAAGATTAGTCACCACACACCTCAAGCCAGGCAAGTTTGACCTGCTGACCCGCAGGTTCGAAGAGAAGGTCATCCCCACGCTCAGGAAGCAGCCGGGTTTCCGCGATGAGGTTTCGTTCTTCGACAAGAATCTCGGCGAGTCGGTCGCAATCAGCTTCTGGGAGACGGAAGCGGATGAGCGCAAGTATGAAAAGGACGCATATCCGGAAATCGTCAAGGCCCTCAGTGACACCTTCGAGGGCAAACCGGAAGTCAGGCGCTTCGAAGTTGCCAATGCAACGATGTACAAGATTCACGCGAGCTAGAGCGGACTGAACGCTGACGATTGCGAGGGCGGCCATGGGGCCGCCCTTTTGCTTGTCGCGACATCGCCATAAGTGGTGCGCGCCGGCGACATACTGGGCTCCGTTGTATGATCATCCGGGGCTGCGATAGGGTTTTTACGGCTGACGGGGGATGGGGATGGGGATGGGGGCTGTCTACTACACCATCGCGGGGGTCGTGCTCTATCTCCTCGCGGACCGGATCCTGTGCGTGCTCGAAGCCCGCGCCGGGCGCGTATTCGAGCATCGCACGCTGATCTTCTTTGTCTTGCTGCTGGCGATGGCACTCGTGACATTTGCGGCGATTCGCCGCATGCTGCCGGCCTAGACGCTGGCGAAATCCGGAAACTGACGCAGATCAAGGCAGACTGGCCGCCTGTCTGGGACCCTGCCGGGAAGGGGCTGGACGGAGCGGCAAGGGGGAGGCATGTCTCAAGAAGAAACGCCACCTGGCGATGAGCCTCGGCGCATCCCGTTCATGCAACGGGTCCTCGACAACCATTTCCTGTTGCTGTTTCTGGGCGTCGTCGTGCCGACGGTGCTCTACATCATCTGGGGCATCATCGAGCTGACCCAGATACCGGTTGCGCCGTAACGACGCTGGAGGCATGACATGGCCATCACCCCTCCGAGCGCGAGACTCTGGTGGAACGAATCGGTTCACCGCGTCGAGTTGATCTGGATCGCGGTCGCATTCGTCTGGGGCCTCGTGATGTTCTTCATGATGATCTACTGGCACGCGACCGGCGACCAGAACCTCGCGACCGAGACCTACCGGACCACGCCCAACGCCTTCTACGCGAAGGTCGAGAGCAACGTCGTCGACTGGCAGGTCCGCGAATTGAACGGTGTGCCGGTCGTCAAGCCGCCGGCGGGCGCCGATGTCTACCTGTTGGGCCGCATGTGGCTCTGGTATCCGGTGCTGGAACTCGAGCGCGGCCAGAGCTACCGCGTGCACCTGTCGTCGCTCGATCTGCAGCACGGGTTCTCGCTGCAACCAATCAACATCAATGTGCAGGTGCATCCGGGCTATGAGCACGTGCTGACGGTGACGCCGGACAGGTCCGGGGAATACTCGATTGTCTGCAACGAATTCTGCGGGCTGGGCCACCACATGATGCTCGGCAAGATATTCGTCGTGGACCGGTGACGGAGGGCAGCATGAGCAAGACCGTATTTCGCACCTGCCCGACGACCGGATTGAAGATCGACCTTTCCGCCCAGGCCCTGATCAAGGCCAATGCGGTCACGGCCGTCGTGTTCCTGGCGATCGGCGGGCTGTTCGGACTGTCCGTCGCGCTGACGCGCTGGCCGGCGGTGCACCTGCTGCCGGCCGACTGGTTCTACCTGGCGTTGACTGCGCACGGCCTGGACGTGCTGCTGTTGTGGATCATCTTCTTCGAGATCGCGGTGCTCTATTTCGCTTCCGCGATCCTGCTGAATTCGCGTATCGCGGCGCCGCGCTGGGCCTGGGCGGGGTTTGCGCTGATGCTGACCGGCGGCCTGGTCACGAATCTGGCCGTGCTGCAGGGCCAGTCGACCGTGATGTTCACCTCATACCCGCCGATGATGGCGGCGCAGCATTTCTACCTGGGGCTGATTCTGTTCGCGGTCGGCGCGCTGATCGGCTGCGGCGTGTTTTTTGGCACGCTCGTGATCGCGCGCGACGAGAAGACCTATCAGGGCTCGATTCCGCTCGTGACCTTTGGCGCGCTGACGGCGGCGATCATCGCCGTGTTCACGCTGGCCTCGGGCGCGATCATCCTGATCCCGACCTGGTTGTGGTCGATGGGGCTCGTGAGCAACATCGATCCGCTGATGTACAAGCTGGTCTGGTGGGCCATGGGGCATTCATCGCAGCAGATCAACGTATCCGCACATGTCGCGATCTGGTATGCGATCGTCGCGATGCTGTTCGGCGCCAAGCCGCTGTCGGAGAAGATCAGCCGCACGGCGTTCCTGCTCTACATCCTGTTCCTGCAGCTGGCAAGTGCCCACCACCTGATGGTGGAGCCGGGCTTGAGTTCCGAGTGGAAGGTGTTCAACACCAGCTATGCGATGTACCTGGCGGTGCTCGGCAGCATGATCCACGGCCTCAGCGTGCCGGGCGCCATGGAAGCGGCGCAGCGCGCGCGGGGTTTCGACAATGGCGTATTCCAGTGGCTCCGGAAGGCACCCTGGGGCAACCCGGCCTTTTCCGGCATGTTCCTGTCGCTCGTGATGTTCGGTTTCCTCGGCGGCATCTCCGGCGTCGTCATGGGGACCGAGCAGATCAACATCATCATGCACAACACGCTCTACGTCCCCGGCCACTTCCACGGCACGGTCGTGGCGGGCACGACGCTTGCCTTCATGGCGATGACCTACCTGCTCGTCCCGCTGGTCTTCCAGCGGCAGGTGACATTCCCGAAACTCGCAAAATGGCAGCCCTATGTCTTCGGGCTGGGCGTCGCCGGTCTCTCGCTGTTCATGATGGGCGCCGGTACGCTCGGCGTCTCGCGGCGGCACTGGGACATCACTTTCACATCCGCGCCGTTCGATTACAGTTACCCCCCGACGGCGTTGCTGATGATGGCGCTCAACGGCCTGTCGGCCATCGCCGCCGCTCTCGGCGGGCTGATGTTCATCGTGATCGTCGTCAGCTCGGTGTTCTTCGGCAAGCCGGTGCGCGACAAGATCACGCTGGCGGCGCCTTCCGGCCAGCCGATTTCGGCCGCGGTCGCTTCCTATGGCAGCGCCGGGACGCTGCGCATCCCGGGCACGCTGGTGCTCGTGGGCGTGTTCTTCATCGCCTTCGTGTTGTACTACTTCGTCAACTGGAAGTACCTCTCCGAAGTCTGGCCAATGCGATAGAGTGCATCGTGGCGCGCGCGGCAACGATCGTGGCGATGACGCTGGTCGCAGGCGCGGCATTCGCAACCGCGCCCGATTTCCAGGCACCGGCCTTTGATGCACGCACCGCGTTGCAGGCGAGCCAGGCGGCGATCGGACGACTGCTGGCGCCCGATCTGGCATTCACGGATCAACGCGGGAAGCGGCGCACACTCGCCGAGTTCCGCGGACGCCCGCTGATCATCAGCCCGATCTACACGAGTTGCTTCGGCGTATGCCCGACGACCACGACCAACCTGGGCCAGGTCGCGGACATGGCGCGTGCGGTGCTGGGACCCGGATCGTTTGCGGTGCTGACAATCGGATTCGATGCGGCGAATGACACGCCGGAGCGGATGCGCGAGTATGCCGGCGCGCGCGGCGCCGGGTCGCCGGGCTGGGTATTTGGCGCGGCGGATGCCAGGACCATCCGGACGCTGATGACCGCGGTCGGGTTCACCTACGTGCCGACCGCGCGCGGTTTCGATCACATGATCCAGGCGACGATCGTGGACGGTGAGGGGGTCGTGTTTCGCCAGGTCTATGGACAGCAGTTCGAGCCGCCGCAGCTGATCGATCCGCTGAAACGCCTCGCGCTCGGGCAGTGGGGCCGCGAGGACACGATCGAATCGATGATCGAGGGCGTGCGGCTGTTCTGCACGGTCTTCGACCCGAAAAGCGGCCGCTACAAGTTCGATTGGTCGATCGTGCTGAGCTTTTTCATCGGCGTGTTGTGCTTTACGGGCGTCGCCGTGTTTCTCTGGCGCAGCTGGCGCAAGACATCGTGAGTCCGCATCCACGGAAATGGCTGCGCGCGGTCTTCAGCGCGCTCGAAGCCCTGTGCTCACGGGTGTTCACGCCGGAGTGGAACCCGCTGCTGCAGCTCGGGGCGCTGGGCTGGTTCTTCTTCTGGGTGGTCGTGGTCAGCGGCTTGTACCTGTACGTGTTCTTCGATACCGGCATCACGCGCGCCTATGACACGATCGAGTCGCTGACACACGTACAGCCCTGGGCCGGCGGCATCATGCGCAGCCTGCACCGTTATGCCTCCGACGGGCTCGTGATCATCGCGCTCACGCACCTGGTGCGCGAGTTCGCGCTCGACCAGATGCGTGGCAAGCGCTGGTTTGCCTGGATCACCGGGCTGCCGCTCCTGATGCTGATTTACGTGAGCGGCATCACCGGGTACTGGCTGGTCTGGGACGTGATGGCGCAGTACGTCGCGGTCACGACCGGCGAGTTGCTCGACGTGCTGCCGTTGTTTGGCGAGCCGATCTCGCGCAACTTCGTCAATGAAGCATCGCTGTCGAGCCGTTTCTTCACGCTGATGTCATTCATGCACATCGCCGCGCCGCTCCTGCTGCTGCTGTTCATGTGGATCCACATCCACCGGCACACGGGGGCGAGGATTCAGCCGGCGCGGGGGCTCGGTGCGGTGGTGCTGGCTTCGCTGCTGGCGTTGTCGATCGCGGTGCCCGCCGTGAGCCAGCCGCGCGCGAATCTCGATCTGGTGCCGGCCACGATCGGGCTCGACTGGTTCTACCTGCCCGCGTACCCGCTGGTGCAGCAGTGGGGCGGCGCGGCGGCATGGAAGCTGCTCGGCGGCATGCTGCTGCTGCTCGGGCTCCTGCCCTGGCTGCCGCGCAAGCCTGACCCGCCGATCGCGCAGGTCAGCCTGCTGAACTGCAATGGCTGCGGGCGATGCGTGGCCGATTGCCCGTACGGTGCTATCTCGCTCGAGGCGCGCAGCGACTGGCAGAAATATGCATCGGAGGCGGTCGTGAATCCCGACCGCTGCCTCAGTTGCGGCCTGTGCGTCGGCTCCTGCCCGACCGCCACGCCATTTCGCAGCGCCAGCACGTTCACGGCGGGCATCGAGCTGCCACAGCTGCCGTTGGCGCCGCTCCGGGAGCGGCTGAAGAAATCCTGCGCCGCGCTGACGGGCAGCGACCGGCTCGTGATCTTCACCTGCGAGCACGCCGGCAAACTGGGCAAGGAGCTTGGCCGGAATGCCGCGGTCGCGCAAATGCCCTGCATCGGGATGCTGCCGCCGTCCTTCATTGACTTCGTGTTCTCACGCCGGCTCGCTGACGGCGTCGTGATTGCCGGCTGCACCGCAAATGGATGTTTCGACCGCTTTGGCCAGCGCTGGACGGAGGAGCGGATTGCCGGGGAGCGCGACCCGTGGTTGCGCGCCCGCGTGCCGCGCACGCGC
>Ga0326597_10002882_pt1 | contig 25386 bp, 15 predicted proteins | sample RVTome_12_FD_203789 | JGI IMG/M metagenome (GOLD analysis project Ga0326597, IMG submission 203789) | Soil microbial communities from uranium-contaminated site in the Upper Colorado River Basin, Wyoming, United States - RVT100D185 | ecosystem: Environmental > Terrestrial > Soil > Contaminated >... | reverse complement strand
TCTGGAAGGTGCCCAAGCTCGGCACCAGGGCGATCCAGATCGACATCGATCCTGAATCCCTCGGCCGCAACTACGTGCCCGACGCCGCGGTTCTGGGCGATGCCAGGGTCACGGTCGAGCGCATGGTCGAGCTCGCCGATGCCGCGACCGCCGCCCGGCGCGGCGCCTGGGTCGGCTTCGCGCGCGGGAAGGTCGGCGCATGGTATCAGAAATACAATGAGCTGCTGACGTCGGACGCGGTGCCGATCCGGCCCGAGCGCATCTGCAACGAGCTGTCGAGGAACCTTCCGGACGATGCCTTCGTCCTCGTCGACACCGGCCATGCCGGCATGTGGATGGGCGGCATGTACGACCTGCGCGTGCCGACCCAGAGCTATGTGCGCTGCGCCGGCCATCTCGGCTGGGCGTTTCCGGCCGCCCTCGGCGCCAAGTGCGGCGTGCCCGGCCGCCCGGTGGTCTGCTTCACCGGCGACGGCGGGCTGTGGTACCACATCGGCGAGATCGAGACCGCGGTGCGCTGGAACATTCCCGCCGTCATCGTCGTCAACGACAATCATTCCGGCAACCAGTCCAAGCACGGCTACGACCTCGTCTATGGCGGCGAGCAGACCGAGGCGGCGCACGATCTGTGGGTGTTCTCCGACGTCAGGATCGCCGACATTGCGAACTGCATCGGCGCGCTCGGCATCCGGGTCGAAAAACCGTCCGAGATCTGGCCGGCGATCGAGCAGGGCCTGGCCTCGGGCCGGCCCACCATCGTCGACATCGCCACCGGCATCGACGCCGAAGCGCCGCTCGCGGTGAGCTAGCATGCACATCTGGTTGTCATCCCGGACGCCAGGCGAGCCCGCGAGCCGCCAGGTCGCGGCGCGCAAGCCTTGCGATCGGGGACCCAGCGGCAGCGCACCCGGAGCGATCAGCCATGGGTCCCGGACAGCCTCGCCTTGCTCGGCTTCCGGGATGACAATATTGGTCCGCCGGTCGCCGCGGACTTCGCAACCAGGGAATTGACCATGCCGACACATCCGCCAATAACGCCGATCCGCCGCGTCGTCACCGACACCGACGACCGGGGCCGCTCGAGGGTGGTCCGGGACGGCCCGGCGCCCAACGCGAGGGCCGGCGCGCTCGCGAGCCGCACCAACAACACCGATCTTTGGGTGTGGGCCGAAGCGCCGCTGCCGCTCACGGGCACCGGCGACGACGGCGACATGGCCTACGAATTCCCGGGCCCGAGGGGCGGCGGCCATGTTCGCGTGGTCGAGACCCTGCCGAGGCAGCCGGACTACGAGCGCGCGAGCGATCCCGACCTGCACCAGGACCACCCGCCAACCGCGCGACCGAGCGGGCGGAGCTGGGACCGGGGCGGAAAGAATTCCTATTCGTCCGGCATGCACAAGACCCAGTCGGTCGATTTCGGCATCATGCTCGCCGGCGAGCGCGAGCTGATTCTCGACGACCGGACGCTGGTGATGCGGCCCGGCGACATCGCGGTCCAGGTCGGCGCCTGGCACAACTGGTCCTCGCCCCGGCTCGGCTGCGTCATGGCGTTCGACATGATCGACGCCGAGTTCGTCGACTTTCCGACCGGCCTCGTCCAGGGCAACGACCGGGTGGTCGGGCCCGACCCCGACCTCGTCGTTCCCGACGGCGTCAGGCCGCAGCGCCGGATCGTCACCGCCGATACCGAGCCCGGCCGCTCGAGCCTCATCGCCGACGGCCCCGCGCCCGACGTTCGCCTCGACCCGGCCCGGCCGGGCTTCGCCACCCAGCGGCTGTGGGTGATCGACCGGACCCCGGCGCCGATCGTGCGCGAGAGCCTGCACCTGCCCCACTTGATGGTGCCGCCGGCGCTGGGCTCGCTCTGCCGGGTCGTGACCTTCCCGCCCGACGCGGCCTGGCAAGGCAGGGTCGGCAAGGCCGAGGTCGCGGCCCATTTCGCCGCCATGGGCGCGCCGGGCGCGTCGGCCTATTCGGCCTCGGCGCCCCACCCCTACATGCAGAAGACCCGTACCATGGACTTCTGCTTCGTGCTCGAGGGCGAGGTGACGCTGGTTCTGGAGACGGAGGAAGTGGGGCTCGAGGCGGGCGATGCGGTGATCCAGCGCGGCACCGCCCATGCCTGGTCGAACCGTTCGGCCAATCCCGCGACGATCGCCATCGCCTCGCACGACGGGAGGTATCAGACCAGTCAGCACAGAGGCTGATGCGGACTCGGCATGCCCCCCTCCTGACCCCGGATCAGGTCGGGGGCGGGCTCTCCCCCTTTCAGGGGGAGGAACAGGTCTCGGCGGATCTGCAACTCACTTTCTCCCCCTGTAAGGTGGAAGGCTGGGGTGGGGTCACATTGCGATACAGCTTTGTCGCCAGCCTTGCTAGCTCGGCTCGAACCACAGCGTCATCTGGTAGTCGATCAGGATCTCCTGACCCGTTCTGATGTCCTTGCGGGCGATGAGGTCGATGTAGCCGGCGTCGATATGGCGGATGAACTCCGCGTTCGGCGCGTAGGAGTGGTTCAAGAGGCTGATATAGCCGAGCGCGATGGCCGACCGGCCGGCATGCTGGTACAGGTCCTCCTCGATGGTGCCGTTCTCCCACATGAACACGTAGGTGAAGACGATGCTGCCATCGACCCGGCGCCGGTCGATGTCCGGGATGATCAGCACCGGCGCGCGCTCGATCAGCTCGCCGGTGCGGATGTCCTCGGCGGCGACGACGCCGCGGCCCTTGTCGCCGAAGTCGTGCACCTGCAGAAGCTTGCGATTGTCACTCAGACCCCAGGAAGTCTCGAATTCCAGATTCGCGGCATGCTCGTGGTTTGGCATGGCCAAACTCCAATGAGTGATATGGCTGGTGATCGAACCGGTCATCGGGTTGCCTTCGCCCCGTTCGGCTCCGTGCCATGGGCGATTTGCCAGCGGGCCGTGTTTGACTCATGTGAGTCGCCCCGATCGACTGGTCGAAAATGCTCATTAGTGCATTCGCGGCCGGCTTTCCAGCATCAATAATGATGGCTGCCGACATCAGCGCCGGGGGCGGCCAGGCCTACTGCTCCTCGGGAGGCTTGGTGCGGCGAAACATGGCGAGCAGCAGGAGGTCGTAGGTGATCTTGAGCCCGGCCCCGATCACCAGTGGCCAGGCATAGAGCGCGGCGGCGAAGAAGGCGCCGGTGATCGCCGGCGGTCCGGCGCTGGCCAGGCCGCGCGGCACCGAGGTGAAGCTCGCCGCCGCCGGCCGCTCGGACTCGCTCACGACCGCCATCACGTAGGACGACCGCGTCGGCACGTCCATCTGGTTGAGGAACGCGCGCGCCAGCAACAGCCCCAGCGCGAGATCGAGGCGCGGCGAGAGCGCCGCCGCGACGAGGCACAGGCTCGCCGGGATATGGGTGAAGACCATGGTGTTGACGAGGCCGATGCGGCGCGAGATCCACACCGCGACCGGGAACGAGAACGCCGAGGCGACACTGGTCCAGAAAAAGAACACCGCCGCCGTCGACAGCGACAGATCGAAGCGCTCGAACAGCCACAGCGCCATCAGCGACGGCACGACGAAGCCGCCGGAGAAGGCATCGAGGCTGAACAGCGCGGTGAGCTTGTAGACGATGCGGCGCGACGGCCCGAGCGCGGCCCGTGGCGCATCCTTCGCCGGCGGCAGTCTGGGGATGCGGGCATAGAGCGCCGCGCCGACGACGCCGAGGCCGGCGTAGACGATGAACATGGCCTTGAGCGCGACGAGCTGGTCGAGCCCGGCGCGGGCGAGATAGTCGGGGCCGGCCGCGGCGAGCGAGCCGACCGCGGCGGCCATGGCGCCGACGAAGCTGTAGCGCGCGAACAGCTTCGTGCGGTCGCGATCGGCGACCTGCCGGGTGAGGACCGCGTGCTCGAGCGGCACGAAGATGCTGACATTGCCGGCGGACGGATTGGCGGTTCCGGCAAAGGCGATCACCATGAGAATGGCGAAGTCGTGCACGCTCGCGAACGCGATCCCGGTCGCGACCATCAGCCCCGCCGCCGCCAGCAGAAGCCGGCGATGGTCCTGGCGCGAGCCGGCAAAACCGATGGCGATGGTGAGCAGGGACGAGCCGAGCAGCGCCGCCGCCGCGATGAGGCCGATTTCCGCCGGGGAGTGCCCGAGCGCGGTGAGATAGACCGGCAGCAGGATGGCGACGAGGCCGTCGCCGAAGTCGCGCGCCGCGCGGGCCGAAATCACGCACGCATTGACCCGCGCCGTACTGCGAGGCGTCGCCTCGCGCACTGTCCCGCCCATCCGGCCCCGGTTCAGCCCGGAATCTTCAGCGCCCCGCGCGCCTCGGCGACGCTCGCGACCGAGCGGCCGAACTCGCCGGCGATGCGGGCGATGCGCGCCACATGGGCCTCGTTGTCGCCGAGGACGCCGGGCCGGAGATAGGGCTCGTCCTCGGTGCCGACCCGGACATGCCCGCCCATCATCACCGCCATCGATTCGACCAGCAGATGGCTCGGCCCGGTGACGCTGGTGACGTAGAACGACCGTTCGGGAAGCTCGTCCGTGCGGTGGATGAACTCCCGCGCCGTCGCCGGCGTCCACGACCCGCCCGGGCGGCCGAAGAAGATCGTCATCAGGAACGGCGGCTCGACGAGGCCCTTGTCGGCGAGGTCGCGAAGCATCCACAGCTCGCCGAGGCCGAACACCTCGAACTCCGGCTTGACGCCGTTGTCGGCGCACAGCCGCATGAGCTCGGCCAGCTCCTCGCGCGAATGGGTCATCATCAGGTCGCGGCCGAGGAAGCACAGGTTATGGGCGCACAGCGCGACCGAGATCATCTCCGGCCGGTTGCCGATCACCGCCTTGCGCTGCTCGACGGTCTGGGTCGAAATCCCGTACTGGATCATGACGTCGCACCGGTCGCGGATCGCGCGCGTGTGGTTGGCCCAGGCCTTGAAGTCACCGGGCGGGGCATGGATATGGGCGATCGCGGCGCCCGCCGCCGCCGATTTCTCGACTTCGGCCGCGAGCACCGCGGAATCGCCGAGGCTCGCCGGAACGCCCTCGTGCATGGAGGTGTCGGCGGCGCAGTTGGTGATGATGAGCTTATCCATGTGGCATCTCCCTGGAGAGGTCCGGTTCGGGCCGGTTTTCGGGTCGAGGTGACAATTCAGACCATGACGTCGCCGCCATTGACGTCGAGCGTCGCGCCGGTGATGTAGCCGGCCTCGCGGCTCGCCAGGAACAGGATCGGCCAGGCGATCTCCTCGGGCTGGCTGAGCCGGCCGACCGGCGTCGAGTCCTCGATTCGCTTTTCCGCCTCGGGCGTCCTCATGGCGTTGGTGCGCGGGGTCCTGACCGCGCCCGGCGCGACGATGTTGGCGGTGATGCCGTGGCGCCCGAGCGCGCGGGCCGCCTGCTGGATGAGGCCGATCTCGCCCGCCTTGGCCGCCGCGTAATGGGGCCCCGAGACGATCCGCGCGCCGCGCACCGCCATCGAGGAGAGCGCGACGATGCGGCCGTAGCCCTTCTCGATCATGACCGGCGTCGCCGCCTTGAGGAGATAGAACAGCGACTTGAGGTTCGAGTCGACGACCCCGTCCCAGGCGTCGACCGGGCAGTCCATGAGGTTGATGTAGCGGGGAAATCCGCCGGCCGAATGGACGATCACGTCGATCGCGCCGGCGCGCTGGACGACCTCGCCCACCGCCCCGACCGTCGCGGCGTAATCGGTGAGGTCGACCACCGAGACGGTCGCCCTCAGGCCCTTCGTGGCGATGTCGCCGGCGACCCGCCCGGCGCCCTCGCGGTCGATGTCCATCACCGTCACCTCGGCGCCGCTCTCGGCGAACAGATGGCAGCACGCCTCGCCGATGCCGGTGGCGCCGCCGGTAATGACGGCCGACTGGCCGGCAAAGTCCATTCCCATTTTCATGGATTGCTTCTCCCCGTTCCGGGCTGGGCCGCATCGCGAACGATGCGGTTGGTGAGGGTGCCAACACCCTCCATTTCACACGACACCACGTCGCCGGGCTTGATCCAGCGGTCGATCTCGAAGCCGCAGCTGTGGGCCGGCGGCCCGGAGCCGAAGAACTCGCCGACATGGAGCGTTTCGTCGCGCGAGACATAGGCGATGAGGTCGGCGAAGCTGAATGCCCAGCCGCTGATCGCGCCCTCGAACCAGACCTCGCCGTTGACGCGGGTGGTGAGGCGCACGGTCTCGATGTCCGGCAGCTCGTCGCTTGTGACGAGATACGGCCCCATGATCTTCGAGGTCTCGAAGTCCTTGGCCTTGGCCGGCCCCATCCGGAGGCTCATCTCGCCGGGCTGGACGTCGCGAAGGCCGAGGTCGTTGAACACCGTGTAGCCGGCGACGTGATCCCACGCCTCCTCGGCGGGAATGTTGCGGCCGCGCTTGCCGATATACATGCCGAGCTCGAACTCGTAGTCGAGAATCTCCGAATAGTGCGGCCAGCGGATCGGCTCGCCGTGGCCGGCGACGCCCGACCGGCTCGGCTTCCAGAAGATCGGGATCGATTTGGCCGCCTCGAGAACGTTGTCCTTGTCGGCGAATTTGAGCAGCCGCTCCATGCCGACCCGGTAGTGGTCGAGAATGAGAATGCCGTCGCGGATCATCGGCGGCCGCGGCACCGGCGCGAGGAACCGGATCTCGTCCTCGGCGAAGGTGAGCCGCTCGCCCTCGGGGCCGAGCGGGCGGGCCTCGCCTTTCAGTTCCTCGCGGACGAAGGCGAGCGCCTGGCCCGCGAGATCGCGCGCCTCGGAGCCCGCTTCGAGAAACCCGATCATGTCGGGCGGGCACAGCGCCGCGGCGGTGCGGCGGGCCGCGTTGAGGTCCCGGGTCCGGGCAAGATGGGCGCCGGCGGCGGAGGTAAGATCGACGATGGTGCCGTCCGCCAGCGCGCCGATACGCTCGAACCGGCCGACGGCGGTCTGAACTTCGAATGTCAAAAGGCGCAAAGCAAATTCCCCCCTGGCTCGGGCCGCCATGGCCGGCCCCTCGTTGGCGGCGACGATACCGCCGCCGGACCGTCGCGGTCGACTCCTGGCTGGCGAAAAATGCGTTTCCTTGGCGTGGCTTGCGTGCCCGGCACGGCGCCGATACCGCGCCGGCAGGAAATCCAATAGGCTGCGGCCATGACGACCGTGTGGATCATCGCGCGCCCGCCGGGAAAGGCGGCCGATGCGATCGCCGAGACGGCCTCGCGCCTGCTCCCGGGCCATGAGCGCGCCCGCGCGCGAAGCCTCGCCGCCGCCGCCGCGCGCACCGAATATTCCGCGTTCCGCGTGGGCCTGCGCCTTGTCCTCGCCGCGGCCCGCCCGGACCTCGGGCCCGGCATGGCCTTCGCGCATGGCCCCAACGGCAAGCCGGAGATCGACGGCGGCCCCGAGTTCAGTTTCTCGGCGACGCCGGGTCTTGCCCTGGTCGCGGTGAGCAGGTCCGGCCCGGTCGGCGTCGATGTCGAGCGGGTGCGCGACATGGGGGCCGCGCGGGCGGGCCTCGCGCGCGCGCCGGGCCTTGCCCGGTTCCGCGACCCCGCCGAGGAGGCCCTCGGCCCGGACATCGCCTTCCTCAGGGCCTGGACCCGGCTCGAGGCGGGTCTGAAGCGCGAGGGCCGAACGCTGGGCTCGGCCCTTGGCGCGCTCGGTCCCGGCCCCGGGCGGGCTGGCATCGCGGGCGGCCCGGCGGCCTCCGGCTCCCTCGGGATCGACGATCTCGACATCGCCCACGGCTTCGTCGCCGCCTGCGCGCACGGCGAACGGGCCCAGCTCACCATCCGTAAATTCGACTGGGGAGATTGGGCTGGAACCGGCTCAGATTGAACGCAGGGTGTCTTGTCCGCGAGTGTTGCGACATCCGCGCACTGGCGGAACAGACAACTGTGCTAGGAAGACCGCATGGACACGATCGAGGTCGGCGCCTTCAGGCCGGCCACAGGACGCAGACGGCTCAATCTCTACCAGCGCCTCGTCGTCACGCAGTTCACGCGCCTGATCTTCAAGCTCTGGCAGCGCGGAGGCAAGGGCGCGAGCCCCTCGACGCTGAGCCTCCACTGGTTTGGCTACCAGCTCATCAAATGCCCGTTCGATCTGTGGACCTACCAGGAGCTCCTGGTCGAGCAGCGGCCCGACGTGGTCATCGAGGCGGGCACCTTTCGCGGCGGCTCGGCCCTCTTTCTCGCCATGCTGATGGACCATCTCGGCCATGGCCGGGTGATCACCATCGATCCGCACGACTATGACGGCCGTCCGGCGCACCCGCGCATCGAGTATTTCCGCGGATCGAGCGTCGATACCGAGACCCTGACGCATCTGCGAGGCACCATCGGCAGGGACGAGCGCTGCATGGTCATCCTCGATTCCGACCACGCGGCGGATCATGTCGGCAGGGAGCTGAGAGTGCTCCGGGAGTTCGTTCCGGTCGGCGGTTACCTGATTGTCGAGGACGGTGTTGTGAACGGCCACCCGGTGATGCGCCGCCACGGCCCCGGGCCGCTCGAGGCGATCAGGGCGTTTCTCGCCGAAGACCCGACATTCGAGCCTGATCTTGAGCGCGAGCGCTTCCTCATGACGATGAACCCGAGTGGCTATCTGAAGCGAATTCGCGCGCCTGCCTGAGGCGGTGCGGCGGGCCGCACAGGCCCCGGCGGTCCCGGCCGTGCCTATTCGGCCGCCGGGTCCATCACCAGGGCGCCGTTCTCGCGGATGGTGCCGAGCGAGGCATCGGAGACCCCGAGCCGCCCCAGCACCTCGCGGAACAGGTTACGCGCGGTCTCCGGCGCCACCACGTCGCTGTCGTAGCAGCAGCGGTAGGAGTGCCCGGCCGGTCCCTCGAAGCTGCGGATATCGACGTGATAGGCGCAGCCCGCCCGCACCCGGCCATTTCCGATCGGCTGGATTTCGTAGCCCGCGAACCGCACCGCCTGGTCGGCACCGAGGCGGGTGAGGTCGCGCACCGAGGACTCGCCCCTGGAAGCGTCGGCGGTCAGCATTCCGGCTTCGAACAGCGTCAGGTACGAGCCTTCGGCGCCGAGCTCGCGGTGCAGCGCGCCGCGCCTCAGCGTGAAGTCGGCCGGCAGGTGCAGCATCGAGGTCTGGTACTGGTCGAAGATCTGCTTGGCCAGGGTGTCGAGCGAGCGATGCTGGGCGACCTTGCAGCGGACCGGAGAGATGGTGGCGACCCAGCCGAGGTAGTGCCTGAGCGCGAGGTCCTGGCGCATCGCCATCGGCACGCAGATCAGGATGTCCTCGGAGGTTCCGCTGACGGCCGCGATCGACTGCGCCATGGCGCCGACCAGGAGCGCGCTCGGCGAGGCGCCCGACATGCGCGCGCGCTCGATGATGTCGAGCTTCTGCGAATCGGCGACCGTGACCACGAGTTCCTGGGCGATGCCCGCATGGACGAACTCGAGATTGGGCCGCGATGCGCCAAGACCCTCGTGCAGGCTGTGGATCGGCGGTGCGTCGCGCAGCAGGTCGCGGAAATAGGCCTCCCTCTCGGCCATCAGCCGGCTGTCGCAGGAGCGGTCGTAGCGGTTCAGATATTCGCTGAGCGTGAGGTCGACCGCCGGCAGGTCCTGACCCATATAGGCGCGCAGCATCTCCTCGATGAACAGCGCCGTCGACCAGCCGTCGAACACCGAGTGGTGGGCGCGGACATAGATGACGTCGCCATCCTCGCCGCAGCGCAGCACCGTGATCGCCCACAACGGGTCGGTGTAGGGGTCGGGGGTCCGCTGGTCGAACTCCTCGATCACCCGGACGATCTCGTCCTCGCCGACGCGCCCGAAGTCGCGCAGCTCCAGATGCGGCTCGTAGGACCGCTCGATCAGCGCCCGGGTCGTGCCCTTGGTTTCGATGAAGCGGGTACGCGCGGTGTCGTGCCGGCCGGCGACCAGCGCCGCGGCGGCCTTGAGCCGCTTGAAGTCGATCGACGGACGCACCCGGAAGGCGCGCGAGACCCACCAGAACTTCCTGAAGTCGTCGGTCACCTGCGGATGGCGCAGCGCCTCGAGCAGGAACGATTGCTGCATCGACAGCGGCAGCGATCCGTCGGCGGCGCGAACGACGCCCGCCGGCGCCGCCAGCGGCCTCGTGGCCTGTTCGGCACGCCGGGCCAGCGCCTCGACCGCGTCGGCGCGTTCGCGCTCGAGCGCGCGGTTGCGGCGCCAGGTGCCCGCGAGCGCGGACTTTCCCGACCCGCGCCCGGCGCCCAGCGCATCGAGCGCATCGACCAGCGCCTCGCCGACGGCGCGCGCGTCGGCCTCGGTGATCCGGCCCTGGTCGAACAGGAGCTCGAGCGCGATGGCTCCACCCTCGCGCACCGCGGTGAGCGCGATGTCGTGGCCCATGTCGAGCCGAAGTCCGCGGACCAGGGATCGCGCCACATCGGCGCCGGTCTCGCCGGTGTCGACATAGGCGACGGCGAACTGGCGCAACAGCGCGATCTGGCGCGGCATCTCGCCGCCGAGCGCATCTTCGATCGCCGGGGAATCGAATGCCGGATGGAGATCGGCCTCGCCGAGCATCAGCGCGCTCGCCGCGACCGGGCCGTGGCGCTGGTTGCGCATGGCGTCGAACACGACCGGAACCCGGCGCGCGATCGGGCCGACCGCCGTCGGCCAGTCGTTGCGCCCGCTGGTCCAGCGCTCGACCACCAGGCTGTCCGAGCCGCCGAGCTTGCCGATCGCCGACGCGAACGAGGCGATGACGAGCGCCTCCTCGTTGTCGCCCGGCTCCATCGCGCCGTTGGTCGCCGCGAAGGTGAGGACGCCGACCTTGCGGTGACGGTCGGTCAGCGGGCGGTGAACGTGGCCGAGCGCCGAGGCGTGCGGCAGACGCGGCTGGCCGATCCGCGACAGCATCTCGCGCCAGTAGCCGCGCCCGGCGAAGTCTTCGGGGCTGCCGATCTCGGCGGTTCTGGTTGCCGCGATCGGCCCCCAGTCGGCGGTCGCCTCGCCCGTGGGTGCGCGTCCTTCGAGGTGCCCAAGCACTTCGCCGGCAACGAGATGGACCGAGGCGGCGTCTCCGGCCAGCGGATGGGCGCCGACCCTGAGCGTGCGGTCGGCGCCGTCGCCGCGCACGAGTTCGAACCGCCACAGCGCGCCGTCGGCGGCCGGAAGCGGGCCGAGGCCAACGCCGGGCCCGGCATGGGCAAGGGCGATGGCTGCCTGCCCGCCAAGATCGAGGCCGCCGGCCGGATCGAGGCTGAGCCGGACGGCCGAATGGCGCGCCGCCACCGCGGCCACCGCCTCGCCGAGTTCCTGTTCGCTGAAGTTTTCAGGCAGGGTGAGTTCGGCGACGTTGACGGGCGCCGCGGCCGCGTTCGCGCCGGCGAGCCAGCGCCGCTGCGCCGCAAGGACGGTGATCGCCCTGCCGCCGCCACGCTTGCCCTCGCCGTCGCCGGACTGCTCGCCCGCTTCGGCAAGTTCGCGCTCCGATTCCTCGATCGCCTCGGCAATGATCTGCGACACACCCTGGATCGTCGGCGACTGCAGGAACCGCGACGCCGACACCGACACGTCGGCCAGTCCCTCGATCCGGTTCTTGAGCTCGAAGGCGGAGAGCGAGTCGATGCCGATTTCGGCGAATGGCTGATCCACCGGCAGCTCGCGGCCCTCGATCTTGAGCACCTTGACGATCTCGTCCTGGACGGTCCGGGCGACGATGTCGTTCCATCTCTCGCGCGGCGCCGATGCGAGCTCGCCGCGGAGCAGCGAATGCCTGGCCGACGACGCCGCGACCAGCGCGTTGACGCGTGGAGCGGTCGCCGTGTTCGGCATCGCCCGGCCGAGGGCCGGCCAGTCGATCGCGGCGAAGGTGAGGACCGGATTTTCGATCCGCGCGATCCGCGCGAACGCGCCGACCACATCGGCGTTGTCCATCGGCTTGATGCCGAGGCTGTCGAGATAGCCGCCGAGCGAGTCCGACCGCGCCACCATGCCGGTCTCCGACAGCGCTCCGAGGCACACCGAATTGCCGGCAAGCCCGCGCGCGCGGCGGTATTCGGCCAGACCGTTGAGGAACGAGTTGGCGGCCGCGTAGTTGGCCTGTCCCGCCGACCCCAGCACCTCGGCGATCGACGAGAAGACGACGAAATGATCGACGGTCGAGCCCGCCTCGAGACTGGCCAGATGGAGGTTCCAGCCGCCCGCGGCCTTGGGCCGCATCACCCGGGCGATCCTGTCGCCGTCGAGCTGCGACAAGAGCCCGTCATCCAGGACCGCGGCGGCATGGTAGATGCCGGCCACCGGCTGGCCGCGCCCGTTCTCGCGGGCGAAGAAGGCGAAGACGTCGTCGCGGCTGGTGACGTCGAGCGCCACCGCCTCGACCCGGGTCCCGCGCGCCCGCATGCCCGCGACCAGTGCCTCGCCGTCGGCGTCGAGCGTGCCCCGGCGCGAGGCGAGGTGAACCGCGCCGGCGCCGCTGCGGCTCAGCCAGTCGGCGAGAACGATGCCGAAGCCGCCGGTGCCGCCGGTGACGAGATAGCCGCGATCGGCGCGGAACCGCGCCGGCGTCGAAACGTTCTGATGGACCGGGATCCCGCCATCGTTGAAGTCGATCAGGATCTTGCCGATATGCTCGGCGCGGCCCATAAGCCGCATCGCCTCGCCGACTGTTTCGCTCGAGTAATGGGTGACCGGGACGTTGGCGTAATCGCCGGCGGCGAGGTGGGTAAAGGTCTGACCGAGAATGTCCTGGGCGAGCCGGCGCGCATGCCGGTTCATCACCGACAGGTCGACCACCGAATACGACTTGTTCTCCGACAGCGTCTTGAGGCCGATGGGCTTGTCGTCCTCGACATCGCGCTTGCCGATCTCGACGAAGCGGCCGAACGGGGCAAGGCAGCCGAGCCCGACATCGATGGCGGCACCCGCGAGCGAGTTGAGGACGACGTCGACGCCCTCGCCCCTGGTGGCGGCGAGGATCTCGTCGCCGAAGGTGAGCGCGCGCGAGTCCATCACGTGGCCGATGCCGAGGTCGCGCAGATACTGGCGTTTGCGCTCGCTGCCGGCGGTGGCGAAGATTTCCGCGCCGATGTGCCGCGCGACCTGGATCGCCGCGAGCCCGACTCCGCCGGTGCCGAGATGGATCAGAACCCGCTCGCCCTTGTGCAGACGGGCGATGGTCTGGAGGCAGTAGAGCGCGGTGAGATAGGCGACCGGAACCGCGGCCGCAGCCTTGAGGTCGATCCCGTCCGGCACCGGCGCGACCCGGTTCTCGTCCACCGCCGCGAACCGCCGCATCAGCCCCTTGCCATAGGCGACGACCCGGTCGCCGGGCTTGAATTCGCTCACCCCGTCGCCGACCGCGATGACGGTGCCGGACGATTCGCCGCCGAGATTGCACCACCAGGCGGTATCGTCGGCGGGCTCGCCCGGCAGGACGCCGGTGGTCGCCATCACGTCGCGGAAGTTGAGGCCGACCGACGCCGTCTCGATCAGAACCTGCCCCGGGCCGCACTCCGGCATCGCCTCTTCGCGAAGCAGCAGATTGTCGAACGATCCGGGCTTCGACACCGCGACCGCGTAGTTGCGCCGGTCCGCCCTGGTATCGATCACCTCGGTGCGCGGACGCAGATTCTCCGGCGCCATCTCCTGCAGCCGCGGCACGTAGCAGCGCCCGCCGCGCACGATCCATTCGGTCTCCTCGTGCTCGCCGAGAATCAGGTCGATGAGCGTGCCGGGCGCGTCGAGCGCTTCCTGGTCGAGGTCGATCGAGCGCGCGGCGAGGCCCTGAATTTCGTTGGCGACGGTGCGGATCGCACCGATCAGCGAACGCTGCGCGAGGCCGGAATCCGGGATCGCCTCGTCCGCCGCCGACGCGCGCGCCCGACAGGTCAGGACCACCAGCCTCACCGGCAGGCCGGCCATCGACACCGTATCGAGGGTGCGTGCGGTGGCGATGAAATTCTCGACGACGCGCCCGGCCCGCGCCGCCACGTCGTCGCCCGCGCCGGCATCGTCGCCGTCCGCGCCGCCATCATCGAGCGCTGCGCAGTAAAGTACCTGCGCCGGCGCGCCGTCCCCGGCGCCGCCTTTCCAGCGCTCGATTTCGCCCGCCAGCGACGGGCCGGCGCACACGGTGCAGGTTCGTCCGCTGGCGGCAAGAGCATCGCCGAGCCGGCGTGCGGCGCGGCCGCCGATCACGAACCAGTGGGTGGCTGGCGCTTCGCTCTCCTCGGCGGGCCCGCCGGCGTCGGCGCCGGCGCCGACGGCGACATCGAGCGGCAGGAACTGCTCGGCGAGATAGCGGGCCACCGGCTGGGTGTCGCCGACCGCGCCGTGACTGAGCGTGACCGCCCGCACCGCCATGTTCTCGACCCTGAGGATCGCCCGCCCGTCCGGCCCGTAGGCGACAAAGACGCCGGTCTCGTCGTCCTGGCCCCAGACATGGCCGCGGAACTCCTGCGGCAGCCGGTCGGCCCACAACAGGCGGTTGATCGAGACCGGCAGCTTCAGCGTGTAGCGATCGTCCGCGTCCTCGATATGGGTGCCATCGCCCTCCGGCCACCACAGCCCGGCGTCGTAGTCGGTGAGCCCGAGCGAGGCCTGGAGCAGCGAATCGAACGCGGCGGGGTGAATGAGGTAGCGGTCTTGCTCGATCCGCGCCGCCTCCGGAAGCTGGATCGTGTTGATCGAGGTCGAGTCGCCGGTGAGCGCGACCTTCCTGACGCCGCGGAACGCCGGCCCGTAGTTGAGCCCGTGGCGGTCGGCGAGGGTATAGAAATCGCCGTTCTCGATCTCGGCGATCACCGCGCGCCGGGTGAGATCGCCGTCCTGGAACGCGTCGATCCCGATGTCGCGCCGCCAGCCATAGGCCTCGGCCCTCAGCGCCCAGTCTTCCTCGGTGTCGCGGGCGCGGGCGTAGATCTCGATCTTGCCGGTCACCGGATCGAAGTAGGTGGTGGTCGAGACGGTGCCGTTCGCCTTGATCGACAGCGCCTCGCGGAAATGGATCGATGTGAGCTCGACCGGGCCGGGTCCGGCATGGTCGCGCACCGCCGCGATCATCATCTCGACGAAGCCGGCGGCCGGAAACACGATGTCGCCGACGACGCGGTGATCCTTCAGCCACGCCAGGCGCTTGACGTCGATATCGCAGAACCAGGCGATGTGCGGCGTGAACACCCGTCGCCCGAGCAGCGGATGGACGAAGTCCTCGAACAGCGCCGCCTCCGACTCGCGCGGCATGAAGCGGATCGGCTCCTCGGCCCACGGATACAGCGGCAGCTCGTGGCTCGGCGCCCGTGACCGGCCGCACACCTGATCCCAGTCGAGGTCGACGCCGGCGACATAGAGCCGCGCGATCGCGCTCTTGAACGCCTCTTCGTCGCTCTTCTTGCGCTCGAGCGAGTGGACGACGGCGATGTCGCCGCCCGCATCCTGGGCGATCGCCATCGTCAGCGGCGTCACCGTGCGGTCCGGCCCGATCTCGACGAAGGCGTTGTAGCCCTGGCCGATGGCCCAGTCGACGGCCTGGTGATACGAGACCGGCGCGCGCAGGTTCTGCCACCAGTAATCGAGGTCGAACACCTCCTCGGGCATGCCGGTGACGGTGGAGATGAACGCGATCACGGGCCGGCTCCACCGGACCCGCCCGACATTTTCGCGGAACCACTCCTCGCCGTAGTCGAGAAGCTCGCTGTGCCAGGCGAAATCGGTGTTGAGGCGGCGGATAAAGAGATTGGGATCATGCGCCTCGAGTTCGGCCAGAACCTGTTCCATCGGTTCCTTGCGGCCGGAAATCGTGACCGTGCGGGCATTGTTGAAGGCGGAGATCAGGACCGCGGGATGGGGCTCGAGGAACCGCCGGATCTCGTCGGCGGTCATGCCCGCCACCGCCATCGCGCCGCGCTCGGGCGCCTGGTGCTGGATCCGGCTCCTGACATGCATCACCCGCGCGACCTCGGCCAGCGACAGCGCGCCGGCGACATGGGCGGCGGAAATCTCGCCGAGGGAATGGCCGAGCACGGCGTCCGGCCTGACCCCGTGGGCGATCCAGGTCTCGGCGAGCGCGATCTGCAGCGCGATCAGCGCCGGTTGGGCGTACTCGCCCTGGTTGACGAGGCTGTCCGCCTCGCTGGCCGAGAGGACATCGCGCACCCTCCAGCCCGAATGCCTGGCGAAGTGCCTGTCGAACGCGTCGATCGCGCGCGAGAAGGTCCTGGAGGACTGAAGCAGGCCGCGGCCCATCGCCCACCACTGGGCGCCCTGGCCGGAAAAGGTGAAGACGACCTTGCGCGGCGTCACCGCATGGGCGCTGAACACGGTCTGCGATCCGGTCTCGCCCGACTCGATTTCCGCCGCCGCCGCGCGCAGGCTCTCGCCGAGCGTGCCCGCGCCGTTGCACAAGACCGCGGCGCGCTCGGCGAAGTGGTCGCGGTGGCGCGCCAGCGCGTGGGCAAGCTCGGCCGCCGACGAAGGACGGCCGTCCTCAGCGCTGACGCTGCCCGCAAGCCGCCCGGTCCAGCGCACCAGCGCCTCGCGCGAATGGGCCGACACCGGCACCACCGTGATGGCGCCGCGATCGCCCCAGGCCGCGGCCCGGAATCTCGTGCCGCGCTTGCTGGAGCGGGCCGGATCGAAATTGCGCACCAGCGCCGATGCGTTGGCGCCGCCCCAGCCGAACGAATTGACGACGCCGTAGCGGGTCCCGTCGTCATTGCCGATCTCGCGCGGCTCGACCGGAACCTGGATGTTGAGGGCGTCGAACGGGATTGCCGGATTGGGGGTCTCGAAATGGATGTTGGGCGGCACCATGCCGTGGTGGACGCACAGCACCGTCTTGATGAATCCGCACGCGCCGGCCGCCGGCTCCATATGGCCGAGATTGGGCTTGACCGAACCGACCGTCACCCGGTCCTCGCGGTCGACCCGCCCGAACTGGTGGCCGATGGCGTGCGCCTCGATCGGGTCGCCGGTGGGCGTTCCGGTGCCGTGGGCCTCGACATAGTTGACGCGGCCGGGCTCGATGCCGGCACGGCTGACCAGCGTGCCCAGCATCGATTCCTGGGCCTTCATCGCCGGCGCCATCAGCGTCGAAGTCCAGCCGTCCTGGTTGGCGGCGGTGGCGGCAATGACGGCATAGATCCGGTCGCCGTCCGCGATCGCGCGGTCCAGCGGGCGCAGGATCGCGAGCCCGCACCCTTCCGAGCGCACATAGCCGTTGGCGGCGGCATCGAAGGTCGAGATCCGGCCGGTGCGCGAGAGCATGTTGGCGTTGGAGAAGGCGATGAACTGGTTCGGCTCGAACAGGCAGTTGACGCCGCCGGCGATCGCCTGGTCGCACATGCCGGTGGCGATGTTGCGGCACGCCTGGTCGATCGCGATCAGCGCCGACGAGCAGGCGGTGTCGACCGGGAAGCTCGGTCCGTTGAGGTTGAGCCGGTGCGAGATTCTGTTGGCCGAGATCGACAGCGCGCAGCCGGTTCCGCCCCACAGATCGTCGTTGCGGTTGCGGTATCTGAGGACACCGGCGAAATCGGAGGTCGAGATGCCGACGAAGACGCCGGTTGTCGCCGCCGACATCGCGGCCAGCGTCTGGCCGGAGTCCTGGATCGCCTCATAGGCGACCTGCAGCAGCAGTCTCTGCTGCGGATCGAGCCGCTGGGCCTCGGCCGGCGAGATGTCGAAGAACTCGCAATCGAAATCGAACACCCGGTCGATGAACCCGCCCCATTTCGAGCGCGAGAACCCGGTCGCCTCCGCGATCGGGCTGTAGAATGCCTCTCGATTCCAGCGATCGGCCGGGATCTCGCCAATGGCGCACCGCCGGTCGAGCAGGAACTGCCACAGGGAGGCCGGATCGCGGATGTCGCCGGGGAACCGGCAGCCGAGCCCTACAACTGCTATTTCCATTTCTACTCCCCAGCCAGACTCGCGGCTGGTCTGTTCGTCGTTCGGTTGCGACCGTTCGGGCTTCGGGATCGGGCCCGCTCGATCAAATCACCATGCTCGGCCATCCAGTAGCAAGTTCCGGACCGAAAACGCGTTCACGCGACCGCCTGTTCCGCGGCGATCCTGCGGTAAATGCCATACCCGTAGGTCCAGCGCGCGAAAAAGTCGGTCACGATGCGGTTAACCAAGTCCGGAAGGAACGGCATCGGCCGCCGGATGTCGATGATCAGCACAACTCTCACTTCCGAGCTTTCATTGTCGACCCGGTGCGGATAGCCGTCATCGAACAGGATGGCGTCGCCTTCCTTCCAGACATAGGTCTCGCCGTTGACCGTGATGCTGGGCGGTTTGTCCGTGGGCACGACCAGGCCGAGGTGGTAGCGCAGATAGCCGAGATAGGGGCCATTGTGCTCGGGGATCGATTTGCTGGCGTCGAGAATGGAGAAGAATGCCTGCAAGAGGTTAGGAACGCCGTGAATTGCCTCGCAGGTTTTCGGGCATCGGCTCCGATTCTTGTCCACCTGGAACCCGAACAGGTCGAGAAAGAACACCGACCACCGCTGCGGCGTCGAGCCGGCGATGCGATTCTGCGCCCGGTCGAGGTCGTGGTAGGCCGGCAGCCGGTCGCGCTCGTCGACCAGGGCCAGCGCTTCCTGTCTGATCGCGGGGAACGCGGCCGTGACCTGCAGCAGCTCGGGACACGTGGTCTCGATGTCGTAGAACGCCGGGCGCGGCAGCCTGGCCGTCAGCGACAGCAACAATCCGTTGATCCACCGCAGTCCGATCCGGGAGATCGACATTATCCAACACTCCGCACGCTCAGGCCCCTCTGCCCGTTCACCTCTGCCGGGTCCGCTTTATGAGAATCGACGACTCGACTTCTGGGCGTTTACATGGCGGACGCGTTACCGCGACGACGCAAGAAAACGCCTGGCGCTGCCGTCAAAACCATTCGCGCGCGGCCCCTCCTGCCAATTCCGGGATCGGGCGTGCCGCCCGGCCGGTGCCGCCCCGGCAGCCGGCCCATCGTGTCCGCTCTGCCAACGGCGACCCGGCAGATGCCGGCAGTCCATTGCATGTGGACCCTCGGCATCGCTCCCGGTCTATCAACCAATTCCGCATCACCCCCTCGAAAACGAGGCACACGCATTCCCGAAGCGCCCCGAAGGAATGCGCCAAACGCAACCATAGAGCGTGGGCATAACCCAGACAAAGACGCACGGCAACATCGACATCGACCTGCGCGCGGTGCGCCTCGCCCCCGCCCCGCCGGACGTTCGCTCGCCGTGACCTTCGCTGGCGCACGATTCCGGCCTTCGGGCGCCACGATCGGCTCGATTCCTCCGGGTCGTTCCTCCCTCGCGTCACAACCGGCCGGCCGGCACCGGACGCCAGCCACGACCCCCGCACAGGCGGACCCGCGGCCCCGGCGGCGGCCCAAGATACCGCTTGGAATTCCGTCGACCCGATCATAGTGGTTTTGCGCCCGCGCTGATGTGTCAAATTCGCCACAACAAATGGCTTTTGTCCACCGCCGGAATGCGCCAGAACGGGCCCAGTGAGCGACATGGACCAGCAGACCGGGATGAAATCGGCGGGATCGGCGGACGCGCGGCCGCGGCCGTCCGGCGCCCGTCGCGTGGTCGGCGCGCGAGGGGCCATGCGCTCGTGGCCCTCGCGGCTGGTGATCGCCGCCCTCACCGGCGCCTCCGGCCGCTGCCGCCAGGCGCTGCGCGTCGCCACCGGCTTTGTCGGCCGTTCGGTGAGCACGGCGCACTTTCAAGCCGGACTCGATCCGGCGGTGTTCTACGACGATTATTTCGCCTGGCGCCCCGTGTTCCGGTCGCTGCGTCACGGCATCACCGTCGAGATCGATCGCGCGGCCAGGACCACCGAGGCCCACGTCTTCGGCATCGCCCGCGCCCGCGCCCGGTTCGGTGACCCGCTCGGAACCCTCACCGTCCACGACGGCGAGAGCGACCCGGTGCTGCCCGCGACCGGCCCGCCCGCCGAGCGCCACGAGGGAGCGCTGATCGTGCCCGGGCGCGGCCGCGGGACCGTCACCGCGAGCGATCAGCGTCTCGCCCGCGCGCTCGCCGGCGAGGTCGCCCGCCATGCCGACGGGCGGACGCCGACCAAGGCGCTGGTCGTGGTCAAGGACGGCGTGCTCCTCGGCGAGGCCTATGGCGAGGGTTACGGGCCCGAGACGCCGATCATCGGCTATTCGCTGGCCAAGACCCTCGCCAACACGGTCGCGGGCCGCATGGCCGCCTTGGGACTGTTGGCCCTGGACGAGCGCGATCTCTGCCCCGAATGGTCCGCGCCCGGCGACCGGCGGCGCGACATCACGCCCGCCCACCTTCTGCAGATGACGAGCGGGCTTGATATCCGCGAGACCCATTCCGGGTTCGATCCGGTCTCGCACATGCTGTTCCTGGCGGGCGACATGGGGGCCTTTGCCGCCGGATTCGCGCTGGCGGGCGCGCCCGGCGCCGGGTTCGACTACACCTGCGGCAACACCATGCTGCTCGCGCGCCTCATCCGCGACCGGCTGGGAACCGGACCCTACGGGGTGTGGCGGTTTCTCGACCGCGAGCTGTTCGCGCCGCTCGGGATGGAGCGGATGCTGGTCGAGTACGACGCCAGCGGAACCCCGATCCTGTCGACCTTCGCCCATGCGAGCGCGCGCGACTGGGCCCGTCTCGGCCTGCTCTATCTGAACGACGGCCGGGTCGGCGCGGGCCGGCTCCTGCCGGAGGGCTGGGTCACCTTTTCCGTCACCGCGACCGCCGAGCCGAGCTACGGCGCCGGCGTGAGACTCAACCGCGCCGGCGGCGAGGGCGACAAGTGGCTGATCCCGGAGATGCCCGAGGCCACGTTCTACGCCCACGGCCATCTCGGCCAGTATGTCGTCGTGATCCCGGCGCTTCGGGCCGTCATCGTCCGCCTCGGCGCCTCCTCGGGCGCGATGCGCCGCCGCGACATGGCGTTCGTGAGCCGGCTCGCCGCCTTCCTCGGCGACTGAGCGCGGCGCCGGCCGGCGCCCATGCGGGCGGGGAATCAGCCCCAATTTCAACATCTTCTGGTGGAATCCTGAACAACACGGCACAGGCATCGACCAGGGCCCGCGGGCTGGAGTTCGGTCGCGGCGTCAATCTGAGACAGAAAGTTCCTGTCCGTTAACCATTTGCGCCCACCTTCGGCCGCGCGCGGCAAGGCCCGGAGCGCCCCCCTTGCATCGGGGCCCGAAGCCCTGGCCGCGGGCGATGATGCGGCATCTTGCCCGGTCGAAACGATGGTATTATCTGCACAGGCAACCGAAGAGGGAACTCCTCGCCATGCCGACTAACCGCCGGGCCGGTGGCCTCAGGATCATGACCATGGCGCTCCTCGTCAGCGCCGCACTTTCCGGCCCCGCGCGCGCGGCGATCTGCGCCGGCATCAACCTTCCCGACACCATCGACCGCGACGGTATCCTGGTGCTGAACGGCATGGGGCTGAGGCTGGCGACGATCTTCAACTTCAAGGTCTATGTCGCTGGTCTCTACGTTCCCGAGTACCAGGCCGACGCCGAAGAGATCATCGCCACCGACCAGAAGCGGGTGCTGGTCATGGTGTTCCTGCGCGACGTCAGCCAGCGCACCCTGTCCAAGGCGATCGCCGAGGCGATCGAGGTCAATTCCGCCGAGCGCGACCTGACCCCGGTCCGCGAAAAGCTCAGCATGGTGCCGGAGGTGCTGCCGGAAGTGCGCGAGGGCCAGGCGCTGATTTTCGACTATGCGCCCGGCTTCGGCACCGCGGTGATGCTGGATGGGGAGGTGATCGCCGAACTCGAGGGCGATGACTTCGCCTCGGCGCTGATGACCCTGTGGCTCGGCATTCCGCCCAATGACGAGCTGAAGGCGGGTCTGCTCGGCGGCACCTGCGAGTAGCCGGCGCCAAAGCGTTTCATGTCTTGACGGCGCCGGCCCTCCCCCACCCGGCCGCCCGCGCGCATCCGCCTCGCCGAGGATCCGACCGCCCTCGCCCGGGGGCCTTTGCGGCCGCGCGAAAGCCTGTATTGTCTCGCGCCAACGACCACGCGAAGCGGGAGGCGTCACCCATGAGCGAGACCACCGATCCACACATGCGCACCGAGGACCGCGACGGCATGCGCATCACCTGGAACCAGCCGATCGAGATGGACGACGGGCTCGTGGTGCGCGCCGACGTCTTTCGCCCGATCCCGGATGGCAGCTACCCGGCCATCCTGACCTACGGCATCTACGCCAAGGGCGTCGCCTACCAGGAAGGCTATCCGCACCAGTGGAACAAGATGGTCGAGGACTACCCCGAGATCCTCGAGGGCTCGACCAACAAGTACCAGAACTGGGAGGTGATTGACCCCGAACGCTGGGTCCCGCACGGCTATGTGGTGATCCGCTGTGATTCGCGCGGCGCCGGCTGGACGCCGGGCTTCATGGAGCCCAATTCGCCGCGCGAGGTCGAGGACATCTGCCAGTGCATCGAATGGGCCGGGACCCGCGAGTGGTCGAACGGCCGGGTCGGCATGCTCGGCATCTCGTACTACTCGCGCAACCAGTGGCGCACGGCGATGAAGAAGCCCGAGCACCTCACCGCGATCATTCCCTGGGAGGGCGCCGGCGACACCTACCGCGACAGCGGCTACCACGGCGGCATCCTCAGCCAGTTCCTTGAGGTCTGGTCGCGCCACCAAGTGGTTAACATCCAGTATGGCCGCGGCGAGAACGCGAGGCGCAACCCCAATACCGGCATCTCGGTGGCCGGGCCGGTGACGCTGTCGGAGGACGAACTCGCGAAAACCCGCGAGAACGCCTATGAGGCGCTCAAGGCCCACCCGCTGTGCGACGAGTGGCACCGCGACCGCTCGGCCGATTTCTCCAGGGTCGACATACCGTTCCTGACCTGCGCCAACTGGGGCGGGCAGGGCATCCACCCGCGCGGCAATTTCAACGCGTTCATGGAATCGCCCGCGAAACAGAAGTGGCTCGAAGCCCATGGCGACTCGCACTGGTCGCTGTTCTCGGCCAATTACGGCCTCGCCCTGCAAAGGAAATTCTTCGATCATTTCCTCAAGGGCGCGGACAATGGCTGGGACAAGACCGCCCCGGTGACCCTCAATGTCCGCCATCCGGGCGAGAAGTTCGTCAGGCGCGAGGAGCGCGAGTGGCCGCTCGCGCGCACCAACTGGACGAAGTTCTATCTCGACCTTGGCGAGAACGCGCTCGTCACCCGGCCCGTGGACTCCGAAAGATCGCTCACCTACGAGACCATGGGCGACGGCGCCGACTTCTGGCTGCCGGTGAGGGACCAGGCGTTCGAGCTGACGGGGCCGCTCGCGGCCAAGCTCTTCGTCTCGTCCAAGACCGAGGACGCCGACCTGTTCCTCGTTGTTCGCCTGTTCGACCCCGACGGCAGGGAAGTGACCTTCATGGGCTCGACCGATCCCAACACGCCGATCGCCAATGGCTGGCTCAGGGCCTCGCACCGCGCGCTCGATCGCGCGCGGACGAAGGAGTGGCGGCCCTATCACCCGCATGACAGACGCGAGCCGCTGACCCCGGGCGAGGTCTACGAGTGTGACATCGAGATCGTCCAGACCTCGATCGTGGTGCCCGCCGGCTACCGGTTCGGCCTCACCGTGCGCGGCAAGGACTACGAGTACACGGGAGAGCTTTCGGAGTTCGCCAAGAAGTTCCACTACTCGACCAGGGGCACCGGCGGCATGACCCACGCCGACCCCGACGACCGACCGGCGGCGATCTTCGACACCGAGGTCACGCTCCATGCCGGCGGCGGCCGGGACCCCTACCTGCTGGTCCCGATCATCCCGCCGAAGTGACGCGGGCGAGATGACCACCGACACCTCGGGGCTTTCGCAGCTCGGCGCCCAGGTGGCGCCGCCCGAGAGCCCGGACGCGGCCGTCATCGAGCGCGTCGCCAATCCGCATGCCGGAACCGACTATCTGGTGCGCTTCACCGCGCCCGAGTTCACGTCCCTGTGCCCGGTGACCGGCCAGCCCGACTTCGCCCATCTGGTGATCGACTACGTGCCCGGCGAATGGCTGGTCGAGTCGAAATCGCTGAAGCTCTATCTCACCAGCTTCCGCAACCACGGCGCCTTTCACGAGGACTGCACGCTGGGCATCGCCAGGCGCCTCATCGCCGAGATCGGGCCGAAATGGCTCAGGATCGGCGGCTACTGGTATCCGCGCGGCGGCATGCCGATCGACGTCTACTGGCAGTCGGGCGCGCCGCCGGAGGGGCTGTGGCTGCCGGGCCAGGGGGTCGGGCCCTATCGGGGCAGGGGGTAAAGGGGGAGCCTCTCGCCTCGCCCGTACCGCCCGCGCCGGAACGCCAAGGACCATCGCTCGGCGCTCACACCACCGTCAGCCCGCCGTCGATGGCGAGGACCTGGCCGGTGATGGTGGCGGCGGCGGCGCTGGCGAGGAACACGCAGGCGGCGGCGACTTCCCCGGCCTCGGGCAGCCGGTGCATCGGGATCGAGGCCTTCATCCGGGCGATGTAGTCGGGATCGCCGCCGGTCTCCCGCCGGGAGGGCGAGTCGGTGATCATCCGGCCGGGCGCGATCGCGTTGACGCGGATGCCGGCTTCGGCCCACTCGACCGCCAGCATTCGGGTCATGTGGTTGATCGCCGCCTTCGAGACCCCGTACATCACCCTGACCTTGCGCCCGACGATCGCGTGGGTCGAGGTGATGTTGATGACCGCGCCCGGCGCGCCCGCCGCGATCAACGGCTTCGCGAACGCCTGGGTGACGAAGAACGTGCCGTCGAGGTTGGCCCTGAAGACGTGCTCCCAGTCGGCGCGGGTGATGTCGACCGCGGGCTTCCTGCCATGGGCGCCGGCATTGTTGACCAGGACGTCGAGCCGGCCGAGCGCCGAGCGCGCGCCCGCGACCGCCGCCTCGATGCTCTCCTGGGAATTGAGGTCGAGCACGAAGCCGGCCGCGCGCCGGCCCTCGGCCTCCACGGCCGCGACCGTCCTTTCGAGATTTTCGAGCCGGGTCGCGGTCAGCGCGACGTCGTAGCCGGCTCTGGCGAAGGCGAGCGCGCTCGCCGCGCCGACGCCATAGGAGCCGCCGGTGATCAGGACCGCCTTCGGTGAATCAGTCACTCATCTTCCCTCTGAATTTCATTGTCATCCCGGAGCTCGGGCGAGCCCGGAAATGCCTGCATTTCCGGGTGGCGAGCCCTGGCATCCGGGATCCAGGGCAGCTTGCCCCCGAGCCAGTGGCTCTGGGTCCCGGATAGCTCGCTTTTCCCGCCAAATCAAGGATTTGGGGAAAACCGGCTTGCGGGATGACAGGGGGTGTCTTGCTCATCGAGTCAGCCCCTAATTCCCGATCCGCACCACCTCGCCGGTCCGCGCCGATTCCTCGATCCCGAGGGTCAGCTCCAGCGTCTGGCGCGCCTCGCGCGGGGTGGCGATCGGGCACGGCCGCCCGCGCGAGAGATGG
>Ga0326597_10002881_pt1 | contig 25390 bp, 17 predicted proteins | sample RVTome_12_FD_203789 | JGI IMG/M metagenome (GOLD analysis project Ga0326597, IMG submission 203789) | Soil microbial communities from uranium-contaminated site in the Upper Colorado River Basin, Wyoming, United States - RVT100D185 | ecosystem: Environmental > Terrestrial > Soil > Contaminated >... | reverse complement strand
GCCGTAGCTGGTCATAGCCACAATTTTCCCCCCGACTTTGGGAGCCATTAAATTGTAGGCCTCCTGGGCGCACAGAAAATAAGCCCGGGTATTGGCATCAAAAGTAACCTCCCAGCCTTTCACAGTCATATCAATGGTATGACCGAACATAGCCATGGCGGCATTGTTGATAAAAATATCTAATTTTCCGTATTCTTTTTTGAACTCTTCGAAAAGTTTTTTGATACTGTCCGGGTCGTTCATATTGGCTCTGACCACGATACATTTTCTGCCTTTGGCTAAAATCTCCTTCTGGGTTTCTTCGGCTTTATTCCTACTGCGGAAAAAATTAATCGCCAAGTCCGCTCCCATATCCGCCAGCTTCAAAGCCGTAGCTCGACCAATTCCCCGGGAACCGCCGGTCACTAAAGCCACTTTTCCTTTTAAAATTTGAGTGCTCATCTTTGCTCCTTACGAAATTTTTCTCAATATAATTTTTTCCAAAAATTTATCAAGTCTTTTTCCACCCCACCCTTCCCTCCCCTCGAAGGGGAGGGTGTTAAAGATTCCTCCACTCAAAGTGGAGGGTTCTTGGTTCCCTCTCCTGTAAGGGGAGGGTTAGGGAGGGGTTAGTTATAATTAAAACTTGCTTTTTCATCAGATGGGTATTTTCTTATCAATTAATCAGGGATGAATATGAGAATAATTGCCGATTTCCATCTGCACTCCAAACATTCTCGTGCCACCAGCCCGGACATGGAAGTAGAGGGGCTGGCCAAATGGGGAAAGATAAAAGGAATAAATTTAATCGGCACCGGGGATTTTACCCATCCGACTTACCTTTATGAGCTTAAGACCAAATTAGAGCCGACCGGAGCCGGACTCTTCAAACTAAAAAATTCGGACAGCACCATACAGTTCATTTTGACCGTAGAAGTTTCCAACGTCTATTCCCAAGCAAGCCGTTTGCGGAAAATTCACAATATCCTGTTTGCTCCCAGTTTAGAGTTGGTAGAGAAACTGAATGCCAAATTATCCAAGTTCGGAAAATTAGCTTCGGACGGGCGGCCGACCTTTGGGTTTTCGTCGAAAGATTTAGCCAAGATGGTTTTGGATGTGTCACCAGATTTTTTCATCGTGCCGGCCCATGCCTGGACTCCCTGGTTTTCCATTTTCGGCTCCAATTCCGGCTTCGATTCAATCGAAGAATGTTTCGGTGAATATGCCAAATATATTTTTGCCATTGAGACCGGTCTGTCTTCCGACCCTTTGATGAACTGGAGATGGTCGGCTCTGGATAAAGTGACACTGATTTCCAACTCGGATGCTCATTCACCTTCCAAATTAGGACGGGAAGCTAATATATTTGACTGCAAGTTGGATTATTTTGAAATCAGGGATATTTTGAAAAACAGAGACACCCAAAAGTTTTTATACACGGTGGAATTCTTCCCGGAGGAGGGAAAATACCATTATGACGGTCACCGGGACTGCGGGATTCTATTTTCACCAGAGGAAAGCAAGAGACACAATAGTGTCTGCCCGGTCTGTCATAAAAAATTGACCATCGGAGTGATGAACCGGGTGGATAGTTTGGCTGACCGTTCTACCGGATATCTGCCCGACCAGGCCATTCCCTACAAGAATATGATTCCCTTGATTGAAATCATTGGTTCAGCTTTTAATCTGGGAGTAGAAAGTAAGGGTGTGGAAAAAGAATATTTTCGTCTGATTGAAGCGTTCGGCTCGGAGTTTAATATTTTGCTGGATATTTCCGCAGAAGATTTTGCCAAAGTTGCCAGTCCCAGGGTGGCGGAGGGGTTGAAAAAGATGAGGGAGGGGAAAGTGAAAATTACTCCGGGGTATGATGGGGTGTATGGAAAGATTTCTTTGTTTGAAGATGAACAGACAAAACCAACTGATGCTAAATCCCAAGACCAGTTGGGATTGTTTGGATAAAAGATTCTTTAAAAATTTATTAACTCTTAATTGTAGCGGTACGATTCATCGCCCACAGCCCAGTGGCAAAGGCCACTGGGCTACCCAGTCTGGGTAGCCCTCTGGCTTCTGCCAGAGGGTCGGATAAATCCGACCGCTACATCTGCCATAAAAGGAGATCCGCCTCTGGCGGACTCCCCTGGTAGGGGAGGGTTGGGGAGAGGTTAATAGCTACACCTTACCACCAAGCTGTTTGTGGACAAATACTTACTTAGACAGAATCACGGCTTAGCTTCAGGTTTTCTTTCGACTACTTTTCCTAAAAACCATCCCTCACTGTTAAAGCAATTACAAGAAGCCAGCAAATACAAAACTATAATAGAAGAAGCAGCACAAAAATTTAACTTTCAATCCTGCATAATTGCCGGTCTGGGTTCAAGGGAATCTCACTGGGGACTGGCTTTGTTTCCTCCGGGACCGGAAGGAACCGGTGATTTTGTTCCACGAATTAGAACCAAACCTTTTCGCAAGAGTTCACTTCCATCAGACGGTTTAGGTTTTGGACGTGGGTTACTGCAAATTGATTTTGATTATCATGAATTTGCCCGAACGGGAAATTGGAAAGACCCCAAGGAAAATATCTTTTATGGGGTCAAACTTTTGTCTGATAATCGGAAAGGTTTACTGAAAAAATATAATTTGAATAATGACCAGCTTATTCGGGCCACTCTTTCATCTTATAACTCCGGCTTGGGTAGAATTGTCAAAGCCATCGAAAAAGGATATGACATAGATTTTTTCACGACCGGGCGAAATTATTCTCAAGATGTTCTCAATCGAGCCGGCTGGTTTCAATTGCAGGGTTGGTCTTGAGGCTCTACCAAACTTTAATTAATGAAGAAAACTTTGTAGACCCAGGTTGTCTCAACCCGGGGAAAGGTAGAGATTCTTCACTACGTTTACCCCGAGCTAAGTCGAGGAGTTGGTTTCGTAGGTCGGGATCATTCCCGACCTTTATGGCGGGGAAAAGATCCCCGCCTACAATACTACGAGATCCTTCACTTTGTTCAGGATGACCTCACCCTATTAATGGTGAGCTTGCCGAACCAACCCTCTCCTACAAGGAGAGGGAATTGCTTTTTGAAAATCCCTCTTGACTTTTGCTCTTTTTATGGCATACTGCAACAAGAGGGGCGCTAAGATTTTAGGACTCTAACCATTTACTAGAAGGAGCAATCTTATGATTCTTTATAAAATCGTCTCAAGCAAAGATAATCCGGTTATATTTTGTTTTCTATTTTGTTTAATTTTCAGTTTCTTTTTTATCTCATCTTCTTTCGGGCAGGGATTTGCTCCCAAAGTCGACTACGCAACAGGAACTAACCCTCAGCGAGTTTTTGCGGCTGATTTAGATGGGGATAACGATTTAGATTTGGCAGTGGGAAATGATGGTAGCGCCACGGTTTCAGTCTTCAAAAACAACGGGAATGGGACCTTTGCAGCCAAAGTTGACTACCCAACCGGAGATATTCCTATCTCAGTTTTTGCGGCTGATTTGGATGGGGATAACGATTTAGATTTAGCAGTGGCAAATAATGCTGACACCACCGTTTCAGTCTTGAAGAACAATGGGGATGGGACTTTTGCCGCCAAAGTTGATTATGAAACCGGAGCAGGTCCTTCTTCAGTTTTTGCGGCTGATTTAGACGGGGATACAGACTTGGATCTGGCAGTGACAAATCATGGTCCCGTCTCGGTTTCAGTATTAAAGAATAATGGGGATGGGACCTTTGCTGCCAAAGTCGATTACGCAACCGGAACAAATCCTTACTCACCTTTTGCGGCTGATTTAGATGGGGATAACGATTTAGATTTGGCACTGGTAAATAATGGTAGCAACACCGTTTCAGTCTTCAAGAACAACGGTGACGGGACTTTTGCTGCCAAAGTGGACTACCCAACCGGAAATTTCCCTTCCTCAGTTTTTGCGGCTGACTTAGACGGGGATACAGATAGGGATTTGGCAGTGACAAATGCTGGTAGCGCCACCGTTTCAGTCTTCAAGAACAATGGGGCTGGGACTTTTGCTGCCAAAGTTGATTATGCAACCGGAGGAAGTCCTTACTTCGTTTTTGCGGCTGATTTAGACGGGGATAACGATTTAGATTTGGCAGTGGCAAATAATACTAGCAACACCGTTTCAAGATTAAAGAACAACGGGAATGGGACTTTTGCCGCCAAAGTTGATTATGGAACCGGAGCTTTTCCTCGCTCAGTTTTTGCGGCTGATTTAGACGGGGATACAGATAATGATTTGGCAGTGGCAAATTATGGTAGCAATACCGTTTCAGTCTTAAAAAATTTGACCCCAACTCCGGTGATTGTCTCCATTACCGATGTAGGTAATGACCAAGGAAAACAGGTCCGAATCAGATGGAGAACCACAGTTCCCGGTGACACCTTCGCGACGAAATATGATATTTTCCGCCGAATTGATGGTTCGACTTCGCTCACCATAAATGGAGCGCTCACTCTCAACAGTCCTCTGCCGGCTGACTGGGAACAGGTGGCTACTTTTTCTGCTTATGGTGACACCTTGTACAACGGGATAGCACCCACCTTAGTTGATTCCACTGTCAGTGGCGGGTTAAAGTGGTCCGTGTTCTTTGTCCGAGCCGCTACCAATAGCCCACCGCTCTTCTGGGATTCCCAGATAGATTCCGGTTATTCAGTAGATAACTTAGTCCCTTCGCCACCTTCCAATTTGCAAGCCACGGGAACTGCAACCATTGCCAGCTTGCATTGGTCTCCGGTGTCAGACGAAGATTTTGATTATTACTATGTTTATCGGGACACAATTTCCGGCTTTACACTCTCCCCAACAAAAAGGGTCAAAGCCACCAGCGATACTTCAGCGTCGGATACTTTGAGCAATCCCAATAAAGCTTACTTTTATCTGGTTACAGCCGTTGATTTCTCCGGCAACGAAGGTCAACCTTCCAATCAAGACCAATTATGCACTGACAGAGCAGGTGATGCTAATGGCTCAGGTGGCGCTCCTAATCTCACGGACATTATTTCTTTAGTTAACCATGTCTTCAAAGGGGCGCTAAAACCCAGTCCGGCCTGTCGGGGTGATGCTAACGCCAGCGGAGCCATTAACCTGTCTGACATTATCTATGAGGTGAACTTCGTCTTCAAAGGCGGACCGGCGCCGATAAAATCAGGGGTGTGCTGTTTGTAGAAACCTTAGCCCATCTGTCATTCTGAGCGAAGCGAAGAATCTCGCCTTTTGAAACTACGAGATCCTTCACTCCGTTTACCCTGAGCAAGTCGAGGGGTTCAGGATGACCGACTTTCTGACCTCTCCCTATTTTAAATGTTTCGTCAGCCCGCCTTGGCGGGCTGACGATTCGAGTGTCGGGATTCATCCTGAAGGAGAAGCTCCCGACACAACCTAATAAACTCATCTGTCCCCTTGTTTGGGAGTGAAATTTAGTATCTAACAAGATTAAGAAGGTCTAACCAGCCGATTTTGTTCCTTCAGCTAACCAATGGATGAATAGCGAAAACCATCAGCCGCTAATTTCTGCCTAGATTACATTTTACATAATTTATTTATCTTTTGGGGGGTGCTGATACGTATAAATGGACGTATGTCTAAGTTAAGTTTCTTTTTCCTAACAAGTTAGGCAGAAGAGTTTAACATTTTACTTGACTTTTGTAAAGCAAACCTATATTTAATACACCCATGAAACTAATCCTGAAGGAACTCAAAAACGGGATAAACCATTTCAGCTTTAAAACTGAAGGGGTGGATTTAGATATAAAGCCGGAGGAAATCGATTTTGCCTCTGAGGTGAAATTGAAGTTTTCGGTCCTCAAGGCCGGCAACAGCTTAAACTGCCAAGGAGAAATCAAAGCCCGCTTAAAACTGGAATGCGGCCGCTGTCTGACGGAATTTGTCCAGCCGGTCACCTCCAGGATTGAATTTATCTTAGAAATGGACGATGAGAAGATAGGGATGGATACCCAGGATGACGATTATCAGTTTATTTCAAAAGAAACCATAAGTTATGACCTAAATCCCAGGGTGCGGGAAGCTATGATTCTGACTTTACCTATAAAACCGTTATGCCAGGAAGATTGCAAAGGATTATGTCAATTTTGCGGAAGCAATTTAAACCAGAAAACCTGTAGTTGCAGCCAAGAAGCAGTCGATTCCAGATGGAACAAACTGAAAGAATTACTTAGCTAAAAATGGTTCGATAGTCAATAATGGTCATAATCAAACATAATCAATTATAGTTATTATGTTTGACTATAATTGATTAACAATAATATCATTATAGTCAACAATACTCAAGGATATTATTATTGTTGACTATCCTTGAGTATTGACTATTGTTGACCATAAACTCACCATAAAAGGAAGGTTATGCCATTACCAAAAAGAAGACATTCCAAAGCCAGGGGGAGAAAAAGAAGAACCCATTGGAAGTTAGCAGCTCCCAATGTGACCGAATGTTCTCATTGTCATCAGCCCAAGCTCCCTCACCGGGTCTGTCCGCATTGCGGATATTATAATAATAAAGAAGTGATTCCGGTCGAAACCTCCAAACCTGCTAAAAAAACATGAACGGACCGGTTAAAATAGCTTTAGACTCCATGGGCGGAGATTTTGCTCCTTCGGTTTTAGTTAAAGGAGCAATCTTGGCTCACCAGGAATCCAACGGAGATTTCCGCTTGATATTGGTCGGAGATGAAGTTAAAATTAAGGAAGAATTGAAGAAAATGGGGGCGGAGGGGCTTCCCTTTATCATTCAACAGGCCTCGGAATCCATCCGGATGGATGAGTCGGCTACTTTGTCCTTAAAGAAAAAAGATTCCTCCATTGCGGTAGCCATGCAGATGCAGAAGGATGGGGAAGCGGATGCGGTGGTCTCGGCCGGGCATACCGGAGCGGTCATGACCTCGGCTTTAATCACTTTAGGTCGGATAGAAGGAATTTCCCGACCGGCCATAGCCACTTACATGCCGACCCAAAGAGAAAAAGACGGTGTACTGGTCTTAGACGTGGGAGCCAATTCCGAATGCAAAGCCCAGCATCTGTTGGAATTCGGAATCATGGGCTCCATTTATTCCGAGTCGGTTCTAAACAAATCCAACCCCCGGGTGGGGCTTTTGTCCATCGGTGAGGAATCCAACAAAGGCAACGACCTGATTTTATCATCCCATAAACTCCTTTTGGAATCCCAGCTAAATTTTGTGGGAAACGTGGAGGGGAACAAAATCTTGAAAGGCTCCTGTGACGTGGTGGTCTGCGACGGCTTTGTCGGAAATGTGATGCTGAAATTTGCCGAATCCATAGACGGGTTTTTGACCTCCATCGTCAAAAAGCAGATTAAAAGAAACCTTTTCTCCAAATTGGGAATTTTATTTCTGCAGGCCTCTTTAAGAAGATTAAGAAAAGTTTTAGATTATTCAGAGTACGGCGGAGCTCCTCTTTTAGGTATAGACGGAGTTTGTATCGTGGCGCACGGAGGTTCCTCCCCCAAAGCCATCAAAAATGCCATTAAAGTTGCCTACCATATGTCCAAAAAGAATGTCAACTTCAAAATCAAGGAAGTTTTGAGTTCCTACTGGCAGAGGATAAGAAAATAATTTTTGGATGACCTTTCCAGGTCCGAAACTTAATTAGTAAAACAAATCCTAAAGGATGGCGTAGCCAAAACCGCATGTCTGATTTAGCTTATTTATTTCCCGGTCAGGCCTCCCAATACGTGGGGATGGGAAAGGACTTATATGAAACTTTCCCCCACATTAAAAATTTGTATAATCAGGCCAACGAAATCTTGGGATTTGATATCGCCAAGATTTCTTTTGAGGGACCTAAAGAGACTCTGCAACAAACCCAGTATACCCAGCCGGCTATTTTTGTTCACTCGGTTGCGGTTTTGAAATTGATTCAGGAAAACGGTCTAAAACCGGCTCTGGTGGCAGGCCACAGCTTGGGAGAATATTCGGCTCTGGTTTGTGCCGGAGTCCTACCTTTCGAAGATGGACTCTGGGCAGTGGGAAGGCGGAGTTTTTTTATGCAAGAGGCCTGCGAAGAAAAAAAAGGAACCATGGCGGCGGTGATTGGGATGTCCATCGAGGAAGTTTTCGACTTAGGCAAGCAGGTTCAAAATGTCGGAATAGTTCAACCGGCCAATTTTAATTCTCCGGACCAGATTGCCATTTCGGGAGATTATCCGGCCGTGGAAGCGGCAGTAAAATTAGCCAAAAGCCAGGGTAAAAAAGCTCTGCTTTTAAACGTAGGGGGAGCTTTTCATTCCCCTTTAATGGCCTCTGCCAAAGAAAAGCTGGAGAAAGCCCTGCAAACTATTGCTTTCAAAGATGCTCAAATTCCGGTGGTTGCCAATGTCACCGCCAAAAAAGTAAGTCAGGGTGATGATATCCGATATCTGTTGACCGACCAGTTGACCAAACCGGTTCTATGGTTGCAGTCTTTGCAATATATGTACCAGCAAGGAGTAAGAAATTTTGTGGAAATCGGTCCGGGAAGGGTCTTACAAGGATTGGTGCAAAAGACTTTACCGGGAGTTACGGTATTCGGTATCGACAGTAAAGAAGATGTAGCGAATTTTGACCCGCCCAAGGCGGGCCAAACTTTGAAAGTTTAACTCTCAAGTTCTGTCAGCCACTAATTAACACAGCATGAATTTAAAAGGCAAAACTGCCATAGTAACCGGGGGTGCCAAAGGTATCGGAGAAGCCATTGTCAAACGACTGCATCAAGAAGGTGCCAATGTGGTTATCGTAGCCCACAAAAGCTATGAACCGGCCCTGAAATTGGCTGAAAGTTTAAATGGAAAATCCGAATCTTCTGCTAAGGCGGTTGCCTTTCAAACCGACGTGGCTAATTTCGACCAGGTCGCTAAAATGATAGAGGAAGCTGCCAAACAGTTTTCCACGCTGGATATTTTAGTCAACAATGCCGGCATAACCAAAGATAATCTTTTAATCCGGCTTTCCGAACAGGACTGGGATGCGGTTTTAGACACCAATTTAAAAGGGGCATTTAATACCATCAAAGCGGTCTCACGCTATATGCTCAAACAGAAATCCGGCCGAATCGTAAATATCTCCTCGGTGGTTGGAATAATGGGGAATGCCGGGCAGGTGAATTATTCCGCCTCCAAAGCCGGTTTGATCGGCTTAACCAAATCAGTTGCCAAGGAATTAGCTTCCCGCAATATCACCGTCAATGCGGTGGCACCCGGTTATATTTTGACCGATATGACCGAGAAAATGTCCGAGGAGGCCAAGACAACTTTGCTCTCCTTAATCCCCTTAAAAAAACCGGGGACTCCGGAAGATGTTGCCAGCCTGGTAGCTTTCTTAGTTTCAGACCAGGCTTCGTATATTACCGGTCAGGTTATCCAGGTCGACGGCGGGATGTTAATGTAATATCAGTCATAGACTTATGCTACTGCATGCTGCTGCTAAAGAAAAAGTAATTGACTTTGAGATTTTTTTATATATATTGGTTGGTTTTTAAAAAGCTCTAAAGTAAGTTAACCTAAAGAGAATATTTTTTAGCCAAATTTGTAACTGGCAAACACCATAAAAGGAGGGAAACATGTCAGTGGAGCAGAGGGTCAAGGAGATTATTGTAGAACAGCTGGGTGTGGATCCGGAACAGGTAGCTGCCGAAGCGGCTTTTGTGGAAGATTTAGGAGCCGACTCCCTGGACACGGTGGAGCTGGTTATGGCTTTAGAAGAGGAGTTCGACCTGGAGATTCCGGACGAGGATGCGGAAAAAATAGTGACCGTGGGAGATGCCGTAGAATATATCGAGAAACATATCAGCGAAAAATCCGAAACCCCGGAAGAAGAAGCTTAAGCTCTCCAACAATATCGGATACAGCTTCGCTAAATGGTCAACAATAGTCAATAATGTACTATTAATGACCATTATTGACTATAGAGATAAAGGAGTTGGCTTTGAAAAAAAGAGTAGTAATTACAGGTATGGGGGCGCTTACTCCGGCGGGGCATTCGGTCAGCGAGTTTTGGGAAAATCTCAAACAGGGAAAATCCGGAGTCGCCAGAGTCACCCGCTTTGAAGTCAACGGTTTTCCCACCGAAATTGCCGCCGAAGTAAAAAATTTCGACCCCGCCAAATATATCGAAAAAAAAGAAGCCCGCAAAATGGACCTGGTGGAGCAGTACGCCATCGCCGCGGCCCAACAAGCGGTGGATGATGCCGGAATCAGTTCCGAGAAAACGGACCCCCACCGCATCGGTGTGGTTATCGGTTCCGGTATAGGAGGAATAGATACTTTAGAAAAACAGCATAAAAATTTAATGACCGGCGGGCATAACCGGGTCTCCCCGTTTTTTATTCCCATGATGATAATCGATATGTGCGCCGGTTTGGTGGCTATGCGCTTCGGTTTTAAAGGACCGAATTACGCCACGGTTTCGGCTTGCGCCTCATCGGCCCATGCCCTGGCCGATTCTTTTAAAATAATTCAAAGAGGCGAAGCAGATATAATGCTGAGCGGAGGTTCGGAAGCCACCATAACTCCGCTTTCCATGGCCGGGTTTTGTTCGGCCCGGGCTATGTCGACCCGCAACGACCAGCCGGAAAAGGCCTCCCGACCTTTTGACAAAGAAAGAGACGGTTTTGTGATGGGAGAAGGTTCAGGTATGCTGGTTTTGGAAAGTTTAGATTCGGCTTTAGCCCGAGGGGCCAAAATTTATGCCGAAGTCATCGGATCCGGCATGACTGCGGATGCCTATCATATCACAGCACCGTCCCCCACCGGAGAAGGGGCCTGCAATGCCATGAAAATTGCTTTAAAAGATGCCGACCTTCAACCTCAAGAAGTAGATTACATCAATGCTCACGGAACATCCACCGGTTTGGGTGATATTTCAGAAACCTTAGCCATCAAAAATGTCTTCGGAGAGCATGCTCATAAGTTAGCGGTCAATTCCACCAAATCCGTCATCGGACATCTATTAGGAGCGGCCGGAGCGGTGGAGGCCATCGTCTGTGTAAAAACCATCCAGGATGGTATCCTACACCCTACCATAAATCAGGAAGTGCCGGACCCGCAATGTGACTTGGAGTATGTCCCCAATTCCCAGAGGAAAAAAGAAATCAAGGTGGCTTTGAGCAACTCCTTCGGATTCGGAGGTCACAATGTCACTTTGGCGGTCAAAAAATATCAGGCCTAATTTTAGATGAAGTTCAAATGGTTTTCCATCTTCAAAAAAAGTCCTCCCCCTGCGGAAGCTTGCCTAGCAAAACTGCAAAGAAAAATCTGCTACGACTTCAAAAATCTACAGTTACTCAAAGAAGCCCTGACTCACAAATCTTATATTAAATCGAGCAATTGCCCCAACTTAGATCCCAACGAACGTTTGGAGTTTTTGGGGGATTCAATTCTGGGACTGGTAATTTGTGAATATCTATACAAAAAATTTCCCGAAAAGTCCGAGGGGGATTTGACCAAGCTGAAAGCCGGTTTGGTCAACGAAGCCACCCTAAGCCACATCGGCCGGAATTTGGGTTTAGGAGAATTTTTATATCTTAGTCCGGAAGAAGAAAAATCCGGAGGCCGGGAAAGACCTTCCCTGATTGCCGACGGCCTCGAAGCTTTGATCGGGGGAGTTTACCTGGACGGAGGTTTGAAGGCAGCCAATCAGCTAATCGGTTCCCAGATTCTGACCCGCTTCCGAGAGCTGACCGACGATAAAGAGAATTTCAACTATAAAGGAGAGCTGTTGGAATATCTGCAGGCCTTGGGATGGGGGATGCCGGAATATCAGATTGAAGAGGTGGTGGGGCCGGATCACCAGAAAAGATTCACTATTTCCGCTGTTGCCAAAGGGGAAAAATTGGGAGTAGGAGAAGGGGCCAGCAAAAAAGAAGCAGAGCAAAAAGCGGCCAAAATGGCATTGGAAAAGCTTTTGGAGCATAAAAAACATTAGAATTAGCACTATATTTGGGCTTTCTTCGTCATTTTTCGCCAGTCCATTATTATTTTGTCTGACAACGGAGTAGGGCTTATCTTTCAGCAAAAAGAAGGGTTTCGACGGAAATTGGCGACTCTGAAAAAAAGTAGATAACTTTTCCGCTTCAATAGTGAGAATTTGAGCAGAGATTGAAGCCTAAACGGATTTGATTTTGGGCATGCTTTTTGATTAACCAATGAAAGGGCTGAAATATGAATATCATCGTCTGTATCAAACAGGTTCCTGAAATTGGGTTAGTAAAAGTTGACCCGCAGGAAAAGAAGATAATTTTCCAGGATTCACCCGGAGTGTTGAACCCCTTTGATGTCTATGCAGTGGAAGAATCTTTACGGATCAAAGAAAAAAGAGGGGGGAAAATTTATGCCTTATGTTTAGGGGGACCGGAATCTGAAGTTTGTCTGCGGGAAGCTCTTTCTTTGGGAGTAGATGAGGCAGTGTTACTATCGGATGAAAAATTCAAAAACCTGGATGCCTATCTGACTTCCTTTGTTCTGGCCCAGGGGATAAAAAAAATAGGGGACTATTATCTGGTTTTATTCGGCAAACAGGCCGTGGATGGGGACAGTTCTTTGATTCCGGCTGAAGTGGCCGAATGGCTGGATTTACCCCAGGTGATTTTTGTCAAGAAATTTGTAGAGTTGACGGATAATACGGCCAATGTCCGGCGCATGACAGAAGACGGATACGACCTGATAGAGACCAGTTTACCGGCAGTCATCTCGGTGGTCAAAGAGATTAACGAACCACGTCTGCCTTCCCTCAAAGGAAAAATGAGAGCCAAATCTGCCAAAATAACAGTCTGGAATACCCAAGATTTGCAGGTGGAGGAGAACCGATTGGGCGAAAACCAAAAATCGGCTCAAAATATATCAGTTTCTCCTCCACCTCCTAGACCTAAAGGTGAAATTCTAGAGGGTTCCCCGGAGGAGATTGCCGAAAAGTTAGCCGCCAAATTAAGAGAAGCCCAGGTGATTTAGGTTGCTTAAAACTTGGAAATTTCTTTACTCCGGAGAAGGTGACCCGTTTTTCAATCTGGCTCTGGATGAAATTCTGTTCTTTGAAAATCAAAAAAGGGACTCTGTCCCCGTGTTGCGGATTTACGGCTGGGATAGACCGGCCATCTCCATCGGCTATTTTCAAAATGTGAACCGGGCTTGTAACCTGGCAGAATGCCAAAAACAGAATCTACCCGTTATTAGGAGAATAACCGGCGGCAGAGCTGTTTTTCACGGAAAGGATTTGACCTATAGTCTGGTGGGCTCAAGTGAACGGTATCCGGAATTAGGTCAAAACGTTTTGGAAACCTACCACAAAACCAGTCAGGCCTTCTTACAGGGGTTAAAAATGTTAGGTATTGAGTGTGGCTGGGAAAAAGGGAAAAAATCAGAAAACGGCAAAAAATCTACTTGGCCCTGTTTTGCCTCAACTTCTATATATGAGGTAACCCACTTAGGGAAGAAACTTATCGGAAGTGCTCAAAAAAGAGTCGGCAGCCGGTTCATTCAGCAAGGTTCTCTACCCTTAAGTTCCGTGACGGCAGCCCAAAAAATCTTTTTGGGCAACGGAGAAAATGCAAATAACGGCTTCGACAAGAAATTCACCAGTTTGAGCGAGGCTTTAAACCAAAAAATTAATTTACCCGAAGTGGCCCGAGTTTTGAAATCTGCCTGGGAAAAGTTCTGGAAGATTGAGCTGGTGGAAATGGAGTTGACTCCCCGGTTAATCCAGCAGACGCAAGAGTTAAGGGACCGTAAATATAGTCAAGGGGAGTGGAATTACCTGAAATAGACCAATTTTGGGGAACTGCTTAAAGCTTTTTGCGGTTATGGTAATGTTGAGGAATAAAAAATACAGAAATAGCCAAAAAAGACTTGACAAATGAAAGCAAAAATAGCTAATTGTCGGTCTTAGGTAGAAAAGAAAATCAATTCTTTTTTTGTGAAAGGAGTACCATGAAATCCAAAAGTTCAAAATTCATTATTTTATTTTATGTTTCAGCATGTCTTATAGCGGCCACAGTTCTATGGGCCGGTGATACCGGCAAAATTAAAGGTGTGGTCTTGGATGCCAAAACCAAGCAGCCTTTGCCGGGAGCCACCGTCACGGTGGAAGGAACTACTCTGGGAGCGGTATCGAGGACAGAGGGGGATTATCACATTCTGAATGTTTCCCCAGGAACTTATACGGTTAAAGTTACTTACGTTGGATATCAAACCGTGCTGCTGACAGATATCCGAGTTAGCTCAGACGTTACAGCGGAAGCGAACTTCAACTTAGCCGAAGCCCCCATTGAAATGGCCCCCATCGAAGTCTCCGGTCGGAAAGTGATCGATAAATACGAAACCGCTAACTTAAGAAGAATCTCCACCGACCAGATTAAAAACATGCCGGTCAAAAACGTGGACGAACTTTTAGCCACCCAGGTCGGGTTTGTCACCAAAAACAACGAACTGCATGTCCGAGGGGGCAGAGCCGGGGAAGTCTTATACATGGTGGATGGAGTGGCTACTCGGGATCCGTTGGGTGGTCTGGGAGCCGTTAAAGGCGGAATGAGCATCTCCTCTCAAAACATTGAAGAGGTCTCTGTCCTCAAAGGAGGATTTGACGCGGAATATGGCAACACCCAATCTGCCATAATCAATATCGTTACCAAAGAAGGAAATCCCACCGCCACCAAGGGTTATTTTGAATTTCTGACCGATGATTTGGGCGATTCCAAACTGAACAAATATTCTTTCAACACCGATCGAGTGGAATTGCAATTGAACGGTCCGGACCCTCTCATAAGCAAACATTTGTTACCAGCTTTGGGGATAAAATTTTTGGGAGACAAATTGACTTATGTGGTAAGTTTCGATGCCTTCAAGACCGACGGTTATACACCCATCAACAAATATGCTCCCTCTCACCTCCAAAGGCAGTTCAGGCAAGACGACTTATTCAGCTGGTCAAAGTTCGGGTTTAGCGGAACCGGAATAAAAATTCCGGAAAGAATGTACAATCAGTACACCGGGTCAATTAAGCTGGCTTACAAAGCCACCCCATCCAAGAAATTGGTCTTTTCTTATAAAAGAGATGTCAGCCGCTATTCGCTCTTTTTCAATCCCTCTTACGAAACCCGGGGACAAATAGACCTCTGGCAATACAGGTACGCCGCCGGTAACGTGCCCCAATACCAGGAAGAAAGAAAGCTTTTGAGCTTGCAGTATACCCACAACGTCAGCAGGAATACTTTTTATGACATTCAGCTGAGCAAATTTGACTACGACTTTTTGCAGCAGCCCGGCGATCCCAATAATCCCGGGGGAGGGTTGGTTCCGGGGGATTATCTATTCCGCGAGGAATGGGAGCGCTTTACAGATGTTAATACCAACGGGGTCTGGGATGCCGCCGAAAGGTTCTGGGATGTCAACGGCAATGGAAAATATGATATAGGCGAACCGTTCGTAGACAGCAATAAAGGGAAAAACGGAATCTGGGACCCCGGTGAGCCGTTTACGGATAGAAACGGAAATGGCATCTTCGAGCCGGGTATAGATGACTTTGACGAGAGCTTGCAAGATTTGAACGGAGACGGGATCTGGAACGGGCCCGAGCCATTTGTAGATACAGACAGCAACGGACGGTTTGATCCGGAAAGATCCTCCATTGCGGCCGGCGAAACAGGAATCGACTTCCCCGAACCTTTTCTGGACGGAGACATCAATCTGGGGGAGCCCTTTATAGATGTGGATGGGAACGGTATTTATGAGGAACATGAGCCCTTTATCGATTTAACGCCCAAGGATGGAATATGGAACCCGGGTGAGCCCTGGGTCGAGCGGATTTTCAACGGCTACTATGACAAAGTGTTGGATATATTTACCACCGACATTGACTCAGCAGTGAATATGGACTTAAATCATAACGGAAGCTATGACGGCCCCAATGATCCCTGGTTACCGGGTGTCCCCTATGTGGACCGGAATAAAAACGGCAGATTTGATGACATCAACCGGACCTGGGATCCGGGGGAACCGTATACCGATCTGAACGGAAATGGCCAGTGGGATAATTCGGATGGATTTTTCGACCGGGGAGGAGAAAGAAGACAGTATTATCAAAATCGTCACAGCACCTTATGGACCTTGAAATTTGACCTGACCAGCCAGCTTCGCAAGGAGCATGAAATCAAAACCGGAGCCATGATTGAATACAACCGGCTTTCCTATGCGGATATAAGATATCCCTATGATAGATATAATGGCCTTTCCGATAACGGACCCTGGCCCGACCACGGATTGTTCCGGAATTTCTATGTGCGGGAGCCTACCCGGGGAGCCATGTATATTCAGGACAAGCTGGAGTATGGTACTATGATTGCCAAGCTGGGCTTGAGGTACGACTTTTACGTCCAGTCCGAAGACATCTACCAGTTGGAAGAAGAGATAAGAGAGCAGCAAAGATTGACCCGGGAAACCATTGTCCGGGGACGCGACAAAATTTCACCCCGCTTGGGGGTATCTTATCCGGTGACCGACAAAGCCAAAGTATATTTTAACTATGGACATTTCTACCAGCTACCGGAGTTTCAGTTCATTTATGCCAGAGGGACTCAAGGCTCCACGGCTGCCAGACTGGTAGGAAATTTTAATCTGGATTTCCAAAAGACCGTTTCCTACGAATTGGGTATCCAATACGCACTTTCCGACGTCTATCGTTTGGACCTGTCCGGATTTTACAAAGATATATATGGACTCCTAAACACCAGGCAGGTCACCAGCGGCACTTTTAGTACGAGTTTTTATGACAATGACGATTATGGACGGTCTAGGGGTTTGGAAGTGCAGTTGGATAAAACCTACGGGAATTATGTTTCGGGATACGTAAATTATCAATACGCTTTTGCTTATGGGAAGAACTCGGCCGAAGTGTCCAATTACTACGCTGCCTCCGCGGGTGGTGTGGAAAAGATTCCTTTGCAGGAGTTTCCCTTGGACTGGGATGTTCGTAACCAGATTACGGTAAATACCGACATCCTGATAAATAAAGGGGACCACCCTAATCTTTTCGGGCTTAGGATGCCGGACAACTGGGGAATTAATATATTATGGCAGTACCGCACCGGTTATCCGTTTACGCCAACCCGAAATTTCCCCGGAGAATACATTTTCTTGGTGGGAGCCCAGGACCCGCCCAAGAATTCCAAAAGAATGCCGGCCACCAGCAAGGTTGATTTGAGATTCCACAAGGATTTCAGCGTCTGGAAACTGAATTACTCTTTCTCCCTGTGGGTTAACAACGTCTTTGATAAGAGAAATGTAATCAATGTCTATCCCAACACCGGCCGACCGGATACGGCCCAAAATCCTAACGGCATAGTTCTGACCGGACGAGAAATTGACCGCTCACCTTTGAACTATGAATATGGGCGTAACATCAGAGTGGGATTATCGATGCAGTTTTAGTGGAAAAGCATAACCGATATTTTTAGCTCAAAGAAGAGTGCTTAGAAAATCTGGAGAATTACTAATATGTTCGCAGGAGGAACGCATCATGTCCTATAAAAGGAACGTAATTTTACCCATCAAGATCATAATTCTAACAGTTTTTTTAATTTCAGCTTTTGCCCTCAGCGAAGCCAGAATGAAAGACAATAGTCACAAGTTACCCTATAAAACCCCTTCGACTACGGCTGACCCCTTGAATCAAACCAGAGTACATAATGTGGGGAATATGTGGCTGTCGATTACCAATTACGGGCAATTTGGTTCCCAAGGGGGCAGAAGTTTTCGGGATGGGTGCACCGGACTATTCGCTCCTTCCTGTCAGTTTCCAGCCGGTTCCGGAATTGAATATCTTTTTACAGGTGCTATCTGGATAGGGGCGGTGGTCAATGACACCGATACTTTGGTATCGGTGGGGTTTGATGGTTGGCAGTCAGTTTCGGAAATGAATGCCTCGAGCACTGTCCCCCTAATCTCCCGAACCACCAGGCCAGGGGGGTATCGTCACGGGAGTTGTGTGACTGACTATGATTCGGCTTTAGCCATTTCCGAATTGGATTTTATCGGGATCTATTACGACACCATAACCGACCCCTCCATTGTGGGTGCGGACCCCATAGATGGCCCGCATCGACCGTTATTTATGGAGGTTACCCAGAAAAGTTACAGTTGGAGCTATGATTATGCCAAAGATTTCGTGCTGTTTGACTTTTTCATAAAAAATGTCGGTCCCACCCGGCTGAAAAACCTTTTTATGGGAATCTACCTTGATGCGGATGTGTATAATCCGGATGTGGAGGGAGGCGGTTTTACAGACGATGTCTGTGGGTTTCGCTTGGCGGTTACTTCCACTTTGGGTCCGCCTTATGAAGATACCATTAACGTGGCCTGGATAGGTGATAATGATGGACGCACCCTGAGCAGGCAGGAAGGGGATGTTTTTCAAGATAACATGAGCCCCACCGGTGTCACCGGGACCAGAGTGGTCAGATCTCCTTCCGAAGACATTCAGTATTCCTTTAACTGGTGGGTTTCCAATGCCAATCCGGGCTTGGACTTTGGACCCTGGAAACAGTCGAATCTAGTTCGACGTCCCAACTATTTCGTTCCCAACGGCCAATCCGGAACTCCGGAGTCCGACCGCTCCAAATACTTTATCATGAGTAACAATGAGTTTGATTATGACCAGTTGTTTGCGGCTCTGGCAGACATTTGGGAGAGAGAGGGTTGGGTGAATCAGAAACAGATTACCCCTACCAATCTGGCTGATGTTGCCGACGGTTTTGACACCCGCTATTTACTCTCCTTTGGACCGTTCACGGTCGACCCGGATGAAACCCTGCCCTTGACCTTAGCCTACGTGGCTGGCAAGGAATTCCATGTGGGGCCGCATGATTTCGATGGCTATGCCGCCACCGACAGCGCGGCGGTCTTCAATTTTTATGATAAACTTGATTTTACAGCCTTCGGAGTCAACGCCCAGTGGGCTTCCTGGGTCTACGACAATCCCGGGGTAGATACCGACAACGATGGATTTAGCGGAAAATTCAGAGTAATCGAAGGAGATACGATTTATTATACCGGGGACGGGGTCCCTGATTTCAAAGGACCGCCGCCGCCGGCGCCGCCGGAATTAAGTTTTGAAAGCGAATCCGGCCGGGTGAAGCTAAAATGGAATGGCCGAGAAACCGAGGAAGGTGCTGACCCCTTTACCAACGAAGTCGATTTTGAGGGATATCGGGTCATGTTGAGCCGAACCGGCTTGGTGACGGATTATGCGCTTTTGGATTCTTATGACAAGATTGACTATCGACTGCACTATTTCGACAAAGTCAAGAGGAAATGGGTCTATAAGCTGGCCTCATTGAGTTTGGATTCCCTGATTACCCTATTCCAGCAGGATGACCCCTGTGGAGGAAATAGGCCCTGCCCTTTTGATACGCTGTCCTTCTGTCTGGACCCCAATAACTGCAGCGACAAGGACGTTTTGCGCTGGACCAGGAGTCATCCCTATGTTTATCAGGCCACCGCCAAAGACACTTTGGTAATCAGTCCCAGTTTCAAAATTTATACTCATACCGACCCCGAGACCGGCCAACAGTCGAAGGATTCGGTTTATTTCGATATGCAGGACTGGAACCAGGATTTGTTACAACTGAAGACCCTGTATAAAGACACGCTGAATGCTTCCAAGACCGGACCGGACCCGGCCAAAATTGCCAGAAGAGACAGTCTTTTGACGGGTCTAATAGGTCCCCAGGATTCTATCTTAGTTGATGGTGAATGGATCTTTCGCTATTATGATTATGAATATGATATTCCCGGTTTAGCTCCCAGCCAGCCAGCTTACCTGGCGGTGACCACTTTTGACTACGGGAACCCGCTCACTAATCTGGCCTCCCTGGAGACCAGCGCCCTGGCCAACTCCAAATTAATTTATCCCATCGATTCTCCCCAAAAAGCGGCCGCTTCCAACAAAAAAGTGGCGGTATATCCAAATCCCTATAAAATTACGGAGGATTATTCCAATTTCCCTGGATCCCTGGATGACCCTTCCCTCCCAGCCGGCAGAAAAATCCATTTCATAAATCTGCCACCCCGTTACACCATTAAAATTTTCACTTTGGCGGGAGATGAGGTGGTAACCATAAGACAGGGGCAGTCCCGCACTAATAATTGTGCAGCAGACGACAACCCGGACGATGCCCACGACACTTGGTGTCTTTTGTCCAACAACAGCCAGGCCGTAGTTTCGGGAATCTATCTTTTTACGGTGGAGGCTCCCGGGGTTAAGAGTCAAATAGGAAAGCTGGTTATTATTAAATAGTTGAAAAGGAGATAAGCTATGAAGAAATTTGAAATAGTTTTATTGGGTTTGATAACGCTGGCTTTTCCGTTTGAATCGCTGTGGGGACAAGCTAAAACCGGAACGGCCGGGGCCAAATTTTTGCAGGTGGGGGTTTCGGCCCGAGCGGTGGGTATGGGAGAGGCCTTTTTGGGGATAGCTGACGACGCTTCCGCCATTTTCTATAATCCGGCTGGCCTGACCTGGGTGCCGGGAAAACAAGCCATGTTCACCCATATAAGTTATCCGGCTGACATTACCTTCGAATTCGGCTCCTTTGTGTTTCCTTTTCCCAAATTGGGAGGGGTGGTAGGTCTGGGATTATATGTGCTGGATGCCGGAGATATTCCCCTCACCGATTATGGCTACCCTTCCCCGGATTTTTCCAGCGGAGAGACATTCAGTCCCAGAGATTACGCGGTGACTGTAAGCTATGCTCGCTTTTTGACCGACCGTTTGAGCTTAGGGATCACCGGTAAATATATTGCCGAACTTTACGGAGACGGTTTCTTCAATGTCACCAACGGGGTGAATGAAGATTTCAGAGCCACCGGCTGGGCCGCGGATGTGGGGACAATTTATAATACAGGATATAGAGGTCTGCGAATCGGCATGATAATTTCTAATTTCGGCCCGGACTTAAAATTTGTGAGAGAAAGTTATCCTTTACCTATCGACTTTAAATTCGGAGGCTCCATCGATATTGTCAACAATCACCAACACCGAGCCGTTTTCGCCGCTGAATTGAGCCATCCCAGTGACAACTTGGAGAAATATCGAGCCGGAATGGAGTACTGGTTTGAGAACTGGGTGGCGTTGAGAATCGGCAATCAATTCAGCCACGACGATTATGTGGGTGGTATTGCTTTGGGTGCCGGATTAAAGTTCAAGAATCTGATCGCCAAAGAAGTCAAAATCGACTACGCCTTCCAGGATGCCGGGGTTTTATCTACCTACCATCGATTTTCACTGCTCTTGGCATTCTAAGGGAGGAAATAAGATTATGAAAAGAAGCTTTTGGCTTGTCAGCATAGCCGTATTAGTTTTTTCGACATTATTGTTTTATCACTGTTCCAAAATAACCGGCGACCGTCCAGCTAATGTTCCTCCGGAGATATCGTTTGCCAATGTCCCGCCGGACAGCACCACGGTTTCTTTCAAACCCACGGTGTACTGGTTCGGGAAAGATATTGATGGGTACGTGGCCGAGTATCAATACGTGGTAGTCAAGCTTTCCCAACTGGGAGCTTTGGGATTAAACGCAGACGGGTTCGTCAATATTTTGAAAAACTTTGGGGGTTTCAACTGGGTGGCTAGCTGTTCTTTGTGGGCCGATAGTTTGGAGGTTTTGGGAGAAGAAGGAATTGAAGGAATTGCCCTAGTCACAGAAAGAGGAAGAGGACAGACCAGTGCCCAAGTCCAGCTTTTCGCTTCGCCGGATAGCGTAGTTTTCGTCCAGCAATATATTTTCTTGAGAGCGGTCGATAACCTGGGGGCTTCCTCCATCGTCCTCTACCGATTGTTCAGCAGAAATAATCATGCCCCCAATACCAAGATTGAAGGGTTTAATACAACCGAGGTTCATTACAGTCTGCCAGAGACCACTGCCACCTGGAAGGGGATAAAAATTGACTGGACCGGATCAGACTCATCTGATTATCCAAGGGTTCAACCTGAGTTTGAATACCATATTGAGCTTTATGGTCCTTTTCCGAGTAAGGCCAGTATAGACACCATTAACCCAGATCCTAACAAACTTCTGGCTGACACGGCTTGGGTTCCCTGGAAAACTGTGATTTTACCCAAAGGAATCCACCCCTCCTTGGCAACCTTGGAGACCGGCTGGTATCTTTTCAGAACCAGAGCCAGAGATGATGCCTTGATTCCCGACCCCACTCCGTCCACGGCCGTCTTCTTGGTCATCAGACCGGCCTGTAACAAGAATATTTTGGCTGTGGATGTCACTTATTATAGCCCGGCTCCCTTTGGATATGAACTGGACTCTGTCAAGGTGAGAAACTTTTATCAGACCATCTTCGCCAATGCCGGTGTTCCTATCAGCAATTCCGATTTTCTTTTCATCCGTTTGCGCGAATCTCCACCCGAATCTTTGCTTTCCCAGTATAAGATGATACTTTTGATTAACCATGATCTTCTAAACAACACTCCCAACGAGACTACCTTTTCTCAATTGATAAAATATCTGTCCGTGGGTGGTAAATTGTGGCTTATGGGAATGAATAATTTCAACGTAAGGTCCGGGTTTGCACAGAGGAGAGATTTGAAGAGCTTGTATGAAACAAATGCCAAACTATCCTTCCTCATGGGTTTCAATTTCTGTGGGGTAAAGGAGGTTTATTACGCTGACTGGACCTCTCTGGGAGACAGCGGCAACTGTCCCCCCTTGAGTCCGTCCTGCCAGGCACTTCCCAAGGACACCGCCTGGTATAGACAGCGAAATGAAGAATTCATTGGTGCTGACCCTCTTTTGGCCGGTTGGCCCAGCATAGAAACTGATACCCTGAAAGTGAAGGGTCTGACCACCAAGAAATCAGGGGTATCGTTAATCTTTTATGATAAACTGCCGGGGGTTGATTACAACACGGTAGGCGGCGTTTCCAACGCGGGGGAGGCCTTATATCTGTTTAATTCTTATAAAAGGAATGCCTCACCTTCGCATGGAAAACCGTGTGCCTTAAGATATGCAGGTCCTGCCTTTCAGGCCACCTACCCGGATGTTAATCTACGGGGAAAACCTATTTTCAGAACCGCCGAATTCACTTTTCCTTTGTATTATATGAACGAGAGCCAAGCCACGACCGCAACTGGTTTGATGCTGCAGTGGTTCAATCTTACGGAATGTAATTTTCCCCAATAGCAGAGGCTGGCAGACCTGATACAAAAAGGAAGCTTGAGGTCTTAGTTCTTTACGGTCAGTTGTTTGAAGAGGACCAAAGCCGGTTTGAAATTTGGCTCTAAGGTCAGGGCTTGTTGCAAGGACTTTAGGGCCTTTTCTTTTTGGTTTAATTTCAAGTAGATTAATCCTAGGTTATAGTGATAGATGTGATTTTCTGGGTTTAGGTTGATAGCTTGTTGAAAATGGGCTAAGGCGGTTTCAAAGTCGTTTTTTATTTCGTAGACCTTAGCCAAGTTATTATGAGCATCTGCGAAAGTTGGTTTTAAAAGAAGGGCATTTTTAAAATTTTCTTCGGCTTTATTTAACTCCCCTTTTAAACCGGATATCAGTCCCAGATTGTAGAAACTGTTGGCTTTCATTTCAGTAAAATCTAAAGTGCTTTTCTCCAATCCGGAGATCTGGCTCAAATCATAATCTTCTTTTTTGAGCTGAGAAGTAGTCAGGACTAAGTTGAAATGCTCCCGGGCTTTCTCGAGTTGGTTTTTTCTCATATACAGAATTCCCAAGTAATAATGAATCTGCGTCGATTGAGGAATGATCTGGGTACCTGCCACAAGAACCGATTCGGCTTTCGGTAATTGATTTTGGACCTGATAAGCTGCGCTGAGGTTGAAATAAGCGAAAGGATAGTTGGGTCTCGACTGCAGGGCTTTTTGAGCAAACTGGATAGCCTGGCTGGTTTTCCCCTGCAATCTATACAATACCGAAAGATTGTTATAAGCTTTTTCATCTTGTGGATTTACTTTTATTTCCTCCAGAAACTCATTTTCGGCTGAGGTATAATTGCGCATGTTAAAAAAGATTACTCCGCGGTTCAAATGGGCCCTGGGAAGGGTGGGCTGTTTTTCTAAAGCGGTCCGGTACTGCAACAAAGCGTTTTGGTAATCTCCATTTTTAAGATAGACGTTCCCCAAACCGAAGTAAGATTGGGCGAAACTCCCTTTACCCACATCATAAAAATTAGAATTCACTAAAATCGCAAATATAAGCAGCAAAACTGCGCTGGCCATAATTCTTTTAATTTCTCTGGCCGTTATCATCCGGTAAAGTTCAATCAAAGCAAAACCGGCTAGAATTATCAAAAAGGGCAGAACCGGCAGGCGGAAGCGGGAGTTGACAAAAAACATCACCACTGAAAGCATATAAGATAAGATGAATAGTAAAATTAATTGGGTCTGGAGTCCTTTCCTGAAAGATAAAAAAATCCCCAAAAGCGCCAAGGGTCCGATTAACCAAAACCCCAAGAACAAAATTTTACTTAAACCCGAATACTGTTTAAAAAAATAGATATTCTGGTTGTTGGAAATTTCAAGCTTGTTCCAGAATAGATACAATTTTTTCAAAAGCAGATAAAGTGATTGTCCGGGCTGACTGAAAATAAAATTCCAGCCCTTCTTATAATAAAAATCGGAGACCCCGGAGGGCTTCAATTTCCTGTCTAAAGTTTTTTCAGCTATAAATTGACAATCGGTATATTCCCAGTCATCCCCTAGCTCCGGCATGATGGCTGACATTCCGTCGGATTGGGGGTTATTCCCGATATAAAAATTGATTCCTCCCTGAGAAGCAATCAAGACCGGATCATTGCCCACTAAATAATTTCGCAGAGTAACGGGGAAAATAATCAATATCATCCCGATTAAAATCCAGCCGTAAAAAATTGAAATTTTCAAGGCCGAAACCTGTTTTCTCAAGGCCAAAATCATCCACAGCAATAGAAATGGCAGAAAAATCAAAATATTGGGACGGGTGATGGCAAAAAGTCCTAAGATAACTCCGGAGAAAAACCAGGTAGCTGGTTTCAGGTTTTCGTAAGCTTTGAGTAAAAACCAGATTAATAGCAAACCCCAGAAAACCAAAAGAAAATCCAGCAATAGCTCGGCTTCATAATAAATAAAAATCCAGTAAATGGCGGCTAGGATACTGGCTAAAATAGCTACCTGGCGGTCAAATAATTTTTTCGCGACCAGAAAGATTAGAACCACCGACAAAGAGCCGATTAAATGCTGAATCAACCTGACTAAAAAAAGATGATGGCCGAAAATTTTATACAGAACCGCCAAAAAGTAAGGATAAAAAGGAGCCCGGAAAAAAACCTGATTTCCCATCCAGTCACCACCGGCTATCTGTTTAGCCCAGCTGTCGTGATACAAAGGGTCTAAGGTGAGGTTA
>Ga0326597_10002879_pt1 | contig 25419 bp, 21 predicted proteins | sample RVTome_12_FD_203789 | JGI IMG/M metagenome (GOLD analysis project Ga0326597, IMG submission 203789) | Soil microbial communities from uranium-contaminated site in the Upper Colorado River Basin, Wyoming, United States - RVT100D185 | ecosystem: Environmental > Terrestrial > Soil > Contaminated >... | reverse complement strand
AGCGAGAGTTGCCGGGTGGGTATTCTCCCACTGAGAACACGCGCCTTGTCACGGCGCACTTCAACAGGCTGTTAGGGGCAATCATGCGCGCGTCGCGATGTTGCATCCACAGTTTTCTCGCCGCTCTAGCGTTGTCGGCACCCGCCGCCTCGGCCGGTACGGTGTCGGGGGTCGTGCGCGACGATTCCCCTCCCACCGATCCGATCGCGGGTACCCGGATCACTCTTTTTGATGACTCGCTTTCGTTCTTCCAGGAGACCCGGACGGCCGGCGATGGCACCTTTTTGTTCACAAGCGTGCCGGAGGCAACCTACCGCCTCGGTGCGGCCAAGCTGCGGTTCGAGTACGCCGAAGCGGCCATCGTCGTGTCCTCGGGCGAAACCGTGCAGAACTTCGACCTCGCCCCCGAAACCCACCCTGGCGAGTGGGAAATCATCGGCACTACCGCCCCGGAGTTTCTGGACGCAACCGATATCGCCGTGCTGCTCCCCAATGGCGATATCTTCTATTGCCACGACACGGTCGATCCGATTCTCTTCGACCCGGTGGCCGGCACCAAGTCGTTCCCTTCGGGATCGTCCATACCGTCGGGCTGCATGAACGGCAGTCTTCTGCCCGACGGAAACGTGATATTCGTCGGCGGACAGGAAGGCGACGATCCCGGCGACTTCGTCTTCGCCGTGCCTTGGGTGCGAACCTTTGAACCCCAGGCAGATGCGTGGCAGCAACTGGCCGATCTCCAGCACGCACCGGGTCGCTGGTATCCCGGCATGACACGGCTGTCCGACGGTTCGTTCCTGGTGATGGGCGGCGGTCAATGCTGCAACGCCGCGCGGACCGACACGGCCGAGCGCTTCGACCTCAACGCGCAGACCTGGACGTACACGGGTTCCATGATCAACCCGGCGGAGTTCCCCCCTTCTGCGCTTCTCTACACGGGCGAAGTTCTGGCCACGTGGTGGCCTCCCCAGCTCTACAATCCGGCCACCGGCATGTGGCGCGCGACGGGGAACTTCAATCAACCTCAACGTAGCTGGCCCGGACACAGCGATCATTCGATTGTCGTGCTTGAGGATGGAAGAGTGCTGGCCACAGGCATACTCAAAGGCCCCGCCAACAACTCCGTTATGGGAGAGATCTACGATCCGGCCGACGAAACCTGGGGCCTGACGTCCAACCCGGGCCTGGTGCGGCTCCAGACGGAGCTCGTTCAGCTTCCCGACGGCCGCGTGCTGGTCGCGGGAGGTGAAACCGAGGCCGATCCGCCACCCGTGCCGGATACGCTCGGAATCGTAAAGTGGACTGACCTTTATGATCCCATGACCGATTCCTGGCGACGCGTCGCCGACATGAACCACTTCCGGGAATACCACGCGGTCACCCTTCTGGTACCCGACGGCAGAGTGCTGACCACCGGCGGAACGCGGATCAAATTTCAGGTCGGCCCCACGTCTAACGACATCGAGGCGTTTTCGCCGCCGTATCTATTCCGAGGCGTTCGCCCGCAGATCACGTCCGTCTCGTCTAATACCGTAGCACGCGGCGGCCAGCTTGCCCTCGAAATCAGTCCGGCCACACAACTGACGAGCGTGGTGTTGATGGGGGCGCAGACTACGACGCATTGGGTCGACGGTGGCATTCCGCGCCGCCTCGTGCTTCCGCTTCAGCAGAACGGCACGACGGTTACTGCCAGCGTACCATCCGATCCAAACGTGGCCCTGCTCGGTTACTACCTGCTTTTCGCAATGGTCGACGACGTTCCCTCCGAGGCGGTATTCGTTAAGGTCGTCGAAAGCCCGAATGTCCCGGCGCTTCCGGAATGGGGGCTGATTGCACAGGCCGCGCTGCTCCTAAGCGCCTTTTTGATTTCAAGAAAACTCTTTAACTGACGCGGGATCGTTGCACAATCGTCGAGCCGGTATTGCGCATTCCCGCCCAGCGGCGGCCTACTACTACAACGCTGAGATGGAGGGGATAGCGCGCGACTTGCACCTGTATATCAACGTGGAAGCCCGTTGAAACGGGCTGCCACGAGGTAGAAGGATAGGAAACGCGACGCGGCCGCGAGACCAGGCCTGAAGGGCCTGGCCTGTGAGCCCTGCGGGAAACGCCGCTGATGCGGCCAGCTTGACGAGTCTAGCGTAGTAGTACTACCAGCCTGTTGAAGAACTCCCCACGTATGTGGGACCACTCATGTGGGACAGACTTTCCAGTCGGTCATCTGGCCCGCAAGAAACGCGATTTGACGGATCGGACCCGCCGGAAGGCAGGCAGGAAACCCGTCCCACGGACTTCTTCAACAGGCTCCCGCAGGTCCATCGGAATCTACAGCCGGTCGTCCACGCTTTTCGTCGTTTCGGCCGCGGCCGCGCCGCCATCGTCTACAAGGACGATGACACTTTCGAGCTCATCGACCTGCTTCTCGTCGCCAGCCTCGAAGTCTTCGATGGTAAGGACGAATGAAGTTCCGGCAGCCAGCGTCAGCCAAATGAAGCAACGCGATATGCGCCTGCGCTATTGCGCGCCCAAGAGGCGCTCAGCTACAAGTCCAGCAGTATCCGCAACCGGTCCTCCACGCGCTCCATCGTTTCGGCCGCGATTGCGCCCAGGCGCCGCGCGAACCGCACCCGCGAAACGCAGCGCGGCTGGTCGCACTGGATGCAACTGTGATACTCCAGCCCGCCCTCCGGCGGGTACACCTCGATGTGCATCGGGATCTTGCGGACCGTAGTGGTAATTGGCACTATCACGATCAACTCCGCAGCCGTATGGTTGTAGCGGTCGACGGAGACCACCAGGGCCGGGCGCCGCTTGCCCTGCTCCAGGCCCGGATTCTGGCCGAGATCCACCATCCAGACGTCGCCTCGCGATGGCAGGGCCACGGTTCATCCTCCGTTAAGGGTGTACGGCAAGACTCCCAACGAACGTGAGACCGAATGTCGTGCGTGTTTAGCATGGGCGATTCTGCTCCCCTCCTTACCAAGGAGGGGTTGGGGGAGATTCACGCCGGCAACGAGAATCCCCCTTCGTCCCCCCTTGCTAAGGGGGGAAGCTGCGGAACCCTAAACACGGACGACTGTCCAGTCCGTCGTTGTCCCAGCGACTAGTCGTTTCCGCCGACCCTAATTCGGAATCGTCGAAACGCTCTATTCACTAACCATCCCGTCGCAAAGCGTTACGTCCCAATCTGCGCGCTCGGCTTCGAGTTCGGCACGCACCGGCTCATCCTGAACCAACCGCGCATACGCGGCGTGGGTTTCTTCAAGGATCTTCTGCCGGCGATACGCCTCGACCGCCTCCTCGGCTACACGCTGCATCGAACTGCCCGTCTCCTTGGCCATCACGCGCAGCGCGTCACGTGTCTCCGCCTTCACCCGCAGCATCGCCTTGTCGCCAGGTTTTTGTTTCCTTTCCACGTTGCGATTCCCCTTACGAGCCTTGCTTCCCCGCTAAGTATACAATAAGCGCATACAGTTTAGCAACCTGAAAATACCGCGATTCAGTATACGTTCCAGTAGGCCCAATACTTTGCCGTCAAGCGCCAGTAACGCGCCTCGTTTACGAACAGCAAACCCGGATGAAGCCGGAAGTACCACGACCTCCGATGTGCCAACCCGCCCGCGAACGAAGAACACATGGAAAAATGACATGGCCGTCTCTTGTTGTGCGAGACGCCTATGAACACATATTCAAGCTCTTGCGTTGCGGCTGGTCGGCGGGGACCGAACTTACACGGGTCGGGCATCGACGGGAGTGGATGGGAATCGAACCCACCAGGGGCCGCGCGAACGACCCCTCAACGGCTTTGAAGGCCGCGGGACCCACCAGGCGTCCGGACACTCCCAATAGCGGCGGAGAATGTACCGCGCGCCGTGTTGGGATCAAATCGACGGGACGCGACGGCGGCACGCCTCGCGTTCGCGTCGTGCGGTTCGTGCGCGGGCTGGGACGATTGAGTACATCGGCCGTAACGACGATGTGCGGCGGCGCTCTACGTGTCTTATACCGGGCGGCGCCGTCTGCCTAGTTCCACGAGACGGGATGGCCTCCGGTCGGCCCGACCACCGGGCGTGCGGGGCAATCGATGCGCGGATGTGCGCCATTCGAGCAACTTCCTGGGGGATCCACCGCCAAGGGTACGAAATATGGCGTGTACCGGGTCCGGCCGCCCATCGCCGGGCCGATTGCGGCCTGCGATTTTCCGGCGGCAATTATGGTGGACCGGGCAGGTCCGCGCCGGTCCGCCGGCGGCGTAATTTCGCTATTGACGCACGATCGACGGTTAATAGACTTCTTGCGGATTTTTCGGCGTGGCATGCGCATACGGCTTGACTTAATGTACGTACCGTCGGCGGCTGGCGGTTGCTTACAAGATCGTGTTGGACACTTTGGAGCAAGACGCGCGTTTTCGCGGCGGGGCTACGTCCTCCAGCCTCGGTGGTTTGGGGGAAGCGAAATCTCCGACCGCTGAACAAAACCAAGTAAAGCCCTTACAAACCGATGACAAGCGCGGCTCCGCAAGCCTGAAGCCCGGGGCTCAGGTTAGATTTGTTATAGGCGCGCCGTCTTCGCGAGAAAAATCATGTTGAATGAGCTACAAACCCATGAGGGGGAGTGGACGGCGGACGGCTTGGTCCCCGTGTTGTTTGCGCGCGCGCGTGAGAGCGCCGACTCGTACCGCTGCCTCCTGGAGCGTGCCGGAATCACCGCAGTAGTGGGGGACGACAGCCCCCTCGGCACTAGAGGGCTCGGCGTGGCCGTCCTGGTTCCTGAGTCGCTACACGAGCGGGCGAGCGAGATAGTCTCGTCGGTCGACGCGGCGAGTGCGAAGCGCGACCACGACTACGATGACTATGAAGACGAAGAGGAGGAAGACGACGACGATGATTACTTCCCCGATGACTCCGACGACGATGACGAGGATGACGACGACGACCTCCTTGACGATGACGACGAGGATTTCGACGACGATTAGCGTACATTCAGCGTCGTCGGGAAGGGCGTAGGCCACGCTCGCACGTCCGCCTTCTTCCCAGTTGTTGCGGCGTTCACCGGCCGCGGCCGTGTTGCCGCGCTTCCCAACGCCGACGTGGCAAGAGAATCGCCGATCGGGTTTCATTCGCGGGCATGTCCGGGGGTAATGAAGGCGGTTGTCGCCCGCGCCCTCCGACACGGCCCGCCCGACCGCGGTTTGCCGTTCTTATCGCACCTGCCCGGAGGGCATTCAAGGCGACGGGGGGTCTATCCGATGCTTCCCGCATGAACGACACCTATAAAGGACCGGAGCGGCGCGCGGGCGATACGGGACCGCGCAATGTGGTCGATCGGCGCTCGGGCATGGATCGGCGGCGGGGGCCGGGCCGGCGCCGAGGCGAGGTCCGCAAGGCCGCCGAGGAAGGAGAGATCGCGGGTGAACTCCTGGAGTTCATTATGGCGATCGACGAATACAAACGTATAAACGAGCGCCCGTTTCCGTCGTGGTCCGAGGTGTTCGAGATCATTCAGTATCTCGGCTACCGCAAGGTCGCGCCCGTGGCTGGGCACATCAACACCGCGAGTGGCTCGGAAGTGCTTGGTGAGCCGGCGGCAACGGCAGGTGATAAAAGCAAATCCGCGCGACGCGAACCACACCCCGCGGCGACGGTGCGCTGAGCCGACACGTCACCAGGGCGTCAAGATCCGGTGGCGCTTCTCGTCATTCCTGGCGTTGCCGAAACGTCCCTGAGCTTCCCGGTGCGTCACACTTTCGGCGGCTGTTGTCTTTGCTCCTTTCCATGCGGAGTGCATCGCCACGAGGGTCGCAATACGCGCAGCGATGGCCAGGGCCGCAGTACTCGCCCTCATGGCCAGCGTCGCAATACTTGCCCGGAAAGGGCGAGATACGTTTCTACCGCCCTTTCAGGGCTCATCCGCCCGTTGTGCATGGCGCCCCCAGGGCGTTACCCGGGGCCTTAGTTTTCCACCCCGATGGGGCTTACCGGTTTGCGCGCCATCCACACGCGCGAAATCCTCACTAGAACCCCGCCGACTTCGTCACCGACCCTGAGCTTCCCGGCCCAGGCGGGCGGGAAAGACGAACGCACGCTTCATGCGCTGGCGGAAGGTCGAGCAATTCGCGGTATAGTGAGCGCAAGTCTTCGCGCAGGCGCGCGAGGCCAAAGCGTGATTCGGCAAGTCGGCGCCCCGCGGCTCCCATGGCGCGGCGGGCGGCGGGATCGCGAGTCAGGCCGCAAATGGCCTCTGCGAGCACGTCCGGCCGACGGGCGGGCACGAGCAGACCCTCGCGCCGGTCCGTAATGACCTCGGGTATGGCACCGACGCTCGTCGCGATGACCGGAATGCCGTAGGAAAGGGCCTCGAGCACGGCAACTGGAAGCCCTTCGTGATGGCTGGGCTGGACGCACAAATCGGCGTTTCGAAGCAACGTTGACTTCTCCGCACCGTAAACAGCGCCCGCGAAGTACACGCAACTCTCCAAGCCGCGCGCATTTATCTTCTCGTTAAGAACGGCCGCATCACCCGCACTTCCGGCCGGTCCGGCCAGTACCAGTTCGAACTCACAGCCGCCAGCGCGGGCGTGCGCAGCCGCGTCGAGCAGGTCGTCGACCCCCTTCCAGTCGTCCATGCGCGAGAGAAAAAGCAGCCTGCACGGGCCCTCTACTCTCTTGCTTTGCGCAATCTCGGGCAGCGCCACGGCGTTTTCTACGACTACGATGCGTGCTCCGGGAGCCATGCGGCGCAGCTTTTGGCGCCAGCCCTCTGACAGCGCGACGACCCTGTCGGCCACGGTCAACGACCGTTCGATCAAGCGGCGTTGGACGACACCAGAGTCGGCGTGAAACTTGTCAAAAGCCGCCCCGTGAACGTGGAGAACCGTGCGGCATCCGGCGAGGCGCGCGACCATGACATCGGCGGCGGACCTGTAGAGCGACGCTCCACTACAGGTGTGTACGTGGACGACTCCCGGTCTGGCCCGACGGCACGCCGACGCCAGCAGACGTAGATGCCGCAGGTGGCGGACGATCCGGGCACCCCGTGATTCGCGCGCATCCCGTGAGAAAGTCGTGGGAAATGCTGTGACGTGCAGGTCGCTTCCGAAGTCGAGCGAAAGGAACTGTTTCACGACGCTGGCCATGCCACCAACCATATCCGGTGGCGGGCCGACGACGATGACCGTCGGTTTACACTGCCTGAAGCGCGAGTCGATCATTCGATGGCTTGCCTGGCCGACCGGCAAGTGCCCGCACGGGGTCTTGTCCGCACCACCGGGCCGAGCGTAGCTGCATGCCGGATATCTGTCGGCTTACCCAACGTTGGTCTTTAGACGGGAACGATTCACCGCGCGACGCCGCGCGACCCGGAGCGCAGCACTGTTTGCACACGGTGTTGCGAATCGTGGCGTGTGCGAGTGCGTGATTCTCCCTAGGCGCGCTTTCTCTTGCTTGGAATCGCCTTGGGGACGGGTTTTCGCAGGTCCACTGTCGTGCGCGGTGTGGAAGTCGCCGCCGAAGGGCCGGTCAACTCCGGCACTGCCGCCTGGCGCTTCGCCAGCACGGCATTGCGTACTTCTGTGACAAGATCGGCGTTGTCGCGCAGGAACTGCTTGACGTTCTCGCGCCCCTGGCCGAGACGGACCGTCTTATAGCTGAACCAGGCGCCGCTTTTTTCGATGATGCCGTCGGCGAGTGCCAAGTCTAACAAGTCCCCCTCGATGCTAATGCCGCTGTCAAACATAATGTCGAACTCTGACTCGCGGAACGGGGCGGCCACCTTGTTCTTCACCACCTTGGCGCGCACGTGGCTCCCGGTCACCACGTCGCCCTCCTTGATCGAGGAGATGCGCCGCACGTCGAGCCGGATCGACGAATAGAACTTGAGCGCGCGCCCGCCGGGCGTGGTCTCGGGGTTGCCGAACATGACGCCGATCTTCATGCGTATCTGGTTGATGAAAATGACGACGGTTTTGGCCTTGCCGATGGCGGCGGTCAGCTTTCTAAGCGCCTGGCTCATGAGCCGGGCCTGCAACGCCACGTGCGTGTCGCCCATTTCGCCTTCGATCTCCGCGCGGGGGATCAACGCGGCCACGGAATCGATGACTATCACGTCGACGGACCCGCTGCGCACGAGCATCTCCGTAATCTCGAGCGCTTCTTCGCCGGCTTCCGGCTGACTCACGAGCAGCTTCTCCAGGTTGATTCCGCATTTCTTGGCCCAACCCGGGTTGAGGGCGTGCTCGGCATCGACGATTGCGGCCACGCCGCCCGCGCGCTGGGCCGCGGCGGCTACGTGAAGCGCCAGCGTGGTCTTGCCGGAAGCCTCCGGCCCGAATAGCTCCACCACGCGCCCGCGGGGCAGCCCCTTTCCGCCCAGCGCAAGGTCGAGCGAGAGCGCCCCGGTCGAAATGCCGTCGACGTCGGATTCCATCTTATCGAGCTGCATGATCGCGCCCTTGCCGTAGGCCTTTTCTATCTGCTGAAGCGCCCGGCCCAGGGCCTCATCGCGCTTGACCGCTCTTTCTTCGAGTATCGTGCTCATTAAACACCTCTTCTTCCCAAATGAACCCTACACACCGGCAAGAGCCGCTCTGCTGGCGGCGGCGTATTCAGCGCCGCGGGCGGATAACGTAGAAGACATCAGCGTGATCGCCGTGGCCTCCTGCTCCACGGGCGGAAAAGTCGAACTCTCCACGGCTTCGCGGATCACCCCGCCGGAACGGTCGTTCGCAACTCGTCCAATCGTGATATGTGCGGAAAACGGCCGCCGCTCTCGAGCAAAACCCAGTACTTCCATTTCTTCCTCGATTGCCTCGACGCAGCGTGTCAACGATTCGGGCGTCTCCTGCACCCCGGCCCACACGATTCGCACCGGACCGCGCAGGGGAAAGCACCCCGCCTGCGCGACGCTCATCGAAAACCGCGACGCCCGTGACGCGGCGCGCTCGACGGCCTGAGTCACGCCCATGACCTTCTGATCCGGGACCTCCCCGAGAAACTTCACGGTCACGTGCAGATTGCCCGGCGGCACCCAGCGCACGCCGCCGCATTGGGGGCGAAGCGTGCTCTGAAGCTTAGCCAACGCCGCCCTGACGGGCTCCGTCAATTCTATCGCCACAAACAATCTCACGGGCGTGCCCAGCGCTCCATGAAGGGGCCGCCGCCGCGCGTTCAAACCCCCGGCTAATTACAGGAAGCGGAGCATGTTCGCAAACTCGGCTGCGCGGCGGTCTATCTCCTCACGGGCAAGGTCCTTCAAGCGGCCGATGGAAAAATCTTCGATCGCGAAGGAGGCAACCACGGTGCCGTGAACAAGCGCGTTGCGCAAGTCGTCGATTCCGCCGCCGCCGCGTTCCGCCAGATAGCCGAGAAATCCGCCCGCAAAGCTGTCGCCCGCACCGGTGGGGTCGCAAACGTCTCTGCACGGATAGGCCGGAATCGCGGTAACGCCGCCACCGGTGACGAGTAGCGCCCCATGCGCGCCCTTCTTAATGACGACGAACCGGGGGCCGATACGAAGTATATCCTCACCCGCCTCGACGAGGTTTAGCTTGCCCGTCAGTTGCACGGCCTCAGCGTCGTTCAATATCACGCCATGGACCATTCCGAGCGTTTGCAACAGGGAATCCCGCTCGTTCTCGATCCACAGGTCCATCGTATCCATGACGATCGCCTTAGGTGCGTTGAGGCCGGCGATCAGCGTTCGCTGCTGCGTGGGGTGCGTGTTGGCCAGGAACACGGTGTCGCTGTCCGCGAACGCGGCGGGCACCCTCGGCCCATCCTCAGCGAGAACGTTAAGTTCCACCTCGATCGTATCTCGTTCGTTGAGGTTTTCAGAATAGCGCCCCGTCCAGCGAAACGTCCGGCTTCCCTTGCGGACCTCCAAGCCCGCGAGATCGATGTTTCGGGCCTCGAGCTCGCCGCTGAATTCGCCGGGGAAATCCTCGCCGACGACCGCGACCAGCCGCACCGGTACGTAATGCGCCGCGGCAAACGCAAAATAGACGGCCGAGCCGCCCAGGACCCCCTCGACCCGCCTCCGCGGCGTTATCACCGTGTCGATTCCAATGCTCCCCGTCACCAGCAGCGGCACAAAGTCTCCTTTCGTCGTCACGTGAGCATATCCTAACGTACCCGAACGACTCGGACAAGGGAAATGTTAGGAAAATATTCGGAGGGCCGCAAGCGCTACGGTGTCGAGCCTGGTTCACGGGGCGGTTGGAATAGTCTTCCAGCCGAGTGATGACGACGCGGTAGGTGCGGCGCAGGGCTCGGCCGCCGATACAAGAAGTGACTTCGACTGCAAAAACGCGGTGTGGCGCTCGGTGGCGGGTGGTGGATCGTGTCCGCCGATGTTCCGCTCCACTATATAGCGCGGCCGGCCGCGGACCTCATCGAACGTCCGCCAGAGATACTCGCCCAGAATCCCCAGGAACATCATGATGAACCCGAACCCCAGGAGCAGGATCGTGATGATCATCGCTACGCCGCTTGGCGACGGGCTAAGGCCCAAGAGTCGTTCCACCACGGTGACCGCCGCGAGCCCGAAACCGCCGATGGCGAACAGCACGCCCAAGAGCGACATGAGCCGTATGGGGAAATAGCTGAACGCGGTCACTGAATCGGCGACCAACTTGAGCTTCTTGCTGACGCTCCACCCGGAGCGGCCCCGAAGACGCGGCTGTTTGTCATACGCGATGCTCGCCTGGCTGAATCCCATCCACGTTATGAGACCCAGGATACTCCCGTTCGCCTCGTCAGAGGTGCAAACGGCGTCCACGGCCCGTCGGCCGAGAAGGAAAAAGTCGGCGCCGTTGGGAGGCATCGCTTTCATCCCGACCACGTGACGCATCATGGCGTAGTAGAGCCGGGCCAGCATCCGGTATCCCATCCGTTCGCCGTCCCGGCTTCGCCGCACCGCCCAGACCACCTCCGTGCCTTGCCTCCAAAGTCGAATCATCTCCGGAAAAACCTCAGGCGGGTCCTGAAGGTCGGCCGCCAGTACGATAGCACACTTCCCACGTGCCTTGGTGAGACCACACGCTATCGCAAGGTGTGATCCGAAATTGCGCGAGAGGCGCACGCCGCGGACCCGGGCGTCGCGTGCCGCGAGCGTTTCAATGACCGTCGCTGTCTCGTCGTCGGAGTGATCGTCCACGACGATCCATTCCCAGTCGGCGTCGAGACGCTCCAGAGCGGTTGTGACGCGGTCGTAAAGAACGGGGAGGTTCACCGCCTCGTTGTAGGCGGCGGTTACCACGCTCACCTTTAACTTGCCGGTGAAGAACGTGCTCTTGTGCGGGACGCGCCCGTCCGGCCCGAGGACCACGTTGGTTGACTCACCGGCCATTAAGAGCTCGATTCTCGACCGACATCGCGGGGGCCAAGCCCGAGTCGCGCGATTCGCTGGACTCAGCCGGATGCGTGGCGTCCTTGTCGGGCTCATCCTCGCGCCAGCGAACGAACCGTGCGGGAACGCCCGCGACGACGGCGAATGGTGGAACATCCTTCGTCACGACCGCGCCGGCACCGACTATGCTCCCCCGGCCGACGGTCACGCCCGGCATTACCATGGCGCCCGTTCCCACGTCGGCCCATGCCTCGATCCTCACCGGCCGGATCGTCAAATCGGACTTGATGATGGGAATGTCACGAGGCCTGCCGGTGTGTGTGGAGGTGAGGATCTTCGCCCCCGGCCCCCAGCCGACGTAATCGCCGATCATGATGTCACGCGCGTCAAAGTAGCTTTGCGGCCCGATCCACACGTGGTCGCCGATGACGAATCGGCCCTCGTGCCAGCCCTGCACGTAAGACTGGGCGCCGATGAACGCGCCGTCACCGATCTCGAATATCTCCGGGTGGCTAAAGCCGACGCCGCATTCGATCCTGACGCCGTTGCCGAAACGCGCGGCAAGCGCCCGCCACGCGATGCGGCGCATCTTGGCGTCTATTGCCGTCGCACCGTTCGCGAAGCGCTGCGCAAGATCGACCAACTCCGCGCGGCTGTGCTCTGCGCGAAGCCGCTCGGCCATTGCGACCTCGGCGCTGTCGTCGGGCTCCGCGGCGCGAAACGCATGCACCGCGGGGGTCCGAATCGCGTTTTCGATTGACCGTCCGTCCATCACGAGACGCTCGCTTCTCCTGTCCCGGCTGATTAACCAAACTCAATAAAGGTTATCGGCCGTTTGCGCCGGCGACTTGGCTTCGACTCCATGGTTGGACGGTTCGCCAAGTGCGTGCTTCCAGGCGCCCCGGATTGAACGAGCAACCTGCAAGTTGTCGCGCGTTGCAACGTGCCGAGGCTTGCGCGCTAGACACAGGAGTTGCACCCCAAACGAAACGCCGCCGAACAAGCGGATCAACGCACGCTCACCCGCCATCATGAGCTTCATGGCCTCATTCAAGATAGCCGGTGGCTTGACCAGCTCCAGAATGGGCTTGTCGATGTTCTTGCTGCCGCACACGCGGTCCCACAGGGCCATCAGTAGCACCGGGACGAAGCAAGCCGAATAGAAGTAAGTTCCGCCGAGCAACTCAAAGCCCACGCCTTCGAGCCGGCCGCGCATGCTCGACATCGTGAACCGCCGCCCGGCCATCATCACGTGATCGCAACGCCGGCGCAAAAAGTTGAATGCCGGATCGGTCACCAGTATCACGCCGCCGGGTTTGAGTATGCGCCACGCTTGGCGCAGCACTTCAGTCTCGTCGGTGACCCACTTGTGATAGAGCACGCCGAAGCAGGTCACCATGTCAAAGGTCTCTCGATCGAAGCAGTCGGCGAGACGATTCGCGTCGCCGTGGCGCAGCTCGGCGTTAGCATGCGCGCGGCGCGCTTCCTCTACGGCGTTCGCCGATATATCCATCCCCACGACGCGGCTCGCGTATTCCGAGAGCATGTCCAAAGCTACTCCCGGGCCGCACCCCACGTCGAGCACCGTGGCGTCTTCGGGAAGCGTTACTCTGTCCAGGAAGAGCCGGGCAAGATCCCGTAGCGCGGAGCACCACCAGACGCTCTGGTCAAAATGGTAGCGCGACTCATGCATCGCTGGGCGTCTCGTCCGCCAGGTCCCGTGGCAGCGACCAATTGCCATCGAAAACGCGCAGGAGTTCCTCCAGAAATTCGGAATACGCGCGGATCATGGAGCCGCCGCAAACGTAATGCGGGTCGGGATGCGTATTTACAACCGCCTGCCCGCCCGTCGCCACCAGCCACTCGACCTTGCTTCGCCAATAGCTGACTACCTCATCCGGCCGGGCGCCGCCAAGCAGCGGGGCCTCGAACGGCAAAGTCGTAGGGATTTCGACCAGTGATCCGAAGCGAAACGGCTTCGCGCTCAGCACGCCGCTTCTGCCGGCCGGGCAGAGCCAATCGAAGTCCAGACAGGAGCAATCATATTCGACGTACTCGGCCAGGACGCGCATGAGTCGCATGTTTCTAAACCAGGACGGCGAACGAAAGCCGCGCACACTGCTTCGCTCAATGAACGGTCGGCAGGCGTCGAGCCGGCGGCGCATTTCCGCCTCGGCCACGTAGATCAGCCGGTTGTCGTGACAGTGGCCGTGCAGGCCGATCTCGAAACCACGCTCGATCAGCCAGTCGCACACCGCATAGTCCACGTGGTATCCGAACGGCACGACGTTCCATGAGGAGCGCAGCCCGAGGGATATCTCCCGCTCGGCGATCTCCTTGACAAACGAGAACCCTTCCGCGGTGTCGATGTCGTGTGTCAGGCAGATGCGCGGCGGCGGTGCATTGTCGATTTCGCCGGCGAACGCTCGGACCACGCTGCAAAGCACCTCGAATCCGGGCTCAAACGGCGCCGCGGGAAATGCGGCTGGATCGCGTTGCCGGGCCCTGCACATGCCGCCGGCTATCCGGTTCCGAATTCGCGCGGGCACCCTCCGGTAGCTGACTGGAAAGCGCGTGTAGACCGGCCGACGGCGCCAATCTGCGTAGGCTTCAGTCAATACATGGCCGCGCCATTCGCGCCAGGGAAATGCGAGCTGCAAACCACCGGCAAGAAGTGCCGCTAGGGGAAGCCGGCCGAAACCGGCAACGTGGCCCCAGACGACCACATCGTCGGGCTCGAGATACACGGGCGGTCGGGGTGGGACTGGAACACGAAGGGACATGTTTTTGCCCAGCCAGGAGGGCACTACGTCGTCGCGCAGCGTCAAAACCGCGATCCCCACCCCGTTGGCGCCCGCCTTCTCCGCGCGCCGGGGGCGCACCGTCTCGCAGACCGTTTCCATGCGCCGATTATCGGAATCCGGTTGATGCGCGATTAGCCGGCCGGAGAGCCGGGCTGCATGCCGTGTCGGTAGGCCACCGGCGTATTCGCGGGATTGCGCCCAACCAAAGTAGCCGCATCTTCGGACCGATAGTCTCAATATATAGGACCATGCCGTGCCGGCTTCAATGAGGCGCGATTTCCACGCAAGATCCTGGACAGCGACGGCACCATCACGGGAAGGCATGAGTCGACGCCGGCGCCGCAGGGCGTTTCCTGCGCACCGCGTTTACCCGAAGACCACGAAGTAACCGTCGAGCCGGGAGCCCCCGATCATGCACAGCGCTGAACCAGCAGTTCCGCAGCTTTGGCCGTTGCGGCAGAACGCCTCCGTTTTGCGCTGGATGCGGGGGAGCTTACGCGACTTCGAGCTGACCGCGCGGCAGGGTAGTAGATGGGCGAGAGTGCTCGCCGACCGCGTCAGCTACGCTCGGGACCTTGCGGGGTATGCGTTCTTCAACCGCATTCCTTCTCGCCCGCGCAACCTCAGCCTGGAAGTGACCAACCGTTGCAACCTGGTGTGCGTTCACTGCGACCGGGCGGCGATGACCCGCACGAAGAAGCTGATGGAGTGGCCGCTGTTCGAGCGCATCTGCCTCGACGCCATCAACTTCGGCATCCCGAAGATCTGCCTGGGTTGGTTCGGCGAGTCGCTTCTCCATCCCCAGCTCCCCGAGATGGTCGCGTTCGCCAAGAAAAACGGCGCGAAGTTCGTGGAGTTCGTGACCAACGGAACGCTTCTTACGGAAGAAAGGGCCCGCGCCGTACTGAGCGCCGGCCTCGATTGCATACAGATTTCGATGGACGGGTTCAACAAGTCCACGTTCGAGCAGATACGCCTCGGGGCCAGTTACGACGAGGTGGTCGCGAACACCCACAGGCTTCTCGAACTCCGCGACAAGTTGCGGGCGCGCACGATCGTGCAGCTCAACTTCGTGTGCACGAAGGAATCGATCAAGGAAGTGCGCGACTTCCACCGCTACTGGAGGAAGGGCGTAGACCGCTTCTACTTCCTTCCCTTCGTGGGATATGAAAGCGTCCACGGCATGTCGACCATGACTGCGCATCGCTGCCAGTCCAAGTGCTACATGCTCTGGTACATGATCGTCGCGACGGTGGACGGGCGTGCCGGCGTGTGCTGCTTCGGAGACCCCAATCTGGACCTCAACGTCGGGAATCTGAGGGAACGCAGCCTGAAGGACGTGTGGAACGGGCCGGAGATTCAGCGGATAAGGCGGATTCACTTCCAGAAGCGATTCAACGAACTCCCCGTCTGCGCCCGCTGTGACCTTACATCGCCCTACACGCGCTGGGCGAAACACTTTCTCGAGACCTATCGGCGCATCTACGTGGGACGGTAGGCGGGAGGAGACACGTGGCCAATGTAATGCTGATTTGTGGCGTGGGGGCGGGTCAACGCCGATACGGAAGACTGGAGAAGATGGGCTCCTATCTGCCCACCTACGGAACCCTCTGCATCGGCTCGGTGCTGGAAAACGCCGGGCACAAGGTGACCCTGATCGACCGCGAAGTCTCACCGATCACCAACGAAGATATCGTGGCCGAGGTCCAGCGGCAGAAGCCGGATGTCGTCGGCATGTCGGTTTTCACCATCGCGCTGGACGATTACCTTTCCGTGGCCAAGTCCATCAAGGAATCGTGCGACGTGCCGCTGATCGCGGGCGGTCCGCACGTGTTCGTAGACAAGGACGGGCTCCAGGAGGAGGGCTACTTCGACTACATGGTCCCGGGCGAGGGCGAGAGGACCATCGTCGAGCTCATGCAAGCCATCGAGGCCGGGCGGGGCGCCCAGGCCGTCCCCGGCGCCTTGGCCCGCACGAATGGAAAGTGGGTGGACGGCGGACATCGCAAAACCATCGACAATCTCGACGAGCTGCCCTTCCCGGCGTTCCATCTACTCGGCGACATCTGGCAGTACCGCCCCACGCCGTTCGGCTACCGCCGGCTTCCGCATCTTCCGATCGTCGCCAGTCGCGGGTGCCCTTTCGCGTGCAATTTCTGTTCCAACATATGGGGCAGAAAGTGGCGGGCCCATTCGGCCGAGTACGTCGTCGAGCTCATCAAGTACATGATGCGCGACTTCGGCGTAAGGGAGGTCTGGTTCGTCGAGGACACCTTCGCCATCGACCGCCAGCGCGTCGTCGGCATCTGCGAGGGCATAATAAAGGCCGGCCTCGATATCGTGTGGACCTGCATGACCAACGCCCACATTCTCGACGAGGAGCTTCTCAAGCTCATGCGCCGCGCGGGCTGCTGGCAAATTCAACTCGGGCTGGAGTCGGGCAACGACAGGGTGTTAAAGTCCACAAAGAAGCCGATCACCACTAGGATCGTGCGCGAGAAAGTCACCCTTATCAACAAGTGCGGCATAAAGGTCCGCGGCTATTTCATACTCGGGCACCTCACGGACACGAAAGAGTCTATTCAGGACACGATCAACTTCGCGTGCTCGATTCCTCTCTATACGGCCGAGTTTCACCTGCTCGTGCTGTCCATGGGCGCCGAGGTCCGCGAGAAGGCCCACGAGTACGGCAAGGTCGATTACGACAAGTCCAAGCTCAGCGCCTACACCGATTCCGGCCTCAGCTTCGTGCCGCACGGCCTGACCGAGGCGGAGATGTACGAGTTCAAGCGCCGCGGGCACAACCGCTTTTTCCTGCGTCCGCGGGTGATGGCCAAGTACCTGGCCGACATTCGCAGTTGGACCGACATACAACGTTACTGGATGATGATGCAGGCCTTCTTCGCGAACATGCTCCCCGGCTCCAAGGACGGCATGGACACCAGCGACGCCGCTCATCTTCTCGGACAACCCAATGAGAAACAGACGATTCCTGATTTTGGGGGGAGCGGGCTTCATCGGGTCGGAGCTGACCTTGCAGTTGGCGCGGCAGGGCTCACGGCTGGCGGTCGTTGACAACCTCGTAAACGGGAAGCGCGAGAACATCGACGAGGCCCTGAACGAGCGCGTTCAGCTTGTAGTGGCCGACATCCGCGACGAGGCACGCATGGCCTCGCTGATGCAAGGCGTCGACGTCGTCTTCCACCTCGCCTGCCTCGGCGTGCGTCACTCGATCCATTCCCCGCGGGAGAATCACGAGGTCAACGCCGCGGCCACGCTGCGGCTGTTAGTCGCGGCGCGTGCGGCAGGGGTGGGCCGGTTCGTATACGTTTCCAGCTCCGAGGTCTACGGCACCGCCCTGCGCGCCCCGATGAACGAAGAGCATCCTACGTTTCCAATGACCGTGTACGGTGCGGCGAAGCTCGCCGGCGAATGCTACACCCGGGCGTTCCATCGGACCTACGCTTTTCCCACCGTCGTCGTGCGCCCGTTCAACACCTTCGGACCGCGTTGCCACCACGAAGGCGACTGCGGCGAGGTCATCCCCAAGTTCATGCTGCGCGCCATGGCGGGAAGGCCCCTCGTCGTCTTCGGCGACGGCACGCAGACCCGCGATTTTACCTTCGTGAGCGACATAGCCCGCGGGATCATCGACGCGGGTCTGTGCGACGACGCTGTCGGCGAAACCATCAACCTCGGCAGCGGGATCGAGATTGCGGTTAAGGATCTCGCCCGTGACGTCCTTGAAGTCGTTGGACATAACGAGTGCCTCAACCCATTTGAATCTGCGGGCGGGTGCGCGCCTTTTCCGAGCCGCGACCCTGAAGGCGACCAATCCGGGAGCCTGAAGGGAGCGGAGCACCCGCCCCCGAAAACAAGTGAATTGCAACACGCGGCTGAAATCACACTGGCGCCGCCGCGCCCGGGCGATGTATTGCGCCTATGCGCCGACACGGCCAAGGCGTCGCGGTTGCTTGGCTTCAAGCCGCGCGTCAGCCTGCGGGAAGGATTGAGAATCCTACAGGAGTGGTACGAGTCTCAGGGCGACTCCGCCGCCGACCTCTTGAATCACGAGACCGTGCGCAACTGGGAGCTTTGCCCAGCGGGGGCCGGCGATGGCTGACCGCGAGACCTCCGTAGCGTTCGCGAAACCGTGTTTGGACGAGCGCGAGGCCGAAGCGGCCGGGCGCGCCGTCATGTCCGGCTGGGTGACTCAAGGGCCGGAGGTGGAGGCGTTCGAGCGCGAGTTCGCCGCGGGCGTCGGCTCCGCCCACGCCTGTGCGGTCTCCTCTTGTACGGCCGCCCTGCACCTCGCGCTGCAAGTCGTCGGCGTGAAGCCCGGTGACGAGGTGGTCACCGTAAGTCATTCCTACATCGCGACCGCCGGAAGCATCAGACACTGCGGCGCGAAGCCGGTGTTCGTGGATATCGAGCCGCGTACGTTCAACATGGACCCGGCCCGCGTGGAGCGAGCCGTCACCGAGCGCACGCGCGCGATTCTCTGTGTTCACCAGTTAGGGATGCCCTGCGACCTCGGCGCGATCCTGCCGATCGCCGCGCGCTTGGGCCTGCCCGTGGTCGAAGACGCCGCGTGCGCGCTGGGCAGCGAGATTCTCTGGAACGGTCAATGGGAACGCATCGGCAAACCCCACGCCGACGTCGCGTGCTTCTCGTTTCATCCCCGCAAGCTGGTCACCACCGGCGACGGCGGCATGATAACCACTGCAAATGCTGAGTGGGACCGCCGCCTGCGCCTCCTCCGCCACAACGGAATGGACACGCCCGACCGCGCCCGGCACGAGTCCGGCCGCGTGGAGTTCGAGCGTTATCCTGAGGTCGGCTACAACTATCGCATGACCGACATTCAGGCGGCCGTCGGCCGGGTGCAGCTCACGCGGCTTGCGCAACTCGTCGCCCGCCGGCGGGAGATCGCCGGCCGCTACGTTGAACTGCTCGGAAACATCCAAGGGCTCGGCCTGCCGCATGAGCCAAAGTGGTGCCGCACGAACTGGCAGAGCTACGCCGTGCGCCTGCCGACCGGCTGTGCGCAGCGCCGGGTCATGCAGTTCATGCTGGACCGCGGCGTGGCCACGCGCCGCGGAGTCATGTGCATCCACCGTGAAGAATGCTACGCCAAGATGTCCGATCGGCCCAATTCTTTACGCGATGCTCGCACCAACCCCTCCGACGCCCACAAACCGACTGGAAAGTCGGTCCCACATACCGACCTTCGCGAGTCCGAAACGGCCCAGGACGCGACGATCCTCCTCCCCATGCACCACGCCCTCAGCGACGACGACCTGCGCCGCGTCGCCGACGCTTTACGCACCGCCTGCCGCGAGTCGCCCGCCCACTGACGGTGACACGCCAGCCGCGGCAACGACTACAACGCTCACCATTGATCTGTGAATTGACACGTCCGCGCTCCTTACGGATCGCCGCCCCCCGGACACGGCGCGTGCCGGGCATCCACAGTCGCGATTCCGTCGCGTCGATGCAAGGGTCCTCGCGCGGAATGTGCCGCTGGATTCGCGCGGCGAAGCTACGCCAGCGCGTAGTCCGCATGCGCAGCACCAACCGCAGTGTGCGGCCGCATATCGTTTTCTGATCCGTGCCCGCGCAACGATTCGGCGGGTATCGTGATTGGTTCGGTCAATTGGGCCGCGTCCGGCCGGCGCGCGCTCAGCAGGCCGGCAACTCGCGACCATAGTCTGGACGCCCAGGAACGCTCCTCCGCCGTCATGCCGTGGGCCGGGTTGGGCGTCATAAGCACCCAATGGTAGAACCGGCGCATGAGGAACTTTAAGTGCCTGTACGATCTGATCGCCAGGACGTTGCGGATGAAAGCCTTGGGCCGCAGGTAGAATCCCAGAAACGCGCGGCGCTTGAGGCTCAAGAGCGTCTTTCGCGTCATGCCCTCGGGCGTATACGGCGCCGCCATGAACAAAAAGTTGTCCCAGTCGACCTTGGCGATGCCGCCCTCCTTTTGAACCTGGTCATAGCTCCGCGTGCCCGGCAGCGGAAGATAAGTGAAGAAGTTGGCACGCAGCAGGTCCAGCTCGCGCGAGAGCCTGATCGTATCGCGGATGGTCTCCGGCGTCTCTCCGGGATAGCCGAGGATGAAGAACGCCGCGACATCGAGGCCGTGACGGCGAATCCGGGCGACGTTCTCGCGTATCGCGGCGACGGTCGTGGCCTTCTTCATAGCCTTAAGTATTTTGTCGTTGCCGCTTTCGACCGCCACCGACACGACGTACACGCCGGCCGCCTTCATCAGTTCGAGCAGCTCGTCGTCGAGCCAGTCCATGCGGATGCCGTTGGGCATGGCCAGGCTCAGCCCCAGGTCAAGGTCGATGATCGCGCGCATAATCCGCTTGGCATAGGCGATGTCCATCGTGAAGTTGTCGTCGACGATGTGAATCTCGCGGATGCCGTAGCGGTGGTACAGGCGAAGGATCAGTTCGCGAATGTAATCGACGCTGTGATGCCGCAGCTTCTTGCCCGAGATGATCGGCGCCGAGCAGAACGTGCACGAATAGGGGCAGCCGCGGGTGGTGATGATCGGGCATATCGGAAACTGCTCGTAAAACGCCCCGTGCTGAGACTCGGGGTAGGTGTCCGGCCGGATAAGCTCCAGCGCCGGCATTCCCAAAGCGTCCAGGTCGGAAATCAACATCGGCGGATTTATCACGATTCCGTCGTCGTTCCGCCAGACTACACCCGCTATGCCGTCGAACCTTTTTCGCTCCGCCTCGATTGCACGGAGAAACTCCGGGAAGCTCAACTCGCCCTCTCCGCTGAAGCCGAAGTCCAGGTTCGGACCGAAATCGCGCATGGCCCCGATCGGGTCGGACGACATGTGCGCCCCGCCAACGACCGTTATTGTTTCACGTGAAACGCCCTTAACCGCGCGCAGAATCTTCTTGACGTTGGGGATGTCGAACGTATAGCACTGCACGCCCACCAGGTCCGGACGGCTGACTTCGACGATCCTGGCCAGTTCTTCCGGGGTCGTATTCGCCTTGATGCAGTCGAACACGTCGACGTCGTGCTCTTTCTTGATCTGCTGGGCGAGGTATCCCAGGCCCAACGAAGGCTGAATGTGATCGCTCAGATTATTGGGTTTTACCAGCAAAACGCGCATGGAGACTTCCTGGCAAACAAACCTGGGGTTCTCACCGTCCGGTAACCGGTGCATGTCTATCGGTGACTTGGGACCGCCGCTTGACGATGCTAAAGGGCGGCGACCGATAATCCGAAGAATTATCGGATTCGCCGGAGAGAAGCCTGTTCCGAGCCGCGCCCGCCTGCCCTTTACGTCGTCCTGCCCTTGACGTTGCGCAGCAATGTCAAGGGGCAGCGATGTCAAGGGTGACGAAGCGACGCTCTTGCCCGCGTTGCCGCGCGGATAGAAGAAGATTGATGCACCGCTGTGAACAAGAACGGCTCGACGGCCGGGCCTGCCCGGATGATCCGACGCATCCGCGACGGGCGACGTTCGTAGTCACCTGGTTTGCGGCGCTGATGGTTGTTACGGTCGCGGTTCGCGTGGCCGATCCCACCGGCTGGCTGGGCTCCGACGACGCGAGCTATCACAGCGCGGCGGAGCATCTCCTGGCCGGCAAGACCATCCAGCGCGTGCATCACCATTACGCGCGGATGGCGGTCATCGTCCCGGTCGCGGTGTCGATGTGCCTGTTCGGAAACTCCCCGGCCGCCGCCGCTCTTCCGATGTTCGTCGGATCGGTGCTTTGCGTCGCGATGGTCACCATCGTGGGCCGTTTGCTGTGGGGCTGGTGGGTGGGACTGTGTGCCGCGACGGTGGTGTCGGTGCTGCCTTTCTTTCTGGCCATGTCGACGACCTCCTACACCGACGCGCTGGTGTGTTTTTGGGCGACGCTTGCGGTGTTGCTGGCCGTGGCCGCCGCGCGAACTGCAAATCTCGACCGGGCGATGCTGCTCGGCGTGGCGTGCGGAGTGAGCGTGGGATTGGCCGCGTCCGCCAAGGTATTTGCGATTCTAGCACTTCTGGCGGTCGTCCCGATCGCCTGGGAACAAATGCCGCGGCCGAGGCGCGTTCGCGGGGCGTGGCTCGCGGCGGTTGGCTGTGGAATGTTCTTTCTCTTCGTCGCCGACGGCCTTTTCTATAGTTGGGCGGCCGGGGATTTCTGGTTCAAACTGCACGCGCTTCAAAACCATCAGGCGCTTACCCAGTATTTCCCGGAAGAGGGTTACTTCCAGGCGCAGACGTTTTCGCAACTCGCGTGGCAGCGCTTGACGATGCTGTTTCATCCCACGCTGTCCGGTTGGGGACGAGCAGCGGTTCTGTTCTGGCCCGCGGCGATGCTCGTCCTCGTCGCCAACGGGGCCGGCCGGCCGATCGCGCTTTGGGCAATGGGGACTTATCTGTTCATTGCGCTGGCTCCGGTTAATTACAGAAACGGCTTCCATCCTTTTCCGGAGTTTGAAGGCCGGCACATTCTCATGGCGTGCGTCCCGTTCGCGCTGTGCTTCGCGTGGATGGTCCACGCGATCGGCTCTCGGCTGCTCCGCCCTGTGTGGTTGCAACGCGGCTGGCCGCTCGTCCTGCTCGTGATGCTTGTGCTCTCGCGGACGAGCTACGGCGTTCCCAACGGCTTCCGCCATCGCCCCACGCAGCGCGTCGGCGAGGCAATCGAGAAGATCGTTTCCTCAACGCCATGGGAAGCCGGCCGCGAGATATTCCTCTCCGCGCCGATGTACGTTCGATACCGTGTTCTCTTTCCGGTGGAGCTGCGCGCGCGGCTGCGCGTGGCCGTCGACGGCGGCGCGCCCGATTGGTGGCGGCACACAACGGTCGACATCGAGTCGCGCCACTCCCGGCTGCCCGCGCCGCGCGATGCGTATCTGATCGCGACGCCCGCGCAACTGCGCGGCGAACCGGAGGACTGGTGCTACGAGGTCGGGCTTCCGAGGGGCGATCTCGCCGGGTGGCGCCGTGCCGCACAAGTGTCAGCGGTGGTTGCTCACGTCGACGGAAGCATTGCGGCAGTTGCGGGTCGCAACGGCGACGAGAAACCGCTCGTAGTTCTTGTCGGGGCGAAGTCGCCGGGCGACGCGCGAATCGCCAAGAACGAATCCGGGAAGTAGCGTCGCGTGGGCACCGCCCACCGATCAGTACCTCGACCGTGAGGGAGCGGCCGGCTTACCACATACGCCATAATAGCGTTACCGCCGTTGACCGCGCGGGCGGCACGTCTCTACTATAAGCCCACAGGCAGCGTTTACATGATCTCGCTCGAAGAAGCACTTCACAACGTCGATGCGCAATTGGCGAGCCGCCGCGTTCCTACGGAAACGGTCGACGTCGTAAACGCTGCCGGGCGCATTCTCGCGTCCGACGCAACATCACGGCTCGACCTTCCGCCATTCGACAAATCCGCCGTGGACGGTTATGCGATCGTCGATGACGACTCTTGCGCCGAGTATCGCCTCGTAGGATCGGTTGCCGCCGGGCAGACCTGTAAACACGCCCTCGAGCCCGGCACGACGGTAAAGGTGATGACCGGCGCGCCGGTCCCGAAGGAAACCGGCAAGGTGATAATGCTCGAGCGGGCGGCCGAGCGCGACGGGTTCGTGCGCTTCGATTCCATCGACGGCCCCGCCAACGTCGTCATGGCCGCGGAGTACGTCGCGGCCGGGAAGACGATCCTGAACTCCGGCTCGAAGATAGGGAGCCTCGAGGCCGCCAACCTGATCGGCTGCGGCGTATGCGAAGTGCGCGTCGCGCGCCGGGTCCGCGTCGCGATTGTCTCGACGGGTGACGAGTTGGCCGGATCGCTGGCCGAACTTTCGCCCGGAAAGATCATCAACACCAACGGGCCGCTGCTTATAGGGCTTGCCGAGCGAAACCACCTGGCGGTGACGTTTGCGGCCACGATCGCGGACGACAAGGCCGCGCTGACCGCCGCGGCTAAGCAGGCTCTCGCGGGGGCGGACATCGTTGTGCTATCGGGCGGCGTGTCGGCCGGTGAGTATGACTTCGTTCCCGACGTGATAACCGGGTGCGGCCTTACGATTCACTTCTCGAACGTTGCGGCCAAGCCGGGCAAGCCGACGGTCTTTGCAACGAGCGATGACAAGATCATCTTCGGTCTGCCCGGCAACCCCGTGGCGGTCTACGTGATGTTCCATCTGTTCGTGCTGCGGGCGGCCATGCTGATCTCGGGAAGCTCGTATGAACCGCTGCGATTCGAGGTGGCGCTTGCCCGCGACTTCCACCGCCGCGCGGCGGGCCGGACCGAGTTTTTCCCCTGCCGCGTCCACGGTGGCAGGTTGGAGCCGGCCGCCTATCACGGCTCCGGCGACCTGGCCGGCCTGATCGGCGCCGACGGCTTCATGGTCATTCCCCAGGGCGTCAACGACGTTCCCGCGGGCGACGCCGTTTCGTTCGTGATCCTCGACCCCGGCCGGGTGGGGAAGTATGGGAGTCCGTAAGCCGAGGTTCCGGTGGGCTGGGTGGCCCACCCATCGCGCAGCGATGGTTGGGGGCAAGATGATCGATTGCCCAAGGCGCGCGGAAAGTCGACTGTCCCCCGACTGGGCCGAAGTCCGGCTCGAAACCGGCGCCGGCCGACCGCACTCCGCCGCGCTACCTTGAATGGACCCACACCGCCCCGCGCCGTATTCTCCCTCCATGCCGCACCAATCGCAAAGCATCGCCCCGGCCGCGTTCATCGCAAAATGGTCACGGGTCGAACTGTCCGAACGCGCCGCGAGCCAGGAGCACTTCATCGACCTCTGCCGCCTGCTCGGCCAGCCCACCCCCGCCGAGCACGACGCCACCGGGGCCGAGTACACCTTCGAGAAGGGCGTCGCGGTCACCGACACCGCCTCGCGCGGCTCGGCCGGCGAGCGGGGCTTCGCCGACGTCTGGTGGCGGGGCAAATTCGCCTGGGAATACAAGCGCAAGGGCAAATACCGCGACCTCACCGAAGCCTACCGCCAGCTCTGCCAGTACCGCGAGGCCCTGGACAATCCCCCGCTGATGATCGTCTCGGACATCGCCCACACCGAGATTCACACGAACTTCACCGGCACCGCCAAGCAGGTCCACGCCATCGCCCTGACCGACTTCGACAAGCCCGAATCGCTCAATCTGCTCCGCCGCGTCTTCAACGCCCCGGACTCCCTCAAGCCCACCGTCACAACCGAGACGGTCACGAAGGAGGTCGCCCAGCAATTCGCCGCCCTCGCCCGGGCCCTCCGCGCCCGCGATCACGAACCGCTCGAC
>Ga0326597_10002878_pt1 | contig 25425 bp, 18 predicted proteins | sample RVTome_12_FD_203789 | JGI IMG/M metagenome (GOLD analysis project Ga0326597, IMG submission 203789) | Soil microbial communities from uranium-contaminated site in the Upper Colorado River Basin, Wyoming, United States - RVT100D185 | ecosystem: Environmental > Terrestrial > Soil > Contaminated >... | reverse complement strand
TGGAGGCGATCGCCGCAAACATCTCCGGGTAGTCGGCTACCGAGCTGTGGTAAGTGATGAGATCGCCGATCCCCGTCGGCGTGATTAAAAGCTCGGCGATGACGATGCCGATGAATCCCATCGCCAGCCCCAGCCGCAGTCCGGCGAAGATCAGGGCGCCGGCGTGGGGGAGGATGATCTTGATCACTTCCTGGCGTCTGGTCCCCTGGAAGACGCGGCACATCTGGATCAGCGAGGGGTTGGTATTGCGGATGCCCTTATAGGAATTCATCACGATCACGGGCGCAGCCAGAACGAAGACCGCCAGCACTTTGGCGGTGAGCCCGATGCCGTACATGTAAGTGATCAGCGGGATGATCGCCGCCATCGGCGCCGCCTGAAGCACGATGAAGATGGGCAGGCTGAGCCATTCAACCGCGCGGGAAAGTCCCATGCCGACGCCGAAGCCGATGCCCACGACGCCGCACAGGACGATGCCGATGATCAGCGGTTGGAGCGTAGAGACATAGGCCTTGGGCAGGCTGCCGTCGGCGAGCATGCGCAGCAGCGCCAGGAACGTCTTGCTAAAAGGCGGGAAGGCAAAGCTGATCGGCCAGCGCCCGGCGATTTCCCAGAGGCCGAAGAAAAGCGCGAAGGAAGTCAGTTGCCAAACGAAAGTAAATACAATCCCGCTTTTTCGCTCCACGGAGTCGGTTCCTGACAGGTCGCTATAGTGACAGCAATAAATGTGCTGACATCAATCACCCTCCCCTTAATCCCCTCCCGTCGAGGGAGGGGAGACTTCTTAGGTTCCCTCTCCCCCCGTGGAGTAGCTACTCGATCGGGTCTACAGTCTCGACCGTGGTAAATACTCCACGGGGGAAAGGGCTAGGGTGAGGGGTATGTGAACTTATTTATAACCGTTACTATAGCAGTGGTGGAGTAATGGAGTATTGGATTTCAAACGCAATACTCCAACACTCCAGGACTCCAGCGCTCCATCGCCGCATTTCACTTGACGTTGGCGACTGCGGCCTTGAGCGGCGCGACGTGCCAGAAGTCGCCCACTTTAAGGTTCTCGCCCTTGAGCGCTCCGGAGAGACTGTAAAACTCCAGGTCGTTCTTTGCCGCCGTCTCGCCGCCGCCGTCGTTCGGAAAGACGCCGTTTTGTACGGCTTCCTGGAAGAAAGGCAAAATCTCAGATTCCATCTTCGCCGGCAGGTCTTTTAGCAGGCCGAGCTTCTTGCGCTCGTCAAGGACCCACTTCGGGTTCGCATTGATCGCGCGATTGACCTTCACCAGCTCTTCCAAGAAGATCTTGATGGCCGCTTTGTGCTTGTCGATAAACTCGCGCGTGGCAAAGAGCGACTCGTCGCTTGCCTTTACGTTGCCGAGCGGCAGGACAATGAATTTGTCGGGGGCTTCCTTCATGACCATGTTTTTGTTCGGCGCGTCGAGAATCGTCGCCTTGATGTTGCCCTTCATAAGTGCCAGGCGGCGCACCTGGGAACCCGGAACGTAACTCACGCTCTTATACTTGATCCCGTGCTGCTTCGCCGCGAGGATCATGATCGCCTCGGTCCCTGAGCCGCGCCCCTGCACGGCGATCTCCTGGCCGTCCAGATCCTTCCAGCTCTTGTAGCTCTTTTTGTTCACGACCGGGAAAAACTGCAGCGCGCTCAACTGGTAAAAAAACCGGATCGGCACGGTTACTTTCTGAAGCGCCGCGTAGGGCGTTCCCTGGCCGACATCGGCCTGACCGTTGATCACGGCTTGGGTCGCGACTTCCTCGCTCTTGAACGCCGTCACTTCGACATCCACGCCCCGCGCCTTCGCGCGCTCCACGGCGATCAAAAGCGGCAGCTCATCGATCGAGATAACATCGCCCAGGGCGTACCTGATTTTGGTTCTGCCCTGCGCCGCTGCGTCGCTTGCCAAGGTGCCGGCGAGAACGACGAGAATCAGTAGACTGACAACCGACTTCGCTATTGGGACCATTTTAGCCATCTCCTGTTTTTGAATGGGACTCGCGTGAGTATGGCAAAATCGCGCTGGCTGTCAAGGAGTCTTTTTAGAATCTTTACCATCCAGCACTTGACGCTCATCGATCTCTCCCCTATTTTACGCGAAGCTAAGTTATGATGTATGCCGATCACATGATGCAGCGGGAGGTAGTTGATGGCCTTGAAAAATGTCGGTAAGTCCGTACCCCGGCTCGACGGAGCGGAAAAGGTAAGCGGCAGGACTCGCTACGCGGCGGACATCGATGTTCCGGAGGCGCTGTGGGCGAAACTGTTGCGCAGCCCGCTGCCGCACGCGCGCATCCTGAGCGTCGATACGTCGAAGGCGGTGCGCCTTCCAGGCGTGCGCGCGGTAATCTCCGGCGCCGATATCCCGCCGGTGTTGACCGGACTCAGAATGAAAGACATGCCGGTCGTCGCCCGCGAGCGGGTGCGCTACGTCGGCGAGCCGGTGGCGGCGGTGGCCGCAGACAGCCCTGAGATCGCCGAGGAGGCGTTGAGTCTGATCGACGTGCGCTACGAAGCGCTGCCGTTCGTTACCGACCCGGTGGAGGCGATCCGACCGGGCGCGCCGGTGCTGCACGAGAATCCCGCCGCCTACAAGAACGCGCCGGAGCGCGCAACCGAGCTGCTCAACGTTCAGTCTCTGGGCCGGTGGAGCAACGGCGACGTCGAAGCGGGTTTCAACAAGGCCGCGCGCGTCTTCGAGCACACCTTTCGCACGCCGCTCGGCTTTCACGCCTACATCGAGCCGCACGCTTGCGCCGTGCGTATCGGCGCGGGCGGCGGGATCGAGATCTGGGCTTCCAACAAATCGCCGTTCACGCTGCGCGACCGCCTGGCGCGCGATCTCGATCTCGACGCCAAGAAAATCAAAGTGCACATCCTGCCGGTGGGCGGCGATTTCGGCGGCAAGACTTCGGTGATCGAAGTTCCGCTCTGCTACTTCCTGGCGGAGCGGGCGGGCAAGCCGGTTAAGATGGTGCATAGCTACGCCGAGGAGTTAGCGGCGGCGGCGCACCGCCATCCCGCCGTGATCACGCTGCGCACGGGCGTCGACGGCGACGGCCGGCTTTGTGCCCTGGATGTTAAAGCGATTTTCAGCGGCGGCGCCTATGCGGCGCTCAAGGCCAACGCCGAGGTCACCGTTCAGGGGCCGCGCCGGGCGGCGAGCTATTATCGAATCCCTGCCATTCGCGTCGAAACGCTGTGCGCCTATACCAATCAAGTCTCCTGCACGCAGACGCGCACGCCGGGAAGCCCGCAGGTGGTTTTCGCCATGGAGTCGCAGATCGACATCATCGCGCGGGCCCTGGGCATGGACCCGGTGGCCTTTCGCAGGAAGAATCTGCTCAACGACGGCGACCCTTCGCCATTCGGCCAGAAGCTCAAGGGAATTCTGGCCCACGAAACGCTCAAGAAAGCCGTCGACGCTTCGGGCTGGAAGAAACCGAAGGCGAAGAACGTCGGGCGCGGCGTGGCGATATACGAGCGCCCTTCCGGCGCGGGCCGCTCCGGCGCCGCGATCACCATCGAAGCGGACGGCGGCGTCACCGTGCATGTAGGCGTCCCCGACGTCGGCCCAGGCATTCACACCGTCGTGCAGCAGATCGTCAGTGAAATCCTTGAGGTCAACCGGGAGCGGGTAAGCGTGCGCGTTGAGGACACCGATAGTTCGCCGTACGATTCGGGAACCGGCGGCAGCAAGTCGACCAACAGCGTCGGCCATGCGGCCTATCAAGCGGCCTCGGAGATCAAGGAAAAGCTCATCGCGCTCGCGGCGGCGCGGATCGGCTGTAAGCCCGAAGAAATCAAAGCGGACAAAGGCCGCTACGCCGCGCCGGGACGCAGGGCGATGGCTTTCGCAGAAATCATGCGCCTCGCCGTTGAGGAGAACCACGGGTCGATCACGCACTTGAGCGTCTACGAGCCGTCGCGGGCGCCGATCACCTCGTTCGCCGCGCAGGTCGCCGAGGTGGAAGTCGATCCCGCCACCGGACAGGTCACGGTGAGAAAGCTCACGACGGTCCACGACGCCGGCAGAGTCTTGAATCATCTCACCTACCAGGGGCAGGTGGACGGCGGCGTGGTCACCGGCCTCGGATTCGCGCTGATGGAAGACAATTCCCTGGTGGACGGCAAAATCTCCGTGGGCAATCTCGGCGAGTTCAAAATACCGAACGCGGCGGATGTGCCGAAGTTGACGACCGTTTTGATGGAAAGCGCCACCGGGCCGGCGCCGTTTCAGGGCAAGGCGATCGCGGAGATTCCCAACGTGCCGACGGCGGCGGCCGTGGCCAACGCCATCGAAGATGCCGTGGGCGTGCGGATTCTCAACCTGCCGCTCACCGCCGAGAAGATTTACGCGGCGCTGAAATCGAGATAGGACGTGTTCGTGGATCGTGCTCGTGATCGTCGAAGCGCAAGCGCGGAGTCGGTTTTAGCGCATCACGGTAGAAGACTTGTTTCTTTCGAGTTTAGCGTGAAAGAGTACTCACCACGAAGGACACGAAGAGCACGAAGTTGTAGGGGCGGGTTTCAAACCCGCCCTTACTGAAACCTTCGTGTCCGGAGTCTGTCCTGCGTTCAATCGAAGGGTGATCTTCGTGGTGAACAAAATCAAGGAGGGTAAGAACATGCCAAGGATCGCACATATTGCCATTCTCGCCGCGGAGCCGGCGAAGCTTGCGGAGTTTTACCGGACCGCCTTCGGCTTTAAAGAAGTCGCGCGCAGCGGCGACGACGGCGAAGCCATCTACGTCTCGGATGGCCATATCAATTTAGCCCTGCTGCCGGCGCGCAACCGGCGCGAAGGCATTTTCCATTTCGGCATCCAGGTGGATGACGTCAAGGGCGCGGCGGCAACGGCACTGGCCGCCGGCGCCACCGGCGGCAAGGCCGAGCTTCCTAAAGACGGCCGCTTCGCCGAGACCTTCGTCCTCGATCCGGTGGGCACCCGCGTGGATCTTTCGCCGGGCTGGAAAGTTTGATTCGATCCACGCAAGCGCGCGGCGACCGATGAGCTTTCCGCTCGGTAGCGGTTCAATTTGATTGCAAGAACGTGGGGCTGTAGGGGCAGGCCCCTGTGCCTGCCCCTCATTCGGGCGACCACAGGGGGTCGCCCCTACAAGTTTTCGCGGAACTGAACCGCTACCCTTCCCTCTCGCATCTTGACGCCGGTCGGGGACCCAAGGTAAAGATCGAAGGGATTATTCTTCGAAGCGCTCGAACGTGCAGATTATGAAATGCGCTTCACATTAATCAGCCGTTTCACCCGGCGCGAAGCGAAAGGAGCGACACAACGTGGAGCTGAACGAGAATAGACATGATTTTTCACTGAGAAACTCGATTACGACGACGGCGACAGCCGAAGGCGCCGGCGGTGGAGCCGGTCCGCTACCCTACGGAGCGGGCATTGGAAAGATTCCGGCGAGCTGGGACTTGGAAGCCGATGTAGTCATTATCGGTTCGGGCGCCGCGGGTCTTCCGGCAGCGATCAAGGCGGCCGACGGCGGCGCATCCGTCATCGTTGTCGAAACGAATTACGATATTGGCGGCCACGCGATCATCAGCGGCGGCAACGTCCCGCTCGGCGGCGGCACCAGCGCGCAGAAAAGATACGGCATCAAGGATTCGCCGGATACCGTCTTTTCGGATCTCACCGACTGGACCATCGTGCAAAATAACGGCTGGCCGGACTACCGCTACAACGACCGGGCGGTGATGCGCGCCTTCGCCGATCACTGCGCGCCGACCTTCGAGTTTCTCTTGGAGAACGGGGTGCAATTCAAGGATATGCCGCCGGACACCCAGGGCGGCCACAATATCGGAAACTCGGCGCCGCGGGAAAATCATGCGTTCTGGACCAAAGGCGCGGGGCTGGAAAGCCCCAATGCTAGAGGGGGAACCGCGGTCATACGGCCGCTGGAGAGCAGCGCGCGCGCCAAGGGCGTTAAATTTTTGCTGAACTATAAAATGGCGAGCCTCGCGCGCGAGCCGTCGTCGGGTCAAAATGCCGGCAGGGTAATCGGCATCACGGCCGAGTACACGCCGCGAATCATGCCGGGCCAGACAACGCCGTTAAAGAGCTTCCGTTCCGATGGCACCATCGAAAGCACCAAGCCGGCGATGAATATCCGCGCCAAGAAAGCAGTCATTCTTGCCACCGGCGGCATGACCAGCAACTTGAACTTCCGGCGCATGTTCGACCCGCGGTTGACCGCGGTGCTCACGGTCGCCGGCGAGCCCTATACCTATCAGGACGCCAGCGGCGAGCTTGCGGCCATGGCGATCGGCGCGTCGCTCTGGGGCTTCGCGAACCAGACTTTGGAAAACGGCGACAACATACGAACCCAGCGAGTGCTGGCGACAAAATGGAACTATATGGTCTGGGAGATTGAGCTACCGATCTTTCCGCTGGTGCGCGCCACCGGCCTGGCGGTGAAGGAATGGCACGATCTGATTTTAATCAACCAGGCGGGCAAGCGATTTTACGACGAGACCAAAGGCGATTACCCGCACGGCAACGTTTACAACGACTTCAATCCCTACACGCCCAACGACTACCGCAACAATGAGAGGATCGACTATCACCCGAGCAAATATAATTTCTTCAACGCCGCGGTGGCGATGAACGAATACTCGGAGCCGCCCGATTATTCTGCCGGTCCGGTGTGGGCGATCTTCGACGCCGACGCGGTGGCACGCAATAAATGGAAAGTCACGCCGCCTCACGTCGATCCGGCCGGATATTTCTTCAGCGCGGCTACGCTCACCGATCTCGCGCCATTGATCAAAAACGAATATCAAGCGCAGCCGATGAAGGGCGCGACCTTGCAAGCGACGGTGGAGCGCTACAATTCTTTCGTCGACGCGGGCAAGGACGCCGACTTCGGCAAGCCGACGCCGAAATACAAGATCCAAAAGCCGCCGTTCTATGCGGCATGGGCGACGCCGAACGTGCACGACACGCGCTCGGGGCTGCGGATCAACGCGAAATGCCAGGTCGAAGATATGAACGGGCAACTGATTCCCGGCCTCTATTGCGCCGGCGAGTCGGCGGGCGGATTCAATCAACATGGCCTCGGCCGCTGCACCACCCAGGGCTTCATCGCCGGCAAAAACGCGGCGGCGGAGACAGGACGGGAGTGAGCTTCGGCTCTCTTCCACGTCAGGAGGCCGTTTTTATCCTCGATGCGCTAGTTGGGATGGCCAAACTGCCCATGCGCTCTAACCCTATGGTAGTGGAAGGGACCAACCGGGCACCTGTACAAGACACCACGAAGGACGCAGCGCGGCCAGCCGCAACCAAAGAAGAAAAGATAGTTTTCACCACGAAGGCGCTCCGAAGAGCACGAAGGAAAAAAAACTAAACGTAGAAAGCGCAAAGAATTCCGCCGGCAGTTTTGTAGGGGCAACTCCCTGTGGTTGCCCGTTCGAATACGCAGCACACCATGTCTTCGATAACCTGTCTCCGAATGCTTCGTGGCTTTCGTGTGCCCACTTCGTGGTGAGATAGTATTTTTGAATCGGAAGTTAGGAATGATGTGTCAGAAAATTTGCGCAAGTTGCGCAAACTATCAGCTATAGTAGTACGCAGGAAGAATATTAAGTCCCCTTTTCGGATCAGAATCCTTCGTGACCTTTGCGATCTTCGTGCTTGGAAAACCCGCTGTCGAAGGAGGTAGCTCCATGCATCTGAAACCCCGTTGGTGTTCCCAGTTCGTCGCGACGGTGCTCAGCCTTGCGCTTCTCGCTCCCATCCTTGCCGATGGCCAACCACTGCCGCGCTCTGTCACCGTTGGGTCCAATCCTCCGGGCACGGTTTTCTACGCGCTGGCGAGCGGGATCGCCAAGGTTGCCAGCGAGGGCGCGCCCTTCCAGATGGTTGTCCAGCCCTATTCCGGCACGAGCACTTTTCTGCCTTTGCTCAATACCGGGGAAATCGATTTCGGCATCAACAACGCGGTGGACATGGCGCTATCATACCAGGGACCGCAGCGGCTGATGATCGGCGGACGCAACCCTCTCCAGCACACGCCCAATGTGCGCCTGGTGATGCGCGGGTCGCTATTGATGGTCGCTCTTCTCGTGCGCAAGGATTCATCCATAAAAACCATTTTCGATATCCGCGGGAAAAGATTGACTGGAGAGTACCCGGCCCAACTGTCCAACTGGTACAACCTGTTTGGCTTCCTGTCCGGCGCTGGGATGAAGTGGGAAGACGTCAAGATCGTTCCCGTCCCCGGCGTCAATGAAGGAGTGGACGCCCTGGTCCAGGGGCGAGCCGACGTGAGCATGTCGGCGTTGGACGCGGCCAAGGTTAAGGAGGCGGACGCCACGGTAGGTGTCCGGCATATTTCGCTGGACTGTTCTCCCGAAGGAGAAAAGCGGCTGCGCAGCGCCGTGCCCGGCTATTATCCGCGCCGGCTCAAGCGCGGCCAAGCCACGGCGATCGTGGAAGACACTTGTGTGAACGCCTACGACATTTATTTAACCGGCCACAAGGCGGCTCACGATAAAGTTGTCGGTGCGGTTCTCAAAGGGATCTGGGACAATATCGACAAACTTCCAACGCTTCACCCCAATTTCAAAGACTGGACGCGACCGCGGGCCGTCGACCCCGACGTGACGATTCCGTATCATCCGGCGGCAATCCAGTTTTACAAAGAACGCGAGGTCTGGCCGGCAAACAACATGGATGAGGCGCAACGTAAACTTCTCACTTTAAATCCGTGACGGTCCCCTTTACCGACAACACCGGCGCAGCGAAACTTTCGCAGTACGCCAAGAGTCAGTCCGACCGAGAGTTTTTGTTCTTTATTGGATTCCGCTGAAAGATTTCCCTTCACGCTTCGACGAGCTTGAACAGAAAATGGTCAATGTTATCAATGTAATTTCCGTTCGTCCTGATCTCGTCGAAGGGATCCGAACGACTTGCGACACTGTCTCTTGGGCATGGCGAATGGTTCCCGCGTTGGCGCGGTCTCACCCCAGCGCGAATAGCGCTTTCGGGTTGTGGTAAGTGATTTTTTTGTATTGGCTCGGGGAGATTTCCCTTTTCGCCTTCAGATTGCGCAGCGCTTCGATTTCCGTCGACTGATCGTTGTGGCCGTAGTCGGTGCCGATGGTGATGTTGTCTTCTCCCGCATATCTCAAGATATAATCCACGTCGTCGTCGGTCTGGCAGGAGACGTACTGGCGGTACTCCTTGAGCGGGTTGTCCGGCAGCGATTTCCCCTGAGCGCCCCAGCGCCGTTGCAAATCTTTGACGACGTAGGGAATCCACTGCGCGGCAGCCTCGGCCCAGTGAAAGCGGAGTCTGGGGAATAGTTTCGGCACTTCGCTCATGACGATCGAATGGAACGCGCCGATGACCGGAATGCGAAACTTCCAAAAGCTCCCGCCGCCGTTGTACTGCGATACCAGATCGATAACGTAGGGATTGCCGTTACCGACGTGCACGCCGACCGCGAGGTCGAGGCGGCTCGCCCCCTGGTAAAGCGGATAGAAATAGGGATCGGTGATCAGCCGGTGCCCCTCGATGCCGCGCATGAAGACGCCGCAGGCGCCGTGCTCCTTGCAAAACTTTATCTCCTCCAGTGCCGCGTTCATATCGAGGAGCGGCAGGACGCAGATCCAGCGCAGCCGCCCTTCGCCTTGGCGATGAATGTCGGCGAGCCAGCGGTTATAGCCCTTGCAGATGGCGACTTCCCACTCCGGCTTGTCGGTGATCTGCTCGATGAAGATGGTCGGATAGAGCACCTGAACATCGATGCCCAGCTCGTCCATGTGCCGGACGCGGGCCGGCACGTTTTCCATCTCGCGGGTTTCGCGCGGAGTGTCCATCACCCGGCCCGTGCGCTTGGAGACATCAGCGATCTCCCGGGCGGTCATGACGACGCGGACCAGGCCGCGGATCTTGCCGTCGACGAACCAGAACTCCTGACCGCCCTCGCCGTGCGGACGCACGACCACCGGGCGATATTTCTGGTCGGCCCGGTCCATGAAGTCCCAGGTATGTTCGGTCTCGACGACGTGGGCATCGGAATCGATGGTCGGCATGGCTGAATACCTCCGCCTTTGAATCACGCCGGCTCAGCGTGTCTGCGCGTAGAGCTTATCAATCGCTCCGCTCTGATCGAGTTCCCGGATAAAGCGTGGTTCGATGAATCCTTGAGGGTCGGCGGTCTTGGCGCGCGGGTCGCGCGCAGCGGCGAGGTCGAAGATCGCCTGGACGGCGGCGGGCATGACGTAGGGGGCACGAGGAAACTGCTTGACGACGAAAGACTCGTAGGCGTCCTCGAGCGCTTCGCGATCCTGGACGCGCAAATACTTCTGCATCACGGCCAGCGACGCTTCCTTATGAGTCTTGGCATAGTGGATCGCTTCCACGACGACGCGGGCGACGCGCCGGACTACATCTTCGTGCGTCTGAATGTAAGCGCGCCGGGTCACCAGCCCGCCTTGGAGAAACGGAATCCCCAGCTCCAAGCCGTCGGCGACAATGCGAAAGCCCAAACGCCGGGCCTGCACCGACTGCGGCGAGTCAAGCACAGTGGCATCGAGCCTTTTCGCTTCCATTGCGCCGAGGCGAGTGGCCGGCCCGCCGCCGCCCGCCTGAACGATCTGCACGTCTTTCGTTTCGTTGATGCCGAGCTTGCGCAGGATCAAGCGCAGCGCCCAGTCCGCCGCGGCGCCGAAGCGGCCGATGCCGATGACTTTGCCGCGCAAGTCCTCGGGACGGCGGATCTCCGGGCGAGCGACCAATTGGTAAGCGTTCAAATTGCACCAGCCGGCGAGCATGACGAGGTCGAGACCATTCAAGTAAGGCCCGACGGCCAGGCCGCCGGACATCGTGGCGATGGGCGCCTGCCCCGCCGTGAGCGCTTGCACGGATGGAGTCGAGTCGACATAAACCAGGTCGGCGTTAAGGCCATTGCGCTCGAAAAGGCCCGCCTCGCGGGCGAACCAGGTTACGGAGTTGGTCATCGTGAACTGGCTGTAGATGATCTTGAGCCGTTCCTGACCGATTGCCCCGGCAGGAGCAATAACCGAGGCGGCGATGAGCGCGCAGGCGATAACCGTGACGCGCGCGCGCCTTTGGAGAATATTCATCGCGAGAGCGGTAATGAATAGCCTTGTTTCCATCCGTGCGCTCCTTTAATGGCTAAAACTCGTCTCAAGCTATTCGAGTTCAGGCGCCGAGGTCAAGAAAAAAAATCACCTTCGAGAAAGATCGACTTGACAACCCATCTCGTATTCGTGATAGCTCTGGCATGGTTCGGTAGTGGTTCAGTTTCGTAATAATTTATAGGGGCGCCCCCCTGTGGTCGCCCGATAAGAGGGCACGGGGGCCTGCCCCTACCTTGACAGATTGTTAAAATCAGATTGAACCACTACCCATGGTTAACGTTGAAGTGATTAAACCAGGAGGAACTCATGAGCGATGAAAAGAAGATCGTTACCGGACTGGGCAAGCCGGAGCTGCATCGCGTACTGATTCGCGGGCATGATTTGACGAAAGACCTCGTCGGGAAAATCACCTTTGCCGACATGACCTATCTGATGTTGGTGGGACGATTTCCGAGCGACGGCGAAAGGCGGATGACCGACGCCCTGCTGACGATTCTCGTCGAGCACGGCATGGTCAGCAGCGTGATTTCGGCGCGGCTTTGTTACTCGACGGCGCCGGAGGCGATGCAGGCTGCGGTTGCCTCTTCGATCCTCGGGGCCGGCAGCGTCCACCTCGGTTCCTCGGAGTGGTCGGCCAAGATGCTGGTGAAGGCGCTTCCGGCCGATAATTCCCCAAATGAATTGGATGCAGCCGCTTCAACAGTGGTAGAGCAGTATGCAGGGAAGAAAAAAAGAATTCCGGGCATTGGCCATCGAACTCACCCCGAAGGCGACCCGCGCGCCGTGCGCCTCTTTGAAGTCGCGCGTGAGACCGGCGTGTACGGGCGCTACTGCGATTTGCTCCAGCGGATCTGCAAGGCGGCGGCGGGGGAGCATGGAAGGCCGTTGCCCGCGAACGTCACCGGCGCCATCGGCGCGATTGCGCTCGACATGGGACTACCGTGGCAGTTGACCAAAGCATTCGCGCTGATCGGCCGGACCTTGGGCGCGGTCGCGCACATCGGTGAAGAGATCCGTCGACCGATGGCAGCCAACATTAACAGCGCCATCAAGGCGCAGATGGTTTACGACTTCGACAGCAAATGAGACGTAGGGGCACGGCGCGCCTACCGCTTCCCTGCATGTTCATACGTCATAGCAATCGCGGCACGAGCCCTCCGGAGCGAAGGCAATGCGCCATGCCCCAAGAAGCGTTCAATTCGTTCAAATAGTTCAAAGCGTTCAAAACGTTTTGAACGGCTTGAACGTTTTGAACTCCGTTCGTTAGCAGTCTCACCCCTCGATTGACACAAAGTCGCGATTGTTCCTCGGACCGTGAATAATCCGGGCTACGATCCCTGATAGAGGCGGTCCATGAACCCGCTTTCGTCGAGCTTTTTGCACAGGCTCATGTCCGCGATATCCTCGGGTTTTAACTGCGCGGCCTTGGGATTGAGCCCGTGTTACACCAGTAATTTCAGCACGGACGCAACGCCCGGTAGGCTTGGGCAGGGCTTACGCGGCAGGTCATCCACTTTCCGATAGGTGTTCTCCAAACGGTCCGGATTGTCGAGTCGCAAGTTCTTCGCGAGACTCCGCAGGACGATTGTCTTGTTCGCGGGATTGCGCGAAAAGGCGACCCCCTCGACGATCGCCCGCGCGACGTTTTCCACGAATTGAGGATTCGCTTTCATGAATCTCCGCGAGGTAACCAGTCCCGAGGATTGAAACGGCACGTTTTCTTTCGCCAGATCGAGGAGCAGCGTGTATCCTTGGCCCATCGCCACCTTGGCGACGTCCGGTGACACCGAGATCGCATCTACACCTCCCGCAAAAAGCGCAGCCAGGCGGTCGGCCGGAGATCCGACTCCTAGAAGGGTGATGTTGTCGCGCCGCGGGACCAAGCCCAGGTAGTCAAGTCCGACGTACGCCCCAAGTGAAGCCGTGCCGGCGGGAGTGCCGATGGCGACCTTTTTTCCCTTCAGCTCTTCGGCGCGCTTGATTGCAGGGCGAGCGACCAGAAAATAATCAAGCTTGGTTTCCAAACCCAGCAGCATAGTCAGGTCTCCCCCGGAGGTGACCGCGTTGGTAACATGGGTCGCGCCGATGACCCCTATGTCTATGTCGCCGGAGAGCATCGCTTGGGCGGCGCGACCGGCGATGATGAAGACGAGCTGCGGATCGAGTCCATACTTGCGGAAGAAGCCTTGTTCCTTGGCGATCCAGAGAGGAACCGAGTTCCCGCTCATCGCTCCATAGACGAACGGAAATCTAACGGGCGATTCAGCCGCGTAAAGATCCGCAAGGCAGGTCGCGGCGACCAGGAAAATCAGCGGCAAAAGCGGAAACGAAAACTTTTTCATCGCCGTTGTCCTTTTTTTCGGTTTTTCAGGCTCTTGCGTGAAGCAAGGCTCGGAGTTTGCTCCGCCGAGGCGCCCTTCGACGCCGCTCAGGCGCCGGGCGCAGAGAAAATCGCCTTAAAATAGCGATTTAAACAAACCCTCTGTGAACTCTGCGGTCGTGAGAAAAAATAACCGATCGCCCTTCGACGCGCTCAGAGCCAGTCCTGAGTTCATCGAAGGAACGAACGGCTAAGTACTTGAATTTGCATCGCGCCGTCCCGTTCGTGGTGAGACTTGTCGAACCATGAACGGATTTTTACTCACGCGCTGTGTCTCTGCGGTGAATGAATTTCCGAAATCCCGCCACGGCGCCCTAGATAATGCCCTTCTCTTTGAGCTCCGCCATCGCTTTGTCGTCGTATCCCATCGCTTTCAAGAACTCGCCGTTATGCTCGCCCAGCTCCGGCGGCGGCAAGGGAGGGGACGCGTTGGTGTCGCTGTAGTCCAGCGGAAACTTGACCGTGCGGATAGTCGGTTTGTTTTTGCGCTCGATCTGGATTTGCAGTCCCATATGTTGCACTTGGGGGTCGTCGAAGACTTCCTTCAAGTTGTAGACCGGCGTATGCGGCACGTCGTGGGCTTCCAGGCGCTCTAACCAGTGAGCGCGCGGCTTTTGCCGAAATAACGGCGCGAAGGTTTTGTTCAACTCTTCGTAATTGTTGCGCCGGTCCGGCCGCGTCTTAAACCGCGGATCTTCGATCAACTCGGGATGCTCCACGGCGTTGCACAATCCTTCCCAGAACTTCTGGGGCGAGGAGAGATGAATCGCCAGCATCGCCCCGTCCGAGCCGGCGAAGGCATAGGTCTGCGACTGGCGCGGCCGCGTGTACGGGCCCGGCACGCGCCCATGCGAAAGCGTTTCGGTCGCCGGCGCGTTTAAGAAAGCTAGGATAGAACCGACCATGGTGGCGTCGATCTGCTGTCCTTTGCCGGTTTTCGTTCGCGCCATCAAAGCGCTCAAAACCCCGAGCGCCGAAAACATGCCGCTCAAGCAGTCGGAGTAAGCCGGACCGATGGGCTTGGGATCTTTGGGATCCATCAGCACGCTCATCATGCCGCCCATACCTTGTCCCACCGTATCGTAGGCCGGCCGGTTGACGTACGGACCCGTCGGGCCCGTGCCGGTGATCGAGACGCAAATGATCCCTTGGTTGATCTTGCTAAGCGTCGCGTAATCGATGGCGAGTTTCTTCGTCACGCCGGGACGGAAGTTGTCCATCACCACGTCGGCGGATTTGACCAGGCCGTAAAAAATTTCCCTGCCTTCGGCAGTTTGTAAATTGAGCGTCACGCTCTTCTTGCCGCGGTTATAGGCCCAAAAGTTCGGTTGATCGCCGCCGAAATCCCAGCCGCGAAACGGGTCGCCGCCTTTCGGATTTTCTACCTTGATGACCTCCGCGCCCATGTCCGCAAGCAACATCGCGCCGTACGGACCGGAAATAAAGTTGCCCAGCTCCAAAACCCTGATGCCGTCTAAACTGCCGCTCATTCTTTCTCTCCTGATTCGATTGTTTTCCGACTATTGCCTGTCGCCTCTTGCCTAGCGCCTGCTTGTTCGGATAATGAATTTTCATACCTCGCAATTCACAGGAGAACAAGATGGCAACGCCGCCACCCGTAACCGACACGTTCGCGCGCTTCGTGAACGACACTGATTACTCGACGATCTCCGAGACGACACTTGCCAACGCGAAGATGCATATTCTCGACACCTTCGGCGTCGCATTGGCGGGGATCGCCACGGACACCGCGTCCATCGCCCTCGATTATTGCCGGCGCACCGGCCACAGTGATGAGGCATCGATCTGGGGAACGCGCGTCAAATCCTCGGCGCCCATGGCCGCCTTTGCCAACGGACTTCTCGGCCACGCTATCGACTTCGACGATTGGGACGCCTTTATCCACGCGGGGCATCCGACCTGCATGGTCGTCAGCGCGGCGCTGAGCCTCGGCGAAGTCATCGGCTCCTCGGGGAAAGATTTGCTCAGGGCCTATGTGTTGGGTATCGAAGTGCTCACCAAGATTTCCGCCGCCAGTCCCAATCTGCAAGATCGCGGCTTTCACAGCACGCCGGTCTTGGGCAGTTTCGGCGCCGCCGTCGCCTGCGTCAGCTTGCTCCGGCTCGATCCGAGCAAGATCAAAGCCGCATTGGGCGTCACCGCATCAGCCGTCGGCGGCATTCACCGCCAGCAAGGCTCAATGGTCAAACCCTTTCACGCCGGCAACGCCGCGCGCAGCGGCGTCGAAGCCGCCCTGCTCGCCGAAAAGGGTTTCACCGCGGATGCGGCCATCTTCGAGGCGCCGCGCGGCTTTTGCGACACCTTTTTCGGCAAGGGCGCCTGCGCCTATGAGAAAATGATCGCGGACATCGGCAAGCCGTTCTTTCTTGAATCGCCCGGCCTCGGCTTAAAAATGCACCCCTGCAGCGCGCCGCAGTTTCTCGCCGCCGACGCCGCGCTCCATTTGAAGCGCGAGCACAAGATCGACTTCGCAGAGGTCGCAAGAATCGAAGTCCGCATCCCGCCGGAGCGCTACCAGCGCCACTATCACGCCGAAGTCAAAACCGGTCTGCGCGGCAAGTTCGCCATCAACTATGTCGTCGCCCTCGCGCTACTCGATGGCAAACTGGAGATCGCCACTTTCACCGACGAGAAAGTTAACCAGCCGCAAGTGCAGGACGGGCTAAGCAAAGTAAACGTCATCGTCGACGAATCGATCCCTGAACCCGGTCCTTACTGTCCGGTCAGCGTGGAACTGAAAAACGGCGCGCGCCACAGCTACACCGCGCGCATCGCCAAGGGCGATCCGCGCAATCCGATGAGCGAAAGCGAAGTGCTGGACAAGTTCCGCGGCAACGCGAGAACGGTCATCTCGGAGAAACAATCAGAGGAGCTGATCGTGGCGGTGCGCAATCTGGAAGCGGTTGAGAACGTCGGCTGGTTGGTTTCCCTGCTGCGACCCGGGTAGTATTTCTCCCGGCCATAATTATTCTACGCCGTTTCCCACATAATCCGACGGTAGGGACGAGCCTTGGTCAAGGGTCGAGGCATTAAGCGTGGCTTTATCAATCAAAAAATGCCAATACGTGAGTTATAAGAGGGCATTTTATAACTCATGATCGCTGAAAACCAATGGAACTGGCAGCAGCACGACTGGCCCCGGTTCCGTTTCGACAACTCAGCCCTCGCGGAAAGGGAGGCGAATTTTCTGCTTCACGGCGGCTTCCTAATGGGCACGCTCCTGCATTTCCGCGAGGACGACAAGAGCGCCTTGACCGTTGAGCTGATCAGCGACGAGGCTCTCAGAACCTCTGAAATTGAAGGCGAGTTTCTCAACCGCGAGAGCGTGCAATCATCCATCCGGCGCCATTTCGGGCTCGCTACCGACACACGTCGAGTGCCACCCGCAGAGCAGGGCATTGCCGACATGATGATGGATCTTTATCGCAGCTTCGCCGCGCCGCTCGCGCACGAAACCATGTTCCGATGGCACGCCATGCTTACCGCCGGGAGGCGGGATTTGAAAAACATCGGCGCCTACAGAACGCATGGTGAGCCAATGCAAATCATCTCCGGCCCGATCGGCAATCCGACGATTCATTTCGAAGCGCCGCCATCCGCTGTTGTGGAAAAGGATATGGAGGGGTTCGTCAACTGGTTCAACGATACGGCACCGCACAGAAATAAGGCGCTTCCGGCTCTTACGCGCGCAGGCATCGCGCATCTTTATTTTGTCACCATCCACCCGTTTGAAGACGGCAATGGACGCATGGCGCGCGCGCTGGCCGAAAAGGCATTGTCCCAGGCTCTCAGCCAACCGACGCTGATCGCGCTCTCGCAGACCATCCAGAAAAACAGGAATTCTTATTACGAAGCGCTCCACCGCAGCAGCAGAGACAATGAAATCACGGCGTGGCTTGTCTATTTCGCCGACACCGTGTTGCAGGCGCAGGACACGACACGGCGCATGATCGACTTCCTGATCCAGAAGACCAAGCTCTACGACCGGATCAAAGGTCAGCTCAATGAGCGGCAAGGAAAAGCTATCGCTCGGATCTTCCGCGAAGGGACGGAGGGCTTCAAGGGTGGCCTGAGCGCGGTGAATTACATTTCGATCACCGGCGCCGCGCGCGCCACGGCGACGCGCGACCTTCAGGACCTCGTCGACAAGGGCGTCCTCATTCGCACCGGCGCGCTCAAAAGCACGCGCTACCACTTGAACATCGAAACAAGAAAATAGAGTTCCGCGCAGCCTTAGAATAGCGCGGCTCGAACCGCTTACCGATATGCTTCGTCGGGCATATTGAAGTCTGCGCCTTCCTTTGCCAATTGCTCTTGGAACATCTTGCGGATATGCGGGTCCTCGTCACGGTACTCGATGGTGTGGCCGCCCTGTTTGATGTCGAGATTCAAACCCCACCAATCTACGCCCGGTACACCCTTGACCCGCCTGGGATAGCCGCCCAGGAAGGCCAGCACGCGCAAAGGTTCTTTGGATGCGCCAAAGTGACCGTGAAACCAGCCGGCATCGCCCGGAGCAGCGCTCACGATGCCGCCATGCTTGTAGTCCTGTCGCTGGACCAATTCGCCCTTGCCGTCCGCCCAGGGCGTCGTCCCCGCTTCGCCAGGCCACGTGATGCTGTAGCCCTTGCCGCCTAGACACAAGAGCACCGGGCCGGCTTCATGGGCGTGACATCGGGAGTAGCGACCAGGCGCGTATTGCGCGATGAACCCCTGAAAACTATTCCCGGACAGACTCCAAAAGAACATTCGGTGACCCACGCCGCGCTGGCCATCCAGCGGCAGCTCGACATGGTCCGCGTCCGGGATGATATTACCGTAGTTGCGCGCGCGGCCGTGGCGCGGATCTTTTCCGAGCTCGGTATGCGCTTTGAAAAAATCCGCGCTGCCATCGTACCGATCCTTGAACTGATAGGGGTTGTTGAATAGCGCGTCCTGACTCCGGTACAGGTGGAAAATCGGCGGCGCGTTGGTCACGCCAAGTAGCAAGGCAGGGCTGGAGGTTGCGTTGACGATGCGGTGCCAGGTATTCAGCGGTGGAGAGAAGAGGCTGCCCGCCTGCCACTCGAAGGTTTGCCTCTTGTTAGCATCGTCGCCGGTCCAGATCTCTGTCGTGCCGCGCCCTTCGAGCACGTAGAAAATCTCCTCGTACATGTGTTTTTCAGCAGTGATGGCGCCCGCACCGGGCACCTCGATAACGTACATCCCCTGGAGCCCGCCGCAACCGTTAAGTTCAATGAACGCGCCTTGAGCGCCCATGCGTTTCCAATATCCCAACGTCAGGTCCCGGATGTCGTAGAACCCCACCGTGCCGCGATGGATGGGGAGATTTTGCTCCTCCATGAAAACCTCATAGGGAGTGGCCGGCCGTATCCAGCGCTTGGTACCAACAAAGTCTTGCGCCATTTTTTGTTATCTCCTCTGATTGTCTAGTTTCTTGCCCTGAGAGTAGGCTCAGTGAATGCGTTTATATCCTGCTCGCCTCGAGGACTCCAGCCTGTCCCCTTTAATTCCCGCATCTTTGCCGATCTGAGCGCACTTTATGCGAGCTGGGCCGACGATGTCATGACCGAGAACCCAACCGTAATAAGCGGTCTTCTAATTGGAACAATTTTCCTATCAATGTCCATAAGATCCTGATATTGATAGATTATGATAATTGATAAAGCGGACATAGAACCGGACATTTCAGCGGTCATGGACCGTCGGGAAACCGTAGCGCTGATGGAGCCGCTGCTTATCGCCGAAGGTTCACGTCACCGCAGTGAACTGACCGATCTTGCGGTCGAAGTGGCCGCCCTCTCGGCCGGATTCCGGCGCAGCCTGCCCGATGGCGTGCGTACAGCCCTGGCCGATCTGGTGCGAGCTATGAACTGTTACTACAGCAATCTCATCGAGGGGCACGATACCCATCCCGTCGATATCGAACGGGCGCTCAAAAACGACTATAGCAACGAACCGCGCGAGCGAGACCTTCAGCTCGAAGCGAAGGCGCATATAAACGTTCAGCGGTGGATCGATACTGGAGGACTGGCGAGCCGCCCAGTGTCGTTCGCAGGCATCAAAGAAATACACCGTCGTTTCTGCGAGCTACTGCCCGATGATCTTCTTTGGATTGAGAATCCCGATACCGGCGAGCGGCTGAAAGTTGTGCCGGGCCAACTGAGGGACCGCGATGTGCGGGTCGGTCAGCATGTCCCCATTAGCCCCGGCGCAGTTCCGCGATTTCTTGCGCATTGCGAGGACGCCTATGGCCGTTTGGGAAAAACGGATGCAATTCTCTCGGCTCCGGCTGCGCATCACCGCCTGCTGTGGATACACCCGTTCCTCGATGGCAATGGGCGAGTCGCAAGACTGGTATCGCACGCGAGTCTCCTTGAGACTTTGGATACCGGTGGAATATGGTCGGTCGCACGCGGCCTCGCCCGAAATGTCGCGGCGTACAAAAGCCATCTTACCAGTTGCGATCGGCCCCGCCGGAACGATCTTGATGGGCGCGGCAATTTGAGCGAAGAAGCGCTTGCCGATTTCACGCGATTCTTTCTGGAACTGTGCATCGATCAGGTGAGGTTCATGGAAGAGCTCGTTCAACCGGATCGCTTGCGCACCCGCATTATCCTGTGGACCGAGGAAGAGATCCGACTGGGTCATCTTCCGCCGAAATCGGGAAGTATTCTCGAAGCCGTGCTCTATCGCGGCGAGCTGCCGCGCGGCGACGCAGCCAATATCGTTGGCACAGGCGACCGCCAAGCGCGCCGTATTGTTTCGGCCCTAGTCGACAAGGGCGTGCTTACATCTGAAAGTGCGCGCGCGCCGCTACGGCTCGCGTTCCCAGCCGCACTCGCGTCGCGGTGGATGCCGGGGCTGTTCCCGGAAAGGACGGAGTAGCCGTGCGTCCCATCTCGTCGCTGCACATTTCCAGACAAATAGGGTGCGGACCCCGATCATCGAGAAGGGGTCAAAATGAGTGCCAGCGGCATTAACTTATTTCCCAGTCCACTCGTCTAAGCAGATTGCACCGGGTGAATTGCGACGCGCTGGCGAAAAACCTAGGGAACAATCGTGGCTGAAAACATACGGCCTCCAGGACCGGTCAGGCGCTTTTACCGGCGGCTCGCGGGCTACTTCAAGGCTGCGATCGATCCCGCCTTGAGTACGCGGCTCAGAATTATTTCAGGCGCGAAGGGCGTGGCGGCGTTGGGCATGCTCGGAGCCGTGCTGTTGTGTGTCTACGCCGTCATTTTGATCCCGTTCACGCCCAGTATTTCCCATATACGAAAAGCCAACATCGACCAGCCCAGCGTGGTGATTTCCGCCGATGGCAAGCGCCTGGCGACTTTTAAGCCGATGAACCGCGAGTGGGTCCGCTTAAATCAAATCTCTTCACATGTAATCAATGCCCTGCTCGCCACGGAAGATCACCGCTTTTACCAGCACTACGGCGTCGATTTGTGGCGCACAGCGACGGGCCTCGGGCGCTTATTCATCGGCGATCTTGAGGGCGGATCCACGCTAACCCAGCAACTCGCGCGCAACCTGTATCCGCGGGAAGTCGGCCGGAAGCGGACGATCACGCGAAAAATCAAGGAGACCATCACCGCGATCAAAATCGAATATGCCTACACAAAAAAAGAAATACTGGAAACCTATCTCAACACGATGCCGTTTTTGTACAACGCCTTCGGTATCGAGATGGCGGCGCGCACTTACTTCGACAAGTCGGCGCAAAAGCTCAATGTGCTTGAAAGCGCAACCTTGATCGCCATGTTGAAAGGCACCAGCTACTACAACCCGGTGCTCAATCCCGAGCGCGCGCTTCGGCGCCGCAACGTAGTGCTCTCGCAAATGGTCAAGCGCCGGGTGTTGAGCCAGGCCGATTTCGCCAGGCTACACACCCGGCCGATACGCCTCGATTTCGAGCGCCAGATGGAGGCCGTCGGTCCATCCCCTCATCTTGCCGCGCACATTCGGAGATGGCTGATCGATTGGGCGGACCGTAACGACCGCGACATCTATTCCGACGGATTGATCGTGCACACCACCATCGACTCGCGCTTGCAGGCGGTGGCCAACCACGCCGTAAACCGCCAGATGGAGGCCTTGCAGGCCGTCGCAGACGTCGAGTGGGGACTGAGCTCCGAACGATTGCTATCGTCGAGCGCGAACGCGTACGTCGAGCAGCGCCTGCGCGTGCAGCCTTTCGCTTATTTTTGGAAATCCAAGCCCGGCTTGATCGACACGTTCATTCGAGAATCCGCGGCTTACCGCAGCGCCGTGGATGGCGGCGCGGCGCCTGAAGCCGCGCTGGCGCAGTGGCGGAACAACCGTGAGTTCATGGCCAAGCTGCGCGCCGAAAAAACGCGTTTGCAGGCGGGCTTTGTGGCGATCGATCCGGCCACCGGCCAGGTAAAGGCGTGGGTCGGCAGCCGCGACTTTAATACCGACCCATTCGATCATGTCGCGCAAGCCCGGCGGCAACCGGGTTCGACGTTCAAACCGTTTGTTTACGGCGCGGCGCTCGAGCAGGGGATGTCGCCCGATAAACGCTTCATCGACCGCGCCGTGGAGATTCCTCTGCCGGACGGCACCGTATGGCGCCCCGCCGATTTAGCTCCACCGAGCGGGCGGTCGATGACGGCGCGCGAGGGTCTCATCTATTCGAAAAACACGATTACGGCACAGGTCATGCAGGAAATCGGCCCGAAAAAAACCGCCGAGCTTGCGCGCAGAATGGGAGTCAACCAAAGCAAGCTCGACGAGGTGCCCTCGTTAGCGCTCGGGACTAGTCCGGTTACGCCGTTGGAAATGGTCGCCGCTTACAGCACCCTCGCCGCCGGCGGCAATTACCGCCAGCCGATTTTCATCACCCGCGTCACCGATAAACGGGGCCATGTGCTCGCTGAATTCAAAACCGAGAATCAGCCCGTCATGTCCGACAAGACCGTGGAGAATCTGATCAACATGCTGCGCGACGCAATCGACCAGGGCACCGGGCAAGCGATAAGAGCGCAGTTCGGCTTGCGCGCCGACGTTGCGGGGAAGACCGGCACCACGCAAAAAAATACCGACGGCTGGTTTATCTTGATGCATCCACAGCTCGTCGCCGGGTCATGGGTCGGCTTCAACGACTCGCGGGTCACCATGCGCAGCAACTATTGGGGCCAGGGTGGGCACAACGCCGTGCTGCTGATAGGTGATTTTTTTCGGGCAGCTCTCGATATGGAATTGATCGACGGCGACGCCCGGTTCCCGTATGCAAGGCCGGGCGATTCGATCCTGGAGCCGTATTTGGACGCCGTCAAAGAATGGTTGTTGGACCCAGTCTTGGACTGGCTGTTCGGCGACAAAAGCAAACCGCCGCCACGTCGCGACCTGGAGCACGAAGGTCCGCGACCCGAAGATACGAAAGGCGAAAGAGATCGATTAGGGGACACGCAAGAGCAGAGAAGGCTGGAACGACAACGCGAGAAGGAGCGGCTGCTGGATCTCTTAAGGCAGAAGCGAGAACAGCGCGATTGGGAGCAGTTGGAAAGGGATCGATAGCGTGAAAAAACAAATTCTCAGCGACGACGCAAGGCGGTCGCGTCCCATCTCGTGGCTGCACAATTCAAGACGAAACGGGTTCGGACCCCAACGGTTTCTCACAGCCGGGTGGATGAAGAATATTGCCGAGGCCATTGACACACCACAACTCAGGCCTGACCCCCAACTTCGCCACGAACAACCCGCTTCAACTTCCTCTAAGTCTGGTTTTTTCCTGCGCGTGAGCCGCGTTCTTATTCGCCGATTTCTCGACGAGTAGCAGGCTCGTTCACTACCGCCCGGGAAGCAGATTTTGCGTATCGAGCGCTTTCATGACCGCTTCGACATAGGACTTCATCGCCGTTTGCACGTTTTCCGGCTCCGTCGTCTTGATGGTGCCGGTCCAGACCACTTCGTTCTTAGCGACGTCGTACAGCGTGGTTTCCGAGGTATATTCGTTGTAACGATAAGCGCCGGGCGCGCCGGAGAGTCCAGACCAGGAAGCGCCGACGTTGGAGCCGAAGATACCGAACGAAAGATACGGAAACGTCGGGCCATAGTTGGTCTTCTGTTCCATCTTTGCCGATCGCGCAAAGAGCACCGCATCGGCGCGAGCCTTTTGCGCGGCCTGTTTGAGGTTGTTTTCATCGATCCCTTCGTCCTCCGGAATGTACCGATAGCTCGCCAACGCGTCGATTCCCGCTGCCCGGAGCTGAACCACGAATTCATCTTCGAAGTTACGCCGCACGCTGGTCTCCTTGCTTGGACTGCTTGGACCTCCGACCATGATTCGCTTGAAGGAACCCGAGGCGTAAGCCGGATTGCGCCATTCACTGACAATTGGCGTAGCGGTCGAACAAGCGCTGAGAGTGAGCGTGACGGAGACAATTCCCACCATGTCCAAAAGCGACGTTTTCATAAGCTTCACGCTTCCATGATCGCGCTAAATCAATTGTTAGTAAAGACTTCTCCCGCGACGGATTCTCAGCAGTTGCTACGTAGCCGTGGGAGGGGAGAGAATCAGGCTGGCATAAATAAATAAGCGCGAGCACTAGTGTCCGGGTGTTAGTTGAACAAATTCAGTTGATTAGTCGAAAAGGCCTGAATGTCATCGGTGATGACGTTGTTAAGTAGTTGATCCAATGGGATTCGTTCGAACATGGTGAGACTCAAGATCTGTAACATTTCATACAAGCTCGCCGAGAGGTTGAGCCGCTTTTTGACGATGGGGACGAGCACGTAGACCGAGACCGCGATCCAGATTTGCGTTTTGACGGCGTTCTCGGATGTGCCGAAGAAAACTTTGACACGAAGATGCTGTTTGATCCATTTGAAAAACAACTCGACCTGCCACCGGCATCGATAGAGATCGGCGATAATGATCGCAGGCAGCACGAAGTTGTTGGTCAGGAACACCAATCGCTTGCCGGTCTTGGGATCTTTGAATTTGATCAGGCGCAGTGGTGTGTCGAAGTCTTGGCGCGAATAGAATCCGATGAGCACGATGGTCTGTTCGCAAATCAACCCGGTGCTTCGGTCGACCAGACGCGAATATCGACGCTGGGCTTTGAGATTGGATTTGCGCGCGTCACAAAGAAGCTGCCCGCTTGGTGAAGGCGGTAAAGCCACTCGAAGTCGATATAGCCTCGGTCCATGAGGTAGAAGGTGCCCGGTTCGGGTACCAACAGGTCGAGGACATTGACGTCGCGCGGTTTGCCGTCGCTGATGTGCAGGAACGAGGGGATGTTGCCGCGCAGGTTCAAAAGCGTATGCAACTTGATGGCTGCTTTGGTCGAGCGAAATGGTGCCCAAGAAAATACCGACAGGCACAGGTCGATGGTGCTGGCATCCAGGGCGTAGACGGTCTCTTTCAAATCGACGCCAAACGGTTCCCCGGCATAAAGACGACGGGCGATTCCAATGAGCGACTGGGCGAAGTCGGCGTAGACGCGCCAGTCGCGCACTTCGTTCGCATTGGCCAAGGTGTTACGGGCTACGCTGCCACCGATGCCCATGTGATAGAGCTTGCCCTCTTGCGCTCGCAGGCACGCTTCGATGTCGCGCAGGCTCTCGCGATAGGTCAGTTGCGCGAACGCCATGCAGAGGTACTGATCGAGGCAAGAGAACGTTTGGACTTTGTGCTCGCCCCCGTAGCGCGCTACGCAACGACGAAACGTCGTCAATGGCAGATGCTCCATGATCAGCGCGAATACCAGCTTGCCGATGTTCATTGATGCCCCCTGCGAGTGAGTTCCTCGCAGGATGGCAAATGTTAGCGTTCAAATCGAGACCAGAATAAAGCATGATTTATCGTTGTCGTTTCAATCAGTTGCCGGCGATGAATCGCTCAACGTTGGGACACTAGTG
>Ga0326597_10002877_pt1 | contig 25428 bp, 25 predicted proteins | sample RVTome_12_FD_203789 | JGI IMG/M metagenome (GOLD analysis project Ga0326597, IMG submission 203789) | Soil microbial communities from uranium-contaminated site in the Upper Colorado River Basin, Wyoming, United States - RVT100D185 | ecosystem: Environmental > Terrestrial > Soil > Contaminated >... | reverse complement strand
TTAGCCAATGGCGGAGCGGAACTCAGTGGCCGTGCGAATACGCGCCGGCGTAGCCGAGGGCCGATAGCAGGTCGTCTTCGCGGGCCTGCATAGGAGTCGCGTCGGCCGCCTCCTCGTGGTCGTAGGCGAGGAGGTGGAGGAGGCCGTGGACGACGAGGTGGGCGACGGCGCCGGCGAGGGGACGGCCGGCGGCCGCGGCCTGCGCCTCGGCGACGGGCAGGCAGACGATGACCTCGCCGAGGCTCGGCGGCGCGTCCGGGGGCTCGACGAAGGCGAAAGCCGAGGGGAAACCGGAGGGCCCTTCGACAGGCTCAGGACGCAGCTCCGGCTCATGAGAACCTTCGCTTGGTTGAAAACGCATCGGGTGAGTCCCTTCGACAGGCACAAGGCGCCGGGGCTCAGGCGGCCTTTCGTTCTCTTGGCCAGGCTCGAGGCTGGCAGGCGCGGACGGACTCGGCGGCTCGTGGGCGGCGAAAGAGAGGACGTCCGTGGGCTCGTCGCGGCCGCGGTAGAGGCGGTTGAGGCGCTGCACCGTCGGCGCGTCGGCGAGGACGACCTCGACCTCGACGGCGAGCGCGACGCCCTCTGCGTCGAGGACGTGACGGGCGAGGCGGCGCAGCTCGGCGGCGGGCACGCGGCCGCGGCGGACGCCGGCGCTGCGGACGGGGACGCTTCGGGAGGGCATGGCCTATTCTGTCACGCCGGAAGCGTCGGCGAGGTGATTGAGAGGCGTATTCCTGAAGGGCTAGATTCTTCGCTGCGCTCAGAATGACGAGGTATGGCGCTCAGAATGACAGTGCCGGGCCCGCCAGAATAGCGTGTCAACGGGAGGCGGCGTTGCCCGGGGAGTCGCCGAAGACGGCGGCGGCGTCGCGGGCGGCGTCGAGGAGGGGCGAGGGCAGGAGGCCGGCGGCGAGGACGCCGGCAGCGGCAACGGCGAGGGCGAGCTTGAGACCGGCAGCGGTCGCGATGCGCTCGTCGCTCGCGGGCTCGCGCAGGAACATGATCCCGGCGACGCGCAGGTAGTAGAAGGCGGAGACGACGCTGTTGAGCACGGCGACGACGACCAGCCAGACGAGGTCGCTATCGACGGCGGCGTCGAAGATGTAGAGCTTGGCGACGAAGCCGGCGGTGGGCGGGAGGCCGGTGAGGGAGACGAGGGCGAGGGCGAGGGCGGCGGCGAGCAACGGGGCGCGGCGGGCGAGGCCGGCGTAGGCATCGATGGCGCTTGAGCCGCCCCGGTCGGCGACCGCGATGACGACGATGAAGGCGGCGAGGTTGGTGAAGGCGTAGGCGGCGATGAAGAAGAGGACGCCGCTGGCGCCGAGGCCGAGGCCGCCGGCGCCGCCGACCGCGGCGAGGCCGACCATGAAGTAGCCGGCCTGGGCGATGGAGCTATAGCCGAGCAGGCGCTTGATGTCGGTTTGGACGAGGGCGAGGAGGTTGCCGAAGGTCATCGAGAGGGCGGCGACGACGGCGAAGACGTCGGACCAGTCGCCGCGCACGGTCGCGTCCGGCAGGCCCTCGAAGAAGATGCGCATGACGACGGCGAAGGCGGCGGCTTTGCTGGCGACGCTGAGGAAGGCGGCGACCGGCGCCGGTGCGCCCTCGTAGACGTCCGGCGCCCACATCTGGAAGGGGACGACGGCCATCTTGAAGCCGAGACCGCCGATCAGGAAGACGACGGCGAGGATCAGCCCTTCGCCCATGGCGTCGCCGCGCTCGGCGATGACGCTGGCGATGCTCGGCTCGCCGGCGGGCGCGACGAGGCGGGTGGTGCCGGTGAGGCCGAAGAGGAAGGTCATGCCGTAGAGGATGACGGCGGAGGCGACGGCGCCGAGGAGGAGGTACTTGACGCCGGCCTCGGTCGAGCGGTCGTCCTTGCGCAGGGCGGCGAGGATGTACTGGCTGATGCTCGTCAGCTCGAGGGCGACGAAGATCAGGATCAGGTCGCGGCTCGTCGCCAGGAGGAGCATGCTGGCGGTCGCGAAGAGGAGGAGGGCGTAGTACTCGGGCTCGTACTCGCCGAAGCGCCGGGCGTAGGACTCGGAGGCGAGGATCACGGCGGCGGCGACGGCGGCGAAGAGGAAGTAGAAGAAGAGGCTGAAGTCATCGAGAACGACGGAGTCGGCGAAGGCGAAGCCGGCGACGTCGCGAGCGAGGAGGCTGAGGGCCCATAACGCAGCGCCGGCCGGGCCGAGGAGGGCGAAGAGGACGAGGGCGCGGCCGCGTGCTGCCGGCAGCGGCCGGACGGCCGGCAGGAAGCCCCAGACGATGATCAGGGCGGCGACGGCGGCGAGGACGAGGACGGGGCCGATGCGGTCGAGGTCGTCGAGCATGGCCTAGAGACCGAGCGTGCGCTCGACGCCGTTTTCGAGGACGTCGACTACGGTGGCCGGATAGATGCCGACGGCGATGATCGCCGCGATCAGCGCTGCCATGCTCACCTGCTCCCACCACTCGGTGGTGTCGCTGAGGGCGCTCCAGGCAGGTGACGGCGGGCCGAAGAGGACGCGCTGCAGCGTCCAGAGGATGTAGCCGGCGGCGAGGAGGATGCCGGTCACGGCGACGATCGTCGCGGCCGGGAAGGGGTCGAAGCTGCCGAGGAAGACGAGGAGCTCGGCGACGAAGCCGGACATCGTCGGCAGGCCGAGGGCGGCGAAGCCGGCGATCGTGAAGACGGTAGCGGCGATCGGCATGACGTGGGCGAGGCCGCGCAGGTCGCCGATCTCGCGCGTATGGGTGCGTTCGTAGACGAGCCCGACCATGACGAAGAGGAGGGCGGTGATCGTGCCGTGGGTGAACATCTGGAGGGCGGCGCCGGTGAGGGCGACCCGGCCGGCTCCGTCGAGGGCGGCGCCGGCCGAGACGCCGAGGAGGACGTAGCCCATGTGGCTGACGCTGGAGTAGGCGACGAGCCGCTTGAGGTCGCTCTGGCGCATCGTCAGCACGGCGCCGTAGATCACGCTCAGGGCGGCGAGAGCCGCTAGATACACGTCGAAGTCGGCGAACTGCTCCGGCAGGATGCCGAGGAGGATGCGGATCAGGCCGTAGCCGCCCATCTTCAGGAGGACGCCGGCGAGGATGACGCTGACGGCGGTGGGCGCCTCGGTGTGGGCGTCGGGCAGCCAGGTATGGAGCGGTACCACGGGCAGCTTGACGGCGAAGGCGGCGAGGATCAGGAGGAAGACGGCCTGAAGGGGCAAAGCGGCGCCGGCGATCTCGATCCCGGCGAGCGCGACCATGTCGAAGGTGCCGGCGGCGAAGCCGAGGACGAGAAAGCCGACAAGCATCAGGGCGCTGCCGCTGAGCGTGAAGAGGAGGAACTTCATCGCCGCGTACTCTTTGCGCCCCGTGCCCCAGATCGAGATCAGGAAGAACATCGGCACGAGCTCGAGCTCCCAGAAGAGGAAGAAGAGGATCAGGTCCTGGGCGGCGAAGACGCCGACCACAGCCGTCTCGAGGGCGAGGAGCCAGGCGAAGTACGCGCGCGGCCGCAGCGTCACCTTCCACGACACGAGTGCGGCGACGACGAAGAGGAGGCCCGTGAGGAGGATCAGCGTCGCGCTGAGGCCGTCGACGCCGACGAGGTACTGGACGTCGAAGCTCGGCACGTCGATCCAGGCGCGGCGCTCGACGAACTGAAGGGCGGTCTCGTCCTGCTCGAAGCGGGCGAAGAGGGCGAGCGCGGCCGCGAGCTCCGCCAGGCTGAAGGCGAGGGCGACGGCACCGCTGCGCCTGGCGAAGCGTCCGGGCAGCAGGAGGACGACGGCGGCGCCGGCGACCGGCAGGAAGATCAGGAGGCTAAGCAAGGACGCGGTCCCTTGATTGATGGAAAACGCTCAGGGTTCGCCTGCGGCTCACGAGAACCTTCGCTTGATGGAAAACGCTCGGGGTTCGCCTGCGGCGCACGAGAACCTTCGCTTGATGGAAAACGCTCAGGGTTCGCCTGCGGCGCACGAGAACCTTCGCTTGGGTGAGATAACGAGGCGCCTTTGAGGTCCGAGGCGAGGCGGGCGGCCTCGAGGAAGGCGATGCGCTCGGCGACGACCTGGCTGGCGCTCATAGCGGGCTGAAGGCGAGAACGAGGACGGCGGCGAGCGCGAGGCCGGCGAAGGCGAAGGCGCCGTAGGCCTGAAACTGGCCCGTCTGGAGATGGCGCAGGACGCCGGCGGCACGGCGCGTGCCGCTGCCGAGGCCGTTGGCGGCGCCGTCGACGATGCGGCGGTCGAAGGCGGCGAGGAGGCCGCCGCCGACCTCGTAGAAGAGGAAGCGGACGATGACGCGCTCGTAGAGGTAGTCGAAGTAGAGCTTGCTCTCGAGGGCGCTATGCAGGGGCCGGAAGAGACGCTGCAGGGCGGCGGCGGGAAGGACCTCGGCCGCGTAGATCAGGTAGGCGAGGGCGATGCCGGCCAGGGGGAAGGCGGTCGAGGCGAGGGCGACGCCGAGGCGGAACTTCGTCGCTTCGACCTCGAGATCGGCCGGCAGGGCGCCGAGGAGAAGGTGCTCGAGGTCGCCACCGACGTTGGCGAAGCCGATGAGGGCGGCCGGCACGGCGAGGACGATGAGGGGAATCGTCATCAGCCAGGGTGATTCGTGCGGCGCCGCGGCGTGGCCGCCCTCATCGACGGCTTCGCCGCCGCGGTAGGCGCCGCCGAAGGTCAGGAAGATGGCGCGGAACATGTAGAAGGCGGTGAGGCCGGCGACGACGAGGGCGATGGCGAAGAGGTACTTCTCGTGGGCCCAGGCGTCGCTGAGGATCTCGTCCTTGCTCCAGAAGCCGGCGAGCGGGAAGAGCCCCGCGAGGCTCAGAGCACCGACCACGAAAGTCGCGAAGGTGATCGGCATGGCGCCGCGAAGGCCGCCCATGAGGCGCATGTCGAAGGTGTTCGTAGCGTGGCTGACGGAGCCGGCGCCGAGGAAGAGCAGCGCCTTGAAGAAGGCGTGCGTCAGGAGGTGAAAGATCGCCGCAACGTAGGCGCCGATGCCGAGCGCCAGCATCATGTAGCCGAGCTGGCTGATCGTCGAGTAGGCGAGGACGCGCTTGATGTCGCTCTGGACGAGGGCGATCAGGGCGGCCGTGAGGGCGGTGACGCCGCCGACGGCGCCGACGACGGCCATCGCGTCCGGCGAGGCGACGAAGACGGGGAAGAGGCGGGCGACGAGGTAGACGCCGGCGGCGACCATGGTCGCGGCGTGGATCAGGGCGGAGACGGGGGTCGGACCCTCCATCGCGTCCGGCAGCCAGACGTGGAACGGCACCTGGGCCGACTTGCCGGCGGCGCCGGCGAAGACGCCGAGGGCGAAGAGCGTCAGCGTCGTCCCCCCGAAGGCGCCGCCCAGGGCGAGGGCCTGGATCGCGCCGACATCGAAGTCCTGCGCCTTCGCGAAGATGAGGATGATCGCGAGGAGGAATCCGAGGTCGCCGAGGCGGGTGACGAGGAAGGCCTTCTTCGCGGCGGCTGCGGCAGCGGGCCGGTGGAACCAGAAGCCGATCAGCAGGTAGGAAGACACGCCGACCATCTCCCAGAAGACGTAGATGATCACGAGGCTGTCGAAGAGGATGAGGCCGAGCATCGAGGTCGTGAAGAGGGACATGAAGGCGAAGTAGCGCCAACGGCCGGCGTCGGCGGCCATGTAGCCCTGCGAGTAGATCTGGACGAGGAAGGAGACGGCGGTGACGACGACGAGCATGATCGCGCTGAGGCCGTCGAGGTTGAGGCTGACGACGATGCGGACGTCGCCGACGGCGAGCCACTCCTCCCGCGAGAAGGGCAGGCGTACGCCGTCCGCAGCGAGGGCGCTGTCGAGGGCCCAGAGGGAGAGGAGGAAGGCGACGCCGATCGCCGCCGCCGTGACCTGGCCGGCGCGGCGGCCCTGATCGCGCGGCAGGGTGAGGATCAGGAGGAGCGAGGCGAGGGGCAGGCCGAGGATCGCCCAGACGCCGGCCTCCGGTATGGTGCCGAGCATCAGACCTTCCTCATGATCTCGACGGCGACGTGGGTCTTCGAGTCCGGGACCCAGATCTCCCGCGCCTGGTCGAGGGAGTGGGCGCCGCTCAAGGGCGGCACGATCTGGACGGCGACGCCCTCGGCGTCGTAGAGGTCCTTCCAGACGCGGGCGATGTGGCCGTTCTCGACGGTCATGAGCTTAGTCCACACGCGCGCTCACCATTTCAGGGAATCGAGGCGGTCGACGTCGATCGAGCCGCGCAGGCGGTAGACGGAGACGGCGAGGGCGAGGGCGACCGCGGCCTCGGCGGCGGCGACGGTGATGACGAAGACGGCGAAGACGTGGCCGTCGATCGGCCGCGGCGATTCGACGAAGCGGGCGAAGCCGATGAGGTTGAGGTTTACGGCGTTGAGCATGAGCTCGACGCCCATGAGGATGCCGACGGCGTTGCGGCGCGAGAGGGCGACGTAGAGGCCGACGCTGAACAGGAGAGCGCCGACGACGAGGACGTGCTCCAGATCGATCATCGGCGCTCTCTTAGGCCGGCACGGCCGTAGATGGTGGCGCCGACGACGAGGACGTGCTCCAGATCGATCATCGGCGGTCTTCCTGACCGGGGCCGACTTCGCCGGGGCGCACGAGGACGATCGCGCCGATGATCGCGACGACGAGGAGGACGGAGGCGACCTCGAAGGGGAGGACGAAGGGGTCGAGGAGGGCGTTGCCGATCGCCCTGGCGGTGGTCGGGAAGCGGTCGTCGTCGGCCGTCGTCGCCCATGGCGTCTTGAGGGCGGCGAAGACGATGACGACGCCGACGAGGCCGGCGACGATGCTGACCGGCGCTCGATAGGAGATCGTCGCGTTGTCGCGCGCGGCGCGCGGCGTCAGGAGGATCGCGAAGAGCATGAGGACGGCGATGGCGCCGGCGTAGACGAGGACCTGGACGACGGCGACGAAGTCGGCGGAGAGCGTGAGGTAGAGGCCGGCGACGCCGATGAAGGAGAGGATGAGGAATAGCACGGCGTGAACGAGGTCGCGGACGGCGGCGACCATGAGAGCGCTGCCGAGGGTGAGGGCGGCGAGGGCCCAGAAGGCGACGACGACGGCGGTGCTATCCATGAAAACGCTCAGGATGCGCCGCTGCGCTTCGCATGAGAACCTTCGCTGTTTGAAAACGCTCAGGATGCGCCGCTGCGCTTCGCATGAGAACCTTCGCTGTTTGAAAACGCTCAGGATGCGCCGCTGCGCTTCGCATGAGAACCTTCGCTTGGGTGGCCTCACGCGGCGACGTTTCCGCCCGCGTCGCTCTCACGCCCTGAGCGACAGGGGGCACAGGGGGCGCAGCCCCCTGACGGGGGGCATGGGGGGTGTCCCCCCCAAGGCTGATTTTCCAGAGCAGAGCAGACCCCTGGGATGCGTAGCGCGGCGCGCTGCTTGCGCTCACGACGGCGTCGTCCCGGGCGCGGCCAGCGCCGGCACCGAGACCTCGCTGACGAGGCGGGCGCGGCGCGGCAGGCGGTAGAGGTGGGCCGTGAGCAGCCGCAGGAAGGCGGCGAAAAGCACGACGGCGAGGACGAGGTTGACGACGGCGAAGACGGCGAGAGCCCAGTTCGAGAGCTCGAGCTCCTTCCAGAGCAGGACCTCGGTCGCGACGACGACGAGGTTGACGAGGGCGAGGGGGATGAGGAGCTTCCAGGCGAAGGCCATGAGCTGGTCGATCCGGAAGCGGGGGAGGGTGCCGCGCAGCCAGATCAGGCCGAGATAGAAGAAGTAGACCTTGGCGATGAAGATGATCCAGGGCGGGACGTAGTCGTCGACGCCGAAGAGCCACCAGCCGCCGAAGAAGAGGCTGGCCATGACGCCGGCGACGGCGAGGGCGTTGACGAGCTCGACGGCGTAGAAGAGGCCGAACTTCATGCCGGAGTACTCGGTGTGGAAGCCGGCGATAATCTCGGACTCGGCCTCGGCGATGTCGGCGGGGGTGCGGTTGAGCTCCGCCGTGGCGGCGACGGCGTAAATGAGGACGGGCAGTGGCAGGAGGAAGGCGAGCCAGACGTTGTGGGCCTGCTGCCATTCGACGATCGCGGCGATGCTCATGCTGCCGGTGAAGAGGACGGGCCCGAGGAGCGCGAGGACGAGGGGGATCTCGTAGCTGATCGCCATGGCGATGACGCGCATGGCGCCGAGGAGGGCGTACTTGTTGTTCGAGGACCAGCCGGCCATGAAGATCGCCAGCGCCGTCACCGACGAGAGAGCGAGGAGGTAGAGGACGCCGACGTTGAGGTCGGCGTAGACCATGTCCGGCGCCCAGGCGAGGACGGCGAAGCTGAGCATGGCGGGGATGAATACGAGGATCGGCGGCAGGCCGAAGAGGCGGCTATCGCTGGCCCGCGGCTGGAGGACCTCTTTCTGGATCAGCTTGATCGCGTCGGCGACGGGCTGGAGGAGGCCGAAGGGGCCGACGCGGTTGGGGCCGCGGCGAACTTGTATGCGGCCGATGATCCGCCGCTCGAGCCAGACGTTGACGAGGGCGCCGAGGCCGACGAAGACGAGGATGCCTCCGGAGCCGATCAGGGCGCTGACGACGTAGACGACCTCGTCGGAGGCGTGGCCGGCGAGCCAGTCGTAGAGCTCGCGCAGGGGGTTGGCGAGGCTGCGGAGGTCGTACCAGGCGGCGAGGAGGCTCACGGGCGACCCCGCTGACGGCCGGCACTAGGGAACGACCAGAAGCTGCGCATCCCTCTCGGTCTGCTTCGCAAAGAAAATGAACCTATCGTTGGGAGGACTAGGGGGACACCCCCCACGCCCCCCACGCCCCCCGTCAGGGGGCTACGCCCCCTGTACCGCCGCCGGGGGCGCGACAGGGCCGTGGAGGCGCCTTCCGCCACGCACGGCGGCGGGGCGGGTGCAGCGGAGCTGCCATCAGAGGCGTCATCCGCCAGGATCGGCAGCAGTGCAGCAGTAGCGAAGCTACTCATCGGTCGATTTCGCCTACGTTAATGTCGATGCTGCCGAGGGTGACGACGGCGTCGGAGACGGAGAGGCCGACGACCATGTCCTTGAGGGCCGTGAGGTTGATGTAGGAGGGCGAGCGGACGTGGAAGCGGTACGGCGCCGAGGAGCCGTCGCTGACGAGATAGAAGCCGAGCTCGCCCTTCGGCGACTCGATGCGGGCGTAGGCGCTGCCGGGATCGGGGCGCAGGGCGAGGGGGACGGGGACGCTGACGGGGCCGCCGGGGAGCGCGGCGAGGGCTTGCTTGATGATCCGGAGGCTCTCGCGCACCTCGGCGAGGCGGACGCTGAAGCGGTCGAAGCAGTCGCCGTTGTGGCCGACGGGGATATCGAAGTCAAAGCGCTCGTAGAGGGAGTAGGGGTCGGCCTTGCGGACGTCCCAGGCGATGCCGGCGCCGCGCAGGAGGGGGCCGCTGGCGCCGGCGTTGATCGCGACGTCGGGCTTGAGGACGCCGATGTCACGGGAGCGGGCGAGGAGTATCTCGTTGTCGAGGAGGAGGTCCTCGTACTCGCCGATCCGGTCGGGCAGCTCGTCGACGAGGGCGTTTACGGCCGGGTACCACTCGTCGGGGACGTCGAAGGCGACGCCGCCGATCCGCATGTAGTTCGTCGTGAGGCGGGCGCCGCAGGTCATCTCGAAGAGGTCGAGGATCTTCTCGCGCTCGCGGAACATGTACATGAGCGGCGTCTGCCAGGCGCCGCAGTCGTTGGCGAAGGTGCCGTTGGCCATAGCGTGGGAGGCGATGCGCTGGAGCTCGGCGAAGATCACGCGCAGGTAGGAGCCGCGCTCCGGCACGGCGATGCCGGCGAGCTTCTCGGCGGCGAGGCAGTAGGCGAGGTTGCCGGTCATGGCGGCGAGGTAGTCCATGCGGTCGGTGAAGGGGATGTTCTGGGTAAATGTGCGCTCCTCGGCGAGCTTCTCCATGCTGCGGTGGAGGTAGCCGAGGACCATCTCGGCGTCGATGATCCGCTCGCCGTCCAGCGTCACGCGCATGCGGAAGACGCCGTGGGTGGAGGGGTGCTGGGGGCCGATGTTGACGACGTAGGGCGGCGTATGGAGGTCGGTCATGCGCCGCCTCTTGCGCGCTGCGCATCCCTAGCGGTCTGCTCCGCCGGGAGATAACGCGTTGTTGAGGGGACACCTCCCAGGCCTCCCGGCAGGCGCTGCGCCCTGCACCCGCTGCGGTCTTGCAAGTCGATCATCTCTCTGCCGTCTGAGGCTCATCGCCGCGGCGGTCGGTTGCGGCAGTTTCCGTTGCCGCGGGCGGAGCCGGCTGGTCGAGGCGGGGGACGGCGGGCGCGTCCGGCTTCAGGGTCGCGGCGAGGGCGGGGTAGCTGCGCTGGCCCTCGGGGAACTCGAAGGGGAAGCGCTGGAGGCCGGGCTTGACGCCGCCGGGCAGGGCGAGGAAGTCCTTGCGCAGGGGGTGGCCGGGGAAGCCCTCCCAGAGGAAGACGCGCTTGAGGCCGGGATGGTCGCCGAAGGCGATGCCCATGAGGTCGAAGACCTCGCGCTCCTGGAGGTTGGCGCTGAGCCAGACGCCGGCCACGGAGGGGATGAGCGGCTGGCTGTGATCGGCGCGCGCCTTCAGGGTCAGCGTGTGGTTGAAGTGAAGGGAGGAGAGGATGTAGACGACCTCGAAGTAGTCGAGCCAATCGACGGCGGTGAGGCAGTTGAGGTACTTGCAGTCGAGGACGGCGTCGTCGCGCAGGAAGAGGGCGGCCGCGGCGACGCGGGCGGCTTCGATCGTGACCGCTTCGGCGTCGGCCGCGAGCACGACGCCGGGGAGGGCGGTGCTGAGGCGCTCGGCGACGTCGAGGCCGGAGATGTTGACCGTCATTGCCAGTCTAGGGCCTGCTTGCGCCAGGCGTACATGTAGCCGATGACGAGGATGGCGACGAAGGTCAGGGCTTCGACGAAGCCGACGATGAGGACGTCGCCGAAGGCCACGGCCCAGGAGTAGAGGAAGACGACCTCGACGTCGAAGAGGACGAAGAGGAGGGCGATAAGGTAGTAGCGGAAGTTGAACTGGACCCAGCTATCGCCCTCGGTCTCGACGCCGCACTCGTAGGTGTCGAGCTTGATCGGGTCGGGCGCGTCGGGGCGGAGACGGACCTTGCGGAGGGCGGCGGAGACGAGGAGGGGGAGGGAGGGGAAGAGGATCGCGAACCCGAGAAGGATGCCGGTGCGGCCAAACTCGTCTAGCATGGGGCCCTCTGCGCGCGTTTGTGAATTCTCTCGCTAACATCGCCAATATAGCAGCTATGATGGCAAGAGCATAGGCTGAAGGCGGCGGCTTTTCGGCCCTGGCGCCCGGTTTGACAGGCAGGCGACTTTCGTTATGATCACTCCCGAAGGTTCGAGCGACTATGCCTGACGCCGCGACCGCGCCGACCGCCGCCACACCCAGCCTCGGCTGCAGGCTGAACGCCGCCGTGCGGGCCGTGAGCGAGCCGCAGCCGAGCAGCCGGATTACCGCCGCCCGCGTCGATGCGGACCGCGTGGCGCTGGGCGCCGAGGTGATGAACCGATGAACGTCTTCAACCGTATCCTCATGGCCCTCCTCAGCCTCGCCCTGATCGGCGGCGCCGCCAGCGTCATCGTCCTCGCCTGGGCGATCCCGGAGGACTCGATCGATGGCCTGCGCGACGCCGTCGACTGGCTCGACCGCCACAACGACGACCTCGAGAAGGGCCTGCTGACGGGCGTTGCCTCGCTGATCGGCCTGCTGGCGCTGATCCTTCTCTTCACGGAGCTGCTGCCCCAGTCGGGCGCCGACGTGAAGCTGACGGGCCTCGAGGGCGGTGGCGCCGTCCTGACGACGAACGCGATCGGCCTGCGGATCGAGGAGGCGGTGCGGAGCGTGCCGCACATCGCTCAGGTGCGGGCGGTGGTGCGGAAGAAGGGCAAGGGCGTCAAAGTAGCGCTCGACCTCCACGTCGAGCCGGAGGCGAACCTGGCGACGGTGACGGACGCCGCCTGCGACGCGGCGCGTGACGTGCTCGCGAACCGGGTGCACGTCGACCTGATGGAGCCGCCGCGGGCGCGCATCCACTACCGTGAGCTGCGCCAGCAGCGGGCGACGCGGGCGCGCGCGGCCCAGGCTGCGGCGGCAGCGGCAGCGGCAGCAGCGCCGGCGGCGTCGGCTGAGCCGGCTGCCGCCGCGGAGCCAGCGGCCGCGTCCGAGGAAGCCGCGACGGAGGATCAGACGGCGGTCGAGGACGGCGGCGCCGCCGCGGCGGCGCCGGCCGTAGAGCCCGGGACGGCGGCGGCGGACGAGTCGGCCACGGATGAGGAGCAAAAGCCGGCATGAAGCAGCTGCCGAGCCTCACGAAGGAGCGGCTGCCGGCCGTGATCGAGAGCATCCTCTTCGTGGCGGAGGAGCCGGTGGCCCTCACGACCCTGGCGAAGGCGCTGCGGCGGCCGCGGGGGGAGATCGAGGCCGCCCTCGCGAGCCTCGACGAGCGCTTGGCCGACGCGGGCCTGCGGCTGCAGCGGACGGGCGACGTTGTCCAGGCGGTCTCGGCGCCGGAATACGGCCCTTATGTCGAGCGCTTCCTCGGCCTCGAGAGCAGGCAGCGCCTCTCGGGCGCGGCGCTGGAGTCGCTGGCGATCATCGCCTACAAGCAGCCATTGAGCCGCGCCGGCGTCGAGGCGGTCCGCGGCGTGAACTCGGACGGGCCGATCGCTTCGCTGGCGGCGCGGGGGCTGATCGAGGAGGTGGCGCGGGCGCCGGGGCCGGGCCGGCCGGCGCTCTTCGGCACGACCCTGAAGTTCCTCGAGCACTTCGGCCTCCAGGGCCCGGCGCAGCTGCCGCCGCTGCCCGGCTCCAACGGCGACGCAAGCGACGCCGGCGTCCTAGACGGCAACGCCGGCGAAGAATGAACCTGGCCGTCTGCCGCCTGACCCTAAGGCTGCCGGAGAACGGCTCGCTGAAGGGCAAGCGCCGGGTTCTGAAGTCGATCGAGCAGCGCCTTCACAACCGCTTCAACGTCTCCGTGGCCGAGGTAGACCACAACGAGGCCTGGCAGCTCGCCGGCATCGCGATTTGCTGCGTCGCGAACGAAGCGGCGCACGCCCGCGCGGTGGTCGCGAAGGCAGTGGCTGCCGTGGCGGCGGAGCGCCTCGACCTCGAGATCATCGACGCGGAGACGGAGCTGATCGGCGTCTAGTTCGGCGCCGCGCCCCTGCTCACGACGAGGGTGACGGCGCTGCCGGGACCGGCGTCGGTGCCGGCGTCCGGCGCCTGGCTGATGACGATGCCGGCCGCCACCTCGACGCTCGGAACCTCGATGATCAGGTAGTGCACCTGGTTGTCCTGGAGGACGGCGACGGCGCTGGGCACGTCCGCCGCAACGAAGTCCGGTAGCCGGCCGGGCCGGATCGGGCCGATCGGCTTGCCCTGGGCGGGGCCATCGACGGTGACGCCGCCACCGGGCAGGTCGGGCGCCAGCGGCGAGGCCGCCCCGGTAGTCGTGCCGTTGACCGGGAGGCCGGCATCGGAGACGGCGCCGGGGCCGTCGCCGCTGCGCAGGAGGAGGAGGCCGGCGGCGAGGAGGAAGAGGAGGCCGAGGCCGGCAACGACCCAGTTGACGCTGATCAGCTGGGCCGGCGGCCGGGCGACGGTGGGCAGCGGCGCGATATCGACGGTGAGGCTGCCGTTGGGGAAGATGCGGACGAGCTCGTCCGGGTTGAGACCGAGGTAGCGCGAGTAGGTGCGAAGGAAGCCGCGGGCGTAGACGGGCGCTGGAAAGGGCGAGAAGTCCTCGGACTCGAGCGCTTCGAGATAGCGCTTGGAGACGTGAGTATCGCGCTCGACCTCTTCGAGCGTGATGCCGCGGGCTCGCCGGGCGCGTGAGAGTGTGTTACCGAGCTCTGCCATACATATATGTTCGCGGGATGCTTCAATATTGGCGCCCCGGCGGGTGGCGGTCAACCGGCGGGGTATGGCCGGCGCATTGTCGGGGTATGATAGACGCGTCAGGAAGACGGGCGGCCGCCCTCGCTTTGCGGGGGAGGAAAGTCCGAGCTCCACCGGGCAGGGTGCTGGGTAACTCCCAGGCGTGGCGACGCGACGGAAAGTGCCACAGAGACAGACCGCCGGATTCGACAGGCTTGCCTGAAGGGTCCGGTAAGGGTGAAACGGTGCGGTAAGAGCGCACCAGCGGTCGGGTGACCGGCCGGCTGGGCAAACCCCACCCGGAGCAAGACCGAATAGGAGGGCTTCAGGGACGCCCGGCCTGCCCTCGGGTTGGTCGCTTGAGGCCCTGAGCAATCAGGGTCCTAGATGGATGGTCGCCGCCCCGATTCGTCGGGGTACAGAACTCGGCTTATAGTCTGCCTGACACTGAGAAGGCCCGAATCTCTTTGCCCAGCCCGCTTCGGAGGCGCGGCTGGAGGAAGGGATTCGGGCCTTCTCGACGTCTCCGCCCGTCGAGCCCGGCCGTTCGGCCGCTACGGCGGATAGTCGCGGCGCTTCGGGGCCCCTTGAGAGGTCCTCTCAGGCTGCCATGACCCTCTCCTCGCCGCGGCTTTGCCGCAAGCTTGTCCGAGACTTGATGAAGGGTCGCAGCGCTTCGGCGGGCATCGGCCGGGCAAACATGAAGCCCTGGGCGCGGTCGCAGTCGAGGGCGAGCAGGCTCCGGAGCTGCGCCGGCGTCTCGACGCCCTCGGCGACAACGTCCATGCCGAGGCCGTGGGCGAGAGTAACGATGCTCGCCACGATCACCTTGTCGGCCTGCCCCAGCGCGATCTCGGTCACGAAGGAGCGGTCGATCTTCAGCGTTTCGATCGGGAACTCGCGCAGATAGCCGAGGGAGGAATAGCCGGCCCCGAAGTCATCGATGGCGATGTGGACGCCGATCGACCGGAGCGTGTGGAGGGTTTCGATCGTCGAGTCGTGGTTCTCCATCAGGGCCGTCTCGACGATCTCGATCGTCAGGCGCCCGGGCTTTAGGCCGGTCTCGGCGAGAACCGCGCGCAGCTCGCCGATCAGCTCACGCCGGCGAAACTCGAGCGGCGAGAGGTTGACGCTGACTCGCAAGGGGTCGCCGTCCGAGGTGATCGCCGGCCAGCGCATCGCTTCCTCGCACGCCTGCCGCAGCACCCATTTGCCGATGGACGAGAGGATGCCGAGGTCCTCCGCCTCGGGGATGAAGTCGCCGGGCAGGAGCAGGCCGCGGCTCGGGTTCTGCCAGCGGACGAGCGCCTCGAAGCCGACTATCTCGCCATCCGAGAGCCGCACCTCGGGCTGATAGTAGACGCGGAGCTCACCCCGCTCGACGGCCGTGCGGAGCTCCGTGTCGAGCTCGAGCCTCTCTACCGTCAGGTTCTTGGCGCCGGGCGCGAACAGCTGATAGCGCGCTCGGCCGGCCGCCTTCGCCTCGTAGAGGGCGACGTCGGCCCGTCGGACGAGCTCGTCGGGCGTGATCTGGCCGCTGCCGCTGAGGGCGATGCCGATGCTCGTGCCGGCGAAGACCTCGTGACCTTCGATGAGAAACGGCGTTTCGAGAGAGGCGAGTATGCGCCGCGCCGCCGTCTCGGCGGCCCGCTCCGACACGAGGCCCTCGAGGAGCACCGTGAACTCGTCGCCGCCGAGACGAGCGAAGGTCTCGCCCGCCCTGATCTGGCGCTGGATGCGGCGGCCGACCTCGATGATCAGGCGGTCGCCGGCCGCGTGACCCATCGTGTCGTTGAAGACCTTGAAACGGTCGAGATCGAGGAACATGACCGCCGCCTGGCGGTTCTGGCGCTTGGCTCGCGCCAGGGCCATGGCGAGCTGGTCCATGAAGTAGCCCCGGTTCGGCAGGCCGGTGAGGCTGTCCGTGAAGGCGAGGTTCTCCACGTCGCTGATGCTGCGCTCTCTGACCAGCCGGGCCAGGAAGAAGATCGCGGGCAGCGCGCCGAGGATCAGGGCGAGGAGAGCGCCGCGCTGAACCGTCTCGGTGAGCGAGGCGGCACCTTTCCAGGCAAGAAGCAGCAGCAGCCAGTAGGCCAGCGCCGCGACGAAGCAGGCGAAGAACAGCACGCGGGTCTTGCGTGTCACTGAGGATTGTCGACAAAGGCCGGCTCGATCAGAAGTTTTGGGGGCGACTATCGAGCTTTGAGCCGGCGTCCCGATTCGACCGCCGCTACCGATAATCGGCCTTGGGCGCCGGCGGCTCTCCGAGGCGGCGCCTGCGGCGGTTCCTCGACGAGGCCTATCTGCGGGCCAACGACGTCCTCGACCGCGGCCAGCACCACGCTTTTCGCTTTCTCTCGGCCTTTCTGCCGGCGCCGAAGATCGGTCGCGAGCCGCAGGTCCAGCAGTTGATCGCCCCGGCCTTGCTCGGGATGTACGGCAGCGCCGTCGCCGACGCGCTGCCAAAGCGCATCGCCCTGGCGCTCGCTTACAACCGCCAGGCCGGCCTCTGCCTGCGGGTCGTTTTCTTCCTCGGCACGGACCTGCTGCCGGTGCTGCTCCTGATCTTCGGCATCAGCACCATCGGCCAGGTCGCGCGGCCGGCGGAGTCTTCCGTCCCGCCGTTCGCCGCCTCGAAGGACGAGCTCGCCAGCGCCGCCGCGATGATCCGACCTCGCGTCGTCGGTAGGGACCGCGGCCGGGACGGCGCTGCTGGCACCGGTCCTCGTGCTCACCTTCGGCGTGGCGCCGGTGATCTACGGCGCCGCCGCGCTCCTCTTCCTCGCCGCCAGCCGCGCCTCCGACCCGCCGCTCTGGCGCAAGCCGCCAGCGATCGACTGGCGCAAGCCCGACCTGAAGGTCCGATCGACGCTGCTCTGGCTGATCCGGCAGCAGGCCGTGATCACGATGATCCTCCCGGCCGGGCTGGCGGCCTCGGCCGCGATCGTCCTTCAGACGCTGGGACCGCGCTACGTGCAGTCGGCACCCGGCGCCGACCCGACCCAGTCGGTCTACGTCTTCGGCCCGACCGCCGGCGGCCTCCTCGTCGCGCTGCTCTCGGCGCCGGCGATGATCAGGCGGCTGGGTGAGCGCCGGCCGGCGGTCCTCGGCTTCGCGCTGGTCTCGACCTCGCTCGTCCTCATGGGCCTTGTGGCGACGATCAGCGCCGTCATCGACCCGGTCAACCCGATCCGGGTGCTCGATCTCTTCGGCGCCGACCTGGGCGAGCGCCTGCGGACGGCGGCGCTTCTCGCCCTGACGCTCGGCTACGGCCTCGTGCTCAGCAAGATCTCCGTCCAGACCTATATCAACCGCAGGCTGCCGGTTGCCTATCAGAGCCGGGCGTTCGCGCGCCAGAACCCGCTGAAGCACGGCCTCGCGATCGTCCCTTGCGGGGCCTCGGCGGTGCCGCGACGACTTTCGGCGTCGCGAGAGTGCTCGTCATCTCGCCTCTTCGCCCTGCTCGGACTTGCCGCAGTCCTCGTATACCTAAGCTACCGGTTCGCCGGCGAGGAGCTCAGCGGCACCCTGGACGTGCTGAGCACGTTCTGGCAGGAGGGGACGACCTCGAGATCGTGCCGCCGGCCGAGGGCTGAGCCGCAAGGGCGCTGGGTTGAGCCGATCAGGGGCCGGGGAGCTCGACGATCTCGATGACGCCCCAGCGGCCGACGGCGCTCTGCCAGAGCCAGCCGTCGGCGGGCGCATGCCAGAAGATGTCGACCCAGGTGTTGTCGAGGAGGCCGCGGTCCTCGCAGGTGTAAATACGGCCGGTGGGGTCGCCCTCGATGACGAACTTGGTGCCGATCTGGAGGTTCCAGCTACAGGCGGCGGCGCCCTCGTAGACGATGTGGCCGTTGGCCATGGCGCCGCAGAAGCCCTGGTCGGCACAGTCGTAGAAGGTGATGTTGACGTTGGCGATGCGGCCCTTGCCGACGTGGACGGTCTCGGCGGCGAGGAGGGGCTGGCCGGAGCGGGCCGGCTGCTGCTCGGCGCGAGGTCGCCGCGCCGGCGGCGGCGCTGCCGGCGCCGCTTCGACGGCGGCAGTGGCCGCGAGCGGCGTCGTGAACCAGCGGCCGGCGTCGACGTTGCTGCGGAAACTGCCGGCGCCGGGCAGCGGCGGCCGCGCCTGCATGACGGCGAGCACGCCGACCGTGACCGCGAGGCCGAGGGCCATGGTCGAGACGCCGAGGCTGAAGAGGAAGTAGCGCCTGAGGCCGCGCCGGCGGCTCGCGGCGGCGGCAGGGCGCGCCCCTGGGCCCGTAGGCTGGGCTCCGGTCCCGGCCGCCGCACGGTCTTGCCACGCGGGGCGATTGCGTCCTGCTATTCGTTTTAGGCCAGTCATAAAAAGGAGCCGGCTCGATGCCGGCATTCCAGACAATTAGACTATCGGCCCGCGAAGGGCAGTCCTTTAGTCGCGAACCTGCTCGGCGGCACGGCCGGCGCGGCGATGGGCTCAAGACCATGGGCTTAAGATGAGGCCGTGGAATGGACGAAGCTGGTGCCGGACTCGGAGCTCCTCGGCCAGCCGACGGCGGTGGCGGGCGGCGTCAGCCATGACTCCCGCGTCGTAGAGCCGGGCGGCGTCTTCGTCGCGGTGCCGGGGCTGCAGACGGACGGCCACGACCACATCGCGGCGGCGCTGGCGGCGGGGGCGGCGCTGGTCGTCGTCCAGCGCGACCGCGAGGCGCTGTGGCGGCCCTTTGCCGCCGCGACGCCGCTCCTCGTCGTGGCGGACAGCCGCGCCGCGCTGGGGCCGCTGGCGGCGGCGGTCTACGGCGAGCCGTCGCGGCGCCTGCGCCTCGTCGGCGTGACGGGCACGGACGGCAAGACGACGACGAGCCATCTGATCGGCCACGTGCTGGATACGCTGGGCTACGGCTGCGGCTACCTGAGCAGCGCCGGCTTCGACCTCGGCGGCGGCTTCGAGGCGAACGCGAGCCATATGACGACGCTCGAGGCGTCGTCGATCCAGGCGAGGCTGGCGGCGGCGCTGGCGGCGGGACGGCAGTCGGTGGTCGTCGAGGCGTCGTCGGAGGGGCTGGCGCAGGGGAGGCTGCGGGGCTGCGAGCTCGACGTCGCCGTCTTCACGAACCTGACGCGCGACCACCTCGACTTCCACGGCACGATGAATGCCTACCTGGCGGCGAAGGGGCTGCTCTTCGAGATGCTCGATGCCCCGACGGCGAAGCGCTTCCCCCGCGCCGCCGTGCTGAACGCCGATGACGCGGCTTCGGTTTACCTGAAGGAGCGCAGCAGAGCGCCGGCCCTCACCTACGCCCTCGACGGCGACGCCGACCTGCGGGTGGAAGACATCGCCGCCGAAGAGGGCGGCCTCGCCTTCAGCGTGCGGTTTGGCGGTGAGGTTGCGGCGGCGCGGCTGCCGCTGGTCGGCCGCTTCAACGTCGCCAACGGCCTGGCGGCGGTCGGCGTCGCGCTGAGCCAGGGGGTGGCGCTGGCGGACGCGGCGGCGGCGCTGGCGAGCTTCCCGGGCGTGCCGGGGCGGCTGGAGTCGATCGACTGCGGCCAGCCGTTTCGGGTCGTCGTCGACATCGCCTCGACGCCGGCGGCGCTCGAGAGCGTGCTGGGGGCGCTGCGGCCGCTGACGGCGGGGCGCCTCTCGGTCGTCTTCGGCGCGGCGGGCGGCCGGGACGCGGCGCGACGCTTTGGTTTGGGCGAAATAGCAGGGCGGCTGGCGGACCGGGCGGTGGTGACGAACGAGGACCCGCGCGACGAGGATCAGACGACGATCTTCGCGGCGATCGAGGCGGGGCTGGCGGCGACGGGGCGGCAGCGGGGCGTCGACTACTACGTCGAAGCGGAGCGCAAGGAGGCGATCCGCCGCGCCTTCCAGGAAGCGCGGCCGGGGGACACGGTGCTGCTCGCGGGCAAGGCGACGGAGACGACGATGGTCTTCGCGGGCGGCGAGGCGCGGCCCTGGGACGAGCGGGCGGTGGCGCGGGCGCTTTTATATGAAGTCTTGTGATGCTAAAATGCTGGCAATTTCTAGGCTGAGGTGTTACCCACGAGAGCCAACTCGAACTAGTTCATATCCGACCGCTCGTACATGCCTTTCATGACGAGATCAAACCTGAGCGCGTACGAAGCCCCTTTATCGGCCACGGCATCGTCTTCGTTCCTGACGATTACAAGGAATTCCTCCTCAAGTCCCTAAGCGCGCTCCGCCGCAAGCACGACTATTACCGCGAGGTGCACTATGGTGAGATCAAAGGCGCAAGAGGCAATCCCGCCTTTGCCCTCGCTCAAGACTGGCTGAGTTTCTACTTCATTCACGCCATAAGGTTCTGTCCCTTCAAAGCATTCGTTGTAGAGCATGGGCCGAATAGGACATTTCCCTTTCCAGGCGAGCCTGGATATCCCGATCACGCAGAGCACGCCCTCCTCTCGAGCTTCATCGGGGGTATCGCATGGTCTTTCAATCGGACCAAACAACTCGATCTCCGTCTCGTCTTCGACGACTCTGACAACGAACTGGACAAGTCTTTGGCGTGGGGCCTGCCAGCACGGCTCGAATCTGAAGTTCTGAAACGCAGACTTGAAGGGACGAGGCGCTATCCTTTGACCACCGTCAAGTCCATCGAGTTTGTGAATTCCAACCCGCTTAAAGCGGAAATTGAAGTGTGGCCAGAAGCCGAGCTGATTCAGTTATGTGATCTCCTACTCGGTGCTTTGTCGATGCCGTGGAACTGCCCGGCCGGAGAGGAAGAGCTGGCCGCTTAGAGCTGGCCAAGTCTGTGTCCGAAGTATTGGCGGACACCATTGAGGTTCCATGGCTACAGCGAATGCCGGTCCATCGGCGCTTTTCCGTTTCTATATATCCGGATGAGAATAACTTCACATACCCGGCCTTTCTCAGAAAGGCACGAGTTCAAAGTAGGCGCATACGAGGTCATCAGATCCCCCTACCTGCCTCGTAGACGTCAGAGGCAATATCAGAGCTTGTAAAAGAGCCGCGTTGTAAGATCGACGCTACTTACGAATCACGCGGGCCAGACGCCCGCACGGGCCTGCCAGGAGCTCGCCATGAACGACAACGAATACCAGAGCCTCGTCGAGCGCGATATCGCGCACCTGATCCACCCCCAGTTCAGCCAGGCGGAGCAGCGCAAAGCAACGATCTTCGTCAAGGGCGAGGGGGCGGTGCTCACGGACGCGCGCGGCCGCGAGTACATCGACGGCCTCTCGTCGCTGTGGAACGTCGCGGTCGGCCACGGGCGCAAGGAGCTCGCCGAGGCGGCGGCGAAGCAGATGGGCGAGCTCGCCTTCGCCAACGGCTACTCCGGCTACGGCAACCTGCCGGCGATCGAGCTGGCGGAGAAGCTCTGCGCCCTCAGCTACCCGAGCATGGACGCGGTCTTCTTCGCGAACAGCGGCTCGGAGGCCAACGAGGTAGCGTTCAAGCTGGCGCGCTACCACTGGTTCCTCCAGGGCAAGACGGAGAAGGTGAAGGTCATCGCCCGCCGCCAGGCCTATCACGGCGGCACCCTGGCGACGACGGCGGCGACGGGGCTGCCGCCGTTCTGGCGTGGCTTCGGGCCCCTGGACCCGACCTTCATCCGCGCCGGGACGAACTTCTGCTACCACTGCGAGTGGGGCAAGACCTACCCGGGCTGCGACCTCGACTGCGCCGTGGCGATCGAGGACACGATCATCCGCGAGGGCCCCGACACCGTCGCGGCGGTGATCGCGGAGCCGGTGCATGGGGCGGGCGGCGTGATCCCACCGGTGCCGGAGTACTTCCCGAAGCTGCGCGAGATCTGCGACCGTCACAACGTCCTCCTGATTGCGGACGAGGTGATCACGGGCTTCGGGCGCACGGGGCGCTGGTTCGCGCTGCGTCACTGGGACGTGGAGCCGGACATCGTGACCTTCGCCAAGGCGGTGACGAGCGCCTACGTGCCGCTCTCAGGAGCGATCGTCTCGAAGGCGCTGCACGAGTCGCTCCTCGGCGCCGAGGCGGGGCAGCGCTTCATGCACGGCTTCACGAACGCGGGCCACCCAACGGCCTGCGCGGTCGGCCTGCGCAACCTCCAGATCATGGAAGAGGAGGGTCTGGTCGAGAACGCGGCGGCGCTGGGGGAGCGGCTCCAGGCGGGCCTGCGGACGCTGCTCGCCGAGGACGGCGTCGGCGAGGTACGCGGCCTGGGGCTGATCGCGGGCATCGAGATCGTCGAGGACGAGGAGAGGCACCGGCCGTTCAGCATCGACCTCGGCGTCGGGGCGCGGCTGGTGCAGGCGTGCAAGGAGCGGGGGCTAATCAGCCGCAACCTCGGCGATACGTACCTCCTGGCGCCGCCTTTGGTTACGACGCCGGAGCAGATCGACCGCGTCGTCGCGATCGTCGGCGAGTCGGTGCGCGAGGTCGTGGCCTGGGCGCGCCGCCAAAAGCCGGTCATCTAACTAGCGTTAGGCCGCAGCGCTACCGGTCACTGCGTGACAGCGCGGGCTGCCGGTCACTGCGTGACAGCGCGGGCTGCCGCGCAACGACGAGGCGCCGGCCTCCTCTGTCGAGCCGCTGCGAATCGATCCGTAGCGCTGATCAGCGGCTGCGTAAGGCCGCAGCCGCGCTGATCGAATAGAACGACCGATAGACGGAGGGATCGAACAGGCGGCGGTGCCACTCGCTACAGCCGGAGCCGCCGTGCAACACGACGGCCGGCTTGCCGCCGGGATTGCCGCAGGCTTCCCAGTAGACGAGATCGCCGTCGCCAACCGCCAGCATGCCGTGCTCGTGCGGCTCGATTTCCGCGCATGGGCCTGGCACGTCTACGTCGGGTTGAGGCGGCGGAAGACGGCGCGGATCGCCTCCTCGACGGTGGCGGGCGCGTCGGCGGCGTCTACCTGGGCGACGAGGCGCTCCGCCTCGGCGCGGGCGTAGCCGAGGGCGACGAGGGCGTCGACGGCGTCCCTCGTGACCTCGCTCGGCTCGCTGACTTTCTTCGGCTCGGACGCGGCGAAACCCTCGTCGGCGAGGAGGGCCTCCTCCGTGAGCTTGCCGCGCAGCTGGGCGACGATCGTCTCGGCCGTGCGCTTGCCGATCGAGGGCAGGCGGGCGAGCTGAGCCGTGTCGCCGGCCTCGATCCAGCGGGCGATGGTCGAGACGCTGAAGATCAGCGCCTTCGTCGCCGTGGTGGGGCCGACGTTGGGCACGGTGACGAGCTTCTCGAAGAAGGCGCGCTCGACCTCGCGCTGGAAGCCGATCAGGCGCGGCGTCGGCGCGTTCGCCGTGACGAAGTAGAAGGTCTCGAGCTCGATCTGGGCGCCGAGGGGCTCCTCCTCGAGGGCGCGCCAGACGAAGGCCGGGAGCTCGACCTCGTACCAGACGCCGGCGACGTCGATCTCGACGCTGGAGGCGGCCTCGTTCTTGCGGGCGAGAAGGCCGCGCAGGTGGGAGATCATTGATTAAAGCGCTCAGGATGAGCCTTGCGGCTCATGAGAACCTTCGCTTGGGCGCGCTCGCGCTTATGGTGACTTCGGCTTGATGTCGTTGGCGTAGTGGAGGGACACCCCCAAGGCCCCCCGGCAGGAGCGCTACTCCTGCACCTCGATTGATTGAAACGCTCAGGGCTCGCCTTCGGCTCACGAGAACCTTCGCTGTTTGAAACGCTCAGGGCTCGCCTTCGGCTCACGAGAACCTCGACTGTTTGAAACGCTCAGGGCTCGCCTTCGGCTCACGAGAACCTCGACTGTTTGAAACGCTCAGGGCTCGCCTTCGGCTCACGAGAACCTTCGCTGTTTGAAACGCTCAGGGCCCGCCTTCGGCTCACGAGAACCTTCGCTTGGGCGAACTGACGGCGGCGGCGGCCGCGAGCTTGCCGGCCTTGCGGTGGCCGAGGTGGCAGAGGGCGACGGCAAGGGCGTCGGCGGCGTCGGCGGGCTCGGGGACGGCGTCGAGATTGAGGAGGAGCCGGACCATGGCCTGGACCTGGGCCTTGTCGCTGCGGCCGTAGCCGGCGACGGCCGCCTTGACGGCGGTGGGGCTATAGAGGGCGACCTCGCGGCCGGCGGCGGCGGCGGCGAGCAGGGCGGCGGCGCGCGCTTGGCCGATGCCGAGCGCCGCAGCAGGGGCGAGGGCGCCGACGAATGGGTCTTCGACCGCGACCTCATGAGGACCGTGCGCTTCGATCAAGCCGGCGATGGCGGCGTGGATGAAGAGGAGGCGGACGGCGATCGGGTCGCGCGCGCGGGGCCGGATGACGCCGGTGGCGACGAACTCGGGCTTGGGGCCGCCGCGGACGACGCCCCAGCCGCAGATCCGGAGGCCGGGGTCGATGCCGAGGACGAGAGGGCGGTCGGCGGTTGCGGCAGCGGTGAGGCTTGCCATGGTCCTCGGACGCTCAGCTGCCAAAGGCGGCGATGACCGCGTCCGGGAAGTCGGCGTTGGTGTAGACGCGCTGGACGTCGTCGAGGTCTTCGAGGCGGTCGAGGAGCTTGAGGGTCTGGAGGGCCTCGTCTTCGCCCAAGGGGACGGTGGTGCTGGGGACTTTCTCGACCTCGCTCGCGGCCGGCTCGTAGCCGGCGTCGACGAGCGCTTTGCGCACCGCCTCGAGCTCCTCGGGCTTCGTAAGGATCGTCACGGCGTCGTCGTCGACGCTGAAGTCCTCGGCGCCGGCATCGATCGCGACGAGGGCGGCGGCCTCCGCGTCGACCTCGGCGTCGCGGTTGAGGCTGATGACGCCGCGCGTGGTGAAGACCCAGGCGACGGAGCCGGTCTCGCCGATCCGGCCGCCGCCCCGGCTGAAGGCGACGCGGATGTCGGAGACGGTGCGGTTGCGATTGTCGGTCACGGCCTCGACGAGGATGGCGGCGGCGCCGGGCGCGTAGCCCTCGTAGACGACATCGTCGAGCTGGCTGGCGTCGCTCTCGCCGACCGCCTTCTTGATGGCGCGGTCGATGATGTCGAAGGGCATGTTGCTCTCGCGCGCTTTTAGGAGGGCGAGCCGGAGGCGGGCGTTGCCGTCGGGGTCGGGGCCGCCGCCGGTACGGGCGGCGACGGTGATCTCGCGGCCGAGCTTGGTGAAGAGGGCGCCGCGGCGGCCGTCATCGATCGCCTTCTGGCGCTTGATCTGCTTCCATTTCGAGTGTCCGGCCATCTATGGCGGCATTGTAGCACCTGTGTTCGTACGAGCGGCCTTCCGATCGCAGCTCGCGACGCCGGCCCGGGGCGGCGGCTAGTCCGCGCCGAGGACGACGTTGTCGATCAGGCGGACCTCGCCGATGCGCACGGCGAGGGAGATGAGGGCGGCGCCCTTGATCCGCTCGAGCTCCTCCAATGTCTCGGGGTCGGCGACGGAGACGTAGTCGATTCGGGCCAGGGGCTCGGCGTCGATGAGCTCGCGCAGGCGCCTGCGATAGGTCTCGGCGTCACGGGCGCCGCGCGTCCAGATCTCGCGCGCGAGACTCAGGGCCTGCCAGAGCACAGGCGCCGCCTCGCGCTCGACGGGCGAGAGGCGGACGTTGCGGCTGCTGAGGGCGAGGCCGTTGGCGTCGCGGACGGTCGGCAGGGCGACGACTTCGACTTCGAGGTCGAGGTCGCGGACGAGGCGGC
>Ga0326597_10002876_pt1 | contig 25429 bp, 23 predicted proteins | sample RVTome_12_FD_203789 | JGI IMG/M metagenome (GOLD analysis project Ga0326597, IMG submission 203789) | Soil microbial communities from uranium-contaminated site in the Upper Colorado River Basin, Wyoming, United States - RVT100D185 | ecosystem: Environmental > Terrestrial > Soil > Contaminated >... | reverse complement strand
ACTGGAACGCCTTCTGGGGCCGGAGCGTGTTGTCAAGAACGCCCTCCCGCTGCAGGTTCTGCGCGAAGATCAGGCGGAAGGGCACGTTCAGGACGGGCATGAAGAACCGGACCTCGGCGCCCGCCGACGTCTTGAAGTCCTTCAGGGTGAAGTTGCGGCCCGGCGTGATGGATCCGTCCTCGGCCCGCTGGGGACCGACCTGCACCTGCCCCGCATCGTAGAAGAGGATGAACCGCACCTGCGAGGCGATGTTGAAATTCTGTTCGACGTTGAACAGGAGGCTCTTGTTGCCCCCGAGCACGAGTCCGCTGACCGGATCCTGCGGGCCGATCGTCCGGGTGTCGAAGCCGCGCACGGAGTACTCGCCGCCGAGGAACAGCCGCTCGAAGATCGGCAGCTCGCTCGTGTCGCGGTACGTGCGCACGTACTCCCACTGCCCCCGCATGCCGAGGGACATCCGGGCGTGCTGCCTGATGAACCACACGGCCTCGAGGCGCGGCTTGTAGAAGCTCGTGTTGCCGCCAAGGCCCGCCACGTCGATCGACGCCGTGAGCCGCCGCCCGGTCGTCGGGAAGATCGGCTGATCCACCGTGTTGTGGATCAGGCTCGGCACGATCTTGCTGACGGTGCGCTTGCCGCCCTGGCCGATGAGCAGCGCGTCCCGCAGCCACGGGTTGCCGGCGAGCAGCTGGGGATCGCTGTAGATGTCGCTGATCTCGGTGACGCCGACTTCTTCATAGCTGTAGTTCGTGTACATCCGCGTGAAGCCGTTGCCGAGCGGGAACCCGAACGTGAGGGCCCCTCCGGTCGACTTCTGCGTGAACTGGCCGATGTACCGCACCTCGCTCTTGAAGATGTTGATGCCGCCGGTGATGTTCCGGTCGAAGAGGAACGGCTCGGTGAACGCGATCTGGTAGTTTTGCGCCCGCTGCCCGCCCTGGAGCGACACCGTGAGGCTCTCGCCCCGCCCCAGGAAATTGGCGGTCTGGAACGACAACTGGCCGAAGAACCCCTCGAACTGCGACACGCCGGCGCCAAAGGTCAACTGATTGCGGTTCTGCTCCTCGAGCGTGAAGCGGACGTCCACCTTGTTGTCCACGCCCGGCGTCTTCTCGAACGCGACGTCCACCGGCGGCCCCTCGAGGGGTTTGAAGTACCCGAGCTGGTTGAGCCGGCGGATGCTGAACTTCATCGCCTCGGTGTTGAACACGCCGCCCTCGTACATCCGCAGCTCCCGCCGGATCACGCTGTCGCGGGTAGTCGTGTTCCCGGTAAACGTGATGCGGTTGACGAAGTACTGCTGTCCTTCCTGAATCCGCATCGTCACGTCGACGACGGCCGGGCCCGGCCGGGGCGGGGTGACGGCGGCCAGGGCCGCCGGCGTCTCCGGGTCCGCGGGGTTCGGCGCGTCACGCGGCTGGTTGTCGGGGTACCCGACGAACTCGAAGTATCCGCCGGTGCCGTAGATCTCCTGCGCCTTCTGCACCCCTTCGCGGATCCGCTTCTGGTTGTAGAACTCGCCGGACTTCACGCGGAACAGGGGGCGGAGCACCTCGTCCTTGACCACGGTGTTACCCGCGAACGCGAACTCGCCGATCCGATACCGCCGCCCTTCGACCACGGGCACGACGAGCTCCACCCACCGGGTTTCGCCATCGTCGGAGTCCTCGAGGTCGTTGAGCCGCGGATCGCCGACCTGCGCGTTGATGTAGCCGCGATCCCGGTAGTACTCGAGGAGGCGGGTCGAGTCTTCCTGGAACTTGGCCTCCTGATACGTGCCGCGCCCCGTCATGAACGAGAGGAACCACGCCGGCTTGTTCCCCTTCACGCGACGAGCCAGGGTGCCGTCGGTGAAGGCACGGTTCCCTTCGAACACGACCCGCCGGATCTTCACCTTCGGCCCTTCGTCCATGTTGAACGTCAGGTGCACGAGCTTTGGACCGCCGGCGATCGGCTTGATCTCGTGGGTGACCGACCCGTACTGGAAACCCTTTTCCTTCAGCATCTCGAGCACGATGCCTTCGACCTTCCGGACGAGCCCGGCGTCGATGAACGTGTCGAGGCGGACCTGCGTGTTCAGCTCGCGGAGCTTCTCGTCAATCTTGGTCGTCTCGACGGCCTCGGATCCGACGTAGTCGACGATCTTCACGCGCTGCCGCTCTTCCATGCGGTAGACGACCAGCTTGCCGATCACGCCGTTCGCAAAGACGTAGTCGCTCACTTCGATCGACAGGTCGTCGAGAAAGTTCGTGCCCCACAGCCGCTGGAAGTCCTCGCGCGCCCGATCCTCCGAGCTGTCGGTCCAGGGCACCCACACGCCCTCGGACGGCCGGCTCGACTGGAGGTGGATGTAGTAGAGATACGTCGCCGGGTCGACGAGGGTCTCGTTCCCCTGCGCCTCGAAGCACGGCACGATCTGGTAGATCACGGGAGCCGACCCGGTCGGCGGCAGGGCCCGCGGCTCCGGGATGGGCAATCCGCACACCGTCAGGGGATTCGCCGGGGCGGCCCCAGGAACCTGGGCCCAACCCGGACGCACCACCGCCACGGTGGCTATCGTCAGCATCAACAGCGTCGACACCCGGACGTGTATGCGCATGCGCGACCTTCGCCCCTCCGCTCGAGCGGAGTGACTCGTGACTGTTAGACGACGCCGGGAGACCGCCGGCCGGGCAGGTCCTCAGGCGAGCTTGCGGCCACTGGCCAGTTCGCCGGCCGGCCGGTACGCCAGCACGCCGCCGTCGAGATACACCTCGATGTCGCCCTCGCCCAGGCGCCCGCGGATGAGCTCCTCCGACAGCGGATCCTCCACGTAGCGCTGGATGGCGCGGCGGAGGGGCCGGGCCCCGTACGAGCGATCCTTGCAGGTCGTCTCGATGATCCAGTTGATGACCTCGTCGCTCAGGGCGATCCGGAGCTTGCGATCGGTCAGGTTGGCGTTGAGTTGGTGCACGAGCAGCCCCATGATCCGCCGCAGGTCGTCGTCGGAGAGGGCCTCGAACACGATGATCTCGTCGATTCGGTTGATGAACTCGGGGTTGAACGTCCGCTTCACCTCGCCGAGCACCATGTCCGTGACGCTGCGCGCGATCTCGCCGCTGTCGGCCGACTGGAAGCCCATCGAGGTCTTCTTCTGGATGAATCGGGCCCCGATGTTCGACGTCATGATGATGATCGTGTTCTTGAAGTTCACGCGGTTCCCGAGGCCGTCGGTCAGATGGCCGTCCTCGAACACCTGCAGCAGGATGTTGAAGATGTCGGGATGCGCCTTCTCGATCTCATCGAGGAGCACGACCGAATAGGGATTCCGCTTGACCTTCTCGGTGAGCTGGCCGCCCTCCTCGTGGCCGACGTAGCCGGGGGGCGACCCGATCAGCTTCGACACCGAGTGCTTCTCCATGTACTCGGACATGTCGAAGCGGATGAGCGCGTGATCGCTGCCGAAGAGGATGTTCGCGAGCGCTCGCGCGAGCTCGGTCTTGCCGACGCCGGTCGGCCCGAGGAACACGAAGCTGCCGACAGGACGATTGGGGTTCTTGAGGCCGGCCCGCGACCGGCGGATGGCGCGGGACACGGCCGAAATCGCCTTGTCCTGGCTGATCACGCGCTGGTGCAGATCCTGCTCCATCCGCAGCAGCTTGTCGCTCTCGTCCTGGTTGATCGAGGCGATCGGCACGCCGGTCCACTTCGCGACCACCTCGTCGATGGCCTGCTTGCCGACGACGATCTTCCGGGTGCTCGACTTCACGTCGAACTTCTCGCGCACGAACTGCAGGTTCTCGCGGGCCGTGACTTCCTGCTCGCGGTAGAACTGCGCCTTCTCGAAGTCCTTCTGCGAGACCGCGCTCTCCATCTGCTCGACCGCGACGCGGATGCTCTTGTTGATCTCGCCGAATTCCTCGCTGTACCCGGCCTCGCGGAGCTTGGCCCGCGCGCCGGCCTCGTCCACCAGATCGATCGCCTTGTCCGGCAGGAAGCGGTCCGTGATGTAGCGGTTCGACTGGTACACCGCCGCCTCGAGCGCTTCGCGCGTGTACTCGACGTGATGGAACGTCTCGTACCGGTCCTTGACGCCCATGAGGATCTCGATCGTCTCGCGTTCGCCCGGCGGGTCCACCTTGATGGCCTGGAACCGGCGCTCGAGCGACCGATCTTTTTCGATGTACTTGCGGTACTCGGTCGGCGTGGTCGCGCCAATGCAGCGAATCTCGCCGCGCGAGAGCGCCGGCTTGAGGATGTTCGCCGCGTCGAGCGAGCCTTCCGCCGACCCGGCGCCCACGAGCGTGTGCAGCTCGTCGATGAAGACGATGATATTGGAGTTGTCGGTCAGCTCCTTCATGATCGCCTTGAGGCGCTCCTCGAACTGCCCGCGGTACTTGGTGCCCGCCACGATGAGCGAGATGTCGAGGGCGAGGATCCGCTTGTCGGCGAGGAAGTGCGGCACGTCGCCGTAGACGATCTTCTGCGCGAGACCTTCGACGATGGCCGTCTTGCCGACACCCGGCTCGCCGATGAGCACCGCGTTGTTCTTGGTCCGCCGGCAGAGCACCTGCTGCACGCGCTCGAGCTCGTGCTCGCGGCCGACGAGCGGGTCGAGCTGGTTCTTCATCGCCGATTCGGTCAGGTCGCGGCTGAACTCGGCGAGCAGCGGCGTCTCCTTGACCCGGGTGAGGCTCGTCTTCTCGTTGAGGAGCTGGACGATGTCCTCGCGGGCCGCGCTGAGCCGCATGCCCTTCTCGGTCAGGATGGACGCCGCGACGGACCGCTCCTCGCGCAGGATGCCGAGCAGGAGGTGCTCGGTCCCGATGTAGTTGTGCAGCAGGCGATCGGCTTCCTCCGCAGCGAACTGGAGGACGCGCTTGGTCTCCGAGCTGAACGGGATCTCGACCGACGTCGAGACCTTCTCGCGGAAGACGGTCCGGCCTTCGATGTCCTTGCGGATGTTGTCGAGCGAGAGGTGCGACCGGGCGAAAATCCGGCTGGTCAGCCCCTTGCCCTCGCGAATCAGCCCGAGCAGCAGGTGCTCGGTCTCGATGGAGATGCTCCCGAGCTGGCTGGCCTCGTAGCGGGCGAAGAAGAGCACCCGCCGGGCCCGTTCCGTGTACCGTTCGAACATCCGGGCTACCCTAGGTGAAAGGTGACGACGCGCTGACCACGGGCTTTGACGAGTTCATTATAGAGCATCGCCCCTCGCCGCCTCGCGAGTATCTCCGGTAAGTCACTGGTGCGAAGGGGCCTATGCCGGGTGGAGCCGGCCGGCCTCGAGACGCAGCACGCGATCGCACGCGGCGGCGAGGCGCGGGTTGTGGGTGGCGATGACCGACGTGAGGCCGTGGGCGGCGTGCATCTCGCGCAGCAGGGCGTGAAGGGCCTCGCCGGTCCGCTCGTCGAGGTCGCCCGTCGGTTCGTCGGCCAGCAGGATGGCCGGGCGCATGACGAGGGCGCGCGCAATGGCCACCCGCTGCTGCTCGCCGCCCGACAGCATCCCGGGCCGGTGCGTCAGGCGCTCGGCGAGCCCGACGCGACGCAGCAGCGCCTCGGCCCGCGGGCGCGCCTCGGCGAGGGGCTCGCGGGCGATGCGCGCCGGCATCTCGGCGTTCTCGAGTGCCGTGAACTCGGGCAACAGGTGGTGAAACTGGAAGACGAAACCGACCCGGCGATTGCGGAACGCGACGACCTCGGCGTCCGGAAGCGCCGTCAACTCGACCCCGTCAATGGACACGCTGCCCGCATCCGCCCGGTCGAGCCCTCCCAGCACGTGGAGCAGCGTGCTCTTGCCGACCCCGGATGCCCCGACGATGGCCACCATCGCGCCTGACTCGACCGACAGGTTGACGTCCTCGAGGACGGTGAGCGGCACGCCCCCGACGGGGTAGCTCTTTCGCACGCCGCGGACCTCGAGAAACGCGCTCACGCGTCCAACTTCCTTTCACTGGCGCCGGGGCCCCACCCCCAGCGCAAACTGACGTCGATGCCTCGCTTCGGATCTCCAATCCTCAGTTCGGCATGGCCGCAGGCGCCCCTACACAACGCCGTGCCTCCTACCGCCGTTCCTGTTCGCGGCCCTGAAAGGGCCGCGGCTACATGGCCCACCGGCCCTCCCCGGCCTACCCGGCCCTACCCGACCCACCCGACCCACCCGACCTACCCGACCTACCTGCCTCCCAGGCCCGCCCGACCCGGGCCTGACCTACTCGTATCGCAGCGCCTGCGCCGGATCCAGCCGGGCAGCCTGCCGCGCCGGGTAGATCGTCGCGACAAAACACACCGCCACCGCCGCCACGACCACGATGACGATGTCGAGGGGCTCGAGGACGAACGGTACGTAGGACACCTGATAGACGTCCATCGGGATGCGGATCAACCGATAGTGGTCGGCGAGCATCGCGAGCCCGACGCCTGCCGCCGCGCCGACGAGGGTGCCCACGACGCCGATGATGAGCCCCTGCATCATGAAGACCGCCGTCACGCTCGACGCGCCCGCTCCCATCGTCTTCAGGATTGCGATGTCGCGGTGCTTCTCCATCACGAGCAGGATGAGCGACGCGACGATGTTGAGGGCGGCGACCATGACGATGAGGCCGATCGTGAGCGAGATGGCCATCTTCTCGATCCAGAGCGCGGAGAACAGGGACTGGTTCATGTCCCGCCAGTTCTCCGTGACGTACTCGTTGCCGACAACCGCCGGGATCGACTCGGCAATCTCGGGCGCCGCCAGCATGTCGTCGACGCGCAGTTGAATGAGCTCCACGTCGTCCCTGCCGACCAGGCGCTTGGCGACATCCAGCGAGACGAACCCGTAGGAGCTGTCGAACTCGTACAGGCCGAGGCTGAAGATGCCCGCCACCTGGAGGCGGCGCGTGCGGGGGAGAATCCCCATCGGCGACAGGGTGCCCTGCGGCGTGAGCAGCGACACCTGATCGCCCACCGCGAGGTCGAGCCGGGACGCGAGATCGCGTCCGAGCAGGATGCCGCCCGGTCCTTCCCCCGTCGCGTCGAGCGCGTCCAGACTTCCCTGCTCGAGCGCGCTCCGGATATCGGTGACGCCCGGCTCGAGCGCCGGATCGATCCCCTTCAGCGTGATGAATGCCTCGCCGGAGGGCGACGTGATGAGCGCCCTGCCGAGAATGGCCGGCGCCGCGCCGATGACTCCGGGAATCTTCCGGAGAAGGGCGGCTTCGGCCTGGTAGTCCGCGATGCCGCCGTACTTCCACACGAAGACGTGCGGGCTCGACCCGAGGATGCGGTCGCGCACTTCCTGCTGCAGCCCGGTCATCAGCGCGAGGGCAATGACGAGCGCCATCACGCCGACCGCCACCCCGAGGGTCGAGATGAGCGAGATCACCGAAATGAACGCCTGCTTCCGCTTCGCGAGGAGGTAGCGGAGGGCGATGTGCAGCTCGAAGGGCAGGTCCATCGGTCGTCGGCTCTGGGCCCTAGGCTCCAGGCTCCTCGCGTTTCCTCAAGAGCGGGAACAGAATCACGTCACGAATCGACGGGCTGCCGGTCAGCACCATCACGAGCCGATCGATACCCACCCCCTCGCCACCCGTCGGCGGCAGGCCGTATTCGAGCGCGCGGATGTAGTCCTCGTCCATCTCGTGCGCCTCCAGGTTGCCGTGCGCGCGCTCGGCGCGCTGCGCCTCAAAACGGCGGCGCTGCTCGTCCGGATCGTTCAGCTCGCTGAACGCGTTCGCCACTTCGAACCCGCCGATATACAGCTCGAATCGCTCGACCGTGTCGGGATCGTCGGCGCGCTGCTTCGACAGCGGCGAGACCTCGGTCGGGAAGTCGTAGACGAAGGTCGGCTGCACGAGATCGTCCTCGCACAGCGCCTCGAAGATCTCGGTCGTGATCTTCCCCGCGCCCCAGCCCGGCTTCACGTCGACGCCGACCGCCTCGGCGAGCCGGGCCGCCGACCCTGGAGCCCGCAATTCCTCCTCGCCTACCGCCCGGCCGAGCCGGCGCGACGCCGCCCGACACGCGCCCTCGCGGAGGGAAATGCGGGCAAACGGCGGCGTCAGCGAGATCGGCCGCCCGCCAAAGACCACCTGATCGGTGCCGATGGCCTGGCGGGACACGTCCCGGACGAGCGCCTCGGTCGTCGCCATGAGGTCGTGGTAGTCGGCGTAGGCCTCGTAGAACTCCATCATCGTGAACTCGGGGTTGTGCTCGGTCGAGATGCCCTCGTTCCGGAAATTGCGGTTGATTTCGAAGACCTTCTCGAGCCCGCCGACGACCAGCCGCTTCAAGTACAGCTCCGGCGCGATCCGGAGGAACAGGTCCATGTCGAGCGCGTTGTGATGCGTGACGAACGGCCGCGCCAGCGCGCCGCCCGCGATCGGCTGCATCATCGGCGTCTCGACCTCGAGATACCCGCGCGCCGTCATGAACTCGCGGGTGGCCGCGACGATCCGGCCCCGCGCCTCGAACACCCGCCGTGCCTCGGCGTTGACCGCGAGATCCAGATAGCGCTGCCGATATCGGATCTCGACATCGGTGAGCCCATGCCATTTCTCGGGCATCGGCAGGCGGCACTTGGCGAGAAAGTGCAGACGCGCGGCCCAGATCGTGAGCTCGTTCGTCTTCGTACGGAACAGGCGGCCCTCGACCCCGATCCAGTCGCCGAAATCGAGCAGCCTGAAGATCGAGAAATCGAGCGCCCGCACCGAGTCCTGGCGGACGTACACCTGGATCCGCGACCGTCCGTCCGAGATCACGAGGAAGTTCGCCTTGCCGAACGAGCGGATGCCGAGCACGCGGCCGCTCGTGATCGTCTCCGGCCGCGTCGATTCGAGGGCGTCGTGGTGGGCGTCCCCGTGGGCGGCGACAAGCTCGGTCACCGTGTGGCGGCGCTCGAAGCGCCGGGGGTACGTCTCCACGCCAAGCCGGGCCAGTTCGGCCAGGTTGGCACGGCGCTGCGCGATCTGTTCGTCTTCTGAAGACACGTCAGGCTCCGGGCTCCGGACTCTGGGCTTCTATCTTCTTCCTGATTCCGTCCAGCATGCCATTGATGAACTTGACCGACTCCTCGGTACTGAACGTCCGGGCCAGTTCGAGGGCCTCGTTGATGATGACCGGCGACGGCGTTCCGTCCCGGCGCAGCAGCTCGCAGACGCCCATGCGCAGAACGAGATGATCGATGATCGGCATGCGCTCGGGTCGCCATCGGCGGGCGGTCCCGGCGATCAGCTCGTCGATGACGGCGAGACGCCGTCTCGTGTCGTGCGCGAGATCCGAGGCGAACGCACGGACGTCCCGGCCGGCCGGCCCCGGCCCCGGCCACTGCAGGTCGAACACCGTATCGATCGCCTGCGCCACGTCCGTGTGCGCAATCTCCGCCTGATACAGGATCTGCAGCGCCGTTTCACGCGCCCGGTGACGCTCGTCGTTTCTCACGGGACCGTCACCTTCGTCGCCTGGGCCACGCGGCTACTCGGGGGCGGTCAACTGTGCCACGACGCGGGCCATTTCCATGGCGGCCGACGCCGCTTCCCACCCCTTGTTCGAGGGCCCATCCTGCGACCGCTCGAGCGCCTCCTCGAGGGAACGGGTGGTCAGCACGCCAAACGCCATCGGAATCCCGGTGGCTCCGGCGGCGTCCATCAGACCGTGGGCGACGGCCGACGCGATGTGCTCGAAGTGCGGCGTCGCCCCCTGGATGAGACATCCCAGGCAGACGATGGCGTCGTAGCGGCCGCTCTCGGCCGCATGCCGCGCCGCCATCGGGATTTCGAACGCGCCGGGCACACCGACGATGAGAACATCGTCGAGCGTGACGCCTGCTTCCGCCAGCGCCGCCAGCGCGCCTGCCTTCAGACGCCCGGTCACCTCTCCGTGATACGTCGAGACGACGAGCGCGAACCGGAATCCGGGAGCCGACGAGATCGAGGCGCCTGCGCTCTGCATGCGTGCACCGCCGCTAGCGGGCGCGAGGGACGGAGGGGGAAACGGAGCGGACGGCGATCAGAACGACTGGCCCGCGGGCCCCGTCATCGCGCGGCGCGCCAGCCGGCGCGGCGTGCGCAGCGGGGACGTTGTCAAAGGCCATCTCGCCCCCGGATTATACCCCACGCCCACAGGGCCAGCGCGGCGAGCACGGCCCCCGCGACGTCGGCGGCGACGTCAAGCAGTTCCGCGTCGCGGTCGGGCACGAACGACTGGTGGAACTCGTCGCTCGCGCCATACACGGCCGCGATGAGCGCCGCCTGCAGAGCGACGCGCGCGGTGACGGGTGCCGTCCAGCCGCGCGAAAGCGCGCGCACGAGGACGATTCCAAGCCCGGCGTACACGATGATGTGCAACACCTTGTCCGAAACGCCGGGCCCGACCTGCGGCAGACGCGACACCGACGAACCCGCGAAGATGAGCGCCATGTAGACCGCGACGGGCGCCCACGCCCCGATCGGGCCGGCAGAAGCCCTCACGGTGTCAGAGAGGGAACGGGGACATCAGCCACCCGAGAATGACCGCCGTCGCGAGGAAGGCGATGAACAGCGTCCCGCCGAACCGCCACTGCTCGCGCGGGTCATCCCTGGCGATGAGCGCGAAGACCAGGGAGACGAAGAACGCGAAGCCGCCGAGGAAGAGCAGGTGGCTCGCCATCACTTCCGCCCGATCGCGATGTCGTGGGCGTCGATCACGACGAGCGCGTTCAGCAGGCCCGCGACAATCATGTACACGTTCCCGTACTCGTAGGTGACGGCGCGGACGTCGCCCGTGCCCAGCCCCAGGCTCCAGGCGAGAAAGTACAGGAGGCCGATCCCGAGGTCCGCGAACGCGGCAAGCATCACGAGCGGACTGGTCAGGTCGAAGGGAAAGATCTGGCCGTCGAGCGCCAGGCCAAGACCGAAGAACAGCGGCAGGGCGACGAGAAGGATGCTCCCGGTCCGCCTTCGGCCCAGCCAGAGGTGCCCCGCGCCGGGCACGGCCCACGCCGCAAGCCACAACCAGGCGGGCGCGCGTCGTATTGGCTGCTGTTTGGATGGCGGCCGCACGATGCCGGTCAGTCTACCTCACCCTCCGGCGAGGGCCCGTTCCACCTCGGCGACCGTCGGCATGCTGCCGCGCGCACCGATCGCGCGGCAGTTCAGGCCCGCCACGGCGTTCGCGTACCGCAGCACGTCTTCGATTTCGCTGGTGGGCGCGTGGAGGCAGCCGGCAGCGAACCCGCCGTGGAACGCGTCGCCGGCCCCGGTGCTGTCGATGCAATCGACCCGCAGGGCGGGCGTCCGGATCTCGCGGCCACCGCAGCGCGCCAGGCTGCCGTCGGCGCCGAGCGTGACGCAGACAAGGGGCGCCTGGAATTCTTCCTGCAGCGCCTCGAGGGCGCGGCCGGCAGGCTCGTAGCCGGTCAGGGCCGAGGGAAACTCTTCGGCCGCGATGATCGCGTCGATGTGCCGCAGGAGGTCGTGGATGCCCGGGCGGACGCGCTCGACGTCGACCACGGTCGGGATCCCGGCCTCGCGCGCCAGGCGCGCGGCCTCGGCCGCGGCGGCCGTCTCGTGACAGTCGACGAGCAGCAGCCGCGCCGACGTGACGGCCCCGGTCGGCACGAGCGACGGGGCGATCGCGAGTCGCGGATGACGGTCCCACAGCACGGTCCGCTCGCCGGTCCGCTGGTCGACGAGGACCACGGCGAACTGGCTGGTGGCTCCCTGCACGACGCGCGATGCGGTGATGTCCACGCCTTCGCGCACCAGGCTCTCGCGCCCGAGGTGCCCCAGGTCGTCGTCGCCGAAGGCCCCGATGTACCGGGCCCGCCAGCCGAGCCGAGCGCACACCGCCACTGCCGTGGCGGTCTGTCCACCCGGCAGGCGAGCGAAGCGCTGCAGCCGCTGCTTGCTGTTGCTCGCCGGGTATTCCGCGACGACGGCGACGAGGTCCACGCTGTTCAGCCCGAAACCGGCGACGTCGAACGCGCGGTGCGCCGCCGGCGGGACCGCGAAAGGCATGCGCACGGCGGCATCGTATCAGCCGCAGCGGGGGCACCTGTGTGGCGCCCCGTTGACCTTCGCCTTTCTTTTGCGTATAGTCCCGCAGACACTCTTCGCTTCCTGACGAGGTGCCCATGCTTCCGCTCACGAAACGGCAGCGGGAAATTCTCGATTACCTCAACGAGTTCATCCAGCAGCACGGCTACGCCCCGAGCCTCGAAGAGATCGGACGCCGCTTCGGCCTCTCTTCGCTTGCGACCGTCCACAAGCACCTGACGAACCTCCAGGAGAAGGGCTTCATCCGCCGGGCGTGGAACCGGAGCCGCTCGGTCGAGATGGTCGCCACCCGGAGCGGCAACCGGGCCATCGAACTGCCTCTCCTGGGCTTCGTCGCCGCGGGCATGCCGATCGAGGCGGTGGCCTCGAACGAGACGATCGCCGTGCCGGAAGACTTCGCCGGCAAGCGCGACACCTACGTGCTGCGCGTCCGCGGCGACTCGATGATCGACGAACAGATCCGCGACGGCGACTTCGTCGTCGTCGAAGACCGGAAGACGGCCGATAACGGAGAGATGGTGATCGCCCTCCTCCGCGGCACCGACGTGACGCTCAAGAAGTTCTACCGGGATCCCGACGGCCGCGTCCGGCTCCAGCCGGCCAATGCGACGATGCAGCCGCTGTTCGTGGACGCGGGCGAAGTGCAGGTGCAGGGAGTCGTCGTGGGGGTCCTGCGGAAGTATTAGTATTGGGCATGTCCGACCAGCCCAAGCAGATCAACTTCACCATCGTCCCGGCCGACGACCCGCCCGACGCGCCGCACCCACGCACGTACTCGAATTTCTGTTCGATCGCCCATACGCCCTTCGATTTCACGCTCACGTTCTGCGAGGTCCTGCCGCTCTCCGACCGGGAGATCAAGGACGCCGAGACGGAGCACGTCGTCCGCGCGCCCGTGCGCGTGAAGGTGGTCGTGCCCGTGCAGTTCGTGCCCAACCTGGTGGCCGCCCTGCAGGAACACTGGCGGGCGTTCAGCGAGTCCTATAACAACGTCGGCTGGAACAAGGGCGCCGGGCCGATCCACTGACCCATCCGGCGACCGGGGAGCGACCGTGAAGACCGTGAGCCAGACGCGGAAGATCCTCGACGCGCTCGAGGCCCAGCACCCGGACGCCGACACCGAGCTGGCCTACCGCAATCCGTTCGAGCTGCTCGTCGCCACGATCCTCTCCGCCCAGTCGACCGATCAGCGGGTGAACCTCGTCACCCCGGCGCTCTTTGCGCGATACCCCGACGCGGACGCCCTCGCGCGCGCGAGCGTCGAACAACTCGAGCGCCAGATCCGCTCGACCGGTTTCTTCAGGTCCAAGACGCGGGCTCTTCTCGGCATGGCGGGGGCGCTCGTCGAACACCACGGCGGCCAGGTGCCGGCGGACATGGACGCCCTCACCGCGCTCCCTGGCGTCGGGCGGAAGACCGCAAACGTCGTGCTCGGCCACGCCTTCCGCGTGCCGGGCCTGCCGGTCGACCGCCACGTGCTCCGCGTCTCGAACCGGATTGGGATCGTTCACTCGCAGGATCCGGAAACGGTCGAGGAACACCTGTGCGGGATCCTTCCACCGTCGCGGTGGACGCGCGTGTCGGACACCCTCATCCTGCACGGCCGCCGGATCTGCAAGCCGCGGCCGCTCTGCGAGATCTGCGCCGTGCAGCGCGACTGCGACCACGTCCGGATCGTGCTGCGGCCCCGCGCCCGCCCTTCCTCGAAAGCCGCTCGTGGACCGCGCAAGGTTCGACGCCCTCGTCGCTGACGCCCTGGCCGGTATTCCGCGGCGCTTCCGCGACGCGATGCAGAACATCGCCATCGCGATCGAGCGGGAGCCGTCGCCGGAGCTGCTGCGCGAGATGGACATCGAGCCGCCCGATACGCTCTTCGGGCTCTACCAGGGGACGCCCCTGACCGAGCGGCCGTGGGGCCACGGCAACACCCTGCCCGACCGCATCCTGCTGTTCCAGGGTCCTCACGAGCGGGAAGCCGAAGACGAGGACGATCTCGTGGTGTCGATCGGCGAGACCCTGATTCACGAGATCGGCCACTACTTCGGGCTGAGCGAGGAAGAGATCGAAGCGATCGAGGAGCGGTACTGGCGGGGCGAGGGCTCGTGAGCGTCCGCGCACGGAAGCGCTTCGGCCAGCACTCCCTGGAGTCGCCCTGGGCTGACAAGGTTGTCCGGGCGATCGCGCCGGCCCCGACGGACACGTTCCTCGAAATCGGACCGGGCCGCGGCGCGCTCACCCGGCCGCTCGCTGCCGCCTCGGCTCGTGTCGTGGCCATCGAGATCGACCGCGACCTGGCGGCGGACGTGTCGGCCTCGACTCCTCCCCGCGTCGCCGTCGTGACCGGCGACTTCCTGCAGATGACCGCGGCCGAGGTCCGTTCGGCCCTGCAGCAGGCGGGACCGCCCGACGCGAGGGTTCGTGTCGCCGGCAACCTGCCCTACAACGTGGCCTCGCCGATTCTGTTCCGACTCGTCGACCTCCACGCCTCCGGACTGCCGCTTGTCGATGCGACGGTCATGCTCCAGCGCGAGGTCGCGGACCGTCTCCTTGCGGCGCCAGGGAGCCGCGACTACGGCGTCCTCACTGTGCTCATCCGCCATCGCGCGCGCGTCACCCGCCTGCTCGACCTGCCTCCCGGGGCATTCCGTCCGGTCCCTCGCGTGCGGTCGACCGTCGTCAGGCTGACCTTTCACCCGCCCGAGCCACCCGTCCGGGACCCGGCCGCGTTCGAGGCCGTCGTCAAGGCCGTCTTCACGAAGCGACGCAAGACCCTGGCAAACGCCCTCGCCGGCCATGCCCACGCGACGGGAACGACTCCGGCGGCCGTCCTCGCCGCCGCCCGGATCGACGGCTCTCGACGGCCGGAAACCCTCAGCGTCGAGGAGTTCGTACGGCTCGCCGATGCCCATCACTCGCCGGCGGACCCGGACGCTACCACTCCGCGCAGAGCTGTGCTATAGTTCGCCGTAACTTGTACGTGTACCGGGTCTTACTAGACTCGGTCGTTCGGACATCCCGCCTCAATAACTCAGGCGTTCCCAGCGACCTGAACCGAGAGCCGTCGGCGCGCGGCTCAACTCGAGCAGGCATCGTGTCGCCTCGCGAAGACGATGTCCGTTGTTGCGTGTACGCGTGAATCCTGATGCTTGAAATCGTGCCCCTTGGCGGACTAGGCGAGTTCGGCATGAACATGCTGGCGCTGTCGTGGGACGACACCACGATCGTCATCGACGCCGGCGTCATGTTCCCGGATCCGGATCTCCCCGGGGTCGACCGCATCATTCCCGACCTCACCTACCTCCAGCAGAGGGGCGGCGCCGCCGCCCTCGTGCTGACGCACGGCCATGAGGACCACATCGGCGCCGTGCCGTACGTCCTGCCCCACGTGCGCGGGGCCGTCTACGGCACGCCGCTCACCCTGGCGCTCGTCGAGCCCAAGCTGCGAGAGCACGGCATGGACGCGGGCGCGCGCCTCCACGTCGTGCGCCCGCGCGACCGCGTCGAGATCGGTCCTCTTGCCGTCGAGTTCATCCGCGTCACCCACAGCATGCCGGACTGCCTCGCGCTGGCCGTTCATACGCCGGCTGGGGTGGTCGTGCACACGGGTGACTTCAAGATCGACCAGACGCCCCTCGACGGCGAGCATTTCGACCTGCACCGCTTCGCCCAACTCGGCTCCGAGGGCGTGCTCGCGCTCCTTGCCGACAGCACGAACATCGACCGTCCCGGGTTCACCGGATCGGAGACCGAGGTCGTCGGCGCGTTCGAAGAGATCTTCGCGAGCACCGAGGGCCGGCTCGTGGTCGCGGCCTTCTCGTCGAGCCTCTACCGGATGCAGATCCTCGTTGACCTAGCGGCGCAGTTCGACCGCAAGGTGGCCTTCGTCGGCCGCGGGATGATCGAGAACTCGCAGATCGCCCAGCGCCTCGGCTGCCTCCACATCCCGCCGGGCGTCCTCATCAAGGACAGCGACGTCGGGTCCTGGCCGGCTCGCGACGTGCTCTGCCTGACGACCGGATCGCAGGGCGAGCCCTTCTCCGCGCTCTCGCGCATCGCGATTGACGCCCATCGCCACGTCAAGATCGGCGAGGACGACACGGTCGTCCTCTCGGCCCGGGCGATCCCGGGAAACGAGAAATCGATCGGCCGCGTCCTGAACCATCTGGCCCGCCGCGGAGCCCAGGTCATTCACGAAGGGCTCCGGCACGTGCACGTGTCGGGCCACGGCAGCGCGGAAGAGCTGAAGCTGATGCTGTCGCTCGTCCGGCCGCGCTACTTCGTTCCGGTGCACGGCGAGTACCGGCAATTGTCGCAGCACGCGCGGATCGCGCGCCGCATGTTCGCCGGACTCGACCGGGCGCCGACGATCCTCCTTGCCGAGGACGGCGACATCCTGCACCTCGACGCCACGGAGGCCCGGATTGCGGGCAAGGCGCCGGTGGGACGCGTGCTCATCGACGGGACGCTGCACGGCGAGATCGGGGACGAGGTGCTGCGCGATCGGCGGCACCTGGCCGAGGACGGCCTCGTCATCCCCGTCGTCGCCATCAACAAACAGACGGGCATGCTCGAGGGGGTGCCCGAAATCATCACGCGCGGCTTCGTCATGGACCAGGGCGCGCAGTTGCTCAGCGAGGGTGCCCGGATGCTGGCCGAGGTGGTTGAACAAGCGAGCGTCGAGGAACGGACCGATCAGGGCCTCATTCACGAGAAGCTGCGGATCGAACTGCGGCGCTTCTTCCGCAAGCGGTCGGGCAGGCGGCCCTTCGTGCTGCCTGTGGTCATGGAGATCTGATCCGTGAAGGCATCCACCGTGTCCCGTCGCGTCAGTGAAGTCACCGGCGTCGCGCTCTTTGCGGCCGCGCTCCTGTGGGTCATCGCGCTCGCCACCTGGGTGGCGAGCGACCCGGTCTGGTTCTTCAGCACCGGGTCCGGCGGCCCCCCGGCCAACTTCGCCGGCCGGGTCGGCGCGTTCCTCGCCGAACTGTCGTTCCAGCTCGTCGGCTACGGCGCCTACGTGATCCCGGCCTTCCTCGTGGTGCTCGGCTGGCACTCCTTCTGGTGTCGCCACGTGGACGCGCTGGCGACCAAGGTCACCGGAGTGGGGCTGCTGCTCGCCTGCATCAGCACGTTCCTCAGCCTGGTCTTCGGGACGATCGAGGCATCCGGCTTCCGCACGGGCGGGTACGTCGGCGAGTGGCTGTCGGCGGTCCTGTCCGAGTACCTGAACCGCACCGGTTCGGTCATCGTCGTGCTCACGCTCATCCTGCTGGCGATCATCCTGTCGACCCAGTTCTCGTTCGGCCGCTTCTTCACGGCCCTCGTCACCGGCGTGCGGGAGAGCGGCGGCCGCTCCCTTGCCGCCCTCCGCGAGTGGCGCGAGGAGCGCCGGCGCGAGCGGCAGCGCCGGGAGGTCATCGCGAAGCACACGCGCAAGGGCATGCCGCCGCCGGCCATCAGCGCGCCCCCGGCCGTCATGAGCGCCGCGGAAGCCGCCGCCGCGCGTCGAGACGGGCGGGGCGATCCGCCGGTCCCCGTGCAGGCGCCAGCCGTCCCGAAAGCGACTGTGCCCCCGAAGCCGCCGAGAGTCACGGTCCCGTCGCCCCCCCTGCCCTTGTCGGATCCGGAGCCCGTCGCGAAGGCGCCCGCCGAGCGCCGCAAGGGCGACTACACGCTGCCGCCGATTGCGCTCCTCGACGCGCCGAAGACCGAGCGCAAGATCGACGAGCGCGAGTTGATGGAAAGCGCGCGGCTCCTCGAGGAGAAGTCGCGCGAGTTCTCCGTGGAGGGTTCGGTCGTCCAGATCCATCCAGGCCCGGTCGTCACGACGTTCGAGTTCAAGCCGGACGCCGGCGTGAAGTACTCGCGCATCACCGGGCTCGCCGACGACCTGTGCCTCGCGATGCAGGCCGAGTCGGTGCTGATCGATCGCATCCCGGGCAAGTCCACCGTCGGCATCCAGATTCCGAATCGCAACCGGGAGCAGATCTCCCTGCGCGAGCTCCTCGAGTCGGAGGTCTACCGCCGGTCGCCATCGAAGCTGACAATTGCCCTCGGCAAGACGATTCACGGCGAGCCCTACGTCACCGATCTCGCCACGATGCCGCACCTGCTCATCGCGGGCTCCACGGGCACGGGCAAGTCCGTCGGCATCAACGCCATGTTGACGAGCGTCCTCTACCGCGCGACCCCCGACGATGTGCGGCTGATCATGATCGACCCCAAGCGTCTCGAGCTGGGGATGTACGAGGACATCCCGCACCTCCTCACACCCGTCGTCGTCGACCCCAAGCAGGCCGCCAACGCCCTCCGCTGGGCGGTGCGCGAGATGGAGGAGCGCTACAAGACGCTCGCGGCCGAAGGCGTGCGGAACATCGAGCAGTACAACCGGAACGTCCGGCAGGCCCTCGAGGAGAAGCGCACGCCGCGAGACGGCGAGACGCCGAAGCCGCTGCCCTTCGTCCTCGTGCTCATCGACGAACTGGCGGATCTGATGATGGTCGCAAGCAACGAGGTCGAGCAGTCCATCGCCCGCCTCGCACAGATGGCGCGCGCGGTCGGCATCCATCTCATCCTGGCGACCCAGCGGCCGTCGGTCGACGTGATCACGGGGCTGATCAAGGCGAACATGCCTGCCCGCATTTCGTTCCGCGTCTCGTCGAAAGTCGACTCGCGGACGATTCTCGACGGGAACGGCGCCGAACAACTGCTCGGCAAGGGCGACCTGCTCTTCCTGCCGCCCGCCTCCTCGCGCTTCATCCGCCTGCACGGCCCCTACATTTCCGAGCAGGAGACCGCGCGGCTCGCGAGCTTCCTGAGGAAGCAGGGCAAGCCGTCCTACGACGAGAGCATCACGGCCGACGAGAAGTCCTCGGCCGAGGGCATCGAGATGGAGAAGGACGACCTCTACGACGAGGCGGCGCGCATCGTCGTCCAGAGCGGACAGGCGTCGATCTCCTACCTGCAGCGGCGCCTGCGGGTCGGATTCAGCCGGGCGGCGCGCCTCGTGGACATGATGGAGATGGAAGGACTCGTGTCCCCGGCTGCCGGCGGCAAGCCGCGCGAAGTGCTGGTGGACAAGGCGTATTTCGAAGAAGTCGACGCCCAACTGCGATGACCTGGCGCCGTTTGACATCCGGCCGCACCGTGCTCCTTCTGTGGAGCGTGCTGCCGGTCGTTCTCTTCGCGCAGGGTGGCGAGGCGCCGCCCGGGGTCCTGTACGCCGACGTGCAGGCCAAGGAGAAGGCTGTCCGCGCGGCATTCACGAACGCGGTCGCCCCTCCGGCGGTGGTCCGCGCCCTCCGCACCGTGGTGGCCGAGTACGAGGATCTCGTGCGCCGCTTCCCGGAGGCTGCCTTCTGCGACGATGCCCTCTGGAGCGCGGCGACGCTGTCGTCGGACGCGTTCAAGCGGTACGGCGATCCGCACGAGCGGGAGGCGGGTCTCCGCCTGCTCCATCGGCTGGCGACCGAATATCCGACGAGCAGGCTGGCGGCGAAGGTCCCTTCCGCAATCGCGGCGGGCGAGGCGGCCGTGCCCTCTCTCGCGGCGGCCAAGCCGTCACGGATCGCGACGATCTCCGCCATCCACCGCGAGGCCGTGCCCGGCGCCGTTCGCGTCACTATCGCAATTGATGGCGAAGTCCAGTTCCGCGACGAGCGCCTCGCCGACCCCGATCGCGTGTTCGTGGACCTCTTCGCCACCAGGCTCTCGCCCGCCCTCTCGGACGGGACGCTGCGCTTCGACGGCGATACCCTGCCGGTGCGGCAGGTGCGGATCGGACGGCACCCGAACAACGTCACCCGTGTCGTGCTCGAGGCCGCCGGGGTTTCAACCTGCAGCGTGTACTCGCTGTACGGCCCCTATCGCCTCGTGGTGGAGTGCCTTCCGGCCCGGCCGCCTTCCGCCTCGACACCGCTGCCGGCGCGGGCTCTGTCCCTGGACGTCACGCCTCCGGCCGCCCCCGCGGACGCGTACCCGCCGGCGGTGCTCGTGGCCAACGCCTTCGATCCGGGCTGGGGTCGAACCGTCCCCGGCGTGCCCTCGGCCCCCGCACCGGCGGCGCCCGTGGTACCCGCGGCGCCGCTCGCCGCGAGGGCCCCACCGACGGTCCCGCCGGCGAATCTCGCCGGGGGATTCTCGGTCGCCCGCCAGCTCGGGCTCGGCGTGTCGCGGATCGTGATCGACCCGGGCCATGGCGGGCACGATCCCGGCGCCAGGGGCAACGGGCTCACCGAGGCCGACATCGTCCTCGACATCGCGCTTCGTCTCGAGAAGATATTCGCGACCGTGGCCGGCACCGAGGTGATCCTGACGCGCCGCAGCAACGAATACGTTCCGCTCGAAGCGCGCAGCGACCTCGCGAACCGCGAGAACGCGGACCTCTTCCTCTCCATCCACGCCAACGGGAGCCGGAACACGCGCGCCGCCGGCGTCGAGACGTACTTCCTCAACTTCGCGACCACGCAGGACGCCGCGGCGGTGGCCGCGCGGGAGAACGCGACGTCGGCGCAGGCCATGGCCGCGCTCCCCGAGGTGATCAGGGCCATCACGCTGCACAACAAGCGCGACGAGTCGCGCGACTTCGCCACCCTCGTCCAGCGAGCCCTGATGAAGCAGCTGCGTCCGGCAAACCGCGAACTGAAGGACCTGGGCGTGAAGCAGGCGCCCTTCATGGTCCTCGTTGGCGCGGCCATGCCAGGCGTCCTCGCGGAGATCTCGTTCGTGACGAACACGCAGGAGGCCCGGCTGCTCCGCAGCCCGACCTACCGCCAGCGCATCGCGCAGGCGCTCTTCGAGGCGATCCGCACCTATCAGACGTCGCTCAAAGGGGCAGGCGCTGTCGCCCTCCAGCGCCCCGCCGGGTCAACCTCAGCCCAGGCGATCGCGGGACCGCAGCCATAGGAGCACACCGCCGATCGCGCCGCCCACGACCAGCGCACTGATGGCGAGAACACCCACCAGGCCGAACGATCCCATCAGCACGTCGACGATCCGCTCGGCGTCACTCGGCTCCGGTTCGACGATGTCGATGAAGTAGGGTTCGGGCTGGATCACGTCGGCCACGACTCCGAGGTGAAGGCGAGCTCCGCCAAGGTGCGCACGGCCACTCCGCTCGGTCCCTTGGGCAGATAGGGCTTCCCCTCCTCGGCCCACGCGGTGCCGGCGATGTCGAGGTGGGCCCACGGCAGCCCGCCGGTGAACTCCTTCAGGAACATCGCGGCCGTCGCCGCCCCGGCGGGACGCCCGCCGGTGTTGGCGAAGTCAGCGATGTCGCTGTTGAGCAGCTCGCGATACTCGTCGAAAAGCGGCATCGGCCACACGCGATCCCCGGCACGATTGGCCACCCGTCTGACCTGGTCCACCCAGCCCTCCGGTGTCCCGAAGATGCCGCTGGTGAGCTTGCCGAGCGCGACAACGATCGCCCCGGTCAGCGTCGCCACGTCCACGAGGTGCGTGGCGCCCAGGCGCCGCGCGTACCACAGCCCGTCGCCGAGTATGAGGCGGCCCTCGGCGTCGGTGTTGATGACCTCGACTGTCTTCCCCTCGGCGCTGCGGAGCACGTCGCCAGGCCGGACCGCCCGCCCGCCCGGCATGTTCTCGACGGTGGGCACGACACCGATGACCCTGATGGGCGCGCCCAGTCGCGCAATGGCCAGCATCGCGCAGGCCACGGCCGCGCCTCCGGCCATGTCGTCCTTCATGCGCTCCATGCCCTCGGCCGGCTTGATCGAGATGCCTCCGGAGTCGAACGTCACCCCCTTGCCGACGAGGCCGAGGACGGGCCCCGTGGTCACGCCCGGAGGTTCGTGCCGGAACGCCAGGAGGCGCGGCGGCTCGCTGCTGCCGCGCGCCACGCCGAGGATCAGGCCCATCCCGAGGGCTTCCATCTGCCGCTCGTCGAGCACGTCGACCCCGACGCCGCCGCTCGCCGCAATCGCCCCCGCGCGCCCCGCGAACTCGCGCGGCGTCAGCGTGTTGCCAGGCTCGTTCGACAGGTTCCGCGCGAGGTTGCTGCAGTCGCCAAGCAGGCGGCCACGGGCGACTGCGGCCTCGGCCGCCGGCAGCGCGACACTTCCGTCGGTCCCTTCACGCACGGCGATCGTCCAGCGGGGCACCCCGTCGGGCGAGGTCCGCTCGGTCTTGTACGAGCCGCTGTCGAACTCCGCGAGGGTCAGGCCCTCGCCGACCGCCTGCAGCGTGCCGAGCGCGTCGGGGCGCCCGGTCGAAGACTCGATGCCCGTCCGGAGCAGGAAGGCCATGTGTCCTGCCCGCCGCTGCCGGGCCGCGAGCCCGGCCGCCGCCGCAATATGGCGCGCCAGGCTGATGTCGTAGCGTTCGCGCCGTCCTGCACCGCAGACCCCTAGACGCCCCGCTTTCCAGCGCGCATCCGTGACGCGCGTGACGAACAGGTCGAACGGCCTGGCCGTGAATTCCTTCGAGGCGAGCGCGCGGCCGACCTCGCCTCCGGTGGCGCGATCGAGATCGCCGAACGCTTCGGGACCTTCGTCCTCGAACCAGGGAACGAGCAGGAGATCGGCATCGATGTCGGCAAGAGCAGCGGTCGTGCAGGCGATGGGGACGCTCGTCGATGGTGTCATGAGCCCCGTATTATGGCCGATGCCGGTTGCCGCTGCCCACCGAGGGCCGTACAATGCACGCAGTGTTCCGAACGGCTCCTGACGCCCGACGCCTTCCGCTCGCCGCCCTGACCGCCGCCTGCGTCGCGCTGGGCGTCCAGGGGACCGCGGCGCAGCCGGCCGAGCCCTCCGGCGACACCCGGCCGAAGATCGCATTGCGGGCACAACCGTCCGTGGGCATGACGCCCGCCCGCGTCGTCCTGACGGCCGAACTCCTCGGCGGCGCGGACGACTTCGAGGAGTACTACTGCCCGAGCGTGGAGTGGGCCTGGGGTGACGACACCGTCTCCCAATCGACGAGCGACTGCGAGCCCTACGAGCTCGGCGTGAGCTCGATCAGGCGCCGCTACGCCGTCGAACACGTCTTCCGGCGCCCGGGAACCTTCCGCGTCTACCTTCGCCTGAAACAGCGGGACAAGGTCGTGGGGTCGGGCACGGTCAGCGTGATCGTCCGCGCGCGGCCGGGCGACTACGGCGACTGAGGTCCCGCCCGCTCGTCACGCGTCGAGGATCGGGATCTCGGCGAACCCACCCCTGCCGATCGTGAACGCCCGCACCGTCGGGACCTCCGTCTCCAGGCTCACAATGACGTACAGCGCATCGTCGTCGGCCGCCTCGGCCATGTCACGGGCCGACGGCTCGGCCGGTGACTGCGGATGCGAGTGATAGAACCCGACCACCGTGAGCCCGCGACCCCGGGCGTCGCGACGGATCCGGAAATGCGTCGCGGGATCCAGCAGGAACCGGTTGGAATCGGGCGCCAGGTTGGGCGCCGGGGCGGCCTCCAGGATGTCGTCGCCCCGGCCGAGGAGGATCCCGCAGCACTCACGGGGCCGCGAGACGCGTGCGTGCTCGATGATCGCGTGCGCCACCGGCCCGGGCAGCCTGCAGCGCCGCACCAGCGTCACTGACGCGGCAGGGCCGCCCGCCAGGCCCGCGCCGCGTCGAACACGTCACCGAGGCAGTCGCCCGTCCGGAGGTCGCGCCGCAGGTCCTGCAGCAGCGCAATCAGCGTGTCGAGCGCGCCGGCAATCTCGTCGGCGTTGGTCGCGCCAATGTCCTTCCAGATGTCCGATGGACTCGATGCCAGCCGCGTGGTGTCCACGAGCCCGCGTCCGGCCAGCTCCAGGCCGTCCCGCCCGACGGCTTCGCCGACAACCTGCATCAGCGCGCTCGCCGTCAACTGCGGAAGATGGCTGAGAAACGCGAGCAGGTGATCGTGCACGTCGGCCGCCATCACCCGCGGCTCGGCGCCGAGCGCCCGGGTGAACGCCAGCAGCCGCTCGAGCGCATCGCCGGCCCCATCGTCGCGCGGGGTGAGCAGCCACGGACGTCCCTTGAACAGGTCGGGGCGCGCGTTTTCGAGCCCTCCGTTCGCGGCGCCCGCGAGCGGATGCCCGCCGACGAAAACAAACCGGGGCGGCAAACGGCTCGACGCCTCCAGCATCGCACGCTTCGTGCTTCCGGTGTCGGTCACGACCGCCGCCTGACGGACGTTCTCGTCGAGGCCGTCAAGGAGCTCGAGGTTCTGGCGGACCGGGGCCGCCAGGATGACGATGTCCGCCTCGGCCAGCACGACCGGATCGTCCGCCGCGACGTCGATGGCGTGCAGACGCATCGCCGTCTCGAGGACGTCCTTGTGGTCGACGCCGATCACGAGCGCCGAGGGCCAGATCTCGCGAGACGCCAGGGCGATCGAGCCACCGATCAGCCCGAGCCCGACGATGCCGATGTGGCGGAAGACCGGCGCGTCGCCGGTCGTCCGCCTGCCCGGCTGGATGACGGGAAGATCCAACGGCCTAGGCCTAGCTGCCCCAGCCCCTGCGGGCGACGGTCTCGAGGCAGATGCTGCGGCCGATCGCCGGCGCGATGATCCGGAGCTCCGCCATGAGCCGGTCGAACTGCGCCGGGAACATGGACTGGGCGCCATCGCTCAACGCCCGATCCGGATCGCAGTGCACCTCGATGATCAGTCCGTCGGCGCCTGCCGCAACCGCGGCTCGTGCCATCGGCGCCACCATGTCGCGCCGGCCGGCGCCGTGGCTCGGGTCCGCCACGATCGGCAGGTGGCTGAGCTTCTTGACGACCGGAATCGCCGAGATGTCGAACGTGTTGCGCGTCGCGGTCTCGAAGGTCCGGATCCCCCGCTCGCACAGGATCACGTCCGTGTTCCCGCCGCTCAGGACGTACTCCGCCGACAGAAGCCACTCCTCGATCGTCGCCGAGATGCCGCGCTTCAGCAGCACGGGTTTCCGCATGTGGCCGAGCTCCCGCAGTAGGGTGAAGTTCTGCATGTTGCGGGCGCCCACCTGGAAGATGTCGCAGTACTTTTCGATGAGGCCGATCTGGCTGATATCCATGACCTCGGACACGAGCGCCATCCCCTCGGCCCGCGCCGCGTCCTGCAACAGCCGCAGCCCTTCCTCGCCGAGGCCTTGGAAGCTGTAGGGCGAACTGCGCGGCTTGAACGCGCCGCCGCGGAAGATCTTGGCCCCCGCGCGCCGCACCGCCGCCGCCGTCGTTCGGACCTGCTTCTCGTTCTCCGCCGAGCACGGCCCGGCCATGACGATGACCTCGTCGCCGCCTATGCGGATGTCGCCGACCGTCACGACCGTCGGCTCGGGCTTGAACGTCCGGCTGGCCAGCTTGTACGGCTCGGAGATCCGCAGCACTTCGTGCACGCCGTCGAACATCTCGATCAGGCCGGCGTCGGGCCGTCCCTGTCCGACCACCCCAAGCACCGTCCGGGTGACCCCGGTCGACCGGTGCACATCCATGCCCATCTCCACCAGGCGC